>Ga0307517_10003003_pt1 | contig 26678 bp, 35 predicted proteins | sample 23_EM_MG_FD_194515 | JGI IMG/M metagenome (GOLD analysis project Ga0307517, IMG submission 194515) | Populus trichocarpa ectomycorrhiza microbial communities from riparian zone in the Pacific Northwest, United States - 23_EM | ecosystem: Host-associated > Plants > Roots > Unclassified | place... | reverse complement strand
GCAGGTTTTCGGCTTTAGTGGCCACTTCAGTAAAGTTGTTGTACCGACGAGAGTCGGCAATGTCGGTCGCTGAGTCAAGACACCAGTCAGACATCCAGTCTCCCTTTTGAGGGGCACTTCCCCCGTGGGGCTCGAGCTTTTCAGCGACAATGGCCATCACTGCTCCAAGAAAGGCTGCTGCCAATTTTTCACCCTAAAGTCCGATGTGAGCTACAAAATACGTTACATGGCCTCGTCGCTTCGTACCTTAAACCTCATGTCATGGGGCCGTACTCCCAGAAGAAAGTTGCGTGCTGGTTCGTCGACCGGGGGCCAACTCTCCGGTAATGGACTTCGCCGGAAGCAGATGCTGAGCGTTGGCACCTTTTCAAGGTTAAATAAATCTTGAGTACGAATTTAAAGGAAAACGCACATCTCTCTCACCATGCGAGACTTGCCTGTGCCGCTCGATTGTATGATTGGGATGATGCGTCCAAAGTGTTTTCCTGGGTTGTAGATCTCCTCGTAATCATTTAACGCCCGTACAAGGAGCTTGTGAAAATCTCCTTGGTATTGCCGCTTAAACATGCTATGCATGGTCCGCTCGGCCCTTCGTTGGAAAATAATCAGAATTCTCACTGTGGCCATGGTCAAAAAAAAATTTTTGCAAAGTAACTGTAGACCTAAGATGCGGGATCAGGTCCGTCCAATCTCTGCGTTGCATACACGTCCTTATTCCCTCCTCCCATTCTCGGCGTTCATTCGGATTGAAACCATCGACAAATTGACTTACTCCCGATGACGTCGTCTTTTGGACTCGTCTCCACCAATCCATGAACGAGACGCGTCAATATCATCGACAGTATCATCGACATCATTAAGTGATCTTTGGAGGTAGTTGAGACCAGCAATACGTTGAAGCGGCGTTATTCATTTCGGCGTTCAACGAAGTCAACTCATCCTGATCGAGTTTGGCGCGCTTCGTAGTGGACAGGGGAGGAGACAAAGATCTGCGTTTCACGACAGAGGTGGCCCCAGCCATTGGAGAGTCCATCATCAGGTCCGCGTCCACACTCGACGGTCGACATTTTACCTTTTTACCGGGTTTCCGGGCCGCGCTTCAACTTCAACCCTCTTCAACCACTACTTCTTGCAAGATGTCGGGTTTCACAGAGGCAGTGAGTGGCAGATTCCCGTTCATCGTCGAGGTTTAGAATTGCATTCAATACGGTGACAATTGGTAGATAGCGATCCCTCTCGATCGTCGCTTTCCACTGTCCAACGACTCGAAGAAGGCAAAGCTCTTTGCATAATGCCACCTGTTCTTTGTTCAGCGCTGGCAATATTCAAAGTTGATGGCTTGTTACTCAAGGTACTCCCAGTCTGCACCGACTTCTTCGGAGTCTATCAATGTTGGCTAGAATGTTAATGCGGTTGCAAACAAGTTACATTTTCATCATGGTTGCGAAGTTGACTGTTTTCGTTTCCATCAGCACATCCATCGTGGCGGACTATGATCATGAACGAATCGAAGGAAAGTTGATGATGAGAGTTCAAGCTCAAGTTCAGTGCTCATCGCTGAACGAGCATCCATCACGGTTCGGAATACCCGAGCTGTCATAAGCTTCATTTGCATTCTCATTTGTCAAAATAGGAATGAGAGGAGAATTTGCTAGGCTGGAAATACTGATTGCCAGTCCTCGTCAATCCTCGTGGACGAAAAAGACGAATTGAAAAGTTCCGGCCAGTATGATCCACCATCAACGACAGAGTGAAACAACGATGGTGTGAAAAGCGACCTTGCGTATAAAAAGGCGGCTAAGCATCAACGTTGCAATAAACATGTTCTCCAGGTTTGCTATCATTCTTGCCACTCTTTTCACCCTGTCCGCTCTTGGTGTTGTTGCGCAGCGGCTGCCGCCGATCACACCTAAATTATGCTATTGCTGTTAGTCTCAAACCACATTTCGGAAACTGGGAGTTAACTGATTATACTAGGTCCCACCGGTAGCACACCCTCCAGTTCTAAATGCAAACTCTCATCTGGCCTTAAGTGGTGCGTGCTCAACACCACAAAACGATACTGGCATTTACTGATTCATGCTATTATAGTCCATCTGACTTGCCTTCCGTCGTTTGCCAGTAATTGGCGTGGTCATTAGTCGGTATGTCTTTCTTCTGCGTGTACTTTACTCTCAAATTTCTTATGTGATTTTCCTTAGACTACATCATCGTTCCTCATATGGCCGTGCCATTCCCTTCAAGTTTCTATATGTATTTATTCATAAAATTTATCTTGGACGCCTCCTTCGGTTTCGTAAATGTACTGTAAATTGGTCTAAACCAATATAATAAAAGTGTGGCAACCAGTGAGATGCCGCCGATGCCCCAACTACTTAGTACACCCAGCAACGGATCCAAAATTGCTTCCACATGGCAGATGGACCATGTGGTGTCTCTGATACCATACGCGTTTGGGTTGCCATACACCCTGGCAATACGAAATCAAAGGAGGACTATGATCATTGATGGTTACAAGCAACCTCGCGTATAAAAAGGCGGCTATGCCTCAACGTTGCAACAAACATGTTCTCCAGGATCGTCATCACTCTTGTCACTCTTGTTGGCCTGTCGGCCATTGGTGTTATTGCTTCTGAGGCAGTTGGACATAATGAGAATGGAAATGTTCAATTTTTGAATCAATGCGTCGGCAAGGGGTTTTGCTGTATGTCTCAAACCACTTTTCGGAACTGGAAGATAATAACTTGGTTCAGGTCACCCTGGTGGTATTGCCATTACAAGTTCATGCAAACCCATCAAAGGCTCTGAGGCTCATTGGTGCGTACAAAACATAAACTCGTTCAACTTTTGGCATTTAGTTCATGCTATTGTCATGGTAGTCCACTTGAGTTGCCTCTTCACATCTGCGATGAGTAGTAGTTGGTGCCAGTGCGTTTTGACTTTGGTGTATATTTACTCTCAAATTTCTCATGTTTACCTGGCTAGCGTTAGTTGTTACCTTTCATCTACCATCGTAGTAAGGCCAAGTTTCTATACCTAACTATCATTGTAACTAGGCGTGCGTTGACGCCGCTTGCAATCTACCAAACCGAAACACCACGGGTCACAATCCATCAAAGAGCGTAATATGAAAGTTCCCCAGCCAGTCACTTCTGACATACTTTAATCGTACAAATTCTTTGTGTCTACCAGTTTCACAGAAAAGGCCTCAACAAAATCAATCATCCTTTATATACCTCTCCTAAAATTCCCTCTTCCATCGCCTTGATCTGTAATGCAACATGGGTCGAGTGGAAGCGACACATTGCCAGATTCTCAAGCATATTCCAAAGTCCAGGAACACATGCATTATACGTGTACACTCGCCTTCTGAGTTAATACCCCAGATCGGCTTGACTTTTGCGGCCTAGGCTGCATTCGCTGAATCGCCTGACGACGTTTTGCTTAATGTCTCCAAGCCTGTCAGACAAACCAGTCTCAGGACGGAATAACAACCATACAAATGATATCTTATCCGGTGGCAAATACAACCGCGTCGGCTTCGAGCTCTGATCCGTTTTCAAACACAATGCTCAGCTCGGCAAAGTGAGATATTTTGCTGTCATTCTTGAATTTAATCTTTCCTTCGCTGATCAACTTGCTTGCTCCAGTATCTGAAAGAAAGGACTTGAAGAGTCCTACTCGTTAAAGAAGATCAACACACCGAAATAAAATCCTCCGCCCCTATCCAGCACCATGGGAACACCCTTAGTCTTAACTAGACGTAGATGGATTTCTTTATTGTAACAATTGTAACAATGCCTGTCCCATCATATGCATCATACCCAAGGTTCGTCCGGAACCCGATTTTATGTAACGAGTCAAGAATGTCCTTGTCGAGTTCTGCCACGAAACGGGTCATTCGACGACTCATTTCGATATACGGAAACAGAGGAAACGAAGCTAGGTGGTCACCAACACCAGGTGGGGGGCCTTCCTCTGGGTAAAACGATGTTTGCGTGAAGTATGTAAGTTTGAGGAAGGGCTGAAAGGTTGGGACCGACCTTTGAGAAACCCTTCACGTACACCCCTAACGGATGTAATATAGGTCGGGCCTCGTTGCAGCATTGTCACGTCTGAAAAGCTTGGATGTTAGTGACGAAGACGGCGTTCGTATTGGGACTTGAACTTACCAATCCATGGCAATGTCGTGTGCTGGTGGTGAAAATGTTAAGTTTGTCAAATTACACAAAATGAGGAAAGCACTAACCAGATGTACATGCTCCGACAATAACTACTTTCTTTCCGAGATGGTCAGTGGCACGCTTGTATCCTGACGAATGCAACGTTTTGCATCCGAAAGTGCTTAATCCTGGGTAAGAAGGAATCGGAGGATTTGGGCTCCCGAATCCGGTGCAGAAGATGACATGCTTGACGATAAGCTTGCGCACTTGTTCTTCCGTCTGTCCCGGGCCTGCCGCAGTCAAACGCTTGCGAACGGTGGTTACGTGCCACTTGTGTGTCTGAGCGTCTTGGGTGAGAGAGGTGATTGAACAAGACGTCCAGACATTTAGTTCGAGTGAGTCGGCATAGTGTTCTAGCCAAGTAGCGAACTAGTGAGAGTCAGGGCAGGTCATTTGCTTGCCGATCACAACACTTGCCTTCTGGGCAGGAGTATACACTGGCCAGGTTGGTGGGAATGGAATGTAGGGCATATGGTCGTACCCTTTTAACGAAGGGGACAGAATGAGCAAGTTGCAAGACTTTAGAGTGAGTAACTCACAGACAGGGTCATGCAAGCTAAGCGAATCTTATCGTCTGCGCCAGCTGCCCCCGATACGTTCGTTCTTGTCCACGACAAGGGCAGGGACTTCCAAGGCCTTCAAACGGGCGGCGACCGCAAGTCCACTCTGACCAGCTCCGATCAGCAAGACAGTAGGGTTCTTTGACTCGTCTTCCTCCGCTCCGACAAATTTTGCAGCTGATTCTCTCTCTGAAGCCCAGTTGGAGTGTACAGGCTCGAAATTCCTGAGGTGCCCTGTCTTCTCCGGGAAGCCGACCAAAGAATCGAGGTTGGTGAACACCACATGAGCCTTCCATTCCAAATCCCCCGTGTCTGCTCGTTTAGGGAAAGGTACGAGCCTTGCCACTCCCGTACATTTGCCAATCTTGGTCTGAAAATTGAACACCAAGTTAATCCAGGCGAGGTCTGGAAAGTGGTGATCCGGTGTAAGTCTTGTTGAGAATGAAATCGGAGAGCTTTGTTTCCGCTAAGCAAGCGTCAAGGAGAGCCGCGATCTTTGAAGATGTGGAGAGAGTGCGGAAGTCCCATGTGAGGGCGAGCATGTCACGCCAGTGAGGAGCTGACGGGTGCAAGAGGGCGAGAATTCCATTTGTATCTGCAGAGTGGCAGGCGGACGCGAAGGAGGTGAGCCAAGTCTGAGCAATAGAATGCGCTGATTCCGAGTCAATTTCAGGAAGGGAGCTAATTGCTGCACGATCTAGAGTGGGCAGTGGGATGTTCGGAAACTTGGGAGTCATCTTGGGAGCGTTATCTGATTCTCAAATGACCTTGGCTTTTGAATATAGTGACACGTGGGATCAGGTTATCCGAGTCTGAGAGTGAACGTTTGAACACCTGGGTCTAACCAAGAAGGATTGAGTTTGTGCGAATGAAGAAAACGCATGAGAAAACAGCTGCAGGGGAAAAATCGACTTGGAATTAGTATTATCGATATCAGCCACTCCCAACTCAACTGGATGCTCATGTTCTCCCCTCACTTGATTGCTTTTTTTTTTGGTTTCAGTAGGGCAGACTGCTCACTGCTGGCACGGGGAAAGATTTCAAACAAGCTGTGGGAAGTTCTCCACACTGAGGCCAAATCCCCTCTACGGTTGTGGAGCATGAGAGGAGTATTTCCAATTTAATGACTCGCTGCTCACATCGTATATTGGTTTGAGGCGGGATCTCTGCAATACGACCGGTCGAGATAAAGCAATCGCCAAAAACACTTGGATTCCATGTTGGTACTGCATTATCGATGTGATGTTCTGGCACACAAAAACGAAGGATGGGGACCTGCCGAGAAGTAGACGCGAAGAAAACACCCAGGGACTCGGAAGACTCGCAAAGAACTGGATCATGGTATAGTGAAGAAAGAGGTAAAGGCTCCGGAAATCAAATTTGGTAAGTAGTACCAATTGCGATTGAAAGCGAGTGGTTCTGCCCTTCTTTACAGCCAATTAGGTGCGTCCACGACATCGCGCGTGTTGTATTTTACACGTTCCTTACACAGAACGATGGGCGGTTTGTGGGCGGTGTCCGATCAGGTTAGTATGTTAGCCCACCATTCACGGATCCAGATTGTCGCATTATGATTCGTTCCCTGTGTATTGACTTTCGGATGATTATATGATCTTCAATTCAAATTTATTTCGATGGCCATGTATCGCCTGATCTTTGTTTGCCTTATGGTTTTCCAAGGCAGCCATATAAATGAGGATTTGTGAATCATTGGTATTCTCAAGCAATCATGCCTATCCAAGGTGGAAAGCGCTACGTTTTCATCAACATAAAGTCGGGCACCGCCCTTGACCTCGACACCGGTGACAACAGGACCGTCCAGGGTTGGACCCGCCACGGAGGACCTAATCAACAGGTGAGATTTTACAATTCCCTCTCTTCTTTCTTTCTGATCCCATTATAATTGTAGTGGGAAGCCATACCGCAGTCAGAGGACAAATGGATGTTCAAGAATGTCCAGCAGGGCGGTCACCTCGGCCGTGAAGGCATAAACGACGGGAGTAGAATAATATGCACTCCTGGGATCTTCAATTGGACCGTGGAGCTGCAGCTCAGGCACATAGATGAAAACATTTACAAGTCAGCCAACAAAGATGAATCATTTCGTGTTGTTGATATTCGTTCCAGGATTGTTGCTGCGGCCTCTTCGAAGTGTGTTGACCTTTCAAACGGAAACAACGCAGATGGTACCCGTGTCCAAATCTGGACCAACCAGTTTGCGAACGCCAACCAGCAATGGCAGGCTCAGGAGGTCTAGAGGATTGAAGTAGAGGCTCGGGAAATTTGAAATGAGTTGTCGGTATATTTTGATAGTTGTCTGAGATTCGGCGAGTAGGAGACTCTGTACTTGATTAAGGCGGCGCTCTTTTTGAGAAAGGATAATCGAGACGATATGGGAACTTTCAATGGGACTGGTTTCACCCACAGAAAAAATATTTTCGAGCCAGGAATTGACGGAGTGTAGCAGTACAAAGGGGTGTGGGAAGTTTCTATATGATGTATTCAAGAAACCTTTTCTTGATGTCAATTCTTGCTGCACCCATACTCCATCATGTCAAGGACCCAACAGATTGGCCAGAACGTGTTTCACAAATATCTCATCAGTTCTTTCGTCCACTCCCAAAGTCTATTGCATCACAGGCTCAGGAACGACGGCGTTTTCTCTCTCTTGGCTCTTGGGGGTTGTACGAGGAGGCACTAGGTTCACCACTCTTTTCTGGGAGAGATGAGGACACCACGGAGCTACCTACGATAGCAATCACAGATGTCGTTGACACAATTCTGTCTAGTGTTATGATGGTAAAAGTGACAAGTACGGTTTGTGCAAAGAGAGGACACAAGCAAGCTCGGTTGAGTTGGATCTCGCTGCTCACACAGCTTGGAATCGGGATACCAGAAGATATCATTCTTTTGTAAGTAGCAAATTTTCAATTTCTGGTTTATTGTCTATTGAACTCCGTCGCAGAGAAGATGTCATGTTCCTGCGTTCAAGAACGAGAATGAAATCTGTCGTCACGGAAGTTGAAGATGTCGTAGGAAGGTCGTCACTCCTCCTCGCCTCTCTTTTGAATTCCCCCCTCAACGCGACTGACGCGTCTGACATGATTGTGGATGAAACGGAGCCCGAAATCCGTTGTATGTATTGGAGTTACAATTTTTATTTATCCCTCTCACCACAAGCCATATACTTAGCTTGTAATTATTCGACTGCTTCTGAGGCATCCAGTGACGCATTGAATATCCCATTCAACGCTCACATTCTGCCTGGATGCGGAAAACGCTTAAATTGTCTTCTTCCTGTTGTCTGCGTGGCACCTGAACACGAAATCGGATCCCTAGTGACAGCTGTTGTTTGCCAACGGTATGTACTGGACATCACCCTTCCTGTCGTTGGTGTTTCGTTGTCGAATTCTGGCACTACGGCTAAAATAATTCTTGGATGGACCGATGATGATAGGGACGATGTTGTTGGTACAGTCCCCCTTGGTTGGATCATTAATATGCTGACTATGTCTTCGTAAGCCTGTCATAAACATTGCTTGCGCACAGGGGAATGGTATTCACCCGTCCATTGGTGTATTCGACCTTTTGGATCCTGCCAGCATGTTGTACTTTGCACAGTTTATTCTGTGGCTACAACCCTACTTTTCGTCAATCCGGAAATGCGACGCTCGTCAAACGAGAAAAATTTGCTGGCGATTAGATCACATCAGATACGACCATCCTGATGCTTCATCGAATAATTTATTGTGGGTTCGAGATTGGGTTCATGGTGTGTGTGTGGAAATCTCCGAGTGCGTCCTTTCATCGATAACGGTTTTTCATACTCAGCAATTTCTTCCATTCAGACCTTGTGCATCTGGTAGTAAAGACCTATCTTCGCCGGGGAGCATGCTGCCGAAAAAGAAGGGCTCTAGTACTCAAAGCAAGGCTTCGAGTTCCGGGCATTTCCTACAGGTTCCCCCTCACCGATCTCGTCTTCGGTCACGCAGTCGTACAGGTGCGGATTTACAGCAAAAAATCAGCAGTTCGGGTAGTTCTTCATCGAGTGACGAGAGTGAGTACGGAGATTCGCAATCGCGCTCGCCATCTCTGGCGTCGACTGCCAGTTACTACCCTGCTTCCCAGTAAGTTGTCCCGTCATCAGCGTTACTCAGCACATAATTTATTGCTTTAGTTTCGCAAAATTGGGACCCGACCATGTACTCATGGAACAATGGTTATTTGAACGAAAGACCATTAGGTTGTTTCGAATTGAGGTCTTTGCTGCGAACACCGATCGGGAGAACCAAGTCAACAAGATGATTCGGGAATACAATCATATGACTCAATTCTCTTGGCCAGAGTCCTGGAGCAGCCTGGTAGGGATGCTGTACTTCATAGTTTAAAACTATTGACGATGTATTCCCTAGCGACAAGTACCTTCTCGGGATTCCGTTCATGAAAATATCCGAAAAACACTCTTCGATAGTTATCAGGAATACAAGACTCACAACCCCAGTCTTCCCCCAATGGAGGGAGATGTTTTTCGTTCCATCAATAATCATGTGTCTGCCCTTTATCGAGCCATCGCCAACGCCAAAGCCGGCCACCAGCAAGCTAAAATCAAGGAAGCGAAAGAGGCTAGCTTGAGGAGTTCATGGGATGAGTTGCTCAAGGCCGTCTGTTGCGATGTTGATGATGCAATATCTACGTTTGTTTTGTATGTTTATCACAACTCTCCGCGAATATCTTACTTACCAGATTTTTAGTTCCGAAAAATACATCCCCTTACCCAGGAATAAGGCTACGGAGATGGGTACAACGTTTGGGGCGGAACCCCAAGCACAGGTGCAGCGGGGACTATTAACATCGCAACTTAAAGAAGCAGAGGATTCGGAAGACGTACCTCCCGCTATCCGCAGTGGTGTGGCGTTGTCGTATCTCCGCACACAGTCTTTGAAACCACCAACAATTTTGAAACCGGAGGATCGATCCTATGAACCGTCAACTGCGATCGTCGATGCTTCCTGTCACCTGCATTATGACATCCAAACCCAGGAATCGAATACCGGGAAGCCCATTGAGTCCGAGGAATTCCCAGAAACCGAGAAGAAGAGATGGATGTCAAGGTTTATCAAAAAAATCTCTGGAAAGTCGGGTATGAATATACCGTGTAAGGGTCGGGAGCCTAACAAATCGCTTCCTCCGGCAAAAAATGAAGAGGACAAAAAATACGTTCGTCATGCAACGTGCTGCATGTGTTCATTTGTCACGGACAGGTTAGGCCTCCCTTCGACAGAGTCGTGCCAATCGGATCCTGTTTCAAGTACTGAGATCCATATTCCCTATCTGTTTACGGAATACAAGAGAGACCAACGCGGCGAACATCAAGCTTTCCACCAAGCTCAAATGTATGTCACTTTCGGACTTGAATTTCTTGCGGCCTTGGGAATCAAAGATGAGCCCGTCTGGGCCCTCGTTACATCAGGTACGAAAGGGACCATCATAATGGCCTGGAAATCGACTGCAAAGAGCTCTCGGAAGCCAAATTCAGTTGCTGTCGTAAGTTTCGTCTCATCGACACTCGGACTTGACAAGTTTCATTGCTATATGTAAACAGGAGTACAACTTCATCCTTGACCAGTACATTCGATCATTCGATATCAACCAACCTCTAGAAGCGCTCCAATTGATGGCTTGCCTCCGTCGAATCTACCAACGCGGCTTGGCTCTTCAAGCGACACTGATGCAACGAATAGATCCCTTTGTGTTCACAGATCCCACTGCCGCAGTCCAGGATAGGATGATGCCACCTCGGTCGGAGTCCAAGACTCAAGCTTAGCCACTGTCTGACTGAGAGTCGTGACTCAACTCAGTTCTGTGCAAGTTCTTTTTCTAATTGTTTATGCTTATGCTATCCTCGGCTCTTAATGCTATCTAGTTTCTCTTGCTTTATCGTGCCCGTTGTACATGTATCGTCGGGTCCTACCTTTTTATAACCTATGGAACTGAAAGACTGTCAGGGACCTCGGATTACTTCACATTCAAACTCGAATCTATGGAGACGGTCCTATTTTTGAAATACCCTGACATAACGTATACGAAGCCTGAATGGTGTCTTTCTGTGCTCTACCCCTCGCGGCCGTTATGAACAAACAATCCCTATGCATACACGGTGGTTCAATATAGCTTGACCTACGTGCAATCGGTTCCGACTGCTTTCTTTTTTCTGGGCTGCCTTCTGACATTCAGCTGGACTGATTCCGCGAACTGCCTACTCACGGCTCATGTGTGACGTCTTATGGTCGGACCCCGTTGAAGACCGGCAGGAGAAGACAACTGATAGCTTCCTCCATAATCATGTTCGAGGATGCTTATTCATTTTCGCGTATGCCCGACTTCTGTCTCTTGGAGACATACCCGTTAAGAGCACACGAAGCTCAAGATGCGGGGTAAAAATCCATTTTATCCTCGATCGGCCAGCTGTCTGAATTTCCAATGCAAGTATCGTGTGTATTTGTCATGACCCGAGGAGTACAGCCTTGGGTCGCGATTGTAGATGATCACTTCCATGCAATTCTGCTTGGGGAAAGTGACGAGGAAACAAGACTCTTCGAAGAGACCCGAGAGCAGTTTATTATAAACACCCAAATAGACTGCTCGTTGGGGCACGAAATATTTCTGTGATTTCGTCAACAGTTAGTGGATGAGTTGACCAAGGTAATAGGCCGGGCCGCTTGCTGCCGCTGAGAGGCTTACTCATGAATCATGTTCCAAGTTGGCACCAACCACCATCTGGATGATTCCAAGGCTGACTGCAGCTCTAACATCCCGATTACCTTCTTTCTCCTTCTTCTCATCAATGGCATCGCCAGTTCAACTACAGAGAAATGATATCAAGGACTTCGTTGAAGTAAGTTCGCAGCCTGCGCTCATCCGAGTCTGTGCTCAATTGTCCCCGTTTTCATAGGGAACCATCAAGGACAATCAGGTGGTGATCTTTTCCAAGACTTGGTGCCAGTATTGTATGCGCGTCAAGGGTTTGTTCAAAGACAACTTTCCTGACGTAACTCCCAAGATTGTTGAGTGGGTTGAACGACAAGAAATGTCAATTATGGGCTAAATCCTCTTACCTTAGGCTCAACAATCATGAACACGGCCCTGCTATACAGGATTACCTTACCGAGAAGACAAAGCAAAGCACAGTTCCTTCTGTCTTCGTCAGTAAGTCCACCAGTTCCTCGATCATTCTTGCGTGATTCACTCTTTCCCCGAAAGACCAACAACACATCGGAGGTAATGCCATTTATGACCTGAGTGTCTGAATTTAAATATTAATCCAGGAGCCGATGATACGAAGGCCGCCTTCCAGACTGGTAAACTCGGACCTCTCCTGGCATCGACCCGTTGAGCCTTTAAGATGTGCCTGGTATCGATAGCTTTACGCTGTTGACGTTGCATTTCCTACCATCCGAAGTCAGCAGCAGAAACTATTCCCCCATCGCCATTTTCGGAACATTCCCAGCACTGGGGAACACTTTGAACCTGTAATTTATGGGTGAAAATCATATTTCATTATTTATTTTTTGAGGCCACATGCCCGGTTTTTGGGCAGTCGAATATGGAGGTCACGGTGGGATATCAATTCCGACCTCCGTTTGAACTATCGACTTTATAGAGCCTTTTTCAGTTGGGTAAGTCAGCTGCACCATTATTGTTGCTTACTATTACTCAGCTGAGCTCATGCCATTTTATCTAATATACTTTCCGAGTCTAAGTCAGCTCACTCAGCTAGACCAATGACTAAACAAGTTCGTGACCTATAGTCTATCACCCAGAGGCTCGGTGCATCTCCTCCAAGAATTGTCGAATATTTTCCTTGAGATTGGTGTATGTGGATTCCGGAAGTAGAGACAACTTCTCGATTGTCGTCAACAAAACTGTGGAGATCGACGTAATCCTCTCTGATGTCATTTATGACAACCATGTGAAAGCCACGTTGTAGGGCATGAAGTTTGGGAGCACGTCCTTTTGTGGCGCAAAACCTATGAATGTCCTCGCTGCCAGTTATTGAATTTGATACACAACTTTCGACGAGCAGCAGACTCTTGGGCGTTACTATTTTTTTTAAAACAAGGACAGTACGGTCTAACTATATACAGGGGCCAACCAAATCCGTCCCCGGGACAACATCCACGCCCAAAGCACACACACAAAGGAGACATTGAAGAAATCAAAGACCAAGGCACCACCGAAAATGAGCGAGTGGTACGTCCACGCGTTGTCAGGCGTCATGCCGATGCGCGAGACGACGATCGCCCAGGGCATCATCCACGCGAGGTTGGAGCCGAGGGCTTGGTAGAGGAACCAGCGCGGGACGGTGGCGAGCAGGATGGCGGCGAGTTGGTAGTTGAGGGCGTAAAAGATGTAGCACCAGTCAATGGACTGGAGAGGAGATGGTTAGGGTATATATGGAACATTTATGGGAATAGCATATACCTTCCACATTTTTTGAGTGATGTTTGCAACAGCCTCTGACTTGGAGAGGTAGAATGCAAAGTTCCTTATGCCCCAGAAAGACAGGAAGAGACAAAATGGCACTTCAACAATGAGTGCAATAATGCAAGAGACAAATGCGGGACGTATAATTTCTGGATCCAGGTAGGATCAGTTTCTAGTCACATTTTGTAAGAGACTTACGATACATCTCCCGCCTTGTCGCTTTTGGCTTCTCCACCTCTGGCCCAACTTGAGCTCGCCACCGGCCCCAGGCATGGCCAACAAAAGTCAAGGTCGAGGCCTCTAAAGCCTGCACAGGGACCATCACGATTCCCCACCTGATCGTGTTAAAGACACCCCAAGCAGTCGCGTAGTCTGAACCCATTGAGACAATCCCACTGATAAGCCACAAGTAAAATGCATTCCTCAACCCCGACTCCACAAACGTATAAACCCCGGGTCTCACCAAAGTCTTCAGGGCCTGAAAGCTCCAACTGGGCTTGGGCCCAGAGCCCCTGTCTGCGTGCAGCATCTTCGCCGCCACATACACAAAATATGACAACCCGCCGATGGCAGCTGCCAAATCACACGCCATCCTCACCAGGGCTTGAGTGTTAACCGTCGGCGTCCATCGGCCGACATGGAACCTCGAGATCACGAGCAGATCCAGCACAATATTGAGGACGAACTTGACTGATGATATCAGCAGTGGGACATCGGGATGATCGAGAGCACGCATCGCACTGCCGACAGCGACTTCGATAGAGGAGGACAGCGCCTCAACGGAAGAGATGCGCACGTACGTCAGGCTGACGACCCGAACGTTGGCTGGGACGAAAGCGGCTGCGAGCTTGGGTGCGCTGGCGATGAAGATCAGTGTTAGGAGGAGCCCGAGGGAAGCCTGGACGGAAATTAGGGTGTAGGCGATACTTAGACGGGAGCGAGTGGTGCGTGTTGATTCATCGCCGAGGACGAGCCAGGAGGTGCGGGGGAGGCCATCATTCAGGACGTTTGCGATGACGCTGATGTAGGTATAGACGTCGGTGGTGACAACGAGGCTGGAGTCGATGTTGGCGACCCAGAGCTTGCTGAGGGTGCCATAGAGGGCGGGAAGGAGAAAGGCGATGAGGTTGAAGAGGAGAGAGCCGTGGTACCTGGGAATGTATGTCATGATCAGCGAGGTTGGTAGATTGCTGGGTTCTTACGTTCTACGGTCGACAAGGCGATATACTAGTGGGGACGATCTAGCGGTGTCGGTAGGCACTGTTATGGTCTTCGCAGCCATGGCGTAGCGACGTATAACGAGAGGAAGCCGCCATTCGACTCTAAATGCAACTTGGGGCATCCAACTCAATAGAAACTGCCCTGCTGATGTCGGTCATCACGCGTGATGCAGCCACGTCACAGAAAGTTCTCTATTCAATTCTTCCATGGCCAGAGCACATAGAATCGGTTCAGCTGCTGCATTAACCGCTGCCATCTACTTCCTGATACTATTCAATGTAATACCGATACCATTCCTCAATCCAACCACTTCAAGTCAAATCCTTTCCGTGGTACGTGTTTCTATCGTCTTGAATTTACGCCGTCTCATCTGTTCATACTAACCATTTCTGAACGGGTTGCCGCTTCGTATTTGGCTTTCGCCAGCTTCCTTGGTGGTTCCTTGTGTCCTTCGGGGCTTATTCATTATGGACCATCGGCTGGGGTCTTCTGACGCTCAGAGAGTGTCCAGAGGCATATGAAGAATTGATAAAGGTAAACTTTAGCTCATTCCTGCTTGGTGGTCCCTCATGGCATACTGCGGATCCGGCTTTTCAGTCGCATATCAATCGAACAATATATCCTTATTCGTTTTTTTTTTCCTTAGGAGATCGCGGAAGCAAAAAACGACTTGAGAACGAAAGGAGTAACGGTCGACTGAGACCAAGTCTTTTATGCCAGGTCCTTTGTTCTCGGGTGGACTTCTATGTACAGTTCTGGGATTTAATGCACGAGCTGTTTGACCCATTTCCTCCCTTTTGGACATGACACTTTGGCAACGAGGGTGCTTGCGCCGAAACCAGTGCGGGAGGAAAACCATCCATCATTCATTCATTCTCTCATGACAGTGTTGTACAAGTCGGCCTGACTCAGGGTCAGAAGGGTCAAGTCAGCAGGGTCGCGTCGGGTGACTTGACTTTCCCACAGATTCGTTCCCACACGTAAATCAGCACAATGCATATCGCGCTGACTTCCTCACTCCTGGCTGGCTTGAGTTAGACTCAGCGTCGCTCAATCGAGATTGACTTTGCGTCGTCTCGAGGAATTTGACTTCAAGTTTGCGTCGTCCAACTCGTCCCGGACTGCCTCGGACGCTCGCTTAGCATAACCTCATGTTTGCCCTTCACAAACTGCATTGCAACATCGTGTACTGAGGTATATGACCAATAGAACAGGTTGGTTTGTTTTTGCTTCCTCTCATGTCGAAACACTGGGCTTGGGAGTATTTTTTTTACTGATGGCCATCTTTTCCGTAGCAACAACTCTTACAAGAACGCATGGTGCATCGGATGTCTCTATCATCACAAGGAACTACTCCGCCAATCTGATATTTCTGATGCTGCAACCAGCGGCACCAGTGGCAATCGCACAGATGCACATCGGGAAGCGCAAGGTAATCAAAACTTTTTTACTTTGAAACCCATTCTGAATTTTGTTTAGCACACATCAATTCGCCACCAATCTCTGGAAAACCAGGCCAGCCGATGCTACCTCACCTGAGTAAATGTGTTTTTGCAGCACCGGATGTCAAAGCTCGTGCAGTGGAGGAACTTTTTGTGAGCCTGGATGAGGAGAATACTGATGAGATTCCTGAAACCCCAACAATACCAGCTTTGATGTAATGAATTTTCATTTTTTAGCCATGTACTACTGTAGAATAATAAGACAGTGACCTGACAAGTGTAAATTTGGAATATTCCGCATCCTGACTTCCCAATATAGAAATTCATCACAAACCTTGACCGATCATGACCTAGTCAAGGTTCGTCAGGGTCACTTGACCACAGTCAGGGTCATGACAACACTGCCAAAAAGTACCAACTGTTTAGCTTTGTTTGTCCGGCCCCCTTTAGCCATGCCATTACAAAATATTACATTTCACGTGGAAACCTACGTCAAATACGGTCACGCACAGTCGGACCATGGCAGAGTGGATTCCAGAACCATTCAACCTGTTAGCTGGTAATCAAATACTCTGAGCACACTACTTCTTCTATATCAGGAACAGAAGCCTTCAGAACAGTTTGTGGAGTTGGCGGACGAGGTGTCTTGAATTACTGTCACATAATCCTGCAGGTAGAAGATGACACCGTGCGTTATGAATTACTGTATCAAAAACCGATCATCGCACAGTGGGCGGAAATGAAAGAAGCTGGTTTTGTGCCTCAAAACGCAGGGAGAGGCACGAAACGGCCTTCTGCTCTGCAAGAATCATGATGGCCTATTTGATTCGTATTCCTGTTTTCTAGTCTCTCAAGCCCTTCTAACCTTACCACCCTGTATAGCAAAGACTCTTTGTTTTTATTAACCATTCTCAATCGCGCCATCTGGAAGCCTTTCATGGTAAAGCAATAGACCTCGACGAAAACGATGATCGATTGCCATTTCACAGTGCATTTCTTTTTCATGAAATGCGAGTGCGTGGTTTCTGGCCTCTACACAAAGATAGAGCTATCGATTTACCTATTGAGCGGGTTGATTGGCTTGTTGATGGTGATAGCGATGGTGACAATAGCGATGACGATGATGGCGGTGACAGTAACAATGGTGAGCATGGCAGTCGTGGTCGTGGCAATGGCCACAATCAACGTCCAGACAATCATGACACCAGCGGCGGACGACACCTTCGTTCCCGTGGTCCAGTCCCTGATTCCAGTTTATCTGGAAAGGTGTTCACTCTGACGAACCCATCCACAAATCCTGTCTCCCTCTAAGCATTGAAAAAGTCCTTTGCGAAACTACCCAATTGGAAAGCAGCGATTAAGGAGGGTACAACTTGGGAAGGCAATGCAGATGAGAACACCGCCAAGTGGCGCAAACTCAACTGCATTGATGTGTAACGTACTGGCTTCTTGGGCTATCCATTCGCATCCTTATATTCATCTCTGCATTACACATTGTAACTAATATATAACATAATTTTAGTAGGGAAGTCTTGTTTGTAAACTATGTATCTAACTCTCCGTTCTCTCGAATGTGCCCTGCATTCGGAAAGGAGAGTTGAGGATTCGAATCCAAGACCAATGAAAGTCATCCTCAATGTCATCGTCACCAAACCCTCTCCGACCCCCCGTTGTTATCCTCATTCTCCCCCTTCAGCCTTTGCTTCGCTGTTCTGGGTTCATGCCGATCCACAAACTCAAATTTCGATCCAGGTCCAGGTGTAATCGGTCCAACAGAGTCAGTCATCCTCCGTGTCAATGCCTTCACTTCTAGCATTATCACTCATACTCCTTCCACCTCGACTACCCACGGATGAGTGTCAAAAAACGGCTTGTCGTCGTTGTCATTCTCATTCGCCTCAACCTCGACACCGTCGCCCTCGCCATCATCCAACTCCAAATCATCAGGTTCAGACATCAACTCCAATCCCATATTATCACCCAAATCAGAAGACCACATAGAAGGTTCGTATTTACTGAAAATATCTTTCTCAGAAGCTAATAAGAACGTCAACCAGACCCACAAAACAGAAATGGGGAATGAATTACCTCTCCAACCCTTCTCCTAACATCCCACCAAACTCCCTCATCATGACACAAAAACCCAATAAGCACACCGGGATCCACTCAACGGCATCTTCCTAACACGATCACAATAGAAAGTCTTCAACTCTTCTGTCATGATCATCACTGAGTCTGAAAAGCCGAGGGGAGACAATCTAGCCCTGACTTGCACTTCTCCACCGCCCGTGACTAATTCATTAACCGACTCCAGAGAAATCGATGCTCGCCGTCAAATAGGAAACTCCCGAATCGGCACTCAAACTTGAAAACTGCCGCTGTAAAGGTGAAGGCGCCAGTGGAGCATGTGGTGGACTCGGAGGAAGGGGTGTTGATAGCATGTGATGAGACCTTGATGTCGCCGTCGACATGATGGTACGCCCCTTTGTGATAGAGGAAAAGTAATTGGAGGAAGACCTGGGCCCTCTCTTCTTGTGCTCGCCACTCTCGACATCCGAGACTCGAGTCATCAGTCGCCGTAGCCCCCGTTCGTGTGCTGCTACAACCGCCAGTGATAGTGGAGATCTCAGAGGGACTGCTGGCCTCAAATGGTGCGGTTCGAGATAGAAAAGGTTATCACCCTGAAATAGTACAAGACAACCTGCAATGCCGACAGACATAAAGTCTCTGCAAATGACTAAGCGGCTGAAAGTAAAAGGGACTAGACAAACAGACCTTGATAGTATCATAATAAATCAGATTAACGCCCAGTGTTAAATCTCCAAGTTGATGGTCATGTGTCTTCATGAATATCTGCATACCACGGAGACGGAGGACAAGAGGATAATACAACCATCCTCCAGCTAAACAACCTCCTTCACATTGTCGATGGTGTCAGAGGATTCCCCCTCCAAGATGATGGTCAAGTGTCTTCATGAAATACCTTCACGAGCCACTGTCATGGAGAGATGGGGGACAAAATGAGGATTCGACCTCTGAGTTTAAGGGCCCATTCCTGGGTGGAGATGGAGGGGGATGCTGATAGGAAGGTCGAGGTCGGGAGCTGGCTGCATATCCTGGAAACACTGTGCTTACCGTTCCACTTTGCCTTGACATTGTCGATGGTGTCGACGATGCGATACCACAAGTTGTACAGCGCAGACCACAGCGCACCATGAGAATGGAGATGTCGCAAAAGATTGCCTTTCAACATTTCCCTGCCAACAAGTGTGAATCAAGTTGTGAATTGAGGGTACAGAGTTGTGAATCGCACCTGGTGAACTTGTGAAGGTGAGAGTCTCGTTTCACAGTCGGAGTTCGAACCACCATCTATTCACACTTAAAGTTAGCAGGACTCATCTTTTGTCAATATCAACCTTGTCTCTCAACTGCCTGCTTCAATGACGATACAAAACAACAACTCCTCACTGTCAAGATCCCTGAGTTTGATAATGTCAGCATTCTCAAGAAGAAGATTAAAGAGGATAAAACTCCGCACCTCAACAAACTCGCCGCATCCGACCTCATCCTCTGGAAGATGAGATTACCTCCTATTGAAATTATTTCTCGAGTTGGGAAGTCAACTCAGAAATCAAGATAGATAGGCTACCTGGTCGGAAATGTTTGCTTGCCTTGGCAGGAAGATGATGGGGCGGATCAGTCTGAAGGTCCAGGAAAGCCCATTACTGGAGGACAGTTGTTCCGTAGGTATCTGCTGAATCGGTGTCTGGAAGACCTCGGGCGCGGTTGGATGGCAAAAGAGGCGACTGCAGCAGCAGCTGCGACGAAGGCAATTGAAGATGAAGCCATAAAGGCCGCCAACCGCTTAGACCCCAATGCTCTCGACAACCAGACCTCTTGTCTTCCTCGGATTGCCATGCACCGACAAATATGGGTGCAGCACATACTACGTGAGCGTCTACTATCAAATCCCTTTAAAAATTTCTAATATTGTGTGTTTAGTATCTACATGAGTGAGAATGGTCAGAGCAGGAGTGGGGGCGGAAAAAAAATGGCTTCTATGCCAAAGGCAAATTCACTTTTGCAGACATGTTCTCTCATCCACCCAACATTCCCCTCCCCTTCAAACGACCCACTTGTCAGCTGTGTCCTTGATACTATCTTGTAGGCCTTAAATGGTTTCTGAAATTACCTTGAATGCCTTCCAGTACTCAATGACTTTGGGCCTCAAAGGTCTTAGGGCCTTAAAGCACTTAAATACTGAAAAAATTCACTTAATATTTGTCTGAATCCTTTATAATCCTGAAACTTCCTTTACTTTCCTAAATACTCTTTCAGCATCTTAAATAACCTTAAATAAAAGTCTTGGAAGGGGATTTCAGGAATTTCAGTCATTAAAGGCAATTAAAGTTGTTTAAGGGATTTGCCAAATTCCTGATGTCCAGCAGTGGACCGGCAGATAAATAGAGATAGGTGAACAGGCATCCAAAGGAAAGTCCCGGGACCAGCAGAAGAAGCAGGCAATTTCGTATTTGCACTACCTCCTCCTGGCGAGACCGGACCTCTATGTCGCACAAGGACTTCTCACCTCAATTAATGGGATCATGTTCCTTTTCGGGATCGGTGGTAGTGGCATACTTCGGTTCTCTGCCGCTTGGGATGACAATCTTTACAAGTTGATGTATGCCTTTACCTATCGGCTTTACGAGCCAGGTCACTTTAAGGATCCTGCTTATGTGGCAATGGTCCCCGATCTGCAGAAAAACTATGTGACGTATACCATTCGCATCTCCATCACGGTCAAGACTGAAGTCGATGACGTTGAAACCAAGCATGAAATCTTTAAAGACTGTCCCGATTTCCTTCCCATATACGCCATCAATCCGTTTGAATCTCGAATTCACATCCTCTCCAACCCAAACTCAGAGATCGAAGTCAACAGGAAACCTTTGAGGGTTTTCAAAGACCAACTCTGCCGACCGGAAACTCGATTCGACGAAAACTACATTCTCACCCTCGTTCATAGTCCGGAGAAAGTTCCCGGTGTGGTTGAAGCTGTATACCATGAATTGATCCAAATGCCTCCGTTCCGTTCCATGGCATGACCAGACAAAAGCACCGCATGGGACTAACTCTATTTTCCCCCGAGTCCGCTAGCGGACTCATAAAGCAATATTGTTAGGGCCTTTGCCGCGTAAAGTCTATCGTCAACTACCTTGCATGCCTTCGCTGTTGTCATCAGAACGTAACTCTGTAAGATCAGCTGTTTGCTTCCCACAGGTATAGGATCCGGGGGGGGGCTCCGATGGACACTTGGCCACAACTGGAGACGTTGGGCAAGTAGAGATCAACAGACGGAAGGAGAGTGAAGGGCCGTTGGAGATCGTAGGCGTCCGTCAGTTTGGTTGTAGGTTCTTTGATGCGAGGTCGAGAAACAGAAAAAAAAAAAGATGGGCTAACTGTGTGGTGGACAATATGAGCGGTTAGGGTAGAGAATCTTCCGGCCATCAGTTCTGTGATACAATCAGTTAAATCTCAATTAGTAGAGAAAGCCTGGACTCACCGTTCGTCCTTTCTCGTTCAAGTTCTGTGCAAAGTCGTCTCTTCTGTTGGAATGGGATCCATTACCTAGATCCATATCGTCTAGGGTCAGAAGCTCATGTGCAACTGTTGGTGCTGGGAGTGGATCGACGCCGGAGAATGTGACTGCGACTTGAAACTTGCTTTCCCTCTGCCGACGTTCCTCCTCTTCCCGTACCTGCCAAGCCTACGGTTCTTCTGCCCCTTTCTGTAGTCGCTCCGCTTCAACAGCTCCTCCTGTTCGCGCAGTCGTACTGCCTCTTCCATCCTTCTCGATTTCAGCCACTTGTCTCGTCCTAACCTCGACTTGGGGTCGCAGCCTCATTCTCTTTCCTCTACAACAGCTTTCTGTCTGGCTTTTCTTGTTACCGTGACTACTTTCCTGAAAACAAACGCCGGCGATGTTGATCGACATGGTACCAATCTGCCGAGGGAAGCGGTGTGAGATGGAGAATAGGAGGGTATGCGTCGGCGTCGAAGGTCGTAGACTGAAAAGTACTTCGAAGAGACGGGCATAGCCGATGGGGAAGGCGTTGGTGTTGGGGATGCCCCTGCATATTATAGTGGTTCGTGCGGATGTAGTGTTTGCCCGCCTTGATTTGGCAGAAAGGAAGGTTGTCGTGTTTCGTGCAGCAGAGTTGGCGGCAGAGGTACAAATATGACCGCAACGTCTTGAGGGGTCAATGTGATCAACCATGTCAGTGACTAATGACATCAGGTTGCTGCTATTCCAAGAGACGGATACACTGCGTATGCCAACGCCCCCAATCCCTACAAGGAACAAGACACGTTCGTCGTCGATTAGTAACCCTTGTGCAACGAGGAGGTCGGGTCGCGCGAGCAGGAGGTAATGAAGATAAAACACGGCTTGTTTCTTCTGTTCTTCTCTGGATTTTCCTGCAGACGCCCTCTCGCCTGCAAGTCGGACACACGGCCACAGCGTGACGTCGTCCTGCCAGTGTTTATCGAAAGCGGCGGTTATGTCGGGTTTGCATTTAGAGTCAGTTATGTGGCCAAGCGGAGGTTTGTTTCCCGTGTCCTTGAACACCAACAGAGTCTTCTGCAAAGTCTAGATCATTCATTAGCAAGAAAGGCCAAAATCAAATATAATGCATAAAACGGCTGTGCGTACACTTCTCCCTCATTGCTTGGGCAATGGCATTGACATCATCAATAAAATTGGATGGGGTCAACTTATAGCCTGAAATCCGCAGACTGAGATGCCGAACGCCGAGGAACTCAATGAAGGCTTGGTTACTCTTGAATCTTTCCGGCTCATGAATGTTAACATCGTAGGGGAAGGCCTGAAACTCGTCGCGTTTTGCTCGTCGTAAAATTTGGGTACTCTAGCCACGGGAGATGACAGTGTTGAAGGTGAGGGACCTTGTCGAGGAGGCGTACGAGGAGTAACTGAAGATGCCATGAAAGGTATATTGTGTGATCATGAAACAGGCCATAGTAACTCCTGGGGGGCCTTATGCAATCGTTGCGATGAGGATGGATGCTCTCACCAAAGAACAGCTTGTCGTTTATGAATATTTGCAAGTCATTACGATTGTAAAATTGTTCCTCATTTACGTTCGATGGGACCAGGTCTGGGGTACTGGAGGACATGGAAGAACGAGAGAGACGAAGAACGCGTAACGTCACATTGCTCCTGGTCACTCCAGTCACTGGAGGTCGTTTCCGTTTTCCTTATTCTCTGCCATTGGGAAGTGAAGAAAGAAAAAACTCACATTGTTTTTGAGTCCAATTGTTTATGCATGGGATGTGGATGTGGCATCAGTGCCAGACTGAAGAGAAACCAGAGAGGGGGAAAGATGATCGACGCATAGGGCATATCTTCGTGAGTTTCCTGCCCATTTCCATGTTCTCAGTTTGTGCTTACAGGTGTTCTTGATAGATTTCGATTGGGCTATCAACGACAGAGAACGGTCTAGCGGTTGTAGAAAAACCGGGGGGGGGGGAGGGATAATCGACATATGGGCCATATCTTCGTGAGTTTCCTGCCGATTTTTACGTTCTTAATTTGAGCTTGCATGATCTCTTAATAGCTTTCGATCGTGCTAACAACGACGAAGAACGGTGTGGTGGTTGTAGAAAACTGGAGGAGGGAATGAGGTATATGACACATTGGTATATCTCCGTGAGTTTCCCGCCGTTTTTTACATTCTTCGTTTGTGCTGATAGATATTTTGAATAGCTTTTCATCGCGTCATTGACGACGGAAAATGGTAAGTGATTAGGGAGAAACGGGAAGGAAGAGGGCCACATGACAAGTTGGACATATCTCGATGAGTTCCCCGCCTTTTTTTTATGATCTCAATTTGTGCTGAAAGGGCTCGCCAATAGCTTTCGATCGCGCTATCTATGGCATAAAAAAGTGTGGTGGTTGCAGAGAAACTGGATTGGGGAAGGGTATTCGACGCATAAGGCATATCTCCGTGAGTTTTCCGCCAATTTTTTCCTTCTCAAATTGTACTTACAGGTGTTCTCAACAGCTACCGAGCGCTCTATCAACGACGAAGAGCGGTACAGCGGTTGTAGAAAAATTAAATAGGGGGAAGGGGCTTATGACACATTCGGTGTATCTCCGTGAGTTTCCTGTCGTTTTTCATGTTCCCAGTTTGTGCTCACATGTATTCATATTAGTGTTTGATCACGCTGTCAACAACAAAGAATGGTACAGTGATTGTACAGAAACTGGAAGGGGAGGTGGTCTATTCGACGCATAGGGCGTATCTTTGTGAGTTTCCCGCCTTTTTTACGATCTTCGTTGGTGCTTATAGATATTTTCATTAGATTTCGATTGCGCTATCAACGACGAAAAACAGTGCGGCGGTTGTGGAGAAACGGCATGGGGGCGAGGGATGCATTATATTGGACATAACTTTGTCGTTGATGCAGTGGCCATTACGCCATTACGGTCTTTCTGCCCAGTCAACTTTGAGTCCCAAATCCCCCAGCGGACTGCACATCAGCATCAAAACAGCTCCTCCCAGTCCTCCTCAGACTAAGGGCATTGAACAACAAAAATCGGAGGGTATGCTGCTCCAATATCATTTGACTCATTCGTGTGATAGACGTCGGCACTTCTCTGACTTCGCAGATTCTCAATGCAGATGGCACCGTCTGGTGAATACCTTCATGATTTTCGCGCGGTACCGACGCCATCGGTATCAGCTCAAAACCAGTCAATGAGAACGAGCGAATTGGCAAAATATTGAGCAGAGAGTGGATATCAAATGCAATTACTCATAACACTGTTTACGTCCGGGTGCACCTACCTGGAGGGACGACCCTCCACCCGATTACCTCCATCCGATTACCCTTACCATTATTACTTCTCGGGTTCGCTAGCGAAGGATGCGGCGGGTGACAAGAACCCATCGTCTCTTCAAAACGGGTGCAGAACGAAGGGTCCCTCATCTCTTCGAAATAGCGGGAGGCAAGTGAAGAATAGGGGGAAACAGCAGGCAGCAGGTGGAGGTTTCTCCCTCATCGCTGGCATTGCAGGTTCTATTCGGATATAGTGTAAATATAAATATAATATATGATAAATAGTACGCACTGTATTGGGAGATGGGCATGACGGCCCATCCCTCCACCCTCGTCGTAATCTCTTCCGACCTGTCTGGTAATGGCATGTTGTGCGCCCTATCGCGGTTGTCACGCACTCAGCGTTGCGTGGCCTTTGGCCTCACCGAGGTACCTCCCAGCGCGCTTGCGCCTCGGCAAAGGTGTACAATATCTATGTTTCGGTACGCGTTCCGAATATGATCCTCAGCAAGTGAAAATTCCTCCAGAAGCATGCTTTTTCTCGCCGAGGAGATGTTTGGGAAACATTGGACATGTCGGATGCCTCCCAAAGATGGTATAGAGAGGTTGGACCTACTGCCGACGACATTGGGTTGGAGAATAGGTCCAAACGGGTTGAAGAACAAGCGGTGAGAGTTGATTTTCTTTGATTCTTCTTCTTGAGACAAGAGATGGAGAGGGGGACATGGAGATTTGGGTGGTGTACACGTAGATGTGAGCGGTTACATCTCTTCCGCCGATCTCGGTCTTTGCGATGCCTGTAACTCCATCTTGGGTTCCTGGTGGAGGAGTGTTGGTGGTATTGCTTTGAGTCGACAGATGGTGATGACAGTAGTGATGTGGCGGATTGGGTGTGAGGTATCATGTTTTGAAGGGGGCAGATTGGTGTTGGCGTTGGGATGAGATCTTGGCCCCTCCGTTACAAGGACCACAAACGAGTTCTGTTGCAGGTGAGAAAATAAGAAATGGCATGGAATTGACAGAACTATGGGAGGTTCTTACCCGGCACCATTCCAAATTTCTTCGTCCAAATCGAAGCTAGTAGCACAAAAGGAGACCTAACACTCTGGTTGCTGCGTGGCGTGAGGTGACTCTTGAAAAATCGTGGTCTTTGGCATTTGCATGAGTAAAATCGATTTAGGAATGCCTGGAGACCGCTTCTATGTGGGTCATACTTTCAATTTTTGACGTGCGTCTAATTGATCGTGACTGACTGCAGATCGCATTTCGTCAAGCAGCCCTCCCAGGAGTTGGATTGAATATTCCACCCGTCGACAGAGTTGCAGCATATGACATACGAAGGATGGTTTCTCATGACAGCTCCGATCTTGACTGTTATTGGTATGATCTACCCCTCTCCGCATTCACGTCTTTTTGAAGAGAGACACGATGCCGACGCAGCAGAAGACCGCAAGAACCTCAGGCTCGATGCCAGGAGACGTGAAGAGGACATCGCATATTGGAAGGGATTAGCAACCTATGCATGGAACTGGCTGGCGTTGCCCTTTTCCCCTAACCGCCTCCAATCCCGCAAAGTCCAAATCTCAACATCGCGACCCCATTCCCACCCCACCAGAAGTCCAGCAACCCGCATCAGTCTCTACGTGTCCCAAACGAGGCAAACGCTTTTGGATTGGTGCATCGGCAAACGGCTAAAGTAGGGTGAACGAGGTGGACTTGGCCGACCCCCTTTTCAAGAATCCTGCGAGTCTTTGTGATCGAGTGCAACCATCCACAACTTTCTCCTGTCTTCAACGAGGCGCATTCACCTGCGCCTCCCTCAGGTCCCTACCTGTCTTCCTTTCCGAATGCGGGGTGCATTCGAAGAAACGGAGTGTTAGGATGAACGG
>Ga0307517_10003002_pt1 | contig 26680 bp, 24 predicted proteins | sample 23_EM_MG_FD_194515 | JGI IMG/M metagenome (GOLD analysis project Ga0307517, IMG submission 194515) | Populus trichocarpa ectomycorrhiza microbial communities from riparian zone in the Pacific Northwest, United States - 23_EM | ecosystem: Host-associated > Plants > Roots > Unclassified | place... | reverse complement strand
AGCAATTGAAACTGTGTTGAGCTGGTAAACGAATGAGAGAGGAAGCGTTATTTTAGCGGAGTTTAAATCAGGATTTATCATTACTTTGTACACCGGTAATTGTATTCTCAACACTTCAATTTTTGTTTGAATGCTTTGATATGTTAACAAGAGCATGTAGACATTTATATCCACTGTGTATAAAAATTCTGGAATGTAAAACAGGGTTTTGGCTGAGTTATTCACAGATTACTGTTTTCGGTGTACAAAGTACCGGTTAAATACTGTATATTTTTTTCCAATGCCGGTGCACCCTTGTGGGGCAAATCTGGGAGTACCTCAGGAATCTAAGAGGCCGTGAGATTGATGGGACCCATGCGGTTTAGGAACACCATACTTGCTATTTACAGGTAAGTCTATCTGGTTTAGACCTCTTGCGACGCTCATGATGGGTAATCAGGTTTGCCCGGCGGACCAAGTGGCTTATCGCCATTCCAAGAGTATCTCCGGTGAGGGGAAATGAAGCCTCACCTACATCTCGGCATCTCAATCTGGATCCTCATCGTACGAATGGGCTATATTGCTCTATCGATCATCCGTTTTGGTGTTGGGGTTTAGGGCAGAAGCACAGGCTTTCCCTTCGATGTGAGTTTGCACTTGTGCACTGGCAATAGCTGATGGAGATCGGTGCCTATGCCTCGGTGACGTCTCGTCCTAGAAGCTTAAGATAGAAGACTCGCCGCAGTAACGGCTGTTTGTTGTCGGGACCGCCGCATGGTGATTACTATGGCCCATTGTGTGCAGACGTCGGACCAGATCTAGTTCGATCGAGTAAACCTAGTCTCACAAAAAATTTCAAGGACATTCACATATCGCTTTTACATAACTCTCTGTTCAAAATCCGAGGCTCAGAAGTATATTCCTCAACATATATATATATATTCCACGGACATTGATTTTTGCGGCGTCAAACGTGACAACTGTGATGTGAAACTCCCAAATGGGACTTGAATTCCTTTCCTTTCGCTCATTTTAATATATTTTTCCTGTCGCATTTGATCAGCTTATATAACATAGATTTAAGAGTCCGCTGTGACCGTTTTGTGACAGACGCGCTCGGCGCTTCTTTCAGTCGTACGACATTACATTCGCTCGTTTTAAAGCCAGACTTGTTTAACCCTTTCCATTTTAAAATTAACTGTCATGCCCCATGGAGAGCAATGATCTTGAGGTCTTCTTGTAGTTTTCTTCAAGATTTTCAGGTCGCGAAAAATGCCTCGAGTTGCCACCGATGGTAAGAATGAATATATGAGATCTTTCCTAGTGGTTTCGACGGCATTGTGAAGAAATTTGGCAAAGAAGAAACCCTGCTTTATCGCAGATAATCATGCGCTCTAAGTGTTCTTTCAATTTATGTTATCAAATATGAGATGTCCTTTGGATGTTCCTAATACCATTCATTTTACAATGTAGCCACACGGCACAGGTTTAATTCCCCATAAAGAAATTCACGTAACCTTTTGACTCTTGACGCGCCTAGGATATTGACTTCTGACCCCCGCTAAATAGCAGTATTGGCCTTTTTGCACCCTCATGTTTTCCTGCACCCGCTGCCCTACCCATCATGGCTGCTGCACCAATTTCGTACTTGGGGCAAGTGGCGGAGACAACTCAAAAGACTCACAATCTGATCCAGGTATGTATTTCTGGAACTTGTAATGATCACTCAACAACTCGATTCTCGTAGTCTGTCAACGATCACAAACGCAACTCCCAACGACTCGCAGATGATATCGCAGAGCCCGAGAAGTTGTATCAGCAGGCTCCTGCAGATGGAAAGGCGAGTTGGCCTCCGCAAGAGTTAGGGAACGCCATCAAGGGACTCGGCCCGTGAGTTACCTATCGTCTCCTACCTACATTTCTTGACGGAGACATTTTTAGTCAAAGAACAAACCGGGCGCTTGAAGAACTCGACCAAGATCAGGAAGATCCAAGAATATCGCGAACGCGCCCATACTGCGATTGTCCGGTGTCATCGTCTAGCAGAGGAGGAAGAAGCCCGTATGATCGAGGAGGGTCATCGACTAGCTCGCGTCCCCCGAGAATGAGCGAGGCAGCTTCAATGGGCGGAAAAAAGACTCCGGGATCTAGAAAAAAGGCAGCACGACAAAGATTCAAACAGCTACAGGAGCAGGAGCAAGCTCGCGCTCTGGCCACTCTGCAGGTCGCCGCCGCTCTGCAGGTCGCTGCCACTCTGCAGGTCGCTGCCACTCTGCAGGTCGCTGCCACTCTGCAGCTCGCCGCCGCTCTGCAGCTCGCCGCCACTCTGCAGGTCGCCGCCACTCTACAGGCAGTCACCCGGTTCCCCTGTTACTGCGCACCAACACACGGAACACCGCCGACTAGTGTCAGCGGTTTCAATAATAGCAAAATCACTGGTGATGTCTATATATCAAATATCACCAACAGCGATGGTACGGAGGGCGAATCTTCTATCACAAAGCGCCGAATTGCTGACCGAACGATTTTTAGCACCTCGTCCGAAAACACCTTCTGGATAAAAGGGGGACGTCCTACCTTACCATTTAATGGGAACCTTTCGTTCAGGTCTTGTGTGGGGATCAGGAACCATCCTCGCGGCTCTCTTCCTTAATTACGCTACAAGTTCCCTTTACCATCAACGCGCACCGCCGGAACCGTGCGGTTAATTAGGACCTTCTTTTTCTTTTTCCATCTTGTTACATAGAGTACAACATTTTGGGGCTCGTAATTGTTTCCTGCTTATAATTAGTATATCTTGGTAGAATATATATGTATCCACGAAAATAATTGACATTCTCTTTATTTCTTCTTAAACCACCAGTTGATCTTCGCGATGTAGAACGCATCCCTTCTCAATTCATAGAGGGAGACGCGGAAAACCTCAAGTTGGCTAAGGCAACGATGTGCAAAATTGATTACATAATGAAAGGCACTCCTGTTCACCGTGACCATGCCAAACCCACCACCGACTCTTCGACGCTCGGAAACCCACTCACAGTCAGTCGACGCGGAAGTTGGAACACCCTCATGTCACGACATACCTACAATAATATCCGGATCTGCTCACTCCACCGCAGCACAAGCGAGTGTTCGAAGCCGAACCACTTGCGAACCACATAAGATTTTGGTAAGATTCCCTACTTGAGCTTTAATTGTTGCTGCTCATAACGACGCCAAGCGCACGACGGCCAAGAAGCGGAAGACAGCGTCCTACTCCTTGCCGTCCTACGTCAAGCTGAACGTCATTCGGGAAGTTGCGTCAATCCGCTGGGCCGCTGTGCGAAGAAGAATCTCGCTACTCAGTCTCCAAGCTTGCCTTCGAGGATGCACAAGATAGGACACCCACACACAGATGAAGAGTACGACACATATTCACGAGTTACGAGTAGCCTGCTCAAGTTTCAAGTCATGAAACGATATACAACAGATAAGAGGGAGGAAACATTGAGGGTGCAGAATCTGCCAGCCAGATAACTGGCAGATAACATACCCACTCCCATGGTCGATAAACCCAACTGAAGTCTGACAGGGAGCCAGATACACGAAAGTCCACGTGGGGGAAGATTGTGGGCTCTGAACAGTAAGATTTTCTATTCCACTCGCCTTCTTACCAACCTCTTACCGAACAACTTGAAGAAGAATGAAATTAAGATTCAAATGCCCAATCAACCGAACAAATTCGACAACTTATTCAAGTCTGCCATCATCGGGACCCTCAAAAGCCCGCCAAACCCTTATTCTGAGCAGGGAGGTGCGGGCAAGGGTGCGGAATCACACAAAGAAAAAATCGCTGTATTACAATATCTCGCTACATAAACTCATTAGACGTCGCCGGATCAACTTACTTCTTGACATATTTGCCACCGATGAAAAAGTCCGAAATTTCAAATCGCGGAGTAGCAGAGGAGCGGCAGAGCAATTTCTAACAAAATCTCGCGGTATCTAATCATCATCCTGTACAATCTACCTCTCCTCAATTCCCAAAGCATCCTTCCGGAACGCCTGTTCCTCAACCAACTCTTTATCGATATATCCTCCAACTCTTCCTCCTCGTGCTCCAACCCCAAAATCCCTTCCTCATTATCCCCATCCAACTCACGCTCATGATCATCCCTCCCAATTTAGAACGGATGCCCCATTCCCATCGACATCAGGATGGGAGGCGCAGCACTCACTCCCCTCCGTATCGTAATCAATGTCCACTGGCGAATATGCAGCCGGTAGATCGAGAGGCGTGGGTGTGAAGAGCCCTCCTGCCAATGTTGATGAGTATGGGAAGGCAGGGGCACCGCTGAGGAGGCTGTCGTCGCTGGGTATAGAGCCGCTGAAGACTTTTTCATTGCCTTTGGCCATTCGTTGCTCAAGGGTGCGGTGGTACATAGAGATGCGGGATGGAGAGCTCGAGGGTGCAGTGGTAGGTGAGAATGGGAAATGGGGTGTCTCGAGTGTGGTAATGGGTAAGGTTCGTGGGCTGCGGAATTCATGCGGGGATACGCGGTACTTTGACGGGTGAGGCTCATGGATTGTGGGTTCTGCAAAGGGTGGGGTGTGAAGGGTGCGCGCTGGGACGCAGAATGGGATGGAGTGGGGACTAGTGGGCTGCTCTCTGGGTAACGGCGGTTGTTGGGACACGATCAAGGGTATTGATGTATGGTGGGATGTAGCGGTGGGATGGTAGTGTGAGCAGTTGCTGGATTTATGCTGTGGGATAGGTGAGAGCGGCGATGATTGCTAGAACGCAGCGCGGGACGGCGCGTCCCGGATACGATGTGGGATGGATGGAGATGAGGTCAGCTGCTCTCTGCCGACAGTTACTGGGACCTGGAGTGGATGAGAGTGCCGCCGGCCACTTGCGCACGACGTGGGTGACCCGGTAGCTCTCCGGTGACTGTTGCTGGGGCGTGACACGGGATCTTGTACAGGATGGATGAAGGTGCTGATCGATGTGGGTCGGTCGTGTCCTAAAAGTTTTACTAGTAGTAAAAGGCGATGTAGGATGGGTGAGGTTGTCCGTTATGGTGATTGGAAATCGTGAGGGTGAGATGAGGGGGCTAGACTACGACACGGGGAGGAAGGGGTGGCCCGTCGGTTGTTCTCCACTGAAGGTTGCTCTTCGCCGAGGGTCGCTGGGGGTCCTTGGAATGGGGCGAGACGGCGGCCTTTCTGGTGCTCTCCGCGGACAGTCGCTGGACTGTGGCATGGAACGAGTGAGGCCAAATTGTTCATCTTGCAGACGGTTGCAGAGGTTGGAGGCACCAACAGTTGCCGGCTGACGTTGGATGGATGATATGGGATGGACGAGCCGACCCGTCGGTGAGCGCTGAGCGCTGAGAGCTGACACGTCATGACAACGTTGTGGGATACACCGTCGGTGTAGCGTTTAGCCGTGGGAGCTGAGCGCTGAGCGCTGAAACGTCATGACAACGGTGTGGGATACAAGACAAAAGAAAGGGATGCAGCATGGTAGGTTGTTGCCTCGAGGTCACTGGGTCAACGTTGAGGAACGTTGGGGGTGAGAGGCAATGTGTGACACGTTCCCTTGCCTTCACCGCCAAGAGTTAAAAATTACTCGGGGTAGGTAAATTTTTTTACACTAAGCCCAAAATAAAATGTCGCAAGGTCAAAAAATAGGTATCATATGTAAAAACTTGATTTTGGGCTGACCGCCTCCACATCGGGTAACGGAACAACCGCGCTGAAGACCAGCATAGAACATTCGTAAGTTGCCAAGTGGTGAGTAATTCCCGAAAATATTCTAACATTGTTAGTAACATTTTGCCTCCCAGACCCAAGAGCTTTTTTACCCAACCCGGTAGTAACCGGGCCAACCCTACGCATTTTTGAGATTGGGAGGCCAAGTATCGGTATCTGGATCAAAATTACGTGATATCAGGTTTCAAGGCTTCACTGCAGTGTCCAGGATTCTTGCTGTTGAATCTCTTCTTTACAATGACTCCTGGCAGATCGAAGTTGTCCGGATCCAGTCTCGGATCTCGGAAAGGACTACAATAGAACGTCCCTCAAAGCCAGCCCGCAAGATGAGTGTAGCTGAAGCATTGGAGTCCAACTCCTGATGCGAGGGAGGTGGAAACAGTTCAATTACATGATGTACATCACACGCAGGTAAAATTATTTTGTGGGGGTTGTTTGATTTTTGATCTGATTTCTTTCCTTATAAGGGAATTCACGTGACGTTTTAACAATTTCTGTCCCTCAGCGCTTAATCACGTCTTTTGTTGGTCTCTTGAGGTCTTTACTTAGATCTTTCTGAAGGCCCGAAAGATGCCCATCCTCATGTTTCCCTGGTGCTCAAGTTTCAGATGCACCAATGTATCGACATAGAGTCCGACAATACATGAGGAAGGCAGGCCTCAAGCCAAGCGCCATTCGGGATAAAAAGACGTCGGATGAGATAACAGCTGTATCTATAATCGAGAGGTGGTTGGCTCCCCTAAGGGAGCGCACCCGCTCCCTCATTCATCATGGCAGCTGCACCAATTTCGTACTTGGGACAAGTGGCGGGGACGACTCACAATCCGGTCCAGGTATGTATTTATGGACTTTTATAATAATCACTCAACAACTCTATTCTCGTAGTCTGTCAACGATCACAACCAGAGACTTGCAGCTGATGTTGCAGAGCCCAAGAAGTTGCGTCAACAGGCTCCTGCAGATGAAAAGGCGGGCTGGCCTCCGCAAGAGTTGGGGAACGTCGTCAAGGGGCCCGCCCCGTGAGTTACCTGTAGTCTCCTACCTATATTTCTTGACGTTAAACCTCTAGAGACGTTTTTAGTCAAAGAACTAACCGGGCGAGGAGCTACTCATCGCTTGAAGAGCTCGACCAACGTCAGGAAGACCCAAGAATATTGCAAAGGCGTCCAAGCTACGATGGTCTGGTGTCATCTTCTAGTAGCAGAAAAGACGAAGAGCAACAAAAATTCAACGAGCTACAGGAGCAGGAACAAGCTCAGGCTCTCGCCGCCACTCTGCAGGTGGTCAATGTGTTCCTCTGTTACTACGCACAAAGCCTCTGCTACTACCGACAAACACACGGGACATCGCCGACCAGCGTCAGCGGTTTCAATAATACCATAATCACTGGTGATGTCAATATATCAAATACTATCACCAACAACGATGGTATGGAGAGCGAGTCTTCCATCACAAAGCGCCGAATTGCTGACCCAATTACTTTCAGTATCTCGTCCGAAGACAACTTCTGGAGAAAAGGGGGACGTCCTACCTCACTATTTCACGAGAACCTTTCGTTCAGGTCTTGTATGGGGATCAGGAACCGTCCTCACGGCTCTCTGCCTCATTTACGCCGCAGGTTCCCTCGTTTACTATCAACGCGCACTGCCAGAACGGTTCCCGGTTAATTAAGACTCTTTTTTATTTCACAAGAGTACAACAATTTTGGGCTCGCAACTGTTTCCTGCTATATCTATCTTGCTAACTATGTAGAATAATTTTATTATGTGGAATGTTTTTATTACGTGGAATGTTTTATTATGTAGAATATTTTATATATTTGGGACCTCCTGAGATACTTGCGAAGCGTGTATAACAAACTGTTGAAAATTGTGCAAGTCGTCACTGTTTCTGAAATACCATTTTCGTCAAACAAGCCATTTTATAAACAGTAATAACATGTAAATATATCAAACGTATGCACATTAGAGCTTCTGACGAAAATAATTAACATTTTCTTTATTTCTTCTCAAACCACTTGGTGGCACCAGTTGAGCTTTACATAATGAAAGATACTCTCCTGTTCAACACCATGCCAAACCCACCACCAACTCCCCGACGCTCGGAAATCCACTCCCAGCTGCCAATCGATGTGCAATACCCTCATGCCACGGCATACCTACAATTATATTCGGTATTCGGATCCGCTCACCCTGCCGCAGCGCAAGCGGATTCTCGAAGCCGAACCACATAAGATGCCCCCCCACTTAAGTTTTAAGTTTTGCTACTCAAAGCGACGCCAAGCGCATGACGCCCAAGAAGCGGAAGACAGCGTCCTCCTTGGCGTCCTACGTCAAGCAGAGCGTCATTCGGGAAGTTGCGGCAATCCGCTTGGAGCAGCGTCGACAGTGCGTACACTCCAAGTACACTCCCAATATCTGCCACAGTGTGAAGAAGAATCGAAAATTCCTCGCTACTCCACTGAGCTTGCCGTCCTTCACCTCCAGTTTAACCTGCCAGCTAAATTCATTCGTTCGTCTGTGTTGGCGACGAATGTACGTTCAAACACTTCACGAGTAGCCGGTACGTCCCACTTCTCGTGACATGAGCCAGAGGAGACGGGCATTGGGCAACGGACGACTGTTCTTCTTGAGTGCGATCCTATGTTTGGAGAACTTGAAACAGACTATTCCAGTTCGAATTTGACCCTCTGATAAAAGAATTCAACCGCAAGCTTCTGCTTCCATGGGTACCTTCATCATCTAAATCTGTCACTTATACCCGCTCAGCTTGTTCCCTCGCTTAGATTAGCACAGGCAAGAGAAACCTCGGAGACTTACCCAAGCAACTAGATTCGGCCTTGGCGAGCCGACAACATCAGGAATGCTCGTATCAGGTGGAATAAGCAGCCTCTAATAGATTCTATGATCTTTTGTGGGTGGTGATTCGTGTGGACGGTGTCCATGCTGCCGCCGCTCAATACTTATCCCCCGATCGGTGCTGATAGTAGTGCTCCCCATTGGGACGTATTCTGCTCATCATCTCCTCGCTCCTCGAATCCAAGCATTGCTCGACGATCCTGCTTCCTAAGCCTAACCACAGTGTTGCTCATCACCGGGTAGAATGCATAGCCTCATATTGACTGGTTAATTGATATGTAGCAAGCTCGAGGATCCTAACCAGTTATGCGATGAGTGATCAGTCTAAAAAACTACATTGAGTTGTAGTGGTGATTTCCCTCTTCCCAGAACACCACTGCCACACGCACAGATAAGCATTTTTGGTGACACAGACATAGTTTGGTCTCCAGATTTAATGCCCTTCGTGCACATAAGTATGATCCATTTTGTGTATTATTTAACAGTACACAGTAAAAACCGGATTTACGAGGCTGGCAGCGCGGACTTGGTCAGTTCAAAATTTTGACAAAAAAAACAATTCACGAAGTATTTCGGGGTTTAGCTGGTTCGGTTACGCACAAGGCCACCAATACCGCTTAAAATGCTACTCTACGGGACTTGGCGCGTTTCCCCAGTCGGGAGGCGTGTTTCTGACGAGGCACTAAAACTTGGCGAGGTCAGCGATCACATTCGACGTTTCGTGAAGGCTCGGCTCACCAGCGTCGCCACCCCTTGTACTGTCGCTGTTGGTGACATTTCCTATGTTGATTCCACCAGCGATTCTGGCGTTATCAAAACCGCTGATGTGGTTTGTGGCTGGCGTTGATCCGCTCGTTGGTCCGATATATGGAGAATACCAGAGATGTGGGGAAACATCAACAGGATGTTGCCCAGGATGGAGCGAGGGCAGTAACATTGGGGGTGTAAGTGATGGATGTCCCGGGAATGCTCCCGCAGATGACGCATTATTAGCCCTCTTCTTGTCCGCCGGCTTCCGAGCAGGCTCCTGAGTAGCTTCACTGGGCGACTCCTCTCCAGATTCATCTTGGTCAGTCACGACTGATTGCATCCCAGCGATCCCGGTGGCTTTCGCCTCAGGCAGTCGTTCCATATCTTGTTCTAGCGCCTTCCTCCGTTCCAACTTGCGTTTTTCCTCGGCTTCAACGCGGGCCATCTCCTCGCTTTGGCGTCGACGCTCGTTTCCCCTCTCTTGAGCAGCGGTACGATCCGCCTCCTCCTTTTCCTCACGCTTGCGTTCCCTTTCATTCTCCTCGGCAGCCTCTTTCATCAATCGAATTTCTTCCCGCAGTCGCTCGATTTCTCTTCGTTCTTCCTCGTCACTTTCCGGATCCTGGAGTGTTTCCTTCGCCTGTTCGTCAGAAATATGAGATAATCGCCGAGGCTGCCTCGCTTCTTCGTCGGTAACACGGATTTTCCCCTCTGCCTGGAGTCGGTGAGGCTTCTCCTCGATCATACGGGATTTCGCCTCCTCTGTAAGCTGTCGAACCTCAGCATCAGGTGTGCGTTCTTTCTCTTCCTATTTATTGAAAGCATTTGATGATTCGAGAAGGAGCGTGGTTTGATATGACTTACCTCGACTTTAACCTGGTGCGGAGCATCGTTGATCCGAGGATGAGTTATCTTGGCGATAGCTCAACTAAAAGATGCAAATACTTCGACTGGGCTTACCTCGAAGAGGCGTATCGCACGCTGGACGCGTTCACGATGTTCTTGGATCCTCCCGGAGTCAGTAAAGCTGTTCAATACATGGTCGGTTTTGCTTCGCTTGACTTGTTCTTCGACAAAGGCGAAGATTGGTTCTAGTTTTCTGACGGCTTCGTCAAGAAATGTAGGTAGGGGGCGATACACAACGCACGAAACGAGTTCCTCGATGTCATTCTTCGGGGGCCAATTCTGTTTTTCATCTGCAGGGAGCTCCTGATATGACTTCCAGATCCTCGCGATAAACCCCACGACATCGTCTGCCAGTCGTTGAAAGTTGGCTCTGTGATCCTTGACAGACTAACAGAATCAAATTGTTAAGGGATGATCACAAGATCCAGAAGTACATACCTGGACTTTTTGGACAATCTTTAAAGTGATCTCTGCCGCTTGCTTCATGCTTGGGTTGGAATCGAGGGTTGCAGCTTCCTGGACGAGAGCGAGCATGAGTGGCGACCCTTGTGTCCCAGCATCTACCCTTGCTGGGTTGGAATCGAGGGTTGCAGTTCCGACGAGCGGATGGACGGGGTCGAAGGCGAGATGAGTCCTCGAAGACATGGTGTTCCGCGGCGAGGTTTCTGCAGTCTGCGTGTAGGCTACTTCAGGGTCCTTTCTAAAGTGGCCAAACGAATCAGGCTTGTTCGGTTCGGGCTTAGTCTGAACCTTGCAACGCTGACACACGAAGCTCTGATCGTTATCCTCGGACATAGTTATGCATGGGCGATGATGCCACTCTGAGCAGGTCGAACATCTTATAGTAGGAATGGATTCGTTATCTGCTAAAGAAGTCAGCACACAGGAAGAATGCTCGTGCTCGTGCAGACTTGCCGTCACAACCGCAGATACAGGCGAATATTTCTGCATCTTTTACTATTTCCTTACAGACAGGGCATATCTCATGCGGAGTAGGAGTGAGATGGGAGACGATAGCACTGCGCGCAATATCAGGGGTTAACGTGATTTCGATGCGATTATATCCCGGACACCGATGAGCTGTTTTCGTAGTATAGCGACCACGACGGCGATTGAGTCCCAAGTCTGTAGAGAAAGTAAGTAGAAAACTTTGGAATTGACGTGCTATATCATCGAGAGAGACTGTCTCGTTGTTTTGGGACTTCCACACCAGCTCCCGTCGACGGGCGCTCGGGATTGATTCCCGAGGTGGCCTCCGTGACGATGTCGATGACATACTTGAAGCAGTGGGTAAGGCGGGATGTAGCTGAGGAGCTGATGGTGCCGAACTCAAAACGCCTAATGTAGGACCCTTTGTGTCCACAGGCAGCGTTCCAGCGTCAACCTCAATTTCCTCGAATCGATCTTGGTCCAGATCATGGTCAGCGTCGAGCTCGTCAACGTCACTACGCTGAATTATCTGAACTTTAGAGTTTGTGCAAGTCATGAACTCGACATTTGGGGAAGAAAGTGGAAATGATTTACATTCGTAATGAACTTTGCAGGCTGCGTCGAAAGTCTGATAGATACACTGAGTTAACCAACATCTTATGGCACAGGCAAAACACCAACATTCTGACAAAGTCTGTGGAAGACGTCCAGCTCATTCCCGCCATCAGATACACCAGAACGTTGGTCCTGTTCGTGAGTCCCATCTGGTAAAACTTCCGGATCGAAGCTGATGAGGATATTGCCATGGTGGCTATAGCTCACGACGAAATGCTACGAGGCGTTCAGTAGCTAATCCGCTTCGTAGTTCATCACTCACATCTAATCCCACAGATGCAAAGGGATACAGCAGAGAACGAAGGTAGTCCAAACCTGACTATAGGGCCGTGATTTTTACTGAGTGTCGATCCAATGACAGACAAGAATTCGAAAAGTTCGTACCGAAATGCCTGCAACCTTGAAGACAATGAGAATTGTCGTAGCTGTAGAGTAAATCTCATACTGTTTGGAGTCCCAAGTACAAACTTTGTCTGAGGCCCTTGCTCAGTGCGGACGCGATGATAGATTCAATGGCGCATTCGGTATCTGTCAAAAAAAAAAAAAAAAGTGTTGTCGGGACTGTCATTTGTCGTGCAAAAAGTATTCAGACAAACTCTCATCGAAGACAAGAAAGGGGAGCTCGGAATTAAGGGGCGAGACTCCAATCAAATGAAGGACATTCGGATGCCTAGTTCATAAGATAAGTGGGGAGGAGCTATAAAACAAGGAGTTAAGGTCTCGTACATCACTTTCTGACTAAAATTTGCAGCTGCCAAGCAACGCTTGAATCGACAAATGAGAAGGTCAGCTTGATCGGATTATCAAGGACTTATACCTACATCTTTGGCACCATGTCCTTCATACAGTTTGATCTTGACCGCTCTTGCCTTGGCAGTGCTATGGGCAGAGTAGACTCGATATCCTCGACCTTTATAAATTTCTTTCTTCGGGAGGACATCCCCGAGAGTGAACTGGGCGATGGTAGGTTAGTTATTGGAGATAATTCCTTAGGATGGGGTGTCCATTGCCGAAACATACCACGTCGGCTCCTTCAACAATACCCGGAGTTTGATCGGCGTAATCTACGACATATTAATACTTCTGACGTGAGTCAACCAAGGTAATTTCTCACCTTGAACTTGCTTGATGGTCAGATTATGGGCAGCGTAAAAGGTCCCATCACACACAACGGTATTGTTGGCATGATGAAAAATTGAACTACTATGGAGCGTTAGTGGAACGGTAGATCCCAATTGAGCTTGAATACCTCGCATGGATAGCTGAACTATTATTTGGGGGAACAATTTCGGCCACAGCGCCGTCCTGTTGGGATGCCTGAATGTGATTTCAGGAGCGGTGGTAGAACATGAAGGAGCAAAGCGTACAACACCAGGATGCCCCCCCTGGAGGGTAGTGCTGAGAGGCTCGGAACATAATACAGGAGACTTTTTAACGGTTTGCTGAAGGACACCCTATCAGATCAAGGATGGAAATGATCTGATGCATTGATGCGGTACCTCGAATGGTTTTAGAAGCCCTCTCAACCGCCTATCAAGGGAAAAGTAGCGAACCCGCAAATATTTTGCAAACAGGATGCGGTATAAGAGGTTCCGCTGGGTCTCTGATTGCACAAACACGGAGACATCACGTAGGGTCCTAAGGCCTTACTGTCAGGACTGTGGAATCCAGAAGGCAGGAGGAAGTCACACCGTTCAAGCTGGGATATATTGTCGAGGAGTTGAGGCGTTTCTTTTGCTCCCTCCAGCAAGTGAGAAATGTCACTGGTGACCTCCACGGCTCGTTCTGCGAGAGCTTGTGTCATTTTTTTGCAACAGCGGCCCGGTGTGAGAGCGCATATAATCTCTTGGAGAATCACTCTGCCCTCGCAAAGTCGGGGACATAAGGTCTCGACGATGTTTTGGATCTAAACAGAAAGTCATTATAAAATCATAAAATTCGCCGTTCGTTACATACCCTTAACTTCTCTTTTGATGGCTCAGACACTCCCTGCCTTCCGATTGAGCTGGGAAAGAGAAAATGTTGCATTTGGAACATTGAGACTCGGACGAAGAGTGGTTTTGGGCAATAACTGAAAGATGGATGGGTCGCAGAAGTGAGGGCCACCGCGCAGTGTTCGTCAAATTGTGGAAACGTGGCTTCCTTGCTCCGGCCTCAAGCTCACGGATGTGACGTAGGTGTGTTCAAACCCGGACTGTCATGGCAAGCTCGTCGGACTGCACAGACGGCCACCCGCTCTTCTGTTGCATATGATTGGGACATTGTGGTGAGAGAAAGGGGCGGCATTGGAGAAATCGGAGGAGGTTCATGGGCGGAAGTTTGGATCTAAGCGCGTTTCTTCTCTTCTCCAATATTCTGTTCATTATCTTAACGCCTTTTTCTCCCTGCTTAATAGAACATCTTGACACACCAGGCAACACTTGCCGCGTGTTCTTATTCCATACTTTTGGGTGTGGTGCTTCAACGCTCCACCGTCACGACCGCCCTCATTTCCGAGAACGCCGGATCGACTGGGAATGAGGTGCGCAGACCTGAGTGCATTCGTGAATTGGAATACTGCGGCGATCACTGCGGCGATCACTGCGGCGGGAGTTTCCGTGTGGGCGGTCAGCCATCCTCCTCTACCTGCTGTACTGTTAAATACATCGATTTGAAGTACTGAGGGAAAGAGGCCCAGAGACAGGAGACAAGACTACTTGCGGCGCATTCCGGTTTGATGGTATCACAGCCCACCTTCAATATATTATACTTAAAAACAAATTACAACATTCCTCAGCTTATGGTGCCAGGTTTTCGTACACTAGCTCATATAAACCTTTATATAAATCATCTATTACTATACATTTAGGTTTCAGGATCAATCGAGGCGAGTGGTCAGGAGGCACCCTTCATTTGTAACAGAAGCAAAAACAGAAGTATGTGTAATGATTACTCTATACGGGAAACTTGAAAATGTTGGATTACGCAAGTATTACCTGATCCAATAACAAGCTTGATGTCGCTGATCGGGCTTGCTCATTGCGAAGGTTGATGAGCTCGACAAGAAAGGCGAAATCGCGCAGTCAGAACTCGAGGTCTTGAGGATCTGAGCAGTCCATGCCGACAATCTCCCAGTTGTATCACTGCTCTATAACTCAACAATGGTACTGGTATTCGATGTTAAGCCTGCGTTCGGCACTGGTGCGATACAGACCCTTTGAATTCAAAAGATGCCCTGCGCCATCGTGCTTAAGGTGCTCCTAAGGGTGTGACACCATCCAAAATTTATGCAAAAAGGTAACAGTAGCAAGGCCACCCCCCTAGCGCTACATAAGACCCGAATCTGTCCAGAGAAGTGGTAGTTCTCGCGCCTGCCAGTGGCGTTGGACGCGCAGGGTCACGTTCTCGCGGTGCGGCAAGTCCCGCCGCACAATGATCACCGCAGTCCACGCCGCAGTTTCCAAAAACTTACTGGCAGACCTGGTGTGTGGACCAGACCTCGCACCTAATTTAGAAAATTTACCACGGGGCCCTCCACAGAGAACCTGCGCACCTTCATTCACCATGTCCTTATACCTCCTGCATACCGTTATGTTGGGTCAGTGGCTGGAAACATAGCAACAGTCACCATATTGGAAAGCATGGTGACACAGCGCTATTTTGGAGGAATGGTCACCATCGGGGTACAACCAAAATTAAAATGATCAAGCGCCGCAATCGTATCCTGATGAAGGAGTTGGAGAGAGGAGGGGAAAATCCATATTTTATTCCTCGAGAGGACCTTCTTGGTCGTACAGTGATGTAACTAGCATGTCCATGCTTCAAATATTCCGGTGTTTCAATGATTTGTCCAGCTGAATTGGAATCTGGTTGAGGACGACGTATCAGACACACCGCACACTCTACCCATCATTTCGCGCAACACCTAGTGTCTATCGATTTCGGCAGGATGGCAGGTAAAAAATATCCTCACCACGATGCAAACAGTGACACATCGCCCCACCCATCAACACCCATATTAGCCAGTGCACAACGAGTGGTGTGCTACTCGAGTACTCGGCATCAGTGGCTGTGACTTTCCTCAAATCTGGGATTCGCACGCCGTTCTGCACGGAGGCAACAACCGAAGCTGACCTAAGCTGACCTAAAGGCTCCGGCCAGGGCAGGAAGCCTCAGCGCGAGATTATTAACACGGCGCCTTCCGTCAGCCGCCCATCCCGTCAGCTATAGCCATTACAGGCGATTAAACGTGCAGAAAAATAATTTTTTAACACCCCTAATGTTAATATATATCTCTTTCGTCAAATTTAGAGCCTTCTTTGATTTCAGAGGCTCAATAATCGGCACTTTCAGTCAACTTTCAGTTACATTCAGCGCATCTTGATCTAAAGAACCGGTTCTCCACGTTTATTTAAGATATTTTAACACTATTTATTGTGGGGTACGGATCATGGCTCGAATTGGCACGTCTTTCACCTATAGGAGCTTAATAGCGGGGCGATGGGAAGATGGAAGATTTATTAGCTAACTACGTTGCATAAGCAACTCAGGTAATTACAGTAATTACCTCGCTAGCTATTAGTAATGATAAAATCGGTACAAGGTGCTACAAGGGGGACGTTGGCCGGACTAGCACTCCCCAACTGCAAAGGCTACCACCGGTGGCATAACACCAGGTTGAAAGGAAGGTCTGCGGAGAAAAGAAATGGAAATAAAGGCCAAGAGAAAAAAACCACCCTACGAAACATCATACGTAGGTAGTCAAATCAAACGTTGGTCGAAACTCTTCAAATCCACCATGTACAAGCCAAAGAAAGGATAAAGAAAAATTTCGAGTCTTGCCGAACGTGTTGAGAAGGCGGTGTGATGACGGATGGACGAAAAAACTTGGCGTATGCGCAAGGTCCAGAACAGTGAGGCTGGTGACCAGTGATGAGTGATATTGTCGATGAGCAGTGCCAGGCAGCCTATCCAAGGAGCCTAGTGAAGACGTAGGTCTGCCATCGTCGCTCTGAAGGCTGATGAGCAATGTCTCAGATGTGAGACATTGGTGAGCACGAAGGCACTTGACAACTGTCGATCTCTGCAATAAATAGAGCTGATGCTTGCAGAGAGTGGACAGAGCGAAGAAAGATATAAAATATTGGGGTATACGGTTGGTGTTGGTGGTGGTGGTGGTGAGGGAACAAGTGGGAGGACAGTTGAGCATCCTGGCGGGGAGGCACGTGCTTCGGCCTTTGCCACCGTTCTTTGATGGGGTTCTGCACGTGCCCTCCTCAAGTTGAACCTCAGCGACGATGACGCTGTCGCCGCATCGTCGAAAGACTATCCCATCCCCCTCCTCATTTACAACCACGTCCACCAGTGTCCAGTCCAAATCACGTTATCCGCGGGGCAAGTAATTTTGGGAGGTGGCTTCATCGGGCTAGAGTAAACCCTTCAAAAACGCGGCCTGCATATCCAGCTCACTGATTTCAAAGTTTTCTATATCAGCTCGAACGGACGCCAATCGCGGCACGGCACCTACCAAACTGTTAACGTCGTCCGTCCGCGCTTCCTGGGCTGGCAATCGCGCTTCGTAGCGCTCGATAACGCCCAAAGTATCCTCTTTCGCATGGATATCCCAAAACGCGCGGTGCGTTGCCAAAATCCCAAGTCCCAGTTGCCTCCAAATTTAAAATGACGAATTCGGTCTTAATAGCGCCTTTCCATGGTGCCTCGCGCCAACTTCTCCCTGCGATCGCGTAACTCGGACATCAGAGCCTCTGCATTGACGAAATTCGGCACTATCCCGCAGTCCAAGGCTCTCTCCCCCTCAAGGTTTGCCGTCTGTGCGTCATCGGCGTTTGCTGCAACTGTGTTACCAGGCTTGGAGCATTCAGCAATGGGAATTCCTCCTCCTGCGCACTCCTCTGGCCCTCTTGAATCCCAGTGCGACTATCTTGACATACGGCCCCAGCTCGTGCACTCCATTGGGCCAAATCTCGGGCTCGGACAAAGGCATTACGGGATCGTTGGGTGGGTCACGGGGTACTTTGGCGACAGGTGGGGTTGAGGATGATGCAGGCATGTCGTCTAGTGGGAATGATGATGGAGTGTTATTGGGGAATAAGAGTATAACAGGTTCGTCGGCGCGTGTCTCGCCAATTCCTTTCCCAATCTGCCCCTCGAAACTAGCTAACGAAAATTCCTTGTCGCAGTCGGCATTCCCTTCAGCTCCGGTCTTCAAAATATCTGGCCAGTCGGCTCGGACGCCATTCGAGCCTGCCTTAACTCCAGCCTCCATCAATCCTCCCTCGTAAATGCCGCCTCCCGGTTCCTTCAAGTCCTCTCTGCAACGCCGAATACAACTGCACCTCTGCTTCCAACTTCTCGACTTTTCGAGCACCCTGAGGTGCAATTTGCCTAGTCTGGCGGTCCAAAGTATGTTGTTCTGCCTCTGCATTTGCCTTTCCTGGCTTGTGCTCAATTTTATCCAGCCCATTCGCATTCCATGGAACTTTGCCAACCATCTGACCATCTGGTCCTCGGATCACGCACCCAAAATGCGACAACATGGCGGTAAAAATAGGGATATAATCGACGTTCGCAAGGTCTAAAGTCTCTGCGCTTCGCATGTACGAGATAGTGGTGCCAGAATTGTATAGAACGGTGCTAGGTGCGGCTGAGCCGAAGGTGGTGATGTAGGCATCGTCGCCTGTGGTATGAATTGAGGTGGGCTCATGTTCGTCCTTGCTGTCTTCCGGTTCTGACGGATCCATAAGTTGCGGCATCGACACATCTTTCTCCTTACCCACGCTTTCATCGTCACTCTCCTCCTCGCTCTCGCATCCACTCTCCCTGTCACAGGTTTCCTCCGTTCCCGGTGTCTCGTGGCCTCGGCTGAGTCCTCAGACATCATATCGCAGAACAAGTCGCCGGAAAGCGCGATGGGGGAAATAATGCCTGCGGAGACCACGTCAAAGTCTTCCGGATCGCTTTCGGACGCTGTCATCGCGATCTAGGCCGCCTCATCCTCATCCTTTGCCTCTTACCCCAGGCCTCAGGCCTCAACCCTCGATGCTGCCCATTCCTCTCTGGGACGGTCCTAAAATTTCCTAAAAGGCGATGTGGGATGGGTGGATGATGATATGCGGGGTGGCGATGGCCTGGACTACGCAGTTGCTCTTCGCCGGGATGGGGCGAGGCGGCGGCCTGTCTGGTGCTCTCCGCAGACAGTCGCTGACGCGTGGGATGAGTGAGGTGCAGACGGTTGCTGTACCGACAATTGCCCGCTGATGTCGGATGCATAATATGGGATGAACGAGCCAACCCGTCGGTGTGGCGTTGAGGCGCGTTAAGGTTCGATCTAAAATGGCCATTTTTAGCGCAGGTTTTTTGGCCAAATCCATCCGCATACGGATTGGACACTGTACTTACGTTTTGGTTAAAATTGTCTGCATCAGCGGCATGGCCGATCGAACATAAAATTCATTGAAAAATATCCGCATAACGAAAAAGAAAAGAAAAAACATGAGTTAGAGGGCAATGCACTTACTAAGTACCGATTGCCATCCAGTGTGTGGAAGCTACGCCATCCAGGACTTGCATTTTGAGTCTTTGACTTCTGGGTTTACGGCGGACTCAGTCCGGCGTCGGTAAACACATGGTGGTGATATTTCTTCCCTGCCACAAAAATCCAGCTGGGCGCACGCTCATTTTTGGTAAAGCACCAACATGATATCAATACATAGAGCATTCGTGATCATGACCGCGAGTCTCGAGAGCCCAGGTGCGGTGTCACTCTTTGTTTTTCTGAGCGACTTGGTCCCATAAATGCCCGCAGACGGATCGGACGTCGCTACCGACTAGCCTCCATGTCCGCATTTTGTATCGGAGTGCTGGCCCATGATTTTTGGCGGTTATGTCCGCATTCGGATACGATTTCTTGACCCCAAAAATGTCTGCAGTGGGATCAAACCTCCCATAGCATAAAGCAGGGTCCCGGTGCGAATGCATCTGGGACATTAGGACATATTTGGGATGGTCAGATCCGCTGGGTCACAGCTGCAAAGACCTTGTGCGAGGTGCGAATGCACCTCGGCCTCCATGCGCCACGTCCGCGCACTCCTTTCCCGGTCAATCAGACGTTCTCCCTGATTGGAGACCAAAAAGGCGCTTGCGTTATGCATTATGGTTGCCACCATACAGTTGGGCTCAGCACCTCAAGCCAACCCCCATTCCTGAATAAAGACGCTGGATGTATCGAGAGTGCTTGGCCTCTGTTCAAAATACTCTTTTTGTTCTTTTCTCTCCTATGTCATTCAAGTCTTTGGAATCCAGCAAGAAACCGACCAACTGGGTAGGGGGGACACCCGCTCCCTCACCCATCACAGCAGCTACACCAATTTCGTACTTGGGACAAGCGACAACTCGATTCTCGCAGTCTGTCAATGATCATAAACCCAACTCCCAACGACTCGCAGATGATATCGCAGAGCTCGAGAAGTTGTATCAGCAGGCTCTTGCAGATGAAAAGGCGGGTTGGCCTCCGAAAGAGTTAGGGAGCGTCATTGAAGAACTCGACCAACGTCAGGAAGATCGGAGAATATCGCGAAAGCGCCCATACTGCGATGGTCCGGTGTCATCGTCTAGCAGAGGAAGAAGAACCCCGTATGATCGAGGAGGGCCATCAACTAGCTCGCGTCCCCCGAGAATGGGCGAGGCAGCTTCAATGGGTGGAAAAAAGACTCCGAGATTTAGCAAAAAGGAAGCACGACAAAGGTCCAAACAGCTACAGGGGCAGGAGCAAGCTCGGGCTCTCGCCACTCTCCAGGTCGCCGCCGCTCTGCACTGGCAGGTCGCCGCCACTCTCCAGGTTGCCGCCGCTCTGCACTGGCAGGTCGCTGCCACTCTCCAGGTCGCCGCCACTCTCCAGGTGATCACCCCGTTCCCCTGTTACTACGCACCAACACACGGAACATCGCCGACCAGTGTCAGCGGTTTCAATAATAGCACAATCACTGGTGATGTCTATATATCAAATACCACCAACAGCGATGGTACTTCTGGATAAAAAGAAGGACGTCCTACTTCACCACTGTTCAACGGGAACTTTTCTTTCAGGTCTTGTGTGGAGATCAGAAACCGTCCTCGCGGCTCTCTTCCTCAATTTCCCTTGTTTACTATCAACGTGCACTGCCGGAACGGTGCCCGGTTAATTAAGACCGTCTTTTTTCATCTTGCTAGAGTACAACATTTTAACTATTTCCTGCTATACCTTACTTGATTACATAATGAAATAACCAAGAAATTTGAACCTTCGATACCAACACTGAGCGACCAACACCCGACTCCTCGACGCTCGGAAACCCACTCCCAGCCAGTCTAAGCTTTAAGTTTTAAGTTTTACTGCTCAAAACGACGCCAAGCGCACGACGCCCAAGATCTAAGGGGAAGACAGGGTCCTCTTCCTTGCCGTCCTATGCAAGTCCTACTTCAAGCAGAACGTTATTCGGGAAGTTGCGGCAATCCACTCGGAGCAGCTTCTACAGTGCGTACACTCCCAATTTCGACCGCTGTGTGAAGAACAATCTGAAAATTTCTCGCTACTCCAAGCTTGCCGTCCTCCACCTCCAGTTTACCTTGCCAGTCAAATTCGTTCGTTCATGTGTGTTGCCGACGAATGTACGTTCAAACACTTCACGAGTAGCCGGTACGTCGCAAAGTTCTCCTGAATGAGCCGGAGGAAATGGGCATTGGGCAACGGACGACTGCTTAACCGAGAATATCATCAATGCCCGAGCTCTGCGTTGGATGAATATCCCGTTATCAAGCCCTCCGGACCAAGCTCCTCCGAATTTACATTTCTATCTGACGCTGATAATTAGGAAGCCAATTCAAAAGCCTCTGGGAGCGGGGTGTAGATCACTGCAACGGACCTGTTCGTTAAAATGTCAAGGCCTTGCGGTCTTCTCTCGGAACGTGAGTCCATCTATTCACATAAATGAAACAGGATGTCAGAGTCTTCGATTCACGGGAAGAGTCACAGGTTTCCTGTCATGTGGATCGTCAAATACCCAACCAGAACAAAAGTCAAATCACCTATCATTTTCCAGATGATCTTCGACGCACCAAATCTCAGAGAATGTCGTTACCGCTATCATGAATGACCTCGAGATTCCTGCATGTCATCAGCCGGGCAAAAATAGATCATGGAATGATTATATTACTGGGATTCCTCGGCACAATGCCGACGACCCATCCTCGAAGGGCCACCCTATTATCGTCGGATCTTGCTGTAAGTCGGTCTAGGTCTTCGGGGTTCCCTTCATGTTTATTTTGCTTCGTTTCACCGTAAAACGGGGCGGAGATGGCGCATCGGAAGAAATCGACGATGACGCTGAAAGTGCCAATTTCGAGCTGGCCGGCAATGAAAGGGTTACTGGTGCATTGCTGGGGCGCCGGGATGGATTTACTAGAGGGAAGGATGCTTAGATTGGTGCTGTCATCGACTGTGGTTCCATATTCACGGCAAAAGATGAACGCGAACAGTATGGGGCGGGCCCTGTCGGCCTCCTTGTTGCGGCGCTACAAAAGACCGAGTGGTCAACCTCTTGGTTTAGGAGACATCAACATTCGAAATTTTACCTTGGCCGGTGTCGTCCACTGCTGTTTGCTGGTAGAGCTTCTATGCTTTGGGCGGGGCTGGTTATTGAAGATGGACTGGCTCTTGTTTGGCCAGCCAACTTAAAACTCTTTGAACTTGGTGTCTCCCTCATTGGAGGGTAGTTTTCAGGTCGTATTGAGTCTGGAAGTCTATCCGATGCGGATTATATGCCTCATGTGTGAGCACCCGCGCATTCATCCGCAGATCACATACGCACTAGGATACTCCATACTCTGTTCCAGGTCGTTAATATGGGCATGAACGTGGTGGATTTTGGGTTACTCACAAATCCGGAAATAACGATGATAAGCCTGAGCTAGGAAAATTGCTGGTGCTTGCGCACGAGAGGCCTGGGACTTGGTAAGGTGGTGTATTCGGTGTTGAAAGAGAAACTGGAGACGCCGAAATCCAAGGTTCCATCATCGGGACTTCCGCAAACGAGGATGGATAGGTGGCTGGAACAGCTGGGACCCCATAGTTGTTGTCGTTCTTCAGCAAGGAATGTACCCTCGTTCGACAGAAATCGCGGCGTCGCTTGGGTCAAAGCCGGACATGGTTGTGGGTTCCTCAATCAACGTGTGCTACAAGCTGGAACACTCACCATCCCCGAAGGGATTCATCTTGTTGAACGGTGTCGCCTGGGAGCGGTGTCGCCTGGGTCAAAGCTGAACAAACTGGTGAGCTCCTCGATCATCGTGCGCTACGACCTGGTACACTTCCTATCTCCAAGGGTAAGCGTCCACCACGAGTCCCTATCCCGGAAGACTTGGAATTGACTTGCAGCCTGCAGCTGGTTGGGGAGACGCGAGGTAAAGTGATTGGGAGATGAAATCCATTCTGAATTTGGGAAAACCGACATAGTATGGGAAGTATTTATAGGCTTGACCGGGGTGGTACCTCGCGAAATCCAACAGTTGGACGGCGAGGTGAATTCGCGTCGGTAACACAGAGTGTTCTAAGAGCTCTCTTAGTTGGATACCGGTAAGTGCAGGGACTTTGTGCCTACTAATATCACTCGATGACTCGATCGAACTGCCAACCGAACTACGTATGTTTCCCCATCTAACGCGTGCGATGCAGGAGTGGGCCCTGCGTTTGGGTCGTGTCCTCGGAACTCTAAATATCGCGGTGGGGTTTTACCGTCGTTTCTTTCCGGTTGCGTAATTTGACTGCAATATATTTACGGGTCATGTTATCCAATATTTGCTTGATTTTCATGAACGCAGTCGACAGTAGATGAACTGAAATCAAAATTTCTCTCATTCTTTCAAGACATTTTGAAACGGTACGCGAAGTTCGAACATTGAAAACGTTTTATCACGGATCTGTTCTCCAATCTTTGCTGACGCAGGGTCGAAGTGAAGGCGGTCAACTAAGACCAAAATATAAACGAGCCTACGGCAGGGATATTATTATTTTCGATTGTTACAATACAAGTTGGAAGTTCTCAGTAGGTTCCTTTCCGTTATTCCACATCTTGCCCTTGTCTTTTTTGCAGTCCAGCTACTTTGGCGAGTTCAAAGCAATCCACCGCGATCCCCTAGCCCACATCAGCCTCCAATAAGGCTCATATAGCTGCGTGGGGCTTGTAACGGACGTCCACCTGAAGACCTCGCGGGTATATTTAAGCAATAGGTGAACACTTCTCGGGCCACGTTGCAAAGGAGCATGGTTCCAACACCATATATGCCAGGCCCAGGCTATAGGTGGTCATCGATCCGTACCACGCCTCAACCTGCAGGACGGTGATTTGGATCATTATCAATCGTTTATGTTCGACGTAAATTGCATGGGCTCATCTCCCCACGCCACACCGTGCACAGCGTATCTGTAACGAACACCATAATTAAGCGCGGCCGTCTAGAAGCCGATTTCCCGTCTGCACATTCAGTATGACAATACTTACATAATAGAGAATGGCGGCGGGAAATTGGTAAATAAATCACAATGACACTGCAGTACTGACAGTCTGACACTGACATGTGGTGCATGCGGGACCTTCGAATGTATGGTGGCGCTTCTGGGTTAAGGCCCAGGGCGAAGCAGGAGGCATGGAGGCAACGTGTTTGGACGTAACCCGAATTTTTACGTACTCGAGCATTCCACGGTTCCGAGCATTAGAAAAAGCTCAAAGTCACAAGGATCTTGGAAGAAAAACCTAATCTTCGTTTGGTATCAATGTCATTTGTTTTTACAAATCATGCTGACACTATGGAGATCACCTCTGCACGTGCACACTGCACAGCCACATTCTGTTTTCCCTCTGGTGGGCACGTCGACGAAGCGATCAAGTCCGAAGAATATCGCGTCGTAGTCGTCCGTCTCGGCCATGACCCGGATTGGGACAGTCAATGCATGACGATGGACGAGACGCTGTACGCGGACGCAGAGAAAGTGCAGAACTTCGCAGTTATCTACCTGGTCGATATCACGGATGTTCCAGACTTCAATAAGGTCAATGGTTATCTGATCGGAGGTCTTCATATGGATGAGTTGTACGATCCATGCATAGTGATGTTTTTCTATCGGTACGTGCCCTCGAATACGCAACAAGCATATTATAATAGATATGCCAGTGGGTACTGGTAATAAAAATAAGACGTGCGTTTACTATTTTTGCATTCCACCTTTACCTAGTGGCTCTTCCTTGATCTCATAAATTGGGCCATGGATAATAAACAAGAGGTATGTTAGTCTGGCTCAAGATACCATGGCAGAACTTATATGGATTCTCCTTGGCTGATTGGCATCGTTGAGACAGTATACAGACAAGCTTCGGAGGGCTGTGTTTTGGTCGCCCCTCCTAAAGGTTCTAGTTAATTTTTTTTTGCCTTGCGTATCGATTTTCTCACTTCACTTTCCCCTGTAGATTACTCTACCCGTTATAGATATTGACCAACCTCTGCGCAGTGCGAAGTTCCAAAGTTCTTTCAACTGGGAGCGCAGTCCGAACTTCGAAGTGCATGTGATCTGTATACATCGGTACCCTCGTCTTTCAATTCCGTAATATTTACCCTTGAAGCATTGAAGATAGGATAATAAATTATTTTTATGTCTCCATCCAGGTTTTAACTGTTCTTCTTGAGTGCGATCGTATGTTTCGAGAACCCGGGACAGACCAGCTTGAATTCGACCCTTTGACGAAAGAATTCAACCAGGCATACAGAAATCTATTCCCTCGCCTAGATTAGCATAGGCGAGAGAAACCTCGGAAACTTTAGGAACTCGCTCCCTAAGCCACTAGATTCGGCTTGGCGAGCCGACAATATTAGGAATGCTCAAAATGTCCCTCTTACTGCCGCACGCACAGATAAGCATTTTCGGTGACACAGACATAATTTGGTCTTCAAATTTAATGCCCTTCGTGCACGTAAGCATGAGCCACTTTGGGTACTATTATTTAACAGTACACAGTGAAAACCGGATGTACGAGGCTAGCAGCGCGGACTTGGTCAGTTTAAATCTTTGACAAAAAAACGATTCACGAAGTATTTCGGGGTTTAGCTGGTTCGGTTACGCACAAGGCCACCAATACCACTTAAAATGCTACTTTACGGGACTTAGCGCGTTTCCCCAGTCGGGAGGCGTGTTTCTGACGAGGTACTGCAGCTTGTTCCTGGAGAGGCACTGAGAATTGCAGAGGTCAGCGATCACATTCGACGTTTCGTGAAGGCTCGGCTCACCACCTCTTGTACTGTCGCCGTTGGTTACATTTCCTATATTGATTCCACCGGCGATTCTGGCGTTATTAAAACCGCTGACGTGGTTTGTGGCCGGCGGTGATCCGCTCGTTGGTCCGACATATGGAGAATACCAAAGATGTGGAGGAACATCAACAGGATGGTGCGAGGGCAGGAACATTGGGGGTGTCGGTGATGGATGTCCCGGGAATGCTCCCGTAGATGGCATCGTAGGCCCATTATTAGCTTTCTTGTTCTTGTCCGTCGTCTTCCGAGCAGGCTCCTGAACAGCTTCACTGGATGACTCCTCTCCAGATTCATCCTCCTCCTCAGCAATGGGAATTCTCTCTCGTCTCCGTTGTTCCTCGGTTTCAACACGGGCCACGTCCTCGCCTTGGCGTCGATGCTCGTTTTGAGCAGCGATACGATCCATCTTCTCCATTTCCTCACGCTTACGTTCTTTTTCCTTCTCCTCGGCAGCCTCTTTCATCACTCGAATTTCTTCCCGCAGTAGCTCGATTTCTCCTCGTCCTTCCTTGTCATGGTGATCGCTTTTTTCAACCTGTTCTAGCGCCTTCCTC
>Ga0307517_10003001_pt1 | contig 26686 bp, 17 predicted proteins | sample 23_EM_MG_FD_194515 | JGI IMG/M metagenome (GOLD analysis project Ga0307517, IMG submission 194515) | Populus trichocarpa ectomycorrhiza microbial communities from riparian zone in the Pacific Northwest, United States - 23_EM | ecosystem: Host-associated > Plants > Roots > Unclassified | place... | reverse complement strand
TCTGTATACTCATAATACAAAAAGACATCGAACAATTGGGGGGGGGGGGACTGAATACAATTTTTACAGGTAATCCAAGAGTAACAAAAGCTAATAAGTTTTCCCAAGAGTTAAAGCAACCAGACTAATTCTACCATGCTCCAGTCTACATATAACTCCTCGAAATCATGTCCGGCAATCTTATTTTCCCGACAGGCCTTAATCACAACAACAAGGAATAACACAGATTGCTGTAGGAGTACACCACATTTTAGCTTTTCTTTTTCTTTTTTGTCCAATTTATAATCGACGAAACAGAACGAATTTCGCAAAACAAAATTTACATAGTGGGGAAAAGATTTCTTTGAAAAAACATAGAAAAAAAAAAGAAAGCAGAAAGACAACCATCTCAGACAATAAACTGTGGCTCCACCACCCATCCATAGAAGACACACATCATAACCAGACACGCAAATCACAAACGTCGCCTGCTTAAGAAACTAGTCCAAAATACCAGATCCAACCATGAAGGACAAGAAATCCCCAAAGAAACCCTAAGTTTCCTTAGAGAAATGGGCGTCTAGCAACAAACTTAGGCGGGTGTCTAGCTTAGTACAAGTATTGAAGATAATCTATCTATCAAAATGACAATATTAGTAGTACCTCATTATGGTCAGTGAGTAAGAAATTACTGCAGTGAGCAGCAGGGAAGAGAGGAAGGGAAAAGAGGAGCAAACGGCGAGACTTGTTCTTTGCGTGTGATTTTAGTCAGATAGAGATATTCCTAATTTTATTGTGACGGAAGGTATGGGTCGTTTTATAGACCGGTCGAATGAAATGTAAAACCCTAACTCAGCGAACACGTCTAGATGCTTCCATTGTTGTATCTGGTACCTCCGGGGGTATTTTTGGGATTGTCTTATTTTGGTGTTCGGCTCGACCGGTCGAGCCGGGTAAATTATTCTATGAGGGCGGGCGCCATACATCTTGTTACTGTGGGGGTTTTCTTTTTCATTTTTATTAATTAGATGCTGAGAATATTCAATTTAAACGATAGTCCATCGAGTATTTTACGACCAAAATTGGATTCCAGGTGTCAAAATTCCTCTCAACGTTATATGTCCTTCGAACACTCCTCAAAAATAAAATTAAAATTAAAATTACAAAAAAAAACTAAAAGAGATCGGCCATAGTGAGGAGTGTTCGAAGGACATATAGTTGTGAATTGCAATCGTGTTTTATATTTTTCATGTTTTTTTTTAATTTAATTATTATGTTGATTAGAATTTTAAATTAATAATTAATTTTTATTTTGTTTATATAATTATCGAGGTCTCATAAAATAATCCGTAATGATGTTAGCACTTGACTTCACAATAAAAAAAATTAATTTAGTTGCTGAGAATTAAAATTGAAGGGATCAAAATTGAAGGAAAGAAAAAAAATAGTTTTTTTATTTTTTATGAAAAAAAATACCAATTATGACCCTTGTTTTTTTTTTTTATCCTTCGGTCATTGATTTGTTTTTCTTTTCAATTAGTTTCTTTAATATTATATTGGTTGGGATTTGAAATTGATAAATTTTTTTTATTTTTTTATAGTTGACTCAATCACAAAGACCCATCTCGCTATGTATTTTCATGCTTGATTTCATAAAAAATAATTCAAATTTATTTTATGAAAAAGATTAAAAATAAAAAAACCAAAATTATATTAGTTATATATTTAACGATCCTTACAAAACAAATTAAGGTGTCGAAACCTTTTTTCAATTTTTTTTGCTTTTGGTTTTTGTCAAAAATCATTTTTGATGCATTTAGTTCTGAAATCACATTGTTGGATTTATTTTCTTTCATTCAAGTCACTTAGTTTGATAGATTAGGGAGAGAATTGCAATGAATGATAAAGAAAATTGAGAAATATTAATTTCTTTATCAAGAAACCTGTTGTTAGATTTTATTTGTTTATAAGAGTTTTATTTGGATTTTTATTTATTTATCTTGCCAAAAAATATATATCAGAGTTTCAAAATTTTATTTTGATTTGGGTTATTTTTTTTAATCAATTAAATAATGATTTTTGTTATTAAGAAAAGGTCTAGAATGTTTGGAAACGTGGTTGTACCCATGTTTTTTTAAAAAATAATTTTTTTTGTATGTTTTGAAGTGCTGATTTTAAAAATATTTTTTAAAAAATAAAAAATATTATTTTAATATATTTGAATATGAAAAACATTTTAAAAATAACAGCAACTATATTTTCAAATAAATAATTAATTTTTTTTAACTAAAAAAAAATATGTTATATAGGTATTTTACCCCTGCCGGACAACTGCCCGACTTTCCAAATACCTCCAATGGCCAGAATTCATGACGGTAGTCAACGTTTCGCCTGTTGTTATTACTTTTTAATGAGATGGAAGAAAAACATTAACAAGCCTAGGTGCATGGGCTGCCCCAGCCTACACACCTAGGCTTTTATTTATAATTCTTTGTTTTTTATTTTGTTTTTTAATTTGCTAGTTTTTTTTATAATTTTTTCTTTTAATATTTTATTTGTTTTGAATTGGATTACATAATTTATTTTAAATTAATATTTATGAATTTATTATGATCTTAAATAAATGTCTTGATATGCTCAATTTTGCCAACAATAATTTTTTTGTTGTGTGATTAAATAAAAAATAATTGAGAAATCATTGTGAGTTATAGAGTGTGATTTAACGAAGGTTTTTGTTTTGGCAGAGATTATTCTTAGCATGACTTAATTTTCAGTTTCTGTACAACCATTGCTCAGAAACAATTTATCCAACGCTAAAAAACCACATCCCATCTGAGTTTCCTTTGTTTTATTTTACTTCGGTCCCCTGTTCCAGCATGCTCATTGCATGATATATACCTTCTACTAATTCACAGTTCCTGTTTGCATACGACCCTGCCATTATAATTCACACCATCCTTGTTAGCATACCACCCTACCATTAAAGAGTTGCAAAGATCATAGAAGACTAACTATTTGAACTTTTAATCGATAGGCAGGTTCAAGTTTGGTGCCAGATTGATAGCTGAAGGAACCGCAGTTGCAAGGCGGTCTTGCCCAGCTCCAAGAAGTTTGGCAGGGATTTTTGGATTTATATGCGTTCTCCTCAAAATAGGATGTCGAGCCTTTTTAATATTGTTTTCCCCCAACTGCTTTTAGCTGGTTTTGTTCTATAAATAGTGTTTGGTTAAGGTATGCTTAATTTTGGGATGATGGGGTCCAATCACTCCTAAAAAAACAAGATATTTTTTTTAAAAAAAAAATGCTAGCAACTGTGGCACCCGAAAAAGTGCTTGGAATTTGCTTCGACAAAAAGACATGATTGTGACAAAGTTTTAACAAGATGGTGCCAACAGATTATGAGCATGAGAGTGGAATGAAAATTAGTGTAAGCAACTTCCAGCACTCTCGAAGATCATAAAAGTACCAGGGCATCAATCTCAACAGATTGGAACAAGTGGAAAACAATATGAGACAGATATGCTACATACTGGGATAACCCAGAGTATCAAAAATACAAATCTTTGGGTAGCTCGGTACAAATTACCATTACCAGCAGGACAATATACCTTCACAGGACTAGAAAAACAAGGAACACCCCATGGACTTGCTTCTAGTTTATAATGTCAAACAAACAATTCTAATTCATGTTTCCTCGAAGAGCACAACCCAGCCAAAGTATATTCCTTTGTTAAGTGAAAGGTTGAAATAATACTGGAGAAGTGTCAAATTGTAACTAGTCCTTGACCAGTCTCGCCTCAAAACCACCTTCAGGTCGCTTTACAAGAGTGTAAGGCATATGAGTCCCTAGAATTTTATCCCAAATGGAGAAGAATGGCTGAGAATAATTGTACTTTGTGCCCGGGAGTTGATGGTGGATGTCATGATAAGCAGTGTTATTCTGGAAAAAAATATGGAAGATATTGCCAGGCAACCAGAGTCCACAATGATCATCAACCGTTTTAACTGTAGCGAAGCTGAAGAAAAAGACTGATGTCCGTGCAGTCATTCCTGAGGTGAGAAATGCAATGGCACCACCAATTGTGTCGAGCAAGAGACCCTCCAGTGGGTGGTTATAAAGTGCCCCTATTGCATAAGGTACGACTAGCCTGTGATGCTGCGAGTGGACGTGGCGGTATAAAAATTTGTTCTGATGCATGTACCGGTGCATAAAGTACTGCCACGTATCCATGACAAACATTCCAATAATAATTTGCACAATCTGGATAGGAATAGAGGGCTGGATCGTGATTCCAGATTCATCAGCTGTTGATGTCAACTGTAGCAACAATGCAGGCAAAAAACAGTTATATGGTGAAACGTAAAACAAATACAGGTCTACGTCCTAGACCGTGCAAATCAAACAATACCACCAAGCAATTGACAAAATTATCATCTAAGTCCTAGAATCAATGATCTCTCAACCACTTCACGTGCTCCTACCAAAGCAGGGATATGGGAGGGGAGGGCTAGGAGATAATCCTACCATTCAGTACTTACAAATGAAGGGAACCTGCAACCCTATGGTTGCAAGTCCAAGACTCTCATCTTTGCACAAAACAAGGGTCAAGGTAAATAAATAATTATTTGGTAACAGCAGCTATATTAAGAAATACAAAAGACCAATAGCAATGAAAAAAATATCAAAACTCCTAACTTGTTTCAATGTTCAAAATGCTCATTTTCATTCCACAGCAGCAACTGGAATCTTAAGGTGAGTGGAGAAAACTTTCATAATTGGAAAACCAAGATTGAATTTCTGAGTGTTCATGAAAGGGCATCCAATCAGAAACATGGTAGCTAGAAAATAACCAAAATGAGATTTGAATGTTTTATCCATAAGTCTTTTTCTCAGTACCTTTATTGAATCAACATATTGTATCTCACAGACTCTGAAAATGATATAAGACAACTAAAAAGAGACTCCTGCTTCATGAAGAATAAAAGGGTTTCGGACACAGCTGGATCCAATAACTTTACAAACATGAAAATCAGTTTCTGCTTACTCTGCCAACAAAAAATACCAATGTTCCCCGTATAGCTGTTAAAAAAAAGGACAAGAAAAATGAAAACAGAATGCAATGGCAGAAATAATAACAGCCACTTCAACTTCTAACATTTAAGAAACTTCAAATCTTGCATCTTGAATCAGCATATAGAAATTATTCATCTTTTTCTCCGCCTATAAACTTAATATCCCATTCACAGACAAAAACAATGTCAATAGTGCTACTCTTCTTAAAACCAAGGCATCAGAATCATACACTGAAGACCACTATCACAGAACAAAAGATTGAAAAAATTCCCAAGCAATCAGAGTAAAATTAACATGTGATCAGCCATGCAAGGCTCGCATTGCACATAGCACATTACAAGAACTGTACTCTTGTTGTTTATCTAAAGAACTGCACACAAGTAATACAAGGAAATCCACCTCCAAGAAGCAAGTTGAAACAAAGAACTAGTAGTAAAAATCATAGACCAATAACAACAAAGACCAAGCCTCAACCCCAAACTAGATGGGGTCGGCTATATGGATCCTAATGTGCCAATCCTAAGCAATCATAGAACACAAAGTGAAGGAGAGAAAACTAGCAAGCTATTACAAGTTCTAATCCACATCAAGCCCCTCCTTCGGAACCTTTTCAATGTATTAAATAGCTTAATGCTATTAAATTCTTCAATGTCATTGAACCTATAACCCATGGTCTTCTTCTCTTCTTTCATGACCACAACTCTTATTCGACTCCTTTATTAGATCAACTACTTTTATTTCTACCTCCTCTCTTTCAGCATATCAGATACTTATTTACTGCTTGTAAAAACAATGTAATAGATAAAACAGTCTCTTCAACTAGCCAACAATAGTGTATACTCCTTAACAAATCATATAAAATACATGACTTAATAGCAGTGGTAAAGGCTCGAGGATCATGGATGGGCTATAGCCTCCCTACCCCAAGGAATTCTCAAAAGGTCCCCCATGAACTACGCCTAACTTCTTATTTAACTAAAAAGGCCCTCCACACTTTAGGCAGTAAAGGAAAGCATTCCTACCACTGGCACTTCTAGGAAACACTACCAGCACCAATAAACCATGAGTCCTCGAGGTCCGTTGTTAAGTAATTCACGGTCAATGACACGAGTAAATTAAGAATTTTACCCTTACTTTTTCCAAAAATCCTTCAGAATTTCTGATAATCTTTAAATGATATTGATGGACGTTAACACAATTAACCCAGAAAGAGAGAGCTCGGTATCACTTTCCTTTCTAATAATCACCCACAATGCTATTGATACCTTCGCCACTCTATACTTGCATTTCTATAACCTGTGTTTTTTCATATAGGAAAAAATCTATATTGAGAAAAATCCAATTGTTCACACCAAAAAGGATCACAATTTCACTGCAAAATAACATAAAAGGCAAACAGGAATTACTTGAACAGTTTCAGTAACTAACCAAAAAGAGTGCATGAGCAACAGCAGCCTGAAGTAGTTGTTGAAGCAAAACACCCTTAACCACCTTCGACAGGGACAACAAATTCTTCTCTTCCTCCTCTTTTCTAGTATGCAACCGATACCCATCCAAAGGCGGCAATAGCTGGTAAAACCCACCGTACAACCAATAAATGATAATTGGGGCAAAAATGCCCATCACTTCATCACTCACATAACCCTCCCAAAACACCATGTCTGATCCAATTTACAAAGGCAACAACAAGTATCAACTCTTCAATTCCAGACCTAAACTGCGCCTCACAATCTCCAGATTCGAAGCTGCATTTAAAACTAAAGATCTGCAACTTTAATCTTCACTCTACATAACCTGAACATCACAACAAAAAAAAAACAATCGGAAATTCAAACGAAAAAACGTATATATAAATAAAATAAAAACGAAAAAAGAAATTTTGATTTCCATGATTCCTGCTAAAAAAAAAAGTAGAAATGAATTTCCACACTTTTATATCATAGTTTCCAAGGAAAAAAAGAACAAAAACATCACAATTCAGGCTAACGAGGTTCAAATTAACCACACCTTGCTTTTGATTTATTACTAAAAATAAAGGGAACAAAAAAGAAAACACCATATCATCCGCAACTAATTAGCCAACAAAAAAGCCTAAATCAAAGTTCACCTTTTACCAACACAAAAATTGAAGACCTGGGTAAATAAAAAAAAGAAATTGAAAGAAACGAATTGAGGTTTAAGGTATCGGTTACTTACAGGGAGAGATTGCGGGCGCGATGAAGCTGTTGTCGTCTCCGTTGTCGTCGAGAGAAACAAGAGGCAGGCAGACTGGTTTAGCGAATGTAATAGATTATTTAGATCTAACCAGAGCGAAGCAGAGGGCCTGCCCTGTTGTTTTGATCAACGTTAATGACTTATTGGTGACGGCACAGGTTTGAGATTATTCAATGCTTTCTGATTTTTTAAGCTGTGGTGTGATGACATGACTTTATTTTTTTTTTGTCTGCCCCTTTGATTTTTCTTTTTTTTATTTATTTAAAAAATAATAATGCAGCCGACCTGGCCCGTGATACGTATAGCACTGGGGTCTTTTGATAGTGGCTGGATGGATGAGTGCGTGTTGGATAAATAATAATAATAATAATAATAATGTCTGCTGAGAAAAATCAGTAAATACTAATTTAATTTAACAGATTTTTTATTATTTTTAAGATAGATGTTCGGGCCAGTTTCTACGTGTTTTTATTAATTTTACGGACTCTGAAGTTAATGATCATATAAGTCAATAGTAATGAGGTTTGTGAGACTAATAATTTTTAAATAATAAATCTGGAATTTGATGAATAAAATTATATTTTTAAAGATTTTATATTTTTTTTTGGGTCAAACTTTGGGAAGCGGCGAGATGAAAGAATTTAAATAATTGAGAGCGGAGACTTTGTAAATTGGTATTATTGCAGTTTGTTATTGTTAACAAATTAGCATGCATATTCTTAAAAAAAAAACTTTTTCTTACCAGATATTTGTCCCGAAATCACTCTCTGTAAAATCTCATATATAAATGAGTTGATTATATTAATAATTCTTGTAAGTTCTTAATATATTTTATTTTCTCGAGTTTATTTATCCATTAAATCCATGCATTAGATGAGTGGATCCCTCGAATAGATTTCATTTCAACAATTCTAGTAAAATATAAAGATTCAACTTTCCGAAAATGGATTCGGAATTAAACTTTGTGTGATTAAATTATTCATGTAATTAAGGTTATTTTTTTACATAATTCATCTCATGGAAAAATACTTGCAGAACATACTAGATGTTGATCAGCTTTGCGTTTTGGATCTAATTTTTATCATAAAAAAATAAAATATTATTTAGATGTTGCGAGTATTTTTTTTTAAAAAAATCAATTAATTAGGTTACGGGTCCTACCAAGACTAATATATTGGTTTTATTTTAATTAAAAAAACCACCTATAACAAACAAACAATATAAAAAATAAAACTATCACAATAATTTGGGAACAGAAATATGAAATTAGATAGAACAAAGAGGGGAAAAACTAGTCTGGGCCAACTTGAGGCAGCGCGATATACATGTTACCTGAGTAATAAGGGACAAGTCAACCTGATTTAATACATAAAATTTATGGTCTAAGTCATGAGATTAGAATAATCCTATCGAAAAAACTAAAAAAAGTACAAATCTAGTTTTTTTTAAAAGAAAACTAAAGTTGAAAGAGAAATTGGAAAAGAAAATAAGTAAAAAAAAAATATCAACCCACATTAACTTTTCAAACTTGTGACCCGGATCAATTAGACTCGAATCATAAATAGAAAAATTACAAAACCTAATCCATAACAAATTAAATTTTTTTTAAAAAATCAATTATACAAGAAAATTTAAAATAAAAAAAATAGTAATTAAAAGATTGGTTTTTTTATGTCATTTTTTTATATAATTTTAAAACTATAAGTTGACCCAAAATCTAGACCAATTTGGATTAAAAAAATATTGACTTAATTTAACCTCTCATCCTATTCAAACTCATCCAAATCCAATCTTAAAAAAACAAAAAAAACAAAACCAGTAACATCAATAACAATAAAAAAAAAAAACAACAAACATCATCAATTAGTCTTCTAATTCCAGTACAAGCAATTAAAAAACCACTAATTCTGATTGAAATCACAAATCTGCCACCACCACTACAGTTCCTTCCGGTTGATTCTCTAGCCATAACCCTACCATCAACAACAACAGTTGCCACAACTCCTCAGATGACAAGGAAATTAGCGAATTAAACGAAAGGACCGTCGCAAGAAGTTAAACTTGATTCTTATATTGTCCAGAACATTTTGAGCTCCTTCGGAGAGGAATCAACGACAAAAAAAAAAAAAAAGAATACACGTCAAATAAAAAGAGGAAAATCAATGGACATCAGAGTGAAAAGGCAAGGTTCAAATTACCCATTGAATAGAAAAAAGTAAGGCTGGGAAGGAAATCAACACAAGAAAAACACCTTGAAAAAGGAGCTTGTACAAGCTTCTGACATGAAAGTTGCTTGAAAAAAAGGCTTGTGAACGCTTTTGAAAAAAAAATCTCCTTGAAATGTGAGCTTGTGTATTTGATTTTCAAAAAAAATGTTTTTCACGAATAAAAATCTCTATATTTTTATTTTTTAAAAAAAATTGAATTAATTTTTCTGATCGGGTTGACTATCCCATCAGGTTTAATAATTTTGTCATGTAATACTTAATAGCATGTTAATTGACCTATATCTTTGGTTACGTGTTAAATTTTCAGCACCCGAGCATGTTTTTTATTGGAAAAAAGGGGCCGCGGCATGGCTATTAAAATCTGAACATGACTTGACAATCATTAAAAATCATGCTTATTTCGTCAGGGTGCTCAGAAGTTTCATTCTGCCATTTTTTTTAATGTGAAAAAGTTTGTTTTCCCACCGGTCAACGTATCAAAACTCTTATCGGCCGTGTCTGAATTGTACACATCGGGCCATCGAGACAACTTTCCCGCCGGTCAATGTATCAAAACTCCCAGTTGTTGTGTCGGAATTGTATACATCCGGCCATCGAGACAACTTTATCCAAGAAAGTAGTCTCGGTAATGTCATATCAATTACATGTTTTATTTTATTTATTTATTTGTGTATTTATTCACAGGAGGAAAAATCGAGTAATCTGGCTGCTAAACCTGTCTTGGGACTTGAGATTCCTAAAGTCAAAATCCACCATACTTATCTGCTATTCATACAACTTCCTGGCGTCATTCACGTTTGATCCGTGGTGTGAACACGTTGGTGAAGAAAAGTAATCCATCGCTGGGATCCTAGAGGTTTCGTGCTAACTATGCGTTTGATAGTGTTTGTCCCGCAAGCTTACATCATTCGATTCCTCTCGTGACGGAAAAAAGGAGTCGATTCCTCTTGAAATGATGCAATATTCGGTGTGAAAATCTCTCGACATTGAATGCATGAATATGATCTGGTCAACAAGTCGATCACTGAACCTCTAGTCCAGCGAAATCTATCAAGCTATTGAATCAGTCCAAGAATTAAAAAAAATATAAAAACATAGAAACTGTTGTGTTTCATCTTTACATGTTATTAATAAATTATTATTTTTTTATTTGTTTCAAATTAATTTATTTTTTTTTCAGATTATTTTTATCCGTGCTAGTCAAAAAAATAAATTTTAAAAATAAAAAAATATTTTAAAAAACAACATCAAATAAAAAACAAAACACTATTAGTCTGACTTGAACAATACAACAGTGCTAAGGAATTGATATTATTGAGAACTTTCCGAGAAGGACATGTCCTATGGGTCAAATTGTTTACCGGTTGATTGGCAATCTAATTTGGGCTTACATGATCCAATCTGTTTTCATTTTCCACAATTGAGATAATATCTCCGTGTGGATACGTTTGGTATGGATGCAAACCAGGGAAAAATATAAAACCTAAGTCCTCCTCCTCCTCACGTGGAACAGTATGTCTCCTTGCTCACGTGACAGCAGGGCAGCCTAGCCTGTTTAAAATTGTAATAAAGGTTATGTTTATTTATGTTTTAAAGTGTTTTTACTTATAAATATATTAAAATATTAATTTTTTATTTTAAAAAAATTATTTTTAAAATTAATACATCAAAGTAATTTAAATAAATATACATATATATATATATATAAATATTAAAATTTTAAAAAAACACGGTTTGAATTAGATAGGAGCGGCTAAAAGAGCTCTACAGTGAATTATCCAATACCTCCCATTAACGTGGATATACATGGACCATGAATGCAGTCGTCCAATCTTACACTTTCTCCTGCTTTGTCGTTTGTATCAAACCCGACAGCTGTTTTTTTCCCACCAAAACATGCAGCACTCTCGATGGCATCTCTTCTTATATTCTACAATGAAGTTTATTCACGTTACGGTGAGGGGAAGCACTGTTCATTCCGGCAATTTTATATTTTTTTTACACTTTAGGCTCTCAATTTCTCTGTCTTCTTATTTGGTATCTTGAAATTGCTCTCACTTGGTGATTTGTTTTCATGCGTGTATGGGATCTCGGGGTGCTGAGAAAATATTTCATCACTTGGTTAATTATTGGTTTGGTGAAACAAAATTTAATTTTATTAATTTAAAATAATTAGAATTTCAGGGACTGGATTTGAAGCTTGAAAAAATGTATAGTCCTTTTTTTTTTTTTGCCAATATCAATAATTAATTTGCAAGGTCAAGGGAAAGCATGTCTCTTTTTGAATTAGAGTCCCTCGACTTTTTTTTCTTCAGTCTGGTCCCTTCACATTTGCTTTGTATGAGATTTGACTTCATAGCTTGTTTTGATTGCCTTGATACAAAGATCTTGCAATATCGAGGGAAATTTTAAGTGATTTGTTGATGCTTGGTTTTATAAAATAAAACACAATTCAACTTATTTAGAACAATTAAGTGTAAAGAGATCGAAAATAAAACTAAAACTAATATGAAAACTCAGGTAAACTGCTTAGCGCGTGTAACTAGAGGAAGCCTGTCGTGTTCCAGTGGCGCGTGTGGCTTCCTCTAATGGTTGAACATCAACTTTCACGGTGGTGTTGGAAACGGCTAGTTGCACTCTTCTTAGTGTCTGATGTGTGTTAATAAAAGCACGATGGAGTGGCTTTGACAAATTTTTTTAATTTTCCTCCAACTTTTCTCTTTCCTCTCATTGGGATTCAAACTAGCTTGTCAAAATTGAAAGGTGCCATGTCATTTTGTTTCAATATCATATTTGATCTTCATTTTTTTTAACTACTATTTGTTTTGTTTAAAATCATGTTTTTATTGATTTTTTTTTCAATTTCATCCCTCGTCACCTGGTTTCATTTAATTTCTATATTAAATTCGATCATTATTATTTTAATTACTATTTGTTTTTTTATCATTTTTTAAATGACTTAAAAAAATTTCACCTATCAACATTTTGTTTTATTTTTAATGCAAATTCAGTCCTCATTTTTCTAATTGCTATTTATTTTGTTTAGACCCCTATTTTGATTATTTTTTTTCAACCTCATCCCTCGATATTTAGTTATTTGAGAATTTGGCTTCGTAGTTTTTTGTTTGTTTACCTCTTGTGGGGTTGGTTACAGTCTCGCGACCCAAGTCACTGTTTTGAAAAATAGCCCGAGTTGACTTAAGTCTTTTTTAGTCACTTTTTAAAATTGTTTTTTTTAATCTCATCACTAACATTAGGTTGACCGGGGATTGATCTTTATGATTTTTTGCACTTTCTTTTCTACGGGGTTATCTCAATCTAATGTCCTGATTAACGTGTTTGATGTGTTAACCCGAGTCGATTTGTTTTTTTTTTTTAGTTTTCCCCTTTGACATTTGGGTTATTTGAGCATTGAGATTCATAGTTTTATTGAATTTTCTTTATATGAGATTATTTCGGTTGCATAACTAGGTCGTGAAATTGGCAGGTTGACTCGAGCAGAATGAAATCTTTTTTTTATTTGATTTTTTTTTAATTTTATATTTCAACATTTGATTTACTTGAAATTGAGTTTTTTTTCACTTCACTTTACTTTCTAAATGGTTATCATGATCTCATTTAATTTTTGTTTTATTGTCAAATAAAATCATGCAAATCTTCTAAGAATATTAGAATGATATCATTTTCATAATACTAACAAACATTTATTTTTGAGTTGATTGTTGTTATTGTTTTTTGTTTAGTTTGGTTAGTTTTTGTTATTGTTGTTTTTTTTAATTATATTATCAAATTAATTAAACTTATTGAATTTAGTTGAGTTAATGATACGAATCCAAAACTTTTCTTAATTAAACTTTTCTTACTCTTTAAATTTTTTTTAAAAATCGAGCGCATACCAATCTAGTTAATAATTGTAATTCAAAGCTTAACATTGCAAGGAGAAAGACAGAGGAAAAAAGAATACATGTTTTTTTTTTAATAAATTACACACATCAACTTCTTCACACCCACATTTTTCAGGAAACACAAAGCTATGGTTTGATTTTTTAATATTTAAATTTACATATTTAAATTTTCGAGTAAAAAACTAATAAACTACTCACAATATCACACAAATCGGGCTCCTTTTTGTTACGGAAAAGCTAAATCAAAACATTTTCCCAAAAAATTCAAACTAGTCCCACTAAAACCCTGTCAGCAAAAAATATTTTTCCTAAAGAAATCAATTTAGTCCCTCTAAAACCCTCCACACACATCACAACACACTCGCTCCTACAATAACACACACTACTCACCAACCCACCCAACCAAAACCCTGAAAAGTATACCAAAAAAGCTCAAAGTAACTTCGCGTCCGCTTCTTTAAAGTCCACCACACTCTCTCCCCATGTTTGGTCATTACTTTGCTTGATCAACAAACAACTTTATATTTTTTTTTTAATTGAAAAATTTCTCTCAAATTTCTCTATCTCTTCGTCGGTCAATCTCATCGATGACGGTGAACGCCGACTCTTGTTTCGGCGCTGATGATAAGGAGTGGCCTCCTGGGTTCAGGTTTCACCCGACAGACGAGGAGCTTGTGGTTTATTACCTGAAGAGGAAGATCTGCAAGAAAAGGTTAAAGCTTAATATTATTCGCGAGGTTGATGTTTACAAGTGGGATCCTGAGGAGTTGCCTGGTATGCCATCCTTTTGAAGTTTTTATTTTTATTTTTTATGGGCGTTGACTTGGGTTTTGTTCTTGTCTGATTTTTGAGGGTTTTGTTTGGTTTGGATTTGATCGGAGGATTTAGGGTTTGATTTCAGGAATTAGGGAGTTGATCAACGTTAATTAGTTTGTGTATCAGAAATAATGATGTGGGTTTTCTGTGGATTTTTGTCTGGTGAGTTTTTTTTTTTTAAATGGTTTGGAATGGTTCGTTGTGATGAAATTGGTTTGATGGAATCATTTTAAAAGTAAATGTTGTTTCATTTGGTTTTGGTACAAGGCGAACCTTTTTTTGACTGATTTTGAGCTCCCCGTGTGTTTGTTTGGCTCCTTGAGCTTTGGATTTGATTTTTTTTAAGTGTAATCGTATATTTCTTTTGGGTTTGTATCTCTTGCACTGCAAAAGTTTATATCAATGGTTTTTGCTGTGAATTTATTTTTTGTTTGTTTAGTTTTTTTTCAGGAGGTTTGAGTTAGGGTTTGGAAGATTGAATTATCTATTGCTAAAAAATGAAGTAATGATCTTGCAGGGCAATCCATTTTGAAGACTGGGGATAGGCAATGGTTCTTCTTCAGTCCCAGGGATAGGAAGTATCCTAATGGAGCAAGAACAAATAGGGCGACAAGACAGGGGTACTGGAAAGCAACAGGGAAGGATCGCATTGTTGTCTGCAATTCTCGAAATGTTGGGGTGAAGAAGACCCTAGTTTTCTACAGAGGCCGTGCACCTAACGGTGATCGAACTGACTGGGTGATGCATGAGTATTCTTTGGACGAAGAAGAACTTAAGAGATGCTCAAATGTGCAAGTATGTGGGATGGTGGTCTTGTTTTGTATTTTTTCATTTGTTGTGTATTTGATGCTAATTATTTTTTTTCTTTCGTGTATTTCCTGCATCAGGATTATTATGCCCTTTACAAGGTTTACAAAAAAAGCGGAGCTGGTCCTAAGAATGGTGAACATTATGGAGCACCATTTAAGGAAGAAGACTGGGCTGATGATGAATTTCAGTGTGTCAATGGCATGTTTACTCCAGATATTCCTGTTAAGAAGCACAATGAAGTGACTCTTGTTGATAATTTCATACAGTCTGCTCAACTTGAGCCGCCACTGAATGATTTTGAGGAGATAATAAAACAAATTGGTGAAGAACCTGCACATAACGAGCTGCAGAACAATGATTTTACTTATTTACTGCCTCAGGTTTGTGTTATGGTAATTTCTTCAACGTTTCATCCTTTTCTTTCACTTTGACTGACCCAAAGCATACTGACTGTTGTAATTACAAGTTTATGGTTTATTTAGTCGGAGTGATATCTAGTTTGACCGTTCTTGTGTCATGTCACAAAATTGGTTTGCACTGATTCTTTTGTGTCCAAAACAAGTCTTAAACGGTCCGGTTGTTTTTTCTCATAGTTTAATAACATTGATTGGCAGGATACAATTGCTTTGGTTGTGTGTTAACAAAGCAAAAGTAGAGTTACATTGTTTTATGTGGTTTCTTTACTTCTGCTTGATCTTTACCTTTTCAGGATCCAACTGAATTAATCAATTTCATCATTGCAGGTTACTGGGGAAGAAGAGGCGCAAAGTACTTTGGTCGATCCATCTTTCAGGGAATTTGTTTGTGAGCCAGCTGGAGAGTTGACAACAAGTGGTCAGCACTGCAATAAACACACCAGCTTTAACTTTGACCAGTCAGGTACCGCAACATTGCAATTGCATGAGGCACCTGAGGTCACATCCGGCACTAACTATGAACAGGCTCCCCAGTTAAATGAAGAGGATTTCCTGGAAATTAATGATCTCATCGATCCAGAGCCTTCTTTCTCCAATACTGAGCAACCTGTGGAAAACTTGCAGTTTGATGATTTTGATGGATTGAGTGAGTTTGACCTGTACCATGATGCAGCCATGTTTTTGCGTGACATGGGGCCTGTTGATCAGGAAGCAGTTTCACATTCATATATGCATCCCTATGGGTGTGACATGGTTAACCAAGTTGGCTACCAGTTGCAGCCCGATTCAATAATAAATGCGGTGGATTATCAGTTGCAGCAGTCAAACTTGGTGGCCAACCAAGTGGACTGTGATCTGCAGCCACAATTTTTTGATGCAGAGCAGATGAACAATCAGCTATGGGTTCATGGTCAGAGAAGTAATATGTTAGCTGCTTCAGAATCACATAACGGGAATCTTTTCCAACCAACTCCAGGTATATAACTAGTTTGACTAGCAGAATCACTGCATTTATCCTGTCTTCCATCTGGTGTACTAAGCTACTGTTTTATTTTTGGACAAAACTCGCTGTTGTCTTAGCCAACCCATGCAGAGCTCATGATGAGATGAGTGGCATGCGAGGCAGAAAAGCCTATGTGAATTTGGGACTTTGAGCCAGATTCAAGAGTTCTAATACAAGTATTTCCTTCGTTTATTATTAATAACAACCATTGGAATGTAGTTTAGTCTAATAGTAGGCCATTTTGGTCATGTTCAGGTGTTGTGTGTGAATCCAGCAATAATTCTACCAGAACCAACGGAAATCAAGGTGGAAAAGAGGGTGATGCTGCTGATGGTTGGTTCTCTTCTGCCTTGTGGGGTTTTGTGGAGTCCATCCCTACTACTCCTGCGTCAGCTTCAGAGAATCCATTGGTTAATAAGGCTTTTGAGCGAATGTCAAGCTTCAGCAGGATCAAAATGAATGTCAAAAGCATTAATGTTGACGCAGCTAGCAGGATCAGAATGAATGTCAATAGTATTAATGTAGTCGCAGCTAATGGCGCTGCAAGTGTAAGGAGCGCTAGTAGAAATAAGGGATTTGTTTTATTGTCGATTGTTGGAGTCTTGTGTGCCATCTTATGGGTATTCGTAGGTAGTGGTAGATTGTTGGGGAGATCAATCTCCTCATGATTTATGTAAATGTGAAGTTTCGCTGTTGAATATTTTGTGGGAGGCGCCTGGAATTTATGAATAGGCCTATTAATCACAATAGTTATAGTTTTTACCACTTCGTGTGTGCTGCAGTGTTTTTTTTTTTGGTTGGGATTAGGAGAGGTTTTTAGTAGGGTGTAGGAGTTGCATATCGCTCCTCGTCTTTGGCCCTGTAATATGGCGATGCTCCTCCTCTCTCCTCAAGGGACACATTCCCTCTCTGATGGAAAATGGCTAACGAAAACCGCTGCATTTTCCCTTGTCGCCATGTCCATTGCTCTTCTCCAAGGCCTCACTTTATTTCATTTTCCAGTCCAGTCTTCTCCCCCTTTTCTCTCATCTCCCCCTTCAGAAAGAAAGAAAGAAAGGCCTCTGGAGTTTTAACAGTAAATATAATCTATGCTTTATAATTTTCTGCCGCATTTTATTCTTTAATCTCGAGGCTGTAATCAAATCAGAGATCTTAAAACCATAATCTTTTTTTAAAAAATATTTCTCAAAAAAATATATGCTTAATAGGATGTCCGATTCCCCCCTGATCCTGCAAATTCAAGCACACTAAGGTTGGAGCTAGTAAGCATATATTTTTTTGACACCTCAGTAACAATAAATAAATAAATGCCAGTCGAGTGGATAAAAAAAAATAAAAATAAAATTGGTAGCCCATTTTATTCTGGACAAGAACTGCAGAATCTCCGAAACACTACACCGACTCTCTCCCTGATCGCCCTGAAAGAACAGAAGGCATTACTCCCTCCCTCCCCCTTTATATTCAGAAGAAAGACAAACAGATATATATCACTTTCTTTCTTTCTTTCTGGGAACTTTCTGACGCTGACCAAAACCAAACTCAACTCAACAACGTACGAATTCACGAACACATAAACAGCAACCGAATAAAACACTTTATTTATTTATTTATTAAGCTATCTATATTTTTTGGGATACTATACGACGCCGTTTTCGAAGAAGAATAAGAGGATAGAGGGAGAGCGGTTCGCGGAGAAGGAAGAAGATGGAGCATTTCTTCTTCTTCTTCTCTTGTTAAAATAATTCATGGCCTCCTCTTCTCAGCATCGCTGCGTTTTTGGTATCTCTTTTCTCTCTCTGTCTCTCTCTCTTCTTATCTATGCAATAGTGTGTTCGATTTGATTGCTGGGAAAAGCCAGCAATTTCTTTTTCAATCCCGCAGAATCCAGTTGAATTTGAAACTGATTTCGCTGAGTTACAAGCTTGGTTCTTTTTTTGGGTGGAAACTTACAAACTGGAATTTGTGATTATTTATTTTGTAATTTTGGCAGTTGGGAATATACCGTACGATGCAACCGAGGAACAGCTAATTGAAATCTGCAGAGAGGTTGGGCCTGTTGTGTCCTTCAGGTCTGTATTATTGTTATTTTTCCTTGGGAGTTGCAATATTAAAGCTTTTGAAACCCTAGAATTTGAAAATAGTTGATTGTCAAATTTCAATTTTTGTTCTGTTATCATTGCAGTTTTAATCTTTAACTAGTTACCATGTTGTATTTTATTTAAATTATTGAATTGTGCACCGATTCTGCTGCGAAACTAGTTGTTTGCTGATCCTTTTCTCCGGGAAGGTTAGCTGAAGTTTCCGGGTTGAGACATTAGCGAGGGTGGAATTCGTTGCAGTTAATCTCTCATTCATTTTTTCTTTTTTAATGTATAAAAAGGAAGACCGCAAATCTGTTATACCCGGAATGGGAAACCCTGATACCCCTTCCAGTTCTTGTAAGAGATGGGTATGGAATGGTTACCAACCATGTCCAGAAGGACATGGTGCTTCCTTAGGCAGTGGGAGTGCTTTTGCTTCTGTCTTATCAAGCTTGAAGAAAGCACTCAAATACAGATACTTAGGGTGTTTATTTCCTTTACAAGGCCTTGGCCAAAACAAAGCTTCTTCTGCAATAGGAGGTTACTCTAAAAATGGAATTGGGTTCAATTAGCCGTCATTGAAGAAAATGCTGACATGCCTTTAGTAAATTTCCTGAACTTTTGCGTCGTGGATTAACATATTAACAGATGATAACGAGTTCTTAGATATAAGACCATCTGTTGACTGCTTTGACATCATAATCAAATGAAGGTAAAAACCTGAGAGAGGAAAAAGGGAGCAGCCAAGAAATAGTCTGTAGCTCACATGTCACGACAGTCATTTAGCTTTACTAATCAAGAATCAGTCAGTTCTTCAGTAGAACATTAGGTGTATCTCTTGCCCATCTCTTGATTGTCTTTATTGTAGATCTATCTGCTATGCCACCATATAGCCATAACTTTATATAATCATTCAACGAATTATCTGGTTTGTCCTCTAAGATAGATAGTTTGCCTTAGTTTACCTTTTTGCTCACAAATTAGGTTTCTATGCCCTGTTTCTTTTCTCCTACAGCAGTAATTTGTTTGTCTACATCATGCTGTCTAAATGATTTATTATTTCCCTTTGTTTCAGATTAGTAATTGATCGAGAAACTGGGAAACCTAAAGGTTATGGATTCTGTGAATATAAGGATGAAGAGACAGCGCTAAGTGCTCGTCGTAATCTTCAGGGTTATGAGATCAATGGCCGGCAGTTACGGGTTGATTTTGCTGAAAATGACAAAAATGCTGACAGAAACCGAGAACAGGTGTGGTAAAGTTTAGATGTCTAGCTATTCAGCTTATTTATTTCCTTTTTCCCCTACAAAGTTATGTCATTGGCATGTCCTTACATGACTAGTCTAATGCTGATGGTCAAATTATTTTCCTGTATATTATTGCTGTTTAAGTTGACATCAATTGAATGGTACCATCCATCGTGCCACTGGGTTGAGACTTGTATTTTACAGTATACCTGGATTACTGGCTTCTTTTATACGTCATTGCATTGGTATTCAGCTTTGAGTTGCAGTTGTGTCAAATGCCATATTTTTTCCCTTTGAAGGTGAAAGCTTTAGTGATGACCTTTACTTATCTTGCAGGGTCGCGGGGGTCCTCGACTGGCTGCAAATAATGGTTAGTCTCTTTGGCTCTCATAACTTTATGTATTCATTTCTCTTCCCATGTCAAAGAATCCTGGGACATTTTTTTTTATCTTTATGCTTGCACAGATCCCCAGAAACAAGCAGGGGGTCCAGCAATTCTGGAGGAGCCAGCTCAGCACCAGCCAATTGGTCTCCACATAGCCATTACTGCTGCAACTGTCATGGCAGGAACTTTAGGTGGTGCTCAGACTGTCATGCAGTCAAATCAAAATGGTTTACAGAGTCAGCCAGCACTAGCAAGTGACCCCCTGACTCTTCATCTGGCAAAAATGTCTAGAAATCAATTGAATGAAATCATGTCTGAGCTAAAGGTGCGCTCTCGATTAAAGGTTATACTATTTTTTTTATTGCATTGTTTAGTGATAATTATCTAAATCCGTACTGCTAATAGGGAATGGCTACACAAAACAGGGAAGCAGCTCACCAGCTGTTACTTGGAAAACCACAGCTGTCAAAAGCTCTTTTTCAGGTACCCACCTCTTGTGTGGTGGTTTTTCATGATTATAGAGGTTCTATTATTCTGCTTATTTCTTATTTATACGATCTGTCCTAAAACTTACTACTTATTATACAAATTAGAGAGGATGCATGCTTAGTCTGACAAATTATCCAACAATTTTTACAGGCACAGATAATGCTTGGAATGGTGACTCCACAAGTGGTTTGTTTCAGCACCCCAGAGTATATTTTATGGTTTGTCACATTCATTTTTCCTAAAGAACGCTTTGAATTGTGCAGTTGCAGCTCCCAAATATTCGGCAATCAACAGGTCAACCCGCTCTATCTTCATTACAAGATTCTCAACAGGTTCAGCGGCCAGCAGTTCCAAATCTTCCTGGGTTACCCCCTACTGCGCAGAGGATGCAGTTGGGCTTAGGTCAATTTTCTGCTGGTCCACAACCATCTGTTCAGCCTCAGAAGTCTCTGGTTCACAACCAATTTTCTGCAACCCCACAACCATCTGTTCAAGCTCAAACACAGATTCCACATCATGTCAACAACCATGTTCCTCATCATGCCACATTGTTAGGGCAGTCTGCGCCACTTCCTGCTGTGCTTCCTTCTGTTAGACCACCTGTTCAGATGGCAAACTCTGCACCTCTGAACCAACAAATGCAACCTTCATTGGTACAACATACAAGACAGGTTGGAAATACGAATGCTAGGCACAACCCTCAGGTGGTTCTTCCCAATAAAGCTATGCAATCTTCTCTTTTATCCCGTCCTCCAGCAACAGGCTCCTTTCAGGTTCAGTTACCTAAGCCATTAACTCTTATGATTATGATTTGATGTTGAAAAACAAAGAAGAATACTTGGTACGAAGTAGCTTTGCTGTTACATTTCATTAGATCTGCTTTTATTTGATGAAAATTTCCCCCTTCTGCATCTCAACACTGGAGATCTACCTTAGATTAAATATTAGGAGAGGGGAAAGGGAAAAGATCACTTACATTTGTTTATGCAATGCCTAGAAATGTTTCGTTCCTTTTCTCCTTTTTGCTCAGACATTTCTTGTATGTGGAAATATACACAATTTTGGAGGTAAATGGTTTCAATTGCACAAACAACGTCATATTTAGTGTATTGTCTGCCACCTTGTTGAATTTCCCGGTAAACTTCTCCTACTTCATGTGTAGAAAATCATGTAGCAAAGTCTGGCTAGAATCAGTCTTCACATTTCTGTGCGTGAGCATGCTATACGTACACCTCCTTTGCATGTTGATTGGTGTTTTTTTTATTGTTAACTAACATACATTATGGTAGCAGTCTGGCCTCTCAGTATCATCGGGCCTTTCAGATGCAGCAAATGCTGATAGGTCTACTCTCAGAAGTAATGCATATTTGAACATGCAAACAAGCACAGCTCATGATTCTAAAGAACCAGTTAATCGCCCTTCAAAGGTGTTAAAATTAGATGATGGAAGGAGCATGTCTGTCCCTATGGGAGGTTCTAATTTGTTTAGTGCCACTGGATCTGGACCATCCCAAGCACCTGCAGTCAATTCGGTTCCTCCAAATCCACTTCCCAGGCCAGAAGATTTGCAGCATTCTGGGAAACAAGCTCCTCAGGTGTGTTCTCCCTAATGATCTGAAGAGATCACCTCTTTTAACTTGTCAGTTTGCATTAACTGGTCCAGAGTCCCAAATGGTCACAATCATCCCTTGTCATGTTGCTCAATGTATATATTCTGAGCTAACATGAATTGTTTAAAGCTGGCTGGAAATTCTTTTCTGAATAAAGATTAAAATTGGTCCGACCAACAGATCAAATGCATATTAGATGCAATCATTTGGATATCTTTGATCCAATTTATAATCAAATATTAATGGCTGACCAAATATTTTATAAAAAAGAAGTTATCAGATATTGAAATCTAACAAATAGCATGCACTCGTTGTTTTTAAAATTCTGCTGCAAAAACAGAGCAGCACTCTTGATAATGGCGCATCTTTTTATGCTTTCTGCTGTCTATATGTAATACAATTTATCTTTTGCTGTTTTTTACCTTGTATATTCCACACTGTAGGTTCAAATGGTTTTTAGATTAAGTTCTTGTTTTGAGCTCATGTTATGATATCCTTTCTCCATTGCAGCTTCCAGCGGACATAGAGTCTGCCTTACTGCAGCAAGTGCTGAACCTCACACCAGAGCAGTTGAGTTCATTGCCACCCGATCAGCAACAGCAAGTTATTCAGCTCCAACAGGCACTTCTGCGAGATCAGATGCAACCATCATAACAGGCTGAATCACACACCTGGGCCAGTTTCCATTGCATTTATTATTACTAATTAGTTCAGGCTCCATCTGTATCATTTGGAAGGAAAAGGCTTGCTATTGATTCATCAATCTCTCGATGCTAGTAAAATTATTTGTTCCTCATAAGGTCTTGTTTTGGATCTGAAATCTGAAATGCAAGAGCATTGTAGCATCCATGTAACAGCATTGTAGCATCCATGTAACAGTGATTAGCTTATGTGAAAGAATCAGTGGGAAAAGGAGGAAAAGAAATTTTGTGTAACGTTGTTGTTTCTCCTGGTGTTCAAATAATTTTCTCTATGCTTAGGGTTTGCATTAAAAACTCGCGCAATTGTTTTACTTCCATTCCAAACATGACCAAAGTTGATTGTTTTTTTATTAATCCGAGTATTTCCATATGATCTTTCTGTTTTATGATTGATTTTAGCTATTATCTGAAATACTACGCCATTTAAGGGGCATTGCACCCCTCGCTGCAATCTATCTTGAACCAAGAACCTCAACAGCTACAGGAACTGCAGGCTTCAGCCCTCTGCTCTCTTAGCTTCGTCCTCGAGCCCTCGAAGCTAATGTTCCCGGTTCGCACTAGGATTTCAGATGCACAGTGTTTGCTTTTCAGGGAGCTGCATACATTTAAGCTTATGTTTTGTGCATTTTCGTAAATTCACGCGCGCATTTCCCCACCAAAATAATTACCAGCAATAACTGAGGCATCAATGCTGTCGTGCCCCCCACCCCCTCAAATTAGCACTCGTGCACCTTTGTCCTTCACATAATTCACATGCAACCGTCAATTTCAATAGACCCCTAGAGTATTCAGTACCATCCTTTTCAATTTGACCACACAGTTCTTTTTTAACTATTTCTTATTTTATTTTATTTAATAGAATTGTAATTTTAATTTTTAATATAATGTATGGATTTTTATTTTATAATTCATGAAAGATCTTAATGGTTTTGTGCATAGATTTGAAATCTAGGATATATTTCATGAAAGAAAATGTAGTTTCTTTCTTAGTCTAGGTCTTGTTTTTTTAAAAATCACTCTAATTTTTTTTTAAAAAAATTCATATCTTTTCGAGTAATAAATTTAAATATTCAAGTTGCAGCAAAATGCAACTCTAACCAAATTCACAACAATCATACCTCATTTTCTTTTTCCATCATCAATTATCATGCGTGACTTGAGCTCTAAACGAGTTAGAGCACCCTTGTTGCTGTAATTACACAAGCAAATTAATATGCTCACAATGCATTTATCAAAGGAGTGATGATAAACATTTATCAAAAGATTTGAAATTGAGAACACAGCAAAAAAACTTCTTTATTTGTGGCGTTCACGTGATTGTCGTTTTCCATTGCAAGACACAATGAATCAATGATGCTGATCAACAGTACCAGTGCTCGACGTGGATGCAGCCCAAAGAACTGCAACTTTGCACCAGTTACATTATTTCTTACAGATTTTGCCATCCTCCTCTAATACTCATACAATGCCGCATGGCAAGAAGATGCATGATTAACTATGACAGTAGCATTCTAACTTACTTCACATATTTTCAGTGTATATATAGACAACATGATTTAATTCTACAGTGGCATTAACTTGAGTTGTATTTCACTGAAGAGATTGGAGTACTGTTTGAGAATGTGGAATTTGTTTTAGCTATTTTCTGTCTGTGTTGTGTAGAAGTACTTGCTTTGTTTGTCGATTAGTTCCATAAATGTTATTCTCATATCTGTAAAATATACCAGATTAAGCTGTCTTTTATGACTTTTCTTCTTGACCCTGCGTGTTTTGTAGCTCCTAGAATGGAATCAGGAGATCTTTATGCATTTTTCGATGAAAGGTTGTTGAAGGTAAGGGATGTTCTCTGAGCCTGTGCATGGAGCTTGACAAATTAAATATTTTATGTTGTGGAAATGATGATTTAGGAATTCTATATGTAGGCAGCAGTAAATGGTATCTAACTTTGAGACCTAGCTAGACATTGAGCTGACTGACTTAAGACTTCTTGGAATTTGTATGATTGGATTGCTGTATTATTGCAGAAAAAGGCGAAAGAGCTTGCCCCATGCTTAAATAGCTGCTGTATATTTCTGATTGGTTAGCTCCCTCTCTAAATTCGAACTCCTTTCCGGGGCCGGGATACAGCCCTTTTTCTTTTTAACTCGATATAGTGTGTAAACGCAGGAATGATGGGATGTGGAAAAACAACCGTCGGCAAGGTTTTGTCGGAGGCTCTTGGTTATGCTTTTGTAGATAGGTTTGTTCCTTGACTACCTCTGCCATATCTACATTTATTTCCCTCGAGTAAATCTAGCTCGGACTCTCATGATTGGGTTATTACTTTGTGAATTGCCAGTATAAGTTGTTTGCATTGGGTTTGCCAGGCATCATGAAGAAAATAGATTTTACTAGATAGGCACTTTGTACTTCTATCATTCTTGTTTTGCATAGATTTGTAAATTCTTGCTGGTTTTCCAGTGACACCTGCGTAGAACAAGCTGTTGGAGAAATCTCAGTGGCTCAAATATTTCAGAAGCATGGTGAGAGTGTGTTCAGAGACAATGAGGTTTGTTTGCATGTAAACAATGTCCTTATCATCTCCTCTGCAGTGTACTTTTGGTTGCCTGGCTTAGTAACCATTCAGGGGGGAGGGTTATAAGGGGAAGCGGAAAATTTTTGAGACTCGGGATATTCGCATCAAGATATTTAGTTGTCTTGACACATGAGTATCTGCTGGGATTATGATTTATGTTTTTAAAGTATTTTTTATTTAAAAATATATTAAATTAATATTTATTTTTTAAAAAAATATTATTTTTAATATTAATACACTAAAATAATTTAAAAATATAAAACATCACTTTTGTTGTTCTATGAATTTGAAGAACAATCATACCATTTTTGTATGAGTTCTTTTACGTATCATATCCAATTAGTCTTAGAAATCTAGGACCATGTTGCTTTATTTTTAGATTAATTACATGATTATTTATGTGAGAGGTGATGATTTCTTTATATTTATAGATGTGTATAAAAGGTCTCTTAAGAGTTCTTCCACACTTACCATTTCATTAATGACTTATAAGAAATATTTATTTTTAATTTATGATATGTAAATGATATTTATCTATCATTAATGCCATTAAAAGCAAAGGACTTTCCGGTCCTTTTCTTTCCTTGAAGATGATAAGGTTTAGAGGTTATAAATACTCTTTAAACCATCCAGGTAAAATGTTCAAAACTTTTTATACTCTAAAAACTTATATATATTTTAGATTATTAATTATCCTAAAAAACAAGAACAAACACTTTTATTCTTGGAATTTAAATTTATTATTTTATTATTTATTATTTTTTTTTAAAATTATTAACTTTATCATCAAAAGATCTTTAAACTCCGTCAATTAAGACTTTTTTTTACATGTACTGAGATTTTTATCATTAATTCAGTATTTCTTGAGCTAAGACGAAAAAAATTGTGCTCTTTAATATTTTTTATTAATTATTATCCAAACACTAAAAAAACTTATTCCATGAACATCTTGAATTTTGAGACATCATATCTGTCATGGAATTGGTTCAAGTGAAAGAATCTTCTGTTCTAATTTTTCACAAATGCATTTCTGGATAATACCTTAGTTTGTCCTGATAGCAGTATCTTCGTCATTAATAACTTCAATATCAAGTGCAATCGGAATTTTTTTTTATAGTATATTATTCATTGTATAACAAAGTAACTGCTTGCA
>Ga0307517_10003000_pt1 | contig 26689 bp, 20 predicted proteins | sample 23_EM_MG_FD_194515 | JGI IMG/M metagenome (GOLD analysis project Ga0307517, IMG submission 194515) | Populus trichocarpa ectomycorrhiza microbial communities from riparian zone in the Pacific Northwest, United States - 23_EM | ecosystem: Host-associated > Plants > Roots > Unclassified | place... | reverse complement strand
AAACCATTGCTTGCCCACTAGTAAGCTGGCACGATGCAACTCCCTAAAGAAATAAAGCTTTGAATTCTCCATTTGCAAGTTTGCACAATTGATTGTATGAAGCAGCATCTGCAAAAAAAAAAAAAATGTTCTTAATCCTTAAATGATGCAAACCCGGGCTACGATTCAATCGCTAACAGCAAAGAGACCAAGAAAGATTGGTCAGTGACTAGAAAGTCGTACCAAACGCGTCGCCGAAGTTGGTCCATGTTTCGGCATGGACTGACTGATTGCCATCAGCAATACCAATCACTTCAACAAATTTCAAAGGAGGGATAACAGGCAACCCTTTTATAATCAACTGATGTTCATCTGTAGATTTTGCAGTCGTGTCTGCACCATCAGATTGAATGACTTGAACCACAGCCCGAACCCTTTTCCCAATGTACAGAGGCAATGACTCCCCGTTGACAAAAATCGAAGGGCTCGATGTATCCATGTTCTGATATGTAAAGATAACTAACAAACAACCCAGTTACTAATTTCTGAGGAAAATCACAACAGCAACATGTGGATCGACGAAGCTAAAACTAAACTGTTGAGAGATCAAATTGATCTTCAAAGGCGAGAGAAAAGAAACAATGAAAAAAGAAATGAATCTTTCGAATGAAGTAAAGAGACTTACCTAGAAGATCGTAAACAAGCGAATGGATGATTCTGTGTCTGCGGAACAACGTGTAAAAGAGAAGGAAATTTGTATGTAAAGAGTTCTTGAAAGAATAAAGGGCGGGAAATCTGAGAGAATTTAGGCGGGAGTCTTTTAACTTCCAACTTTTAAGAAGTCTGACAGATAGATGACGGATTAGATCTCTTACGGGTGCCAATTGATTTTGAATTTAAAAGGTATAAACCCCCAGTCTATCTATCTGATGAATTTCGATAAATTCAAGACTTAGAAATTAAATTAGGCTGCATTTTTAAAATTTAATCAATTTAATTAAGTTCCCAGTAACTTAGACCAAACCCAGTTCAAATCAACACTAACCAATTTCCTTATTTAAAAAAAAAAAACAAAACACCACCATTTTAAAAATAATTCTTGAACCCCAAACGGTAACACAATAATCTATCGAGCTGGTTCCGTATAGAATCTCACAACAAAAGTAAGGTCATGAAAGTAAGATCCTGTTGGTACGGGAATGTAGTTACAATTAACTTTAAATATATTAAAATAATATTTTTTTATTTTTTAAAAATTATTTTTAATATTAATATATTAAATTGATCTAAAATTATTAAAAAAACATTAATTTGATACAAAGAAAAAAATTAAAAAAAATTTAATTTTTTTCAAATACACTTTTAAATTACAAAAACAAAAACCGAATGTTTTAATACAGTACACTGCACGGTTAGAACATTAAAATACACTTTAAAAAAAATTAATTTAATATTTTTTTAAATAAAAAATAATTTTAAAAGCATCTAAATTCAAAAGTAATGCCAAACACCCCTACCAAAACAAACAGGGATCCAGCTCGAAAGGCTTTTGATAAAGTTCCAAAACTACTCTGCAGGCAAGGCATGCAATCATTTCCCAATATCAAGTTGTTGTTTAAAAATATAAAGAACAGGGATCCTAAACCTGTATGATTCCGAATTTAGGTCTAAACTGGAAAAAGATTGGATCCTAAAAATATAATGTTAAAGCCCTCGAATTGGAGAACATAAAAAGATTGACCTGTTTAAGGTCTAAACTGGAAAAAGAGAACCCATATCAGTAAAAGTATTGCTAAAGTACGAGAATTTAAGCATGAAATTAAGTTCTGCAATGTAAGAAATAAACATATCAAAACTTCATTCCCAACATAACTGGTAGAGAGAAATGATAACTAAACAAAAAAGGAACTAGCTTCCTCTCTATATACTATGGAGAATGTTAAGATTCTGTCTCTTAGGTGTTGGTAGCCCTAGTGTAGATCTGTTGGCTGGCATGTGAAGAAACCATTCTAATAGATCCTCTGGCCATTAAATCCTTGATTGCTTTGCGTGCAAGAGAGCCACTAATCTGAAATTCAGTTATAAAACAAACCTGTCAATAAAACCAGTGCCTAGAGGATAAAAAATGAAGACACCAGATCATCATAATTTAGTGGAAGGATAAAAAATAAAGAAAGAAGAGCATCCTGGCTCAGAGGCAGGAATCTAGATCATTTTGAAATGAAGGTACGCATGATGGATCAGAAGTGGCTGGTTATGATATCACATTGAATTATCAACGGGAATCCATCTTATTCATTTCATCTGCCATCATGCTCAACCGTCATTCAATAAAAGGAAACAGAAAAGAAATATAATTGAAGAAACAAAATTAGAAGCAGAGCTTAATTCAATGTTCATGAGTCCCAGAATGAGACGTTGATGAATAATCTCAGGCTAATCTTCTTAATTTTCCCTTCAAATAAAAGTGTTGCAGGTGAATATAAAACTTCAATTGTAGGATGTTGCGTGCCAGAAGACAAGGAATTCAACAAAAGATTATATAACTTCACAATATCCTAATTGGTATCCACATTTTGATGTTAACCTAGCCTTCGCGAAACACAAGAAAACATCAAATAAAAAGCTTTTTGGAGCAAGATGTGCCTCTTATGAAATGCACCAATCTATCTCAGCACAATAGAAGCTCAATGGTAGCAGATCCAAATTAAATAAGTAATTTCCAAGAACAACACAAGATTCATTCTCAATCAAAAAAAGCCTATACTAAAAACACAGAGCATAAAGGCTAATGTGAACAATTAAGACTAACAGCATGTGAGAAAAGTAGTGAAGGGCAAAAGGAACATACCCTCAATCTGTCAGACAAGACAGAAGGAGTGATAAGCTTATACTTTGGAGCTTCAGAAAGTAGCTTATCGTATGTAGCTTGATCAAACAAAACCATGTTGTTCACCTTCTCCTTTTGCTTTCCCTTGCTCCATTTCTGCACATAAAACCCCAGCAAATCAGAACAAGAAAAAACACTACGCCAGCTATGTCATTAACACCGAATCACCAGTATCAAAATTCCCTAACAAAGTCTTCTCTTTTTTTCTCATATGCAATAACACCAACAAAAGAAAATCATTCAAGGCTTAAAACACTAAATAACAAAAAAAAAAGGAGCCTGTGATTTGTTGTACCTTCTTCTTCTGCTTGCCACCCCCGGATTTTGCTGGCTTTGAAGACGGAGGAGGAGCCTTCTCCTTCTTTGGTGCCTACAAATAAAAACCCACAGATCAATGAATGAAAACATTATACACTACCGTTTGGAAGCCTGGAAAATTTAAATGAATAGTGAAAGGATAGTGGTTTGGACATTGTTACCATGATGAGAGATCAGAGATTAAATCTCTAGGGTTTTGAAGTCACAGATTAAGAGCAACTAGGGCTTAGCGAAACGAAGATTTTCGGCTTTCGGAGAGTATTTATACGTGTGAGTTGCTAGGGTTTTTGGATTTAGGGTGTGTTTGGTTGCTTGTTTTGGTATATTCTTGATCTAGGTTGGACACGTGGAAGGCAGTCTCGGTGGGCTTCATTCAGATTGGACTCAAGGGGTATTGGGCCTGAAAACCTCATTTATTTGGGTTATTTAAAACAAATGATTTTTTTTTTATTGTCAGTGTTGTTCAATATTTGATATATATAAAAAAAGTGTAGGTGGAATTAGGATGAAAGAGCTTTTTACACTAGAGCAAGTAGAAGGACTGGATCATGCGTCGGTCAATTTCTTTTTTTATTTTTAATTTAAATCGATCCAATATTTGAATTACCTTATAGAATTGATGTGGGTTTAATAGATAAAATCGTTTCTTGTCTTTCTCAAAATATTTTAGATTATATTATCTTAATCCTGTATATATTCACAATTATTAAATATGATTTGTTTCGTTTGATTCATCTAAGAACTTGTGATTTAAAATTTAATTTGATTAGATTTTAATTTAAATTATAAAATATATTGATTCTATATAGTTAATCTAAACTCATCCAATCATCACCAGTCATTTATATATACAAAACTATATTGTTTTAATAAAGGATAATTGACATAGGCAGACCCGTTGCATCAATGATTAACCCAACAACACTAGGTCTTATTTGTTTTTGCGTTTCAAAAGTGATTTTTAAAAAATTTTATTTTTTATTTGCTTCAAATTAATATTTTTTAGTATTTTTAGATCATTTTTATGGACTGATATCAAAATTAATTTTTAAAAAATAAAAAAATTATTTTAATATATTTTTAAATAAAAAATACTTTAAAAAATAATCACAATCATATTTCCAAATAGACTTTAAGTGTGTAAATTGCTTCTTTCATTCTCCAAAAACGAATGGATTATTAAAAACTTTATTGATACAGGAATTAGTTCGAAAGACATCAAATCTAAAGAGAAATTGAACTTTATTATATTATTAATGGTAAATATTGTTTTTTAAAATATATTTTGATTTTAATATATAAAAAATAATAATTATTTAAAGTAAAAAGAAGAAGAAGCAAACAGTGCCAAGAAAAAAAAGGCTTTAATAATGGGAAATTGCATCAGTTCCTGATGGCTGAAACTACCATGATAATACCATGTACCAATCAAAAGCAAAAAGAAGAAGAAGAATAAACCTCATCTCCACCGCAATCTAGTGGCCTGGAAAGACAACATGGTGAGACAAGGCAAGTCTCTGTTTGAAAGATTCGAGAGCAACACATTCGATCCCTGATAATCCATGTCCTCTCGGGTTTGGTTTGGTTTGGTTTAGTGATAAAAGATAAAACAAGGTTTAAGGTTATTGTTTTTTGAAAATATAATAGAAATTATAGTTTATAGATTTTTTTTTAAAATATTTATTTTATTTTTTAAAAAATTATTTTTAACATTACCGTAATTAAAACAATTTAAAAACATAAAAAAATTATTCCTTTCCTTTCCTGCACGACGAGGTGTCTACTTTAAAAGAGAGGCTGAAGTGTCACAGGGAGGTTTCGGAGAAGCTATAGCTCTACAAGCATCTTTCATGCAGTACAAAGGGAAGATGGGATTGCTCCTTGGACTCCTCGTGATCACCGGCTTATGCCTGTCTGCATCTTCAACACCACTCGACGACAAGCCCTTCCTTCCAGGTATCCTTCTTTCGAGGAGAACAGAGTTTATATAGAGCCTGTGTTGATTGCCTAAATTTTTTATTACTAGCCTTCAAGAAAGAAGAAACTTCTTGAGTCGCTGTTTTTATTTTCGTTCGAGTAGAGAGCTAGTAAATTAAGGGTTCTAAGACGAGCCAGAAAACGCCGGAGTCCATGAAAGATGATGCTTGAGCAGGTGGGTTTGAGGAGAGATACGAGCACCAATTATTAATTTCCTGGCTAATAATACTTGGTCGTTTGTTTATAGGAAAGGTGTTTTTTTTTTCTTAATTATTTTGGAAAATTAGCCAATAAAAAAACATAAATAATGAAGAGGAGAAAGGGTGGATGGTTATATATTGCAATTTTGATTAAATTATTTTGGAGTTCATTGTTCATTACCTTTTGTGTAGTATGAATGTTTTGTCTATACCTTTCTATATTACTTCTCGGATTTCACCCTCTTTTTTTTTTTTTTTTTTTAAAGTATAATTTGAACTGTTAATAATAAAATGAATGAAAATTAAGTTTTATTCTATTCAAGTTATGGATTTATTTATATTTAAGTATTTCATGCTAATTATGAAAACATTTTTCATTTTTCATCTCACTAGTTACAGGTTAAATTAGTTTTTCAATAATATACACATTATTTTTCAAGTCGTGATAGAGTAAAGAATTAAAAATGATCTATCTTCTCAAAAATTAATAGCTGATATTATTATTTTAAAAAACATTATTATTTTTTTTAATAAAAAATCCAATAACCCAAAAACACTATTTCCCAACTCATTTAACATAGAAAGTAATCTATTTTCTTAAAAATTATTCTTATAGAATTCCCTTTCTGTCAATCAACCAAAGTGTTAGTCATGAATTGAATGAAGGAAAGGATATTGCAGTTGTGAATAGTCAAATGCATAAACAAATAAAAATAAAAAAAGGGAGAATCAGACACTTTTTAAAGCTCTTTTTTTGATAATTTTAAGGCTCTATAGAATCGAACATTAAATGGTGCAAACTTTACTATTCGAACTTTATTCGAAAATTTTCTATAAGAAATTTCCTGTTTTTGGTATGCCCTGCTGCTAAATTCCTGTCCCCCACCTATAAATGGGCTCCTACTGTATGCATGAGAGGATCCTCCTGCAAAATTCTTTAACGAAAATGGTACCCACAGTAGAGTCTGAGTCTAAGATCAAAGGGATTCTGATAGTTTTACTACCATTGACATGACTTGGAAGTTCGAGCTTTATAATTCATAGTTCTATTCGTTAATCAATCCCTTGATTTTTTGTTTGAACTGAGAAAGACTAAACAGTATCCAGGACAGATCCTTTGCAGGAGAATGATCTAGGAGCTGCAGGCACACATGAACATTGCATCGGTAGCACTGACGATGATTCTAATGAAAGAAGTGGCATAGTACACAGCAGCAAATTTGCACATGGCGGCTCAGCTCATGGAGGTGCACGTGGTGGTGGAGCAACTGGGGCAGCTGACAATGCACACGGTGGTGGCGAAGCACAAGGAGGTGGAGCAGTCGTCCCGGTAATCATAGCAGGTGCTGCAGCTAATCACCGACCAAACAACCACCACAATGCTGGCAGCCGCCAAGTGAACTGCATAGTGCCTCCATTGATTACAACCACCTTTGTTGCTCTCATTGTACATTAAGCTAAGTGTAGATCGATCCATTAAGCAAAAATAATGGTATTTGTCACTCAGTTTTGGGTTGTGTTTGTATACAAGTCTGTTCTGTGCAGTTTGTACATCATGTTAAAGTCAGTGTGTCTGCAATCACACTTAAGTGTGCGTGCTCAGGGGCCAGAAACATCCAGCGCATTCAAATCCCAGCACCGTCAGAGTCCGAGTGTAAATAGCCTGTTTCTCACCTAACCCTGAGGTAGTCCTGGACAGTTGAATGGAAACAGACCTCACCACTGCATTTAAGAAAACAGTTGATATGCACGACTAAAAAAACGCAAATTCTGAGGGCCTCCTTTTAAACATTCCCATGATATTTCTAGGTTAAAATTCACCCTTAGCCATCAGGCTACATTCTAGAATCTGCATACTATATACTCAGTTAAATTAACTTCTGTAAGAGATGCATGCTGGGATAGTTCTTCGATTCATTGATATGAAGGTAAGCAATAGTTAGTGTAGGTATGGAATAAAACAGCAACCAAACTTCATTGCTAGAAATTTGCAAGTTGCTCAAGTTTACGAGTATGGAAAAACTTGCAGCGGCTTTTACCACTAGATTCAGTTTCCTCACTTTTCCTCTTGGACGTTGTGACACCAAAACTGCTTGATTTTAGTTGCCGCTTCCGACTGCTACTACTAGAACCATCTTCCACTAATTTATCCGATTCCCTGCTTAAAAATAAAAAGAAAAATGTAGCCAAGCATGACACATTCAATAGCTTTACCCTTTTCTTCTTGTGGAATGGATTGCAAAGAAAACAGGAAAATGAGGTATTGGTAAATTCCACACAGCTCAGACTGCAAATGGCACCCATGAAAATACAAGAATCAATCCTGCTTTCTACAAACTGGACCATATTCATGTGCGAGTAACATGGAGTGCACCCTTCAAAGGCAACTGACTAAAGTTTTGTGCCTGTTTTGGCATCTCATGCAAAAGAGAAAAAGAAGCAAGGAATTGTGAAGCAACATTTATTTTGAAGTGGGTCCGTCAAACTTTTATACTAGCAGGTTACACGTACGGCTATAAACCTCAGACTCTCCTCCAGTCCAAGGATGAACAAGGCCCCAATAATCATAGATCATTCAAATTGACCTCACCCCTAAAACATTCCCTGGATGCAGTTATGACTGAACAAAGAAGTGATATTGCCGCATTCAACTTCTGGTTTCTTTTAGTATCATGACCACCAAACAAATGCCCATCTCATTAAAAAAAGCTGAGATAAGTTAGTTCCTGTCTTCGGTTTTAGAGTCACATAGCACCTCACATCACGCAGCACAATGATGCAGCTGCAGAAGAAGGGTATTGCTATGGGAATGTAAAGAAAAGACCGATAATTGACCCAAGACGTCAACCATGTTCTTGGAATAGGGTGTGCATGTACCCCAACTGAAGCGGACCAGTGTTGGGAATCCAAATACTGAGTGTTCGTGTTTGTTCCAACCAAGCTTTAGTTTCAGGATTTGCACACAACAATAAAACTAGATTCAACAGACTAACAGATAAAATTTAGAGGGTGAAGGTTATATTGCACATCAAAGAGATGAATAAGCAATGCTAACCTCCAGGGTATCCAGATCCAAAATTCCTAGCCATGTTTTAAGCTGTTTCATCAAGTACCCATCCTCACAAGGCCCAATCTCTTGTAACCTACTCGGTTGAATGAAAGATAAACATATTGGCAAGAACAAATTAAGGGAATCAAATGGGTGGGAAATCACTACCTTTGCAACAATACTTGCTCCACTCACAACTGGATAAAGACTACCAGCCTTCTTTGCAACAACAAACTTGACAAAAGGAAAACTTTCAGACAGTTTTATTCTATATTTCTCAGGATCTCCCACTGTATCCACACAAACCTGAAACCCGATCATGTGAACGTGTAAGCATTTTAACTTGTATTGCAGCATTATTTAATGATAGTGATGCCAAAGCAAGTCAAAGAGCAGATAAACAAGGTTGACACAGCATCATATGTTTTATCCAAGATCTTATGCACATGAGTTCTAAGGAATAGAGGAAATTATCTATTTAACTGACACACCTTATTAGGTGTTAAGGTTTAGTTGAGAAGAGTGAGATACAATGAGTTTGGATAAACATGCTTTTAGGGAAAAACCCGCCTCTTCTAAGTCAGAAAAAGTCTTACCTCGGTTAAAAGAACTCCCATGTTTAGCACCCTATTCACAAGGCCACTAGCAGAATCATGTGATATCTCATTTAGGTTTATCTTATTCCTAGAGAGAAAAGATAAGAAAAACATTTAGATACCAAAAAAGTCAAAGAATACCAGAAGAAATCTAATTACATTAGCTACTTACTTCTTAAGCATTTTAGCTGAGAGCTCCCTCGGATCATTAACATCAACAGCCCATCCAATTGATTCATTAGCCTTTAGATTTTCAAAATCACTCCTCCCTTTTCTCTTATTTTAAAGTCTTTGAATCGACAAGCAACAAAACAACAAAATGGCATCATCGTTTTTTTTCAAAAAAACCATACATATTTGAACCCATGTATTGAAAGGGCACAAGTAGCTTATAATTGCCATTGTTGATAAAAAAATTAATTCCAAACTCTCGAAAAAAAAGCTAAAATGCAATCTTTCTTTTAACTTCAATTCAACATTATGCAAACCAAATTCCATTCAGCATCGCATACCATTTTTCAAGCTCTGATAAAAATCTAAATAAAAACTATTCCATTATTCAAGCTCTAGTCTACATAATTGAGGGGTACAAGCAGCTAATGATAGCCATTGTTGATAAAGATCCAAACTTTCAAATATAAAGATGAAGCAAATAATATTATTTTGACTAAACATGGCACATTTTACAAAAATTCTATTAACCATCACATACCATCATTCTAGCTTCAGTTCAAAAGGAAATTTGAACTAATTAAACAAAAAAAAAAGACAAAACCTTTACAAGAAACTAGACAAAACCCAGATCAAAATTAAGTTAAAGAAATCAAAACCTGCAAAGCTGAGGGTAGAGAGAGTCTTCTCATATGAGCGAGCACAGTACAAGCATCCGTACACCATAGGTCCTGAAACAAGACAAATAATTAACCCCACCAAAAAAAGACTTCAAGAGAATCAAATGAAAACAAGAAAAGAAAACCCAGAAAGGAATTGTAAAGAAATGTGAAGCAAGACAAGTACGAGTAATAAAGTGCCAAGAACTGGAACACGACCAGCTTCATCTATACCCATAATCCAAGGCTTTGAGCCCACTCGGGGAGAGTTGATTCAGACCCCATTATGCATAGAGAAAGTCTTTTAGCCGCCGCTAGAAGTAAACCCCTTCCCTTTCTCCGTGCGAATCTGTAGATAGACAATGGCGTTTGGCTCCCGCCAGAAATGAGTGAGAGGATTTTTCAGTCTTGGGCTAGGACTTGGGTCTAAAAAATGAAAAGATAGTTAGGATAATGTTTCTTCTTCTTTTTTTTTAGAACGGAGGCTAATTACATCTTTTGGAGAAGACCGGTTAACATTTTCACTTGCAACCATTTATTAAACCCGGCTACTATGGTAGGTTGATCTGGTGAATTTTAATTATGGGCTTGAATGATACATTTTAATTTAAATTAATTTTGATATTTAACTAACTAAATTTAGATAATTTAATGAGATGGTTTGTGATGCACTTAATTTTACAAAACTCGATCAAATCAAAATCAAAAAGTTTTTTTTTAATAAAATAATATTATTTTGAAAAAAAAAAAATTAGCCCAGATTAACGAGAGGGGAAAAGAATCCCACAAGTTCTTCATCAAAGATATAGAAATACCTCTTGCTGTTCACATCATATCAAGTCACACCATTTTTTATTTCGAAACACATAAGAGACTAAGCAGGAGAAGTATGGCATTCACAAATTACAATTACCCTTCCTTCTACCCTTCAAAAGACAACAAACAATCAACCTTCACCTCACCAAAATCAAACCAGATATCGGTATTTGGAAGTCAGTTTGATCATAGACTTAACCAAGTCTCTTCCATAAACATGAAATTCCACCTCAATGAATAAGTTCTCAAAGGGATAAATGAACTCTGCAAACGAGGTGTTTTACAGACCATGGCCACGGGTAATCGATGAGGTGAAGCAATTCTGATTCGACAGGTTTGAGAAGCAAGAAGTATGCCAATGAGTCCATCGGTGAAATGAATCTTGACCGTAATGTGTTTTCTGCGAAGTAATCTTTCTAGCATTCCATGAGAAACACCATGCTTTATGAGCCAAGCCTGGGGTCCAAGCGAAGTATGCCAAATAACATCAACCAAAAATGAAACTACAAGTCCTGCAAGTCTTTTGCCCGCTGTGATTCATCAAACTCCCAATTACTTCTCAATCCTTGACGGGACAAAGTTCCATTGCTTACAAATAACAGTTTCGAAATGGCACCACTGGCCGCACAAGCCACAAAACAAATACCTTTTGCTTCAGCTATATAAGAGCACACGACTTCTTTTTATCTCTATGAACATTAAGAAAAAACCAGCATTCCACTCTACGTACCATATCAATGTAGCTACTTCTGCACCCTACTCAATAATCCTGCGAAGCATGGAGGCCACGAGTTTTTCCTCTTTACACCTTGTAATCAAATCCAGGTACTGCATGGCTTCTCGAGGGAGAAGACCTTCAATAAAAAAGCTGAACAAATGCGAGTGAGTCCCTTGCATCACATCAATACATTGCTCCAATACCCTCAATTGCTGATCTTTTCCCAGTTCCAGAGCCTCCATCAATGGTAATACATCTCGCTCCTCCTCCTGGAAGTGCTCTTTGCTATGATCCTATCAGCACAATGGAATAATTCAAATTATTCAAGATATATACAGAGCTCAAGACACCTTATTCAAAAAAGGGAAACAAGAGAAAAATCTCATACAGACACGGATACGCATTATAACAGCCTAAGTAGCCCTGTAGCACTGATAAAACCAAGGAAGTTGTGGCAGTAAATTTGGCTTGCACTACACTGCATAGATGGGCCAATTTTCTGAGAATCTTAAAGCCAGACATTAAAAAGTGATGACATTTATACCAGCAATGATTTGAGCCGAGTGGAAAGGTTTCGAAGAGCCTCTCGGTAGTCATTGCTCCCAGTGTCTAGAACTCCAATTGATTTCATGTCTTCTCTGATTCCATTCATGATGGGTAGGTCCCTTCCATGCTCCTCATTTGCAGCTTTACACAGCCCTGCATCATCACATTCAACTTGCAGATCATAAGCTTATTGTTGGTTCAATGATAAAGGATATACTCCGAAACAGCTTGCACGTCAATCAAGATTAAATTATTTTTTGAATGATTTTAAAAAGAATCCTGTAATTATAAATTGTATTAAGAAAAATTTAATAAAATTTCTGTCTCAAGAAAAAACTAAATTCTTTTTTCGAACACCCCGCATAAATACATTATATTAAAAAAAAATCAATAAATTCTCGACACTGGTGAACATATCTCATTGACCATGTGTACGGACTTAACTTGAACACGAGACCTTACCTCTCTCAGCCGTTTCGAGAAGTGGAAAAAGCACACGCTCCTCCATCTGCGCGTGCTCAATCATGACCTCTAGCAACTGCGAATAACTCTTCCCAAACTTCCTCACCTCCATCCTCGCACTCCCCATAGTCGGATCACCATTCTTCTTCCCACCACGTGTCACCAAATCCTCACTCCACCACACCATCCTCTCCAAATGCCACACCACACTCCTATGTTGCATCGCCACCATTTTAACCACCAACGCCGCCGTTTCACCTCCCTCTTCCACCACCACCATCAACGGCGGTTGCGGCAACTTCACATCAATGAACCGAACCATCATCTCTCGGGGACCCGAAACTGTTTCGGGCCCGAATTGGACCACTGGAATCGGGTCATTAGTGGGTGTAAATTGAAGCGCTCTAGTCTTGTAAAGAAGAGCAAGATGAAGGTAGAGAGTGAAAGAACTGGTGGGGTCACCGTATAATTGGACGGCCGGGGTTGATTTGATGAAATCACAAGGAGCTAACTCTGCCATTGATTGCTTTGAACTAGTAAAACAATTTCCCATCGTTACTTTCTCAAGGTTTTCTCAAGAAAACACAAATGGGTACTCAAATTTGGTTTTTTTTTTGTGGGTTTTGTCAGTAACAAAGAGAGAAGAGTGGCGTGCAAGAAAAAGCGATCAAGTTAAACAGAGTAAGGTGATGGGTTGGTTAGAAAAAAGAAGAAAGAGTAGAAGAGTAAAGTAGTTGAGGATGAAGGCAAGAACAAACTGAAAGTGACATTAAGAGAAGGATTTTTGGTTAAAGAAAGGCTCTCTCTCACTCTCCGTGTAGAAGCAAGAAAAGGATGCAGAGGGAGGCTTGGAGGGGAGGGTTTTCCCTCTCTTTTTTAGCAGAGTTCGGTGCGTTTGTCTCCTCTATCTTTTTGATTTGTTGTAATTTGGTCACTTTGTTAGTATTTTCTTTTATCATATATATTTTTTTATCATGAACAGATATGATTCTTCTCTTATTCTATTACAAGTGTTTTTCGACAATAATTAACATAACCGCGGGGTTTGATGATTATAAAAATATTGAATATCAAACTAATATAAAATCGAAAACTAGGGGACTAAATAAATAAACGTTTTCCCTGAGTGGTTTGCTGGCGTTGATTCCTATGGTGTGTGGGTTTCTGACAAATTACATGAACAGTGATGTTACTAATAATTTTTCCTTGTCCTTTCGATTGGATTAGGAAATAGGAATTAAGTATGGTCGGCAGGAAGGTGACGATAGGGTGGGAAAAGAGGAAAGGGCAATTAGTGTTGGGGAATCTTCAATGGAGATTTGGATTCTACCTTTCGTTCATGAATTTACTGCAAAAATGGAAATTCCGACGTAAACAAAGTAATTGATTTTCAACTGTATTCATAATCAATTGATTACCCAATTCAAATTACATCAACCCTGAACCCCACCCGAATTGTTTTTTTTTTTTAAAGCAATTATCTATGCAATCAAAAGAATATTCTTTTTTAAAAGGAATTTCATGTTTCATATCCTACGGAGATTATTTTTTGAATATATTTTTTTATTTTTTATTTTGATATCAGCATATTAAAATTATTAAAAAAATAAAAAATATATCAATAATATTTTTAAAATAAACATATTTTAAAAAAACATAAAAAAGGAGTCGCCAACTCCCAAACAGGTTCTATAGTAAGAAATTTTACTACAATTCCATATAAAAGGACTTGATTGGGAATTGTTTTATAAGTTGGGAACCCAATTGATAAAAAATACAAATAAAAATAAACTGGGACCCAATGGAGAAATGAGTAACATGCTGGGGACTGGTCGCCTTGAAGGAACTAGCCCAGTCATGAATTCAGTTACTTACTGCAGCCATGCAAGTGGAAAGCTTTAGAAAACTTAAGAACATGATAATTTTGATAAGAAAACAAAGCTGCAGCAATAATACAGGATCTGAATCCTAAAGAGTTAATCATGTAGCTACTCCAATGTTATCGAGCTTGTAAATGCCACTCACATGGTGCGTGCTGGTCCAAATTTGACTCAATATAGGGATTTGAAGAGATAAAAAATAAATCCATGTTTTATTCTTGATGTTTTCGAAGAGATTAAAACAAATGCAAGAATTGTCTTCGCCGTATGATCCAAAACTAGATGGGTTTTGAGGGAGATTTTGTTCCCATGGATTGATCACTGGCCCAAGATGTGGTCCTCTACAGTCGAAGGGTTTAATATTTTCATGAATGGATAATGGAAGGAGACCTAATTGACTGTATTTATGGTTATGGTTGCTGGCAGAGGCATAAAAAACCAGTCCATCACCATCACCATCACTTAATGCCATGGTTTGAAAAAATTGCTACGATTTGTGGTTTATCTAATTTTGTCTGCACTTTCTACAAGGTATTTTTACCCTGGGGAATCACTACCTTGTACAGTGATGATAGTGCTTAGTTGGCCTTAATGCGAAGTTTTAATTACCATTGTTATCAGCATCGATCTATTAAGAATGTAGAAATTACATGGCTGCAAATTCTTTTCTGGAGTCTCTAGATACTGTTCAATGATTTTCTTCAAGTATTTTGAAAATGTTCTCAAAATAAAAATGATGTTTTCTTGCGTTGTTTTAACCCTTAATTAACACTATTAAAAAGACATATAGAAAATCATTAATTTAATGTTTTCTTAGGATAAAAACAATCTTTATTGCATCATCAAACACATACTTAGGATGTAAGGAATACATAGATATAAAACAGTAACCAAGAGTGATTGTTAGCTATAAAAGGTAATTATGGTAATGTAATAATTAAAATGCAGGAATTGGTGGTGTGAAATGCTACAAAACAAAAAAACACAGATATTGGTAGTACACTAACACTGCTAGGTTTTTTTCCAGTGTAAATGTTTGTGTTAACATTAAAAATCAATAATGCAACTACAATTTCTTGTCCTTTTGCATGTGTTTTGTCCCTTCTCGCAAAGGATTTGGCTCTCATGCGTTAATTATTAACCCCTTCTGTGCCTATAAGAAACACTCCTTTGCCTGTTAGTGATTCCATCCTTCTTCATTTCCTTCTTGTTTTTATCAACTTTCTTGCGATTTTAGCTATGGAAGGCAATGGTTTCTCTAGCCTGAAAGACTTGTCGAAGTCCCCATCACACCCAAGACCAACCCTCGTGAGGTCTCAATCCATACCAGCAACACGGGGTTATGTAATTTTTTCAAACACCAACGAAACCACCAATGTTGATGATGGCTTTTCTGACCTTTCTCTTGAAGAGAGTTCTTTATCCTCCATCAACTCTCTAGATGCAACATTACCGTATTCATCTTCCCCACCACCATCTTGTTTGACTAGTCTTTCTGACGTGATGAGTGAAGCTACCTTTGATCAGAAAGAGGAGATCATGAATGTGGATGCAAGAAAGTACGTGGCTTTTGGGAATTCAACTAAGATAAAGGGATTGTTTCCTCCACCAATCTCTTGCCTGAGATTGTTCAACAAAGGTATGCCTTGTAGGTACCTCAATTATAATGAAGAAAATGACAGTTTTGAGCTTGAGGAGATAAAAATCCCCCAAGGAGACATTTTGCGTGCTAACCGCTCAGGTGGGCGTTTGAGACTAACCCTTGTGGTTTCCGATGATGAAAGCTCTGACATTGAAGAGGAAGAAGAGATCATGGAGGAGGAAGAGACCAGCGGCACTGTTGAATAGGCCTTTGTTGTTCTCTGTGTTCTTGTTTTTTCATGGTTGGTGTTAACTTTTTTCTTAGCAGACTCGCCTGCTGCTGTTGTTATTGTTAACCTTTTGCAGGTTACGTTGTCGTTGCCTAGCGCGAGTGTGGCATATGTTTAGTTTCCTTTTTCTTTTTCCCAAACACCCTTTGTTTTTTTTTTTTTTTTTTAATGGAATATGGAATTATGTGGGTCAAGAAAGAGTTGTTCTTGTGTTGTGCAACTCAAAATTGTCATGGTATTAAATTTCAAGAAGCAAAGCAAAAACATGAAAATGGATGAAAGAATATATATATATATATATATATATATATATATAAAGCATTAAAAATATGTAGAAACTTTAAAATCATGAACTCCTTGGCGCCTTTCTTAGTCAATGGAGTTAGTTGATACGGTTAATTCATTTCCAATTACTTTGAATATATATATGATTCTTTACTGATTAATGTTTCAGAGACCTGATCCTAGTTGATACAGTTGTTTTGTTTTTAGTTACTTAATTTGGTATCATGTTATTTATCGAAAACTAATTTTTGATAATTATAAATATATCGTAAAGTCATTATTAGTTAATTAATAGTGAAATAGGAGTTTATGATTTTTTTAAAATTTTATTATTGAGAATGCAAATAGGAGTTTATTGTCTCGTAATTAAATAATGAAAGGAATTTTCGATCAATTTCAGGTTTTAATTAAGTAATCATGTTTAATTAGGTATATTTTTTGGATTTAATAACCTAGTGTTGGTAATGATTAATTAATTTATAGTCAACGTAAATTACTAAAGAAAATGATGGGTAATTACAAGACCATAGTGATGTCAAAGAATGGATAATTGCTTCTTAATTAAATATGCATATTCTACAATTATGGTAGGTCTAATTTCCTTATTTATACTAAGCAAAGGCACTCATTACCAATTGAAGCAGGCAGTCCTGTAACGCATGTCTTTACCTTCCGTGAACGAAACATTTTCCATCTTCTGCTTGTTAACCAGAGCACACCTCTACTCACATGGGATGTTATTAAATCAGCATGTCGACTCAGGTTCCGATTTCAAAAAAAAAAAAATTTAAATGGAAATCAACCCGGTCAATTATAACTCGATTAAACTCTATTTGACTTTTTTTTCTTAAAAAATTCAAATCAATATTATTTAAAACAACATCGTATTGCATTAACCTTAGTCAATCTGTCTAACCCTTAATCCCTGAATTTGCTAGCTATATCCTAGGTTTGGTTTGAGAAGTAAAACACAGATATCGAAGGACGACGTAGCTTTTTTCACATCCTGCCGATTCATAAGATATCCGATGACGAGTGTGTGCCTGTAACATGGCCCATTATTCTTCAATTTGGCAGTCATCATGCTACAAGTTTAAGTCCAATTATGTGCTGCTTGAGTGCATTCATGGCATCATCAAGAAAAGAAGAAGATAAGTTCATGTACTCTTCACGACTCAGTTCTTATTGGGCTGTAATGTCTTGTGTATGAAAGGGAATTCAGAGATTTATTTCACCTGTATATATATACACATGCAGTAAAATTTAATGTAAGATAACAGACCCGTACGATGCAATTCCCTCTACATATTATTATATCACCAAAGGCTGACTTGCTCATCGGAGGAGCTGATAGCTGATCGGATCCTAACCATCAATCAGGCCTTGCACTTGGTTGCAGGTTACCAGAGGGTTGACGCCTACTTATGTTCATCAACATCTAGCGCTCGTTGTGGGGATTCTGATGAAAAGCCAAAGCAAGAACCACTAGAACAAGTCAAGCAGCAGCAGTGGGTTTACGAGAAACCAAAACCCTGCTCGGCCTTCAGTAGTAGCGGGGGAAGAGGGAATAGAAGATGTAGAATTGAGTATGGGTAAGAAGAAGAGCTCCTCAATATTTCTTTGTACAACAAATTATAAAAGCAACTGCAAATGCTACTACATTAGCCATCCTGCTACCCCAGCAGTCTAACATTTGAAACCTCCACAAACGGAAATCCACACGATCACAATCAAGGCAAGGACTGTTCCTCCCAGGACTAACTTCACTTTCAGATTCTGAAGCCACATCTTCCGTCGCAATTCCCTTCCTTGCCTCTGGAAGCTGTCAGCCTGCATTATAACATACAAGGACACAAGCACATTGTTACAAGGTCCCCCAAAATTGCTTTCAGAACTAACCAAGGAATAGCATGTACCTGGAACGAGAGGTTATCTGTTTTATCTACCAAAAGTTCAATCCTCTCTCCACGGTCCAAAACCTGAAATTCATTGAATTAGGCACCATATTCAACAAAAACTTGTTAGTCACTTAGCTGCTTGACTAAAGATGAAATTTAAACAATCTTAGTTTACTGCACAGAATATAAATCAACTAGCTTTGTATAAGAGTGGTTTAACTTGTTCCAGGTGATGAACAAACTTAACCAACTCCAAACCACTCAACTTGCAGACATGAAATTATCAATCGCATAATAGTAGCAACTGCAGTTGTCAATCTTAGCCACTGTGTTGCATGTCAACTATAAAAGTGGTCTACAAATACTTCATTATACAATGTAATTGATGCTTACAAACATAAAATTCTACATCCACAAACATCAAACCAGATCTTTTGTCCAGGTAAAATTACTGATCTCCAGGTAAGGAATCTATGCTTGAATTTCAAGGTGAAAATGACACAATTGAGAAGATGCCTATTTTGATCTCTAAGTAGATTTAACAAGTGAATTCATTGCATGCTCAGCCCCATCAAATAATAACATGATACAGTGTGTTAAAACATTGGAGAAATGATGGTTCAACTCTAATTAGGCCTTCTCAATAGTCACCAATTGCCAATCCATCTATGACTAGAGAAGTGCTGATGATAGTTATCCTATGCGGAGATAACATGCCATGATCCTCAATGGCTTGCACTAAGAAATGGCATTCCTAAAGTGGATTAGATTGAGTGGAATAATATCAAGATGATTATCTGACAGGTTCACTTCACTCTTGACATTCTATCAAATAAGCAGTCAATACACATACACCTTGATGTCCAGAATCAACCGAATAGCAAGCAAATAGAGTAACACAAAGCAATTTTACACCTTCCACGTCCCCTCCCACCACCAAACAAAAGGAAGAGAAGAAAACCACATTCATACAAATACACTAGTAGTATATGCAAAAGAAATCAGACTCAACAGTATCCATTCATGCAAAAATCTCCATCTTATTATGATGCTGAGAAAATACAGAACAGAAAGTATATTTTGTATTTGAATGCTAAACATGAATTGGTTTATCACCAACATTACTTTCAACAAAACATGAAACATGTACCTTATCAATGTTGTCCATCATAATCCCCTTGACCTCCGTTATCTGAGCCTTTAACTTGGAGAGCTTACTGATCTCTTCTGGGTGGTTCACGCAGTACTGCATATGCTCCTTGAGTCTTGGCCTGTTACACGAAAACAGAATATCAAAAGTTAATGAAACATGCAACAACAGAAACCTTAAAATTTGACATAAACAGTACCATACACACCCAAATTCTCTGTCAAGATTGTAGGCAATGCTAAATCGGTCTTCAAACAAGTCGTCATCGTCGTCGTCATCAGCTAGTGGGTGTGCCTCATTTTTAATACTGGCACCATACCGCTGATTAAAATCATCCTTCACTCGCTCAAGAAACACAAAAGACACACCCCTCCCAACTGATTCATCAGCAACAACGAGAAAAACTGCACACCCAACACAAAAATCTTTAGCACACATTTCCCTATGGCAAGAACCTAAACTCTACATCAACAGCCACCAAGAACAAAACAATACCAAATCCATTATCAATGAGGAAGTTAAATGTGTGCCCGTCACTAGAGTACGTGTACTTGCTGCTATTTGAAGGAAGCTTCTGCAAACACTGAACAGCAATGGTACTAAAGTTCCCCGAATACGATGTGTGCTCTGCTAGCACCACATTTCCCTTTGCCACAAAACTATATATCAAGCCTTTCTGACTACTCATCTCTCAAAATTATTCCTTCAAAGTATCTATAAAATCAGACAACATTCAAACCTCAGCAACAAAACACAAAATTCTTATCAATAGTAAAAAAAAAACCAGTTCACAAATTATTCTATTATTATAGATTAACCATAAAATTCATGCAACAAACATATCTAGTTGGCCACAAATACAGCTCCAACAGTCAGCAAAACCTCAGATTTAAAACGGAAACATCAAATTCACATATGCAAACAAGTATCCATCTAATCTTAAGTGAAACCTACCTAATAGAAACATCAGTTTACAGAATTCAACCCTAACCCTGTGTTTGGCTACTAGAAAAAAAAAAAGCGAGACAAGCAAAGAAACCGAAGGAATTCATTATCCAACAACCAAAACTACGAAACCCATGTTTGGATTTTTCATTTAAAGAAGATAAAGAGTAAAAGCACGCATTAACCACAAATTTTCTACCCGATTTTTCCTAGATTTTCTCAGCAACCAAACAGAATCTGTAAAAGATGTAAGATTCTAGGTATTAGTTACAACACTAGACAGTTTGATTCGGTTTAAACGACAGGTTTTGAAATTCTACTTACTGATCTAATTAATTAGAGAGAGGAAGAGAAAGACCTGGAGTTTGCCGGGAGTGCAAGACTTTGCCACTTGAGCAACGTGGTGGAGAGGCGTTGGTGTTTTTTTTTTGTTTGTTATTGTTGTTGTCGTTGTTCTAAATTTATAGTCTTGTGTGATTTTAAGAATTTATTCTTAAGAACTAAGAGTATAGAAAGGGTCAGCTTTATTTTAGTCCCTTCAATTTATAAATGTTCGATGGTAAAGTTCTGGTCATGGTTATTAAATCCTGCTTAGCCGGCTAATTGACCCGGTAAACTTGTAATCCGAAATTTGATTCTAAACCGGTTTATTAAACTCTGACTTGGTTAAATCCAAGTAAAATATTGAAGCTGATTAAATTAATTAATTAATATGCCCTCCAACATCTAAATGGATTAAAATAATAGAATATTAATCCAACTCAAATTCAGTGGAAGGCTTAATTATTTTTTAAAATATTTTTATTTAAAAATATATTGAGATAATATTTTTTTTATTTTTATAATTTATTTCCAACACAAGTCAAAACAATTTAAAAATACCAAGTAAATATTAATTTGAAAAAAAATAATTAAATCTCTTCAAATGGCTCTTGCATTCGAGGGAGTCTGTTGCTGGCGAAGTATCACGGACCACCAAGGAGTTTTTCTGTGCATCTTCTCCTACCCGTCCAATGAAGCTGAGTTTTTAGCCGATGGATCACTGGTTTGAATCGTGAAGCTTGGTTTTACAACTATAATGAAAAATATTGAAGCTGATTAAATTAATTACTTAAAATGCCCTCCAACAACGTCCATGTATTTATATTCCATGATATTTCAGCACCAGCTCGTTTCAAATCCCTATCCGTATCCTTCTTGTTCGAATTCCCTAGTGATGCATTCAAACAAATACACCCAATGGGCCAATGGCATCGAACAGTTTTCTCTGCTTAATTCTGATGGGAAATGCCATTCCACCCAGCCTAACTTCCTATTATTGGAAATATTCTGCAGTAGCATCATCAAGCTTTGCCTTCCTTGAAAGGGGCGCTCATAAACTAAACACGAAGAATTATAATTATAAAAATTGCCTGCTAGTAATGCCTTCTGCATGCAAGCAAAAGATAAAAAGAACAACATGGTCAATAAACACAAAGGGATAGATTCAAGTTCTGATACAGCTTTACCAGAGAAGCTGCCCAACTTGTGAATGTCCTGTAATGAGCCACAGGAACTGAGCTCATCACCATGAATTTGAAGAAACCAAGGACAGTTCATAACAATTACTGAAGAAGAAATGCTGGTGGAACAAGAACAAACTTATTCCACCCTTAATGATTCTTTTCTTTCAGGCCAAACCAGCCTTTTCTTTTTAATAAAAGGCTTATTTGGATGAGTCAATGGTTGCCGGGCTTCACCCCATTAATAGCCGGGGCTGCACCCCTGGTTGCCCTGACATAGGAGACATAATCACTGTAGGTCAAAGTAAATAATGTGCTCTGGTAACGAGTCACTCGTATGGACTTTCGAAGTGACTCAGTAATGTGGCCACTGTAGCCAGCTTTGCGCATCAGTGAATCAATTGCCTCCTCTTTTGTCCAGCCTGAAACCAAAGTGGCAAAATATAATCAGGCCTTTAGACACAAAAAACATTTGTCGGGTAGGAATTAAATACGAAAAAATCTCCCATTCTATAACTAAATCTGCATGTCCTGGCTAAATTACTAGCATTAAATAAGAACACAATTGGCTAGGGGCACTATAATTGTCAGGGGATTAAGCTCCCCCATCCTCCGGAACTCTTTCTCCGATTGGGTTGAGTTGTTTGCTTCACTCCGATAACAAAAAAACAAGCTCAGTTAAGTTAACTAACATGCAATAAACAACAAATTTACCTTCATGGGCAGCCACTTCAGGCAAATAAGTGGCACTTCGCCTTACATTGTTATTAGGATCGGTAAACTCAATAATCAAACCATGTGTCCCAACCTGCAACCCAGACTAACATAATAAGTTGGGAAGGCAAGAAAATTGAACAGGGTAACTAGATTCTGTTAAAGGTAAAACTTGAAAGCATTTGAACAGAGAATCGCAGACAGGTTTACATTGATACTGTTAGTTTCTTCAGCACCAAGTATAATGATTACTCGGTTAAAATTCACATGACTACTCAAACATTGCAACAGCAACACATGACTACTCAAACATTGCAACAGCAACACGGCTGATCAGTCCTCCTCTCGACTTGAGGAGATGGGCCATAACGTGTATTATGAGCATCCAAACATGTTGTATGCACTAAAAAGTAGGCACTGGGGAAGCACTTTTCACTGTAACTTTCAATGTTAGCTTCTATAACTTTGATTGATTTTGCAAAATCCTAATAAAAATTTGAAAAAGAGCCCCACAACAATGTATCTTTGGAAACTTATTTAAGGGAAATGGCTTGTTTGATAATCAATGATGGAGCATGCCATAATGAAGTTATAACTGAAATCTAGCAGCTGCGTAACTTTTTGTTTAGTCTGTCTTCTAATTTTGTAAATCTAAGGAGATACCTATCAACAAACCTTAGAGGTTCAGCAATTTAGATCAAAGTTCCAGAGTGTTAGAATTTTATTTTATTTTCAATTAAAAACTTTCAGACCACATGAAATGGAAAACATAACTGAGAACAATACTATCCACAATAAAACTTGGTAGTTTAGATGTTAGAAAACATCTTCACCCCAAAGTTCCAAGAGCTTAAACAAGTTAAAGCACACACCTCCCAATCAAGATAGTTGTTAGCAGTTTCATAATTAGTCAGAATGGAAACTGTGCATTCCAGAGTAGGCAATTCTTTAGCTTGTATAGGAGGGAATCTGCGGTCCCTCAAAGCACTGCAAGACAGTAAAAATGAAATGCAAGAAGCCTCATAAGTATGTCATACCAGACCAAAGTCGCACCAACAGGAAACAAATTGAGAAGAGATTTAAATATAACAAGAGAAGGCATTTGTTACAAATCATTTCGTAATTTCAAATGAATAGAAGCAAGGTTGCAGGAACAAACCTTATTGAAATCTATTTAGATGGTTGATTCATCTCCTAAGTTTTTTCTTTGGGGTGGGGGGGCATGGGAAGAAACCTTGACTTACTGACACTTGACAGTCTCCAAAAGGAAAAGAGGGAAAAGATTTTTTTTTCCTCTGTAAATGAACCCAAATCCATTTTTCACATGCTATTGGACTAGAATGTGATTCAAGCAATTCCTACCAATGGCAACTATAAGGATAAGCAAGGTTTGACAGTTCATCAAAGGAACAGAGTAGCAATGGGCACAGAGGGTTATATGCTTTTTTTACATGAAGGAGGAAGGAAGATCCATAATTCAACAGAAATATATACATCAGCAGCATAATTGGATATGAACAGCAATACCTTGTTAAAGCATAGTCCCGGAATCCATTAACCAAGTATCGAGCTTCCAAAGTCCCAATGCATCCACGTAAACGAGGCTCACCTCCGTTGACAACTTTCTTCCAAGTGACAAACAATGGGCTGAAAACAGAATATTACCATGTCAAATATGACAGTGCCCAACATGGTTCTGGTGTGCATAACTGACAACAAATAAATCTAAGACAGCATTACAGAAACTTTTTTTTATCACTTTTATGAATATGACACCTCTCAATAATTACAAAAACTTATCAAAAAATCATCTAAGACAGCATTCTCAACAAGTACAAACTTGTTAAAGATTATCCAACACCGAATTCCCATTAAGTAAAAAACTTCCTAAAAATCACTACTTCTATGGCACCTGACAAAGACGTGCCGAGTGTTCAGACAAACTATGACATGCCATCATTACGCAATAATGGTAAAGGCTGAGAGATTATTCAAGCTGTCAACACAGCATGACAACCAACAAATCTCAAAAGTTGATCTGTCAACATTCACCCAATCCATGCAAATAAGCAGACTGCAGACTTGAAACATCAATTATCTTGGTAAATAAATGTAAAATAGTCACAACATAGTTGAAAACAGCAATCTTGAAACACCCAAAAACTGAAGAGAGAATATAAAAATGCAAAGGAGCAAAGGTGCAGTTATATTAAAAAAAAATAAAAAATCAACTGAACTCCACTAGACAAAATAGTTTGATACAGCTAGCTACGTGGAAGGTAGAATTTCAGCATTAAAAAAAAAAACCCTCTTCCACTGTATCTCCCAAGCATAAACAGAAAAATTTTAGCAACCTTGAAATTTGATTCTACATTCCACCAAAAAAAAACCTTCTATAACATAGAACCAGAATTTTCTTAAGATATAGCACTTCTGTAAGCTGTTTCATAGAAAAAATAATGAAAAACAAAACGCGTTATTTCAATGAACTAATCATAAAATCTACGCATGCATAGCACCATCTATGACAAGTACAGAGGGGGGAAAGAAAAATAACAACTCAAAAAGCAAAACTTCGCAATATCAACAAATCCAGCAAGCAAACAAAAACCCAATAAAACCTTCAAAACACAAACAGAATCCCACAAAATCAAGCAGCGTTTCCACTCAATCCAATCCCCAAAAAAGGCCCTGTTTGCTTCTGAAAGAAAATCCAAAAACGACACTCAAAAGTAAACCAGCAGCAACAAAACAATCCAAATTCAAGAACCCATTTAAATGCATTCACAAATACATGTATAAATTGATTAAAAGAGTGAAAAAGTTAGACACAGAGAGGGATTACTGTTGACCCTCGTCAAAAGCAGCAGGAGGAGCATCATCAGAGTTGTAGTGAGCAACAAGAGTATCGAAACAGTACACAGCCATTTCCCTGTTTGCCGCCACCATGATTTCTTCTTTCTTTTCTACCTTCCAACAATTCACCAACTCTCTCTCTCTCGCTCTCTCTCCAAGTAACCAAAGAGAGACAAAGAAATGATCTTTGATGGGTTAATACAAATAAATGAACGAAACAGGAAGACCCTTTTGGTCCCCTGTTGTAATGATTCAGAGAGAGAGAGAGAGGGACAGAACTAAAGGGATCTCTAATGGTTTTCTTTCTTCCTCGTATGGTGTTGTAGCAGAAGCAATCTCCTGTCTTGGAGTCTTAACATGAAAATAAAAGTTTTATTATAAAAAATAATAAAAATTCTCAAATTTTACTCTTTTTTCTTTTCCATAACTGCCCATCCTTTCTCTCTTAAATTACCGAGGAATGATTGCTGTGTCGGTGTCGTTTCTGTTTTTTGTTGGAGGGTGTGATAGTGCCACCCATAACTTGCCAAGTGGAAACTCTTATTATTTTAGTCTTCTTCCCCCTTATTTTTACTTTTGGATAGCAACGAAGTATTGCTTAATTGCTTTTTGGATAATTATGAATTATTAAGTATTGTCTTAATTTTTTTGAATTGAGATTAAAGAAAAAGAAAATCTCGTATTAAAAAAAATAAAAAAATAGCAAGTGATGGACAATTGATCAAATGCGTTTTATATTAAAAATAAAAAATAAATTCAAATGCTTCTTTTGAGCGAAGAATTTCTTGTTACCATTGCCATCCAGGCTAAAGAGAATTGGCTCAATGGTGATTCTATGCAATTAGATGCATGGCTCGAGGACAACAACTGCCTAACCAGCAAATTCTTGCATAGAATAATACAAAATGATCATCCTTTTCTTTGCGTGACGTGAAACTTGGTCTACTTAAGGTCTAAAATAATCACAATCAAGAAAGATACCCTAATCCAAATGCATTGTTCATCACGGATCTTGCCTTGTGTGGGAGGTAGATTGCTTGATCCAACAAGTTAGGGCAAATAAATAACAATGGGAGGAGTCGTTCTCCAACTATGATTCTCACATAAAGTCCAAAAGTTCCTTTCTTACTCTCTTTTGGACAACAATGGAGAATTTTACCCGTCCCCATCTTTTCCCTGGGACACCAGCCATCGAAGACCGAGTAAA
>Ga0307517_10002999_pt1 | contig 26693 bp, 20 predicted proteins | sample 23_EM_MG_FD_194515 | JGI IMG/M metagenome (GOLD analysis project Ga0307517, IMG submission 194515) | Populus trichocarpa ectomycorrhiza microbial communities from riparian zone in the Pacific Northwest, United States - 23_EM | ecosystem: Host-associated > Plants > Roots > Unclassified | place... | reverse complement strand
TTCAATAAAACTAATTACTATTGAATTTAAGTCCAAAAGTTTTAATTATAAATGCACTAACTTTATATAGATAACGTATATAGAAATTGGATTTAAACTTAGCACCCAAATTATGACAAGAGAAAAAATTAAATTATAATAAAAACTATTCAAAAGTATTTGATAGAATTTCCTTCATAATTGGGAAAATATTTAGAAAAACCTTATTCCCCAAACTTTCCTCAAATATTTTTATTTCAAGAAAAAATAAAAAATAGACAAATAATATCAACAAAAACTCAAATCAAAATTGGTCCAAACAGTGAAGTTATAATTTAATCTATTTTTTAAAAGTAATTAAAGATATTTTAATTAAAAATATATATGATTAACTTTTTAACTATCTTTTACTTAAAAGTAATTAAAGATATTTTAAGCACAAAAAGAATTCTTATAGTATTTTTTAAAACGTAAAAGTGGTTTTTGACTGATTTTCAAATTTGAATAAAATGTATAATTTCATAATAACTTAGGAAATTATTATATTCACTCCAAAACGAATTTTGTTAAGCTTGGAGAAGGAGGGGAGCAGGGGCCATTACTAATAATTCAATCCACAACTATTTTATTAGTTTTAAGCAAATATAAGTTGTGTATAAAAATAAATTAACTATTCTAAATTGCCTATCAAATTTTATAATATTTAAAGTGTATTTGTTTTTGTGATCAAAAATACTTTTAAAAAATTTTAAATTTTAATTTTACTTCAAATTAGTTTTTTTTTATGTTTTTAAATCGTGTGTTGGTGTTAAAAATAATTTTTTTAAAAAAATAATATTGTTTTGATGTTTTTTCAAGAAAAAAAACACTTTAAAAGTAACCGCTACCACAATCTCAAACACTACATTAAAATATATATATATATAAAGAGTATTGATGAAGAGAGACAAAATTTAGAATTTGGCATTGATAGACATAAACAGTCATAAATGAACAAGTAAAATTCAACAACTTGGAAACAGTCAAGATGATGAATCCTATGTTTATCGCTTGAATGAAGAAAAGAAATTGGCAATATATCCCTCTAATTTTAAGAAAGTTTTGGGCCATCCAATTTCCTAACATATTCGGAGAGCCGACCCTGATTGTGACCTTTAATACTCTTTTTTGTCCAATCTACCATGACTTTTTATTTATTTAATATTTATTTCATGACTCGTCACAGCCACCCTTTATCTCTCTCTACCCTCTACCCCTGCCTTCAAATTATCCGAATAAAATTATAAAAAGAACTCAAAAAATAAGTAGCAAAAGCCTGGACCTGATTCTCACTCTTCTATTCTTATTTGCTGTGTATTTGTTAGTAAAGTTGAAAATACTTATTTAAAATTATTTTTATCCAAAATTAATGTATTTTTTATGATTCTTTTTATGATTTTAACATTTTTTATATTTTAAGAATAAGTCTTTCGTATTCGCCTTTTAGGTACACTATTCCCGTAACCAAACTAAGTTGTAGCTATGTTTTTTTTTTAAAACAATATATTAAATTAATGATTTTTAAATGTTATTACATGTTGTATTTTAGAGGAAAAATCATTTTTAAAACATACTTTCAATCACATTATCAAATACATTAAAAATATATTAAAATATTTTTTTTATTTCTACTATCAGCTCATTAAAATAATTAAAATACACTAAAAATATAAATTTTATATTTTTAAATAAAAATCAATTTTAAAACACATCAAAAACAAAAGCTAACGTATTATCAAACACTCACTTAATTGGAAACCATTCTATCATAATCAGGACCTGTTTAGAAGTGCAATGGAAATTATTTTTCAAAGAGTTTTTACTCGAAAATATATTAAAAAAATATTTTTTATTTTTTAAAATTTATTTTTAACATTAGCACATCAAAATGATTCAAAAAACCAAAAATATTATTTTATAGCAAAAAAATTCAAAGTTTTTTGAAAGCACGGTTCCACTATACTCTCAAACACACATTTAAACCTCGTTTAAAACTGCATTTGCATCGCAGTTTCAACAAAATCTGAATTGTTTTTGTTTAAAATTAATATTTTTTATGTTTTTTAGTTATTTTGATATATTGATATCAAAAATAATTTTTAAAAAAATAAAAAATATATTATTTTAATATATTTTCAAATAAAAAATATTATAAAAAAACAATCTCCTCCACACTTTCCACACCTCCTTAATCAATATATATATATATATATATAAAGAAAGAAAGAAAGAAAGAAAAACGAAATTTCCGGGGAGAGAATGGCTGGAAAAAAGGGGAAAGAGAAAAAAACAGCAAGTCAAAATAAAACAAAATGCAAAGAAAAATCAAGGAGAGGTGAGGTGGCCCCAAGATAAGTAAGAACTAAAAATCCAAGAAAATTACAGGAAACTCACCTTAATTTTCTTTTCTTTTTATTCTTTTCTGCCAAACAAAATATATAATAATATTATTAAAAAAGAGAGAGAGAGAGAGAGAGAGACAGAGATATACTTATAAGACTCTCTCTTTTTCTTTCTTTCTTGCTTTTTATTATTTATCTTCATCATCATATCATAATCACAGTCGCCTTCAATTTTCTTGTCAAACAAACACCACCCAGAAAACACGAGAAAAGGAAGCGAGAAAGAGAAAAGGAGAGAGATTGATGGCTCGTGCTATGGGGATGGGGATGGGTTTGGGTTCATCTTCTTCGGCAACTGTAGCGGTTGATAAAGCAACAAGCGATCTTTTAATCGGTCCTGATTGGACTATGAATATTGATATTTGTGATTCTGTTAATTCTAATTACTGGTAATTTATTTTATTCTTTTCTTTATAGCCCATCTTTTCTTTTTTTAGTTTTGGTGTTGACTTTGATGTTCTTGCTGAGAATTTTACGTTTTCTTTTTCAAATTTTGATAACAGCTAGGTTTTATGTATTCTTTGTACTTGTATACGTATGTATGTACGTATGTATGTGTTGCAGATTCTGTTTCTGTAATTCTTTTTGGTGTTGTAGCTGAAATTGAAAGCTTAATTCTTTGCTATTTGTCAGTTACGATCAAAGTAATTTTTTTGTTTTTTTTTCTTTGAAAAAACTTTGAATTTTATGTGAAATAAAGATTAGCTTTTACAGGGAGTTGTTCTTTTTTTTTAAGTGGGTTTTGTAATATTAGGATGTAGTGTTGGTTGATGATTTTATTTTTTTTTATCAGGCAACCCAAGGATGTAGTGAAAGCTTTGAAAAAAAGGTTGCAGCACAAGAGCCCTAGAGTCCAACTACTTGCTTTGACGGTACTTCTTTTTTCTTGAATTTAGTTTTTTCTATTTTTTTCTTAATTTTTCATTTCCATTACAGTTTTTTGAATTTGAACACTTAGAGCTTGTGTGTGAGAATTTTTATTATTATTATTTTTGCACCACTACATGCATTTGAATTATGTATTTGGAATTCGTGGAAGCTGTTGTTTATAAAGTTCTTTTTCTTTTTTGGTGTTTTTGGAGTTGATTAATTGAGTGAAAAATTTACTTTGTAGCTTTTGGAGACAATGGTGAAGAACTGTGGTGATTATGTCCATTTTCAAATTGCTGAAAGGAATATATTGGGGGAAATGGTGAAAATCGTAAAGAAGAAGGTAACTCCTTGATTTTCTTGCTATAATTATTTCTTCATGACTTCTAATATGTATTCATTTTAAGATCTCTGTAGAAATTCTTTTGTTGGCTTTTTAACCATCAGAGACCAGTTCAAGTGTTAGATATCACACTATAGATGGTTGCCATTCAGAGTCCTCTTGTAGTTGTAATCTTGCAGCCATTCTGTTCGAGAAGATGTTAATATTGAGCTCCAGCAATGGAAAATATAAAATGTTAGCAGAATTATGTAGTAGTGAAATAGAGTTTTGGATATACAGTAAAGAGATGGAACTGTTTGTGTTGCAGTTGATACATTGTTATGCTGTGTGTTCTATGGAGATTCCAATAAGGGTCGTTCTCCTCAAAACTTGTAACGAGGCCAGCAAAAATGGTTCAGGAGGAGTGGCAATCTGATTTATGTAAGAGTAGGATAGTAAGCAGTAGTTTTGGCCCATCTTAACTAGGATAACAGATAAAATATAATATGATTGCACTTCTTGGTGCCTTTTCCATAAGAAATCATAGTGGTTTTGATGTTAAATTTCCCAATTACTTCGCCCTAGGCCTCCATTGGTATCAAATAAGATGAACATAGTTGATTTTGCGTGAGAAAGTTGAAACCTTGATTTTTGTATTTTTTTTCTCATCTAATCACCCTCTTACATTTTCTTCAAAAAACTAAAAAGGGGCTAGGATGGGGAAGCTTTGATCTTAATTTAACACATATTTTAATGGGATGTGCAGACAGATATGCATGTGAGAGATAAGATTCTGGCTTTGATTGATTCTTGGCAAGAGGCATTTGGCGGGCCTGGAGGAAAACACTCTCAATATTATTGGGCATACGAGGAATTAAGGGTCAGTATTTATTTGATCTACTCTTGCTGGGTTCAGTATGTGTACATGATTTATTTATTTTTTTTTAAGTTGACTTCGGAAGTGGGACTATAATCATTGAATGTTAGGCATCTGAACATAATTCCTAGGTTTTGGATCCAACCAAATATTGCAGTGAACTGTCAATTTTTGAATGGTAGAAAGATGTGCTCTTGATTTGATCAATGTTAAAACTAATGCATGATTCATAATAAGAGTGCAATCAAATGATGCTATGGAAGAGTATAATCAAACAAGATACAAGCCAAATCCTATGGAGGAAATATTGTCCATATGCTCTTACAGCCAGATCATAAGTTTTTTCTTTCGTAGTAGTTAAATAACAAATTATGCCAATATTATATGGAATATATACAGAAGAATTAATTTTTAGTTATGGGGTGTGTGAATGGCAGCGTGCGGGAGTTCAATTTCCCCAGCGTTCATCAAATGCAGCTCCAATATTTACACCACCTGCAACCAATCCAACATTGAGGCATGCCCAACCTGGTTATGGAATGCCTAGCAATTCTTCTAGTAGACTCGATGAAACAATGGCCGCGGAGATTGAAGGCTTAAGGTAAGGATCGATGGCTGGTTTGCACTTTGTATATGTCTATGGTGTATTCTAAAATTCCCAAATCTCATATTTTGTATTTACTGATATTTTTCTTAATTATCATAGTCTGTCAAGTTTGGATTCCATGCGGGATGTTATGGAGCTCTTGAGTGATATGCTTCAAGCTGTTAACCCTAGAGACCGTGAGGTATGTGCAGTGAGCTTTTTACCTTAGGGAAACGAGGGAGTACAATATTTGAGATGTGGTCCTGCTCGTTTTTCAGGCTGTAAAAGATGAAGTTATAGTGGATCTTGTCAACCAGTGTCGATCCAACCAGAAAAAGTTGATGCAGATGCTAACTACAACTGGGTCAGTCACTGTTTAAATTTCAATTTTGCTGAAAGCATGTTCTTGATATAAGATAGTTAGCTATATGCTTGTCTTATTTTCTCCATGCACATGCGTGTTGATCCCATGCAAGTCTGGCGCATGAATATCTGAAAAGTGTCTTGGTTGTGATACAGGGACGAGGAACTTCTTGGTAAGGGTCTTGAACTAAATGACAGTATGCAAATCTTGCTTGCAAAACATGATGCTATTTCTTCTGGCTCTCCTATGCCAACTCAAGTTATAAGTTTAAGCCCCAAATCAAGTGAAGGATGTTCCTCTGACATCAAGCCAACTGAAGCAAGAGATGCCAGCCCAAGATCTACGACTAATTCTGCCATGCCAGTTGCTAATGTGACAAGGAGTGCAGTAGATGAAGAGGATGAAGAGGACGACTTTGCACAGCTTGCACGCAGGTACTCATGCTTATGAAAATAATCATAATTTCTTCATGGGTGATGTGAACTATTATTAGCACATTACATGTATGTGGGGGTATTGCAGTTCCATCACTATGGAACCCATCATAAGGCAATCACTAGGTGGGAAATAAAACATTTACCATTACTGGCGGCCAGCATGATGAGGCACTAGAGCACTGATTGCTGGATAAAAGACCGCTCAGTTTATTTTAAATTGGTAGCTGGCCAACCTTTATGGAGATCTTACAAATTACTGACCCATTTCCTTTGTTCATGTTCTCCATCATGGGTTTTACCGATGTTTTGATTTATATTTGCTCTTGTTTTGTACCGTGAACGCAGGCATTCCAAAACACAGTCCGGTTCATCTCAAAGCTCAGGTGGAACAAATGGAGCTCTTGTGCCATTGGATGTCGGCATGCCCACTGCATCAACCTCTTCCCCAAGCAATTCTCTGGCACTTGCTGATCCATCTCTACCAGTTAAAACCATGAAAGATCAGGATATGATTGACTTTTTGAGCCTTGCCTTGTCAACAACATCAACCTCTCCTCCCACCCCTCCCACCCCACCAGTCTCCAACCAAGCCATGCCTCAGATACCTCCTTCCTCCAGCACACAAGGTTATCCCTATGTTTCTCAAACTTATCCTGTAAACCAAGGGCCTGTTCCATACAGCAGCTATGTCGTTCCATGGGCCCAGCCTCAAACTCAGCAGCACCAATTACAATCTCCATCTCAAACCCAGTTACAGCCTCACTCTTACCAACATTTACGTCCTCCATCACGACCGCAGCAACAGTTGCAACCTGAACCCGAACAGCAATCAACGCCTCAGCCTCAGCAGCATTTGCAGCATCAATCTAAACCACAATTGCAACCTCAGTTCCAGCCACAGTTGCGACCTGAACCCCAGCAGCAATCAGTGCCTCAGCCTCAGCAGCATTTGCAGCATCAGTCCCAACCGCAATTACAACCTCAGTTCCAGCCACAGTTGCAGTCACAACATCCTCAACACTCATCTGTCTACCCACCTCCACCCTGGGCAGCTACACCTGGATATCTCAACAACCAAATTCACACATCCACTACAAATAACATGTTTTCATCCCCCCGATCCAACTCAGCTGCATCTTATACTCCCATGCAAGCAGCTAGACCTATGCAGCAATTTAATTCCCTTCCCACAAGAGTAGGCAATGGATCAATTATTAATGGTGATTCAAGTTCTGCTTCTAGGGTACCTGCACCTCCAGGACAAAAGCAGTCCTTTGTTCCCTCTTACAGGTTGTTTGATGATCTGAATGTTCTGGGAAATGCTGATGGAAGGTTTAAAATGAATGGTAGCACACCGCCAAGCTTATCAGGATCTTCTGGCCAAAGTATGGTGGGTGGAAGGAAGTGAAAAGCTAGTGGTTTAGGATTACTGAAACTGAATTTATATCTTTTGTGAATATGTCTAACGCTGGTGAATCTCTCAGTTTGGAGTGTCTAAGAAAGTTCTTTAGATGTATCTAAGAAGGTTCTTTAGATAGAAGCAATTATAGATTTGCGCTCCCATTGATTGGTTGTAAATCCAACTCTTGTGTAGCTTTGTTTGCTTGTCTCAATGCTTCTCTATGATTTTTCTCGATATATGAAATTGATGTGAGTTTTAGTGGTTTGAGCTCCTATAACATGAATTCTGGAAAGTGAGTCAGCAACGGAGGTGTGGTTTAATCGTGTTTTTTAAAGATTTTAAATTATTATTTTTTATTTCAAATTAATATTTATTGTGTTTTGGATATTTTAATATATTGATATTAAAAATAAAAAAAAATTAAAATAAAAAATATATATTATTTTAATCTATTTTAAAACAAAATATTTTAAAAGATAATTTCTACCATTATTCCTAAAGCTGGCTTCATCACTTCAGCCTGTCTTCCCAATTTATTTGTTGAAATCTCCTCCGTTGTACAAATAGGATGTTGAAAAGTCATGATGTGTTGAAAAATCGAAGCTCTAATAATCTCTTTGCAATTTATCACCATTTCCCCAATTTACCACCATTTCCCCAATTTACCACCCTCTGCTTATTTCAGGGTCAAGTTGCAAGAAAAGATTTAAATCCCGTGCGCAACATGTCAATAACAAGATTATTTGTCTGGCAAATGGCTGGATGCTTCAATGTCATAGTGTAATTAAAACAACTGAGAACTTTGAAAGGGGAGGAGGAAAGCGGCGACGGCGAGGGATTAAAAGGGGCAAGCTCGATAAATTAATTACAGGTTATACAATGGTTAACAAAAGACTATCGAAACATAAACCTGATAAAATACAAAGACGTGAACAAGTTGAACCCCTGCGTTTCAGGGGATGATAACCAGATTAGCAACCTCTGTTTGCAACGCTCTGAATTATGGAAAGACAAGGAGTGCTGCTTTTACAAATGAACAAAGGGATGGAAGGATCAATGAGCACACCAAAAGGAAAGGAAGATGAGGCGAGGAAAGAAGCTATTTACACACATTTTGCCCATGTGGCCATACCCATACCCATAGAAAAATTATTTGCCAAAGCCCCCTCCTGCAATATGCAGGACTTCTCACCATCTGACCCTTGGCACGGGAGGCTAATGAAATATGTAGCACAAGATTCAGGATGCCAAATCAATGTTTCAGCATGGAGGTGTTGGCATGGTAGATCATCACATCAGAAGATAAACTGAAGCCATGTACTAGCATCAGTGACATTAATGGATCATTCGTGTGCTTCTGCTGCTGCTGCCGCCGCCGCTGCCAAAATGACAACTTGGGTCGACTGGTAAAAAAAAATATGCTTTCATCTTGCTTGAGTGTTGTCATCGGCATAGATTGAGAATAGAGCATCAGTAGCACCAGCAGCAAGGAGTACTTGGTAAGGATGGAAGGTGAGGCAGCTTACAGGACTGATCTTCTGGCCCATGATGGTTAGGTGGTATGTAATGGAGTCTAATTGCTCACCATTTAGACTGAATAATTTAATAATTTGTTTTGCTGACCCGCTGGCAATAATAGGGGCATGCCTATGAACAGATAAAGCTGTGAGTGAGCCCCTGTGGGCCTTGATCGTGAGATAGGGATTCATAAGATTTCTCATATCCAGGAACTGCATGTCACCAGCCTGAGATGCACTGACAATCTGAAAGAAAACAAGAGAGAAGAAGTTCATGCATGGTGAGATGCAAATCCACCACCAGTATTGAAAAGTGCACTAGTTACCTTTCCAGGATCAAGCCCAGGTTGAAAGCCAATCCCCACAACTCTTACTACATTCTCAGTGTGTGGCCGACTAGCACAAACAAGCCTAGCATTAAGAGAGCACAACAGTTCAGCAGAAAGGAACGCAAAGTGCAACATCTTTTGAGTCTCTAATAAAGGTTACTGAATATTCTGATCTAAAATAAGATACATATTTCATCATAACCAACTATGCTAAAGATACTTAAACTTTAATTAAATGGTGTGGCAGCTTGTGACTAGGTTTTTATTTGTAATTTCATCAAGTGATCATGTCATTAAATGTACATTCCATTATTTGAAACAACTTTCCCTATCACAAATGCCACATTATTTAGTAATTAAAATTTTGTAAGAAGTTTTTGTACCCCTAGCATTAGGTTATAACAAAATCCCAAACAAGTTTCATCCATGTACAACCCCAAAACATCAGAAACCAGCATATATGTATTTAGAATTAGTATCATGTAAAAGGTAGCAACAGTATACAAGCATATCAATATTGTCAAAAACCTGTAAACATTAACACCATACCACAGCTAGAGGGACAATTTACAAGCAGAGCTTACATTTCACGTATCCGGACATCATAGAGTTTGACAGATCCATCCACAAAACCGGCAGCAAATTGACCTCCATGAACTTCAGAAGCAGACTACACAGATAAACATAAAAGATCTTTCAACATGATAGACAAGTTACCAATAATAACAGCAGATATTATACAAATTACCAAGTAGAAATGAAATAAAAGATTATTAAAGACAGACGCTCTAAACAATAGTACACAAAATTATGAGCATCCTTAAATTGGGACAAGATTGTTCTAATACAAACATAATCTTTGCCCATCACAAATTTTGGTATGCATAGGAATTCAATTTGAAGGTGCTATTGAAAGATGTAGTCCCAAGAGAACCAATTCACTTTTATGCCAGGCAACTATGAAGGCTACCCTATTCCCAATGAGATTGATACAAATACAAAGAGAAGAAATGATACCTCCACAAAGCTTCTATCACTCTAGATAAAGGACAATAGTCCTATTGTCGAGCTGGAAAACAAGAGTGGAAGTATGAAGGACAACTACAGCGATGAAAACTACTGGGAGGGAGGTGAACTGTTTCTCCAGTATGGTTGGCTTACACCAAGAGTATAACACCTGGCCTGTCATTTTTCTTTCACCATGGGGGAATTGATCGTCCATATTCAAGATGGCATACCATATCTTCTATTATTACAAATTAGAATTATAATGGATGAAAGCAGAGGCAGGGTTAAATAGAAATTTATGTGCAACGCTTTTTGGTAAAACTGAAGCAATATACTCTCACAACCTCAGCAATTCCAGAAATAGAGGAAAGTTCGATCAGATGGAGTATAGGTATTGCGCATTTCTAATGCCCAAGTAAATGGGAGGAAAGTTGAAAAGAAATATTCTAGGAAACAAGATCCATGGAGCCAACTGCAGCTAGTTAGGATCAAAGGCTGGGTTTCATCCGGTCAGAAACAGTTTTCTACAAACCTTGGCAAGATTTCTTTATATTCTACAGTTTATGATGTCAGGGAAAAATCTCAGGCATGAATAGTTAATAGTTGAAAATTAACAATGGATGATAGTAAGTGATTGTTTTTGCCTTACAACCTGCTTTTCAAATTACTTTTCATCTTAAAAGGCATCAAATTGATGATTTTTTAGGTGTTTTTAGATGGTTTTGATGTGCAATGTCAAAAATAAAAAAACAATCTTAAAAAAACATAATTTTGATGCATTTTTAATTAGAAAACACCCTGAACCACAATACCAAACACACTGCAGACACCATTTACTGTCTCCAGCAACCATCATTGTCAGAAATGACACAAAAGGCATTTGTTAAAGCCCCATGAGACAATTACATATCAGCATAATAGGAACATGCATGATAACTTTTTTTTAGTGTTATTAGACTGCAATGCCAGCTGTAGTGTTATGTGAGTGCCTACCCAAACAAACAACTAAACAGTAAATAATCAGAAAGTGAGGGAAATGAGGAAGTACAAAACGCCATGACAATAACAAAAACTAAGTGACCCTTTTTTCCATTTGTGAATGAAATATATTCATGCTGTCAGAAGCTCTATCATTCTCCTTTCAAACGCACCTAAATCATTCCCGCATCATTGGGCACACCATAAACAAAAGAACAAAAGGATCTCTTTCAAAACCACACAACATTTTAAATTTGCAATTCTCACTAATAACTTTGGTCTGCTATTATTACAGTAGCAAAAGAATGATACTACTTTTCAAAACCCCAGGAAACAGAACTCACCATTGCTGAGACGCTGCAATCTGAAGACGAAGGAATGGAATGAATAAGCTGCTCTTTATCCAGGTCCCACAGCATGATGGATGATATCTCACCAGAAGCATACTAGTGATGCAACATTAAAATTGATGAAACTATTATGAACATCAAGTTATGAGTGTGAAAACATCACCTAAAGGTAATCTTAAGAGTGAGTATATACCAGATATCCTGATTGTTGTTGCCAGTCCACAACAGCATTCAAACTCCGCACACCGGGTTTATGACCTTGGATTGAAGAAAATGCAGTGACAAGCTTTTGCTTACCATACACAGTGTAGTCTTTCCAAATTCGTATATTTCCATCACCTACAGCAAAAACACGCACAGCAAAATGATTCCAGGCACTCGAATATCAGACCATTGTAGCCACCATGAAATGAATTTCTGATCGTAAAAATCATTACATGAAGCAACAAGAAGTAAACTGTCATCAAGCTCGTTTACAAGACACAGCTTAGAAATTCCCTTGTCTGGAAAATCATGATTGTCAAACCCATTGAGAAGGTTAGCTTCCTCATAATTCCATACCCTACAAAGAAACAAGCATCACACATCTCATAGACCAATACCAGAGATAAGATGAAAAACACCTGCCTATCACAATTCACCAAGGAAAAACAAAACAAAAACCATACTCCACCTTTTAGTGATTACCCAACGTCTTCCTGTTGTACCCCAACAGAATTTAGGTAGAACACATGCTGAATTTTTCTTACTAGATGGAAAAGGTAACGGAGTAAACAGGACTAAAGATGAATCTGAGTAATGCATGCAAGTTTTCCAACTATTTAAATCATGGCATCAAGCTATGCGGTAAATATGTGACCAAACTTGGCATGTCTTACTGATATACCCATGTTAAAATAACATTATATAAAAGAATTATTGACTAGAGACTGGCTTGCCTAATCCGTTCATTCTCATCAGCAGCAACCACAATTGGAGAGAAAGGCTGCAGCAAGGCTGTCTTTGTACCAGTTTCAAACTTCGTATCCAAATTAGCAATTCTATTTTTAAGGTTGCTACCAGCTGACCAGGAAAATGAAAATTTCATCAGCTCAAGCAAGAATTAAAACAAAAATAAATAAATAATAGATGAGAAAACAAATAGAAAGGCCCACAGGAGTGCTGGCACGTTGCAATGTGCTCCAGTGCATATTTTTCCCTCTCTTCTCTTCTAACTAATATTTCTTCAGTATCATCTGGCACAGTGAGAAGTGGCTTTGAGAAGTGACCACAACTCCATTTGTAGATGGTTGACTGAGGAAGTAAACTGCGTTCTGTGCCTCCAGAAGATGAAACAGAACCCAAAAGAGGATCTGCTAATCCTGAATCTGGAAAATTCATAAGGTGTGGCCTGAAATCCAAAGAACACACTCTACGCATTCCTGTTAAGTAACTTGGTCGAGGAGGGCTGACAGGAGGAGTTCTGAATGGTAGATGACCTATTGAAAAATTCCAAAAGTAAAGATTATAGAAGATCAAAAGTTGAAGGTGCAAATGAATAAGATGACAAAATCAATTGCTTATAGTGATACAGCACAGTAACAGTAAAAAGATTTAAAGAAACGAGTTACCTGCATTCATGTCAAACCAAGATGATGAACGAGTCATCCCAGCAACACTTGGATATGGAGATGAAGTTTTTGGATCACCAGGGCGTGGGCGCCCACTACTACCAGCAGAATTTACAGATTTTGTCACCACTTGCTCAATCCCAATAATAGACAGTACACTTCGACCAAGGCTTGCTATGCGTGGAGAAGGATCCTTGGCCAAAGTGCACATAGCTAGTACACACTGGGAATATAATGCATTATCTAGTGGCTTTGGCCTTGAATGGTTTACTGCCCCATTGCTAACAATGCCATTCAATATACCAGAATTGGAATGCTGAGATGAATCATCAGATAAAGGTGATCCATGCATGATTCCAGCTGTAGTAAGAGGACTACTAGTGGATACCCTTCCATCTCGAACCACAGATGGGTTGTCACTACCAACTCTTGTCAAAGGGCCAATTTGAGATGAAACAATACTTGCATGTGGCACATGCTGATTTGGGTTGATGTATCCGCTACCTGTAGCTTTTATATGGACCAAAGAAGGTAATGAATTGAGCAGAGAATTAGACTGAGGTTTCCAATATGAGGCAGCAATTGACTTGAGGTGCTGTTTGTGGCCAAATGCAAAGCGTGCCAGAGCTGAACAAAGACAACTGAATTCACTCAAGATTCAATATTGTAATCCCAAGAAGTCACTAAACAAACATGAAACAGAACAAAAAAAAAGAAACTGAATTCACTCAAGATTCACTATTGTAATCCCAATAAGTCACTAAACAAACATGAAACAGAACACAAAAAAGAATTGACTGCCCCATACATCGATACCCCTACACATGCCCCAGTGTAGGTAAAGAGATAAAGTGGACATGACAAGGCAAAAAGGTGCCACTCAACATTGCTTTTCGAGAGAGAAAAGTCATGATAGGTTTTACTGTAAAGTAGCAAGTGCAAAAATGTCACTGTGTTTTCAAGTACAGAAACATACAACATTGACATGACAAAGATTGCTTTCAACTTGATTAATTTTTTCATATGAACTTGGCTACATAATAGATTGAAACAATACAGGAGGCACTGAAACGTTAACAGTCATGAATATATAAGCATTAAGTAGATCTGTGAGCAAAGCAAGAGGATGCAAGCCCAGGATCGTCCAGGCTTGTGAGTACACTTCACTGGCTTTGGATAATGTAATATATATATATATATATATAAGCCCTCAAGATTTTACTTCGGCCGCCAAGAGAAAAACATTTTCCCATGAAGCAGATAAAAACCTAGATTAGGAGGCAGAAAAATGAGAAGAGTAGGTCGCCTTTTCAGGTATTCATTTGGCAACTGAAATGTTAACCATGTCACCAGCAATAGTTGATATTGTTAACCTGCTCCCTACTGAATCATGCATGATAATTGTAATTGAAAGCATATTCATAAAAAGAAAGAAAAATGATCCATCAAGTATAGAAATACGAATTGATAGTTATCACATACCTACAGCAACCTCTGCCCTAACCAGTGGACTTCCATCTGACACAACGCTTAATAGACTTCTAATAATACTAACTTCAGCTCTAACTTTTTCATCATCATCACACTCATCATCTCCATGAACACCATCTCTGCAGACATCACCGCCAACATCAAGCAAGGTGGCCAGTGCAAATGCAGCAGAAGCCCTAACCTGAAATGAATGGCTTCTGTATTAAGAGGCTTAATAAATAAGCAAACTCAATAAGAACTGCGAAGGAAAACAAACTAATTAAGAGGTAAACCTCTGGTTGGGGCACCAACAGTAGAGGAGCATATATGGCAGGGGCATCAGCCTGCAAACCTAGCATCTGAGCCTCTGTGAAATCTTCCCACAGCTTTCCCAGGCAGAGGCAAAGCCACTGAAGAAACAAAGGTTCAGTTTGTGCATCAATTGGCACTGATCCTCGTAAGTGCCTCAAGCACACATGAATTAAACCAGCTTCAATACAGGCTTCCTGGCCCCGTCTGTGCCCATCAACAATAACAGCCAAAACAAATGCAGCCATTGCCCGCTGTTCTGGATATGCTTCCAAGCTATCGAGAAACCTAATAAAATATGTATGTCCCCCATCCTTGACAAGGTCAACCTGGCATGACTGAGAACCACAAAATGGAACTTCATAAGTACTTTTGTAGAAATGATTAGAGTAGAAGGTAAGTAATTCTGACAGGGGTTAAATTTACAAGGTAAAGTTTTTGAAAAAAGAATAATAGCCACAAGAAGATTTCAAGACAGGCTCATGAAATATAATTTCTTATAGCGGTAAAATTGCCAGCCTAAGCAATTCTTTGAGCAATAATATCACTTTTGTACTCTTTATGGGTTGGGAAAACATCATTTTTGCAATGCAAGATGTATTTTAGGGACATCAATATTATTACATCTTGTATCAATTGACAATATTGATTTAGTAATAATGCCCCAAAGGCAAAAACTCTCTATGTATTTTAAAGTTTCTTGGTAGCTAGTATACCTTTTGATAATTATGTGCATCACTAGAAATGATCATTTGCCGCCTTTCAACTTATGCCAACCAGTTTTACAATATATATAATGCAAGTAAAGAATATTATACTCCAATAACTCCACAAGAGACCAAGAACATTCAAAATGTTGTCTCATATGCCACCATACATGCAACGAATTTGTCAAAAAGCTGAAGTTAAAAATTTACCTTATCAAGTGCTAGAATTTTTGTCCATATGAATACAAGAATTTGCCTTAGTTCTGGTGTTGTTGTTTGCAACAGCTTCAAAACATATGGAAATATTCCAACAGATAAAGCCTAGAAAAACCAAACCCGTTCAATAACTTCGTAATAATAAAATTCCAACCGATGCGCCCTTGTTCAAAAAAGAAAAATCACTAGAACCAAAGAATTCAACAGCAAGTACCAGATCTACTGCCCAAAGTCCCATATCAAGGAATCTCCCCAGAAGGACCAGTGCCCGGAACCGATGGCTTTGACTAAGCAGAACCTGTAGATAAATAAGTAAGAGATGTCATCATATAAAATGTTAATGACTAAAAAACAGAATAAAAGAAATAGACTTTAGCTAAGACGGGCACAAATATGGATAAAATCAAACCTAATATAAAAGCATTTTACAAGTTTATTTTTCATAATTACAAACTTAAGGGAAAGCTACTTATGATTTTCTTGAAACTAACATGGGCTAAGTGTCACACACCTGAAGAACAATAGGTAACTGCTCAGGTGGCTTCTTATGTTCAGAGCCATGGTCCAACCACACCTCAAAAGCTGTCAGTTGTTCAGTAAAAAAAGGACTCGGCTGAAAAAAAGAACATGTTGCTTAGACACGGTAAATCTTTATGCCTTGGATGGACAACAGGTAATAACATTAACAAGTAAAATAAAAAAGATAGTAGTCTTCCAAAAGCATATGATAATTATGCCGAAGGCAATTTCATTACATTTCAGTGTAACATAGTACCAAGAAAACCAATGAAACACACCTGGAATTCTGAATTAGGGTCCTCGACCATAGATGGAAGCTGCGAGAGGCAAATTTCAGCAGCCATATCCCATGCATCCCTGCATTGAACCTTAGTGAAATAGTGATAAATGGATAAACAAACACACCGCAGAATTAACAAAATGAGCATCTCCTCCAGTACCACATATGATGCTGATGGGTTGGTGGCAACATTGGGTGAGAAATCGGCGAACAATTTGCCGAACGCATAATTCTTTCAGCAAGTAAGAAATTTCTGAACAGACTGGCAACTAACAAATCTTGTCTGAACAACTTCTGAAAAAGATCTGCAGGGTAAATTTAAGCGTCAGCTATGTACCAAAGTGCACAGATGACAAATCGAAAAGGCATTATTTACTCAGAAGCAGCTACCACGGGGAAGAACATTCCAAGCAATAGTGTCTGTCACTGCAGTAAAGATCCAGTTCAATTCTCCCAGAAGTGTTTTACGATCATTTTGCCGGCCAGGAATTTTATCAATTAATGAGTAGTCAAGAGAGTCACAAAGAAGTGAACGTCTGTAAAACCTGCGGTGCAGGGATCAAAATAACCAAATGATTAACAAGTACATAAAACAAAAATCATCAATGACCACAAATTCAGGTATGAACCACATGAAAACTGCAAATATCAAGACAACTTGATATAGTGCGCACTTAGATATTCCTTACAAAGCCAACAAACAACAAAATAATACAGGGCAATCACAGGCAATAACAAAATGTAATTATGCACAGAGCAACATGGAAATCCTTTTCCAAAAGCCGGGAAGCTGCTATATGAAAGGAAAAGAAATGATGAATTATAACAATCAAAACTAAACCAAACAAAGGCACCAGCCTGACCATTTCAATGCCATCTTGATAGGAGTGGTGAGGCATGAAGTGAACACATCAGCTGGAAATTCATCACTTTGTGGCAAAGTCTCATGTGCTTCACAGGCTGCGAGCAGAATGCAATTGCTCACAGACCCAGCAGAGCCAGAAGCACTCCAGTCATGAAGCTATTTAAAGAAAAGAAACAGCAATAATAGTAATCAGACCACTAAAATTGTGGAATCAAATTTTATGAACAGCAGTGAATGGATACACAGTAAGAAATTTTATATGAGCACAATTGCCGAATACCTCTAGAAATGCATTGACTATCATCCCAGCAGCAGAGCAGTCAAAAACATAGATTGATGGTGTTCTTAGCCAGGAATCAAGATCACTGATTGGCAAGGGAATATATTGTGTATAGCTCTGAACCAGTCCAAAGGTGAAAGAGTTTTAGCATGTTACATATAAAACTGTTTAGAAAGAGGATTGAAGCAGTGAAATGCAGAAACTCGTCAGCTAAAGGAGTAAAAAGAAATACCTTATTGAAAAGCCAGATTTCACCATTAGCAGTTGGCTTTGGAACACCGTGCCCATTGTAATGAAACAGAACTCTCTCGGACTTGGCATGTTTTCGGCATGTATTACATAGTTTCTTCACTTCATCAACTGTGGGATCAAGTTGAATCTTGTAGCGAGCCTGGTCATTGAGAAACAACGTAAATACAAATGAAACTATAGAGATAATTCAAAGTAAAAGGTACTTGTCAAGAATTTCCTCACCTTAGGTTGCCACCTTTCATACTGAATGCTCAAGCTTTTTCCAATTGTTTCAAGAGCTTTTTGAGGTGCCATTGAAAATGGATCTGTCAAAAAAGAAGGAGATTGTAAACTAAAAAAGGAGGATTTAAATTCATATATAAAAAAAAAAATTGTTCTTAGCACTCTTAATAATGCTTCACTTGATTGCCAAAATGATAAGATGATAGGTAAGTAAACTGGATGTAAAGTATGTGTTGCAAAATTCAGAAAGCTCCCAGATTCTAGAACTTTGCTTCCTTTCATACAATCAAAACATTACAATCATATGAGTAATGAGTCCAATGGTAACATAAATAATCAAACAATAGTGACAGAGTTGAGCACCACACAGCAGTTTCCTAAAACAAGTTTAAAAACCGCATGATTCAAACATCAAAACAAAAGCTAAAGTGAAAGCAGCACAGAATATGAGTAGAGAGAAGGCAAAAATTTAAAACTAATAAGAGAGAATCAGCAGCTAACACTGCACCTATCCAGCATTCCATTCTGGCACAGGGGGATATCTTTATTACATCCGGAGGATCAACACTGATGTTTAAACATAAAACTAGAGCTACATAACCAGTCTTCATCTGCAAAAAAAGTTGAGAGCTAAATCAAAAGACAAACACATGTAAGCATATAACTCCTAAGCATATAGAACAAAAATTTATCACAGTAGCACAACATGGAGATGATAAAAAAAATGACTAAGTAGAAAAGATGTGATTAATTATATATTACCATCAAAGCCCTTCTCAATAAAAGAAAAATATTCAATACAAAGAACAGAACTTTTGTGAACAGCATAATCTGAGGCAACAACATCCCCAATGTGTAACAACTAAATGCATAAAAAAAATTCCCTACTTACTAACCCATTCAATATTTTCTTACAAGAAGCTATTTTCAGAGGACATGATTTATTGTTTTTGCAAAATCATTTTCTTCTAATCCTTCCAAGCGATAGAAACAGTACCCTATTCTTAATAAGCACACATGTGTCATTCACAAGATTTCATGGCATTTGCCAAAATTTATGGCAATCCCAAAGAAAAAAGGTGGCCAGCCCTGTGAAAATCTTAAAGCATTTGCCAAAATTAGGACAATCATTGTACCCTATCATCCAATCTTAGCACAATGTTAAGCTTGGACTGTTGCCTTCTAGAAAATTTTCATTTTTTTTCCCAAGACAATAAACAGTGCCACAAAAGAAATCAATTAGTACTTTTTTAGCTCAAAAGCACTAATGCCAAGCATGTTAATTTACCAGCAGACATTCAGTTATGCATGGCATGCACAACAGATGGTTGCATGGGCAATATGACAAACCTCATTGCAGTATTGAAATCTCATTAGCCATTTGAAAGTTAAATGAAGACTTTTTCATCCAAAGTAAAATGTAATGGAGAGCTAAATCATGAAGACAGCGACCCTTAAATTTCCTCAGCTGACTTTGTTTCAAAATCTCACAATGCTCCATACTCGTCAGAGGTCGCATGATCTTTATTTCCGCTACTTTCGTCCACTTCAACATTTCTACACCCAAATTCCCCTTACTTGATTGTTAAGCTAATACAAAGTCACGCATTTGATGGCATAAACTTTTTACCAATACAGCAAAATCCTAATCAGTACTTCTCTATAAACTACACTTCATTTCTAGGGATGCCATGTTAAAATTCCCAGGTCCTGAAGACAATCCTCTATGAAACAAGAACCAAAATCATCAAGTGCCACAATTTATATTTACATTGAATCAAAACCCCTTCAAAACCCCAAAAGGAACACATTTTCCGGTGATCACACAACAATCATTTACAGGTCTGCACAACCCAAACAAAAATCCCATCTCCCCTCAACAGTTCCATTCTGTATCACACAACTATTTTCTCAAAAAGGCCTTTTCAATTAATAACTACACAAACAAACCTAAACGACCAAATTCGCTTCAAAATCATAAATCCACCCAAAAAACGACCTAACCAAAAAAACCCTAAAAAACCAACAACTCATCCACATTCAATCAAACACTAAATTTCAACAACACGGCATCTTACTCTGTCCTTTGGCCGCCATTTTGAAACAGGTCCACTATCAGACGGACCAGTAGGCACTGAAGCTTCAAATGCCTCATGTCTAAGCTCACTCAAAACAGCACTCTGAGGCAAATACGCCATACTAGTCGTCGTCGCGGCTGTACTTCCTGTCGTCGCATTGCCCCCGCCGTAATTACTAGTGCTAGCAATATCAGAATCTCTATCTCTATTATTATTGATGCTGCTGCTGCTGCTATTATGATTAGAATCACTGTTATTATCTCTTCTTGCTGAATCAAGAGCGTCGTCTCCGTGACTTGACGGGAAATCATCGTAATGGTTGGAAATCAAAGCAACTGATGATTGTGAGGAGAGTCTTGACGCCGTTAAATCTCCCAATGCCATCCAAATCCCTAAAAAACAAGAATAGCATGTACAGATTTTTTTAGGAAATGGAGATTTGTTTTCGAAACCCTAGCTTTCGGAAGTGATGAAACGATATCGTTTTTGGAATCAGGAGAGAGAGTGGGAGTTTTTGCGGCGGTGGTGTGTATTTACAGAGGGAGGGGAGGGGGTTAATCAACGAAACCGCTGAACCAGCGGCGCATGGAGATGCGTAGGAGAGAAGAGAGAGAATCCAGCTCGGTGGTGTGGTGGTGGAGGATGGTCGTGGTTGTCACTGCGGTGGTTGCGGTGGTGGAGGAGGAGGGGGGCGCGCATAGAGCAGTGTGGAGGCGCAACGAGAGAGGAGAGGGGGGCAGAAATGAAGTGAAAAACGGAGAAAAGAGGGTGTAGAGAGAAATAGGATTTTTGTCTGGCAAGTGAGGGTGTGTATTGGTGTATTTTAAATTGTTAATTTTATTTTAATTATTTATGTTTTTTAATATAAGCTAACTAATTTAGTTATTTTGTTTGAATTATGACTGATATAAAATAAGTATGGAGTTTAGAATTGTTTTATAGTTCTATCGCTGATGTGGTTTTTTATTTTCAGTTTGTGGATGAATTTTACCTTCTTTTTTTAATGTATGTATATAAGAGTTAGATAGAATTGATTTTATATATATATATATAAAGATACATGGATTTTTTTATTGAAAATATAAAAATAAAAATATGGATATAAAATAATTTTATCTCCGAAATTTTGTATGCTTTTAGAGCCCGTTTGAAAACGCGGGCCAACCCGCATTTCCAAAAAATTTAATTTTTTTTGTTAAAAATTAATTTTTTTATATATTTTTAATTGTTTTGATGCGGTGATTTTAAAAATAATTTTTTAAAAATAAAAAATATTATTTTGATATATTTTGACATGAAAAATACTTTAAAAAACAACTGTAACTATATTTTTAAACATACTCTCAAAATAGAAGCGCTGAGAGATAGCGCTTCCTGTCCTGTTATTTTTATTATTGTTGTTTTTTATCTTAAAACAGTATAAGAAGATTGATTTTTTATGTTTTTTTAAAAAAAGAATTTTAGGATCAATTATGCCGAGATATTTCTTGTTAAATTCAAGTTAAATGCTAGAGAGATCTATGATGTATGAGATAGTGGGTTTGGTGAAGGTATATGTGGCCTCATTCGAATTGCAAGCACGAGTTGCTAATTGAAGAACATTATTGCAAGTTGTTTGAGATTAATTTTAGGAAAAGAATTTAATCTCTACACGTGAAAATATTGAATGGTGTCTTGAGAGTGAGAGAGGAATTAGGAGGGAAATTAGGTTTAGGGATTAGGCAACTAGCAAATCAAAATGGAAAGCATTAATTCCGAATTCATTTTTGCCAATATTCTGTTAATTTGGGGTAAAGATTAATATTAAAGTTTATTTAAAGAAAATAACTATCTTGGTAATTGAAAAGGAAATAGTACCACGAAAGAGAAGCCATTGACCAATCAGTGCTGCCATGGCAATAGCCAGCCAGCTAAGCTATTGTACATGCGTGTACATTAAGGTGTCCTTGAAGGTTGATACCCCCATTTCAAGTATAGGAATGAAAAACTATCTAGATAGTGGTATAGTGGTAAAAATTTAGGATCAAAAGGTTTATTTTCTCTGTGATTTTAGGTTTGAGCCATGTGGTTGCTCATATAATAGCCACCGGAGGCTTATATAGTTGTTAACTTCAAAGCTCATAGAATTAATCGAGATACACACAAGCTGACCCGAACAATCATATTAAACTAAAAAAAAAAAAGAGTAGCAGGAATGAAATGATGTACCCAGTGGGGCATTTGTGTTGCTAGAATCAATGTTGTCAAACAATATTGAATATGGAATATGATTGGAGCTATTTTTTAAAATATTTTTTATTAAAATAATATATTTTTAAAATTAGTATATTAAAAAAAATTAAAAAATTCAAATATTTCAAATTTTTCTTTAAAAAAATATGCTTAACCTCAATTCAAACGAGTATTTAATGGTAAAAGACTTAAGTTATGAGTTAAAAAAATTAATTTGGGTTGATTGAATTAATTTAAAATAATATTATTTTATTTTTTTATATTTTTAAATTGTTTTAAGGTGTTAATATTAAAAATAAATTTTAAAAAATAAAAAATTATTATTTTAATATTTTTAAATAAAAAAATATTTTAAAAAACAATTTATATCACAATTTCAACCATATTCTTTACATGTTATAAAATCATTATCAAAATCTCTAGGATGTCGTTGTTCTTCCTGATTGATGTGATTCGTGATGAGTACAAGAGCTAATCCCATTTCTGCATGTGGTGCTATTTTAGGTGCTAAAACTGAAACACAGAAAAAGGGAGAGGCGGACATGGAAAGGAGAAGCATGTGCAAAACTAGGTTCTACATTTGCCAAAATACCAATAAATTCTAGTAAATTTTCCGAATTTACTTCCTTAAAAAACTCATGCGTTTGAATGAGATTATTTAGAAAATAAATTTGAGAAAAATAAATTCGGTAGTTCATCTATTTTTTAGGAGAAAAAAAAAAACACGAAACAACAATGATAGAGCTGTTTTTCTTTGACTTCGTAAAACGATTTTTTTCTAAGAGTGTTTTGGCTGAAACTACAAATATGATAGGAAACACGTTCCACGACAATTAATTATAGTTATTAAATTTATATAGCATAGTAAGTTGATCTAATAACTCGAAACTTAAATCAAATCAAGTTTTTTTTTAAAATCAAAATGAATTTTGATCAAGTTAAATTTAAGTGACCTAAAGGTCAATTTATAAATTAATCGACTCAACTAGAAATTTTTTTTTTAATTTTTATCCAAATTTTATTTTTTAAACAAAAATGAATGGATGTTGTTTTGGGTCGACTTGATAAACTTATAACCCGAGTGTTAGATTGGTTCAAACCCCGTATTGGATTTGATAACTATGTATTTAATTAGTATATTGTATATTTGATAATGTAGTGAGATACTTTTACAAAAGTATTTCTCAAACGAAAAGGCATTAAAAAATACATTTTTCATATGTTTTTTATTTATTATATACATCAATATATCAAAAATCATCTAGAAAATATTAATTTGATAATTTTTCATATAAAAAAACACTTTAAAAACATGTAAAACCAAAAAAAAGAAAAAACACCTTGAAATCTCAAGATAGAGTGAAGTTTTCCTACTCCGATATGTTTTCAACAAAAGACATGATGCCTCGTCCGACCAAAATAGACAACCTCGCAACTTCGTCTCTAATGTCAACTTTTTGTTTACTCAAGCAACGCTCTCAATCATTTTTGGTAAACGTTAAGCGCCTTCCTTGCCATATTACGAATCCTATGATCATTACATTAGAGAAGCAGATTTTCTATGTTACAATGGATATAAGGCGTTGAAAAGTGTTGAAATTAACCTTAAATATCATGGATGTGAGAGTATAATTTTGCTGCTGAACCACCTCTCATGGCTTCTGATGTCATCCTCCACCGTATAATTTTGCTGCTGAACCACCTCTCATGGCTTCTGATGTCATCCTCCACCGTCATCTCTGCTATTGAAAATCTTTTTCCGTCACCCCCGTCTAATTTATTTTCTTGAAATTAAACCTTGGTGTTAGAATTCTTTTATAATAAATGACAAGGTTCAAGTCTTTTTTTAAAAAAAAAACGGTGCCCCGCCTCTATATTTCACCCGATATTTATTTCATATATTATCATCGTATACTAGCTGTTTTTATTTGAAAGGTGTGAGAGGTTATAAAGCAGTAAGATAATATTATAAATGCATTGAGTACAAAACTTTTTTAGCTAGCAATCACTTAATCATTTATTTTTATATTTTAAATAAATATTTTTTATGTGAACAATTATATTTTTACTAAAAGTAAGGACAAAACCTATTTCATATGGTAAAAACATTGTGGATTATACTAGTTAAATTATCATTTTGTCATTCACCGAAAAAACAAGGAGGGTAGATGAGTATTTTCACGAGAGTCATTTGTCGTTCTAATATTGTTTGGGGTATCTCGGTCTTTTTATAATTTTTTAATCAGTGAAATTGCTTAGTTACCCTTAAAAGCCAAGAAAAGTAACTTTGGCTAGGGGGTTTTTCCGACAATTCCTTTTGCTATGTATAGTGGGACTACTCTATTACCTTTGAAGCACAAAAATTATTAGGCTTGACTTCAGGGGTATATTAGTTATTTTATGTTGGTTTTTTCGGCAATACTTATATGATCCCAGGGTCATTTGATAATTTAATTAATAAAAAATAATAAATAAAAGGAAAAGTTTGAATGCGTTAACGAGCAAGCGACCCCGTCATCTTTAGGTGACGTGTGTGGTAGCTCACAAAGGTGAAAAACAGGCTTTCTTTGTATTTTTTGATTCACAACGGTGATATAAACCTTCCAAGGTAGAGCGGTTTGGCAGCGACTGGCTTTTTTTTTCTTTTCTCTTTCTTCCTTGGTTTTCATACTTGCCCTTGCAACATTTCACAACAACCATTCAATTTTGTTTTTCCCAGAATTTGGATCCTGTTCTTTCAATTGATTTTTTAAAAAAATAATTAATTAATAGAATTTATTTTTTTATTTCATCCTCCGTCATTTTTTTTCATTTTAAATTCAGTCCTTATTCTTTTTTATTTCTATTTATTTTATTATTGATAGTTTTTAGAATTATTTTTTTATATAATTTCATCCTCCTTCATTATATTTACATATCAGATTTTATTATCATTATTTTGATTGTTGTTTTTTTTATAAAAAAATTTGTAGGTTTTTAAGATTGATTTTTTTTTTCAATTTCAACATTAAATTGAGCTTTTTGATTGACGTATAGGATTTAACGGTTTGTGAATTTGAGAGAATAATTCAGGTTTAAGAGATCCATCTCTGTTCATTTGTTGGTTTTTCTTTTCTTTTTTAAACTAATATTTTTTAGTTTCATCAATTGACATTTGATTTAATTGGATATTGGGCTCCGTAATTTTTTTTTCTTTGTTTAGGATTTTTCACTGCTCTTAAAAACAAGTTGGGTTGTCTAGAGTTTTTTTCTTTTATTTTTTTTATTGGATTTAGCTTTTTTTAATTAAATTATATTAAATTCTCAATATTTATTTTTAAAGATATATCGTTCAATATGTCATCATCTTAATATATTTAAATATTTTTTTAAGACAGGGAAAAAAATACTTAGCCCGTAAGGTAGCATGAGATAAAAGATCATTTTTTTTCTTTTTTTTTAGATCATGTTTTTTTTTATTTTATCCTTCAGCATTTAATTTATTTGGATATTGGGCTTATTTTTTTTGTTTTTAATATGATTCTTTACTAATTTTGAAAATAACATGGGTTATTTCGAATCTTTTTATTTATCATTAATTATTATTTTTTTAATCATATTATTAAATTAACTCGACTTAATGAATCCAGTCAGATCAATTACCTGAATCTCGATTTTTTCTTTCTTCTTTAAAAACAATGGTTCGAGCTAAGTTATTGCATGAGCCACCATTCTAGTTTAACTCGAGCTATTTTTTGGAATTTATTTTTTTAATTGATTTTTTTTTTATTTCAGGTCTTCAATATTTAGTTAATTTGAATTAGGGTTTCTAATTTGTCTTGATTTTAATTCCATGATGTAGGTTCAAGCACTATATTGAGAGTTTCACGGGTTGAATATTATTAGCATCTTAAAAAAAATTTAAAAAAAAATTTATATTAAAAATTCTTTGTTCATTATATATTGAACTTTTGACTTCTTGGTATTTTTATATTTTTTTAATAAGGTTATGAAAAAAAATCTGACTTGCAATGCTGAATCTGAAAATTAATAATTGCTAGATCGCAACTATCATAATTAGAGAGACACTAGCAAAATAATAAATAAATCAACTTAACAATTTGTGGTTGTTTAATTATCAGAAGTAGATAACATTTATTTCTTTTTTAACATAATAACGTATCTTTAGTAATTTTATAGTAATATTAGCAACT
>Ga0307517_10002998_pt1 | contig 26698 bp, 33 predicted proteins | sample 23_EM_MG_FD_194515 | JGI IMG/M metagenome (GOLD analysis project Ga0307517, IMG submission 194515) | Populus trichocarpa ectomycorrhiza microbial communities from riparian zone in the Pacific Northwest, United States - 23_EM | ecosystem: Host-associated > Plants > Roots > Unclassified | place... | reverse complement strand
AGTTTCCGCGCAAGGTGAATATATTTCCGCAGCTAGACTTAATATTTCCGCGCAAGCTAAAATGTTTGCGCACTCGTATAAATGTTTTGGGGCATAAATAATATATGTATAAGGGGATTACAACTTTTCCGCGCACTGTACAACTTTTCCGCGCACTGTACAAATATTTCCGCGCATAATATATTTTTCCGGGAATATTTCCTAGAACGGACAGCCATAGAAAACTGCCCGTCACGCACTTTTTTATTGTTCTTCAGCTACCCATCGCAGCGCCTGCGCAACTTCCAAATTTTCGATGGCATCCAACACCTCCGGTGCCTCTTGTTGCAGTGTCAACACCACGTTTTTCACTCTCTAGTCAAATTCTACAGCGATCAGCGTCAGAATTTATACAATGGCTATTTAATGGTAGCCCACCTGAAGGAACCTTTTAGCCTTGGATAGACCTACGTGAACGATGTTGATGGTTGATGTAAAGTCAAACAGGTTGGCGCGGAAAGAATGAAACTTGAAGGCATGGCTGCCACTCAATCGCATGGTTTATTTGGCAAAGGCCTGGGCGGCAAGGAACGCGGCAACCGTTCTTTTCAGAATCCCCCATGACCTGTCTTTCGACTTGCGAATTTCTTCCTTTTGCATAGCCCTATGACATGCGCCTGATTGCTTATATCGGGATTATTTCAAACCTTAGGAACTAAGATGTGGCCTTGGGGCCCGGAAGAGATGTGGGCCTGAGGAAATTCAGTAATAACTAAGTACGTGCGCTTGGACTCTCTTCTCCGGGTTCTGGCTAATTTGCAGATAGAATGATATTCATTATATGATATCCCCAACCTCGGCGTAACATTTTTGTGGTCCCTATAGAATGAAAACTACCTATTGGTATAAGGATAATGGAGTTGCTCGACTTATCGACACATTCCTTATTATCTTGGAAATAGATTTATATGGATTATTGGCGCCATCATCGCCGCGGCGGGTATGCAAGTGTATATCGTCTGGGGATCGGTAGGTTTACCGATTCTGGTTTAATTTCATAAATTGATCATTTTCCTTAGGCCGTCCCGAGAGAGAAAAGCTATCTCGAATATCTGTTCCGAAAACCCAAATTTCTCATCATCTCCAAGTTCGCCACAAACGGTGTGCTCTTGGGTACGTGTGTGCCATGTTATCGCCCAGCCTAGTATCTAACCCAACCTCAGCCTGGGCTGCCGGTAACTCGCTCGTGTTCAGTGAATACATCCTTCTCGCTGCGAATGTTGAGCCCACTCGATGGACCCTCCGACTTGTTGGTTTTGCATGCATGACGTTTGCACTTCTAATTCATGGCGTGGCTCTAAGATGGGGGCTTCGTCTCCAAAATTTCCTCGGAATTTCCAAGATCCTGGTGCTCGTTTTCGTCATAATCACTGGATTTGTGGCGCTCGGCGGTCACATGAAAGTCCCGAAAACCAACAACTTCACCAATGCATTCCAGGGGACGACTGTCAGCGCTTCCTCGTTTTTCTTGAGTTTATATAACGTATATCGCTCTCCTTCTCTAGAGAACTTGATTTAACAATTACGTTAGGTTATCTGGTCATACATCGGATTCAGCAAAGTTAACTACGCCCTCGCCGAAGTCAAGGATCCCAAGCGAACCGTACGCATCGCCGGGCCCCTTGCTATCAGTGTCGTCACCCTCCTTTATTTTGCTTGCTAACATCGCCGGGGCGACTAGGGAGGATATTACCGGTTCCGGACGACTCGTCGCTGCGTTATTATTCAGGAATGTTTATGGGCCTCGCGCGGAACGGGCTCTGTCTGTTTTCGTTGCGCTTTCTGGTCTCAGGAATGTATTGAGTGTGATATTCTCGCAAGGACGAGTCAACCAAGAACTTGGAAGAGAAGGGATTCTCCCGTTTAGTAAATTCTGGGGATACAATCGACCATTCAATGCACCCCTTTCCGGTCTTGGACTTCGTGAGTTTATTCAGACGGTTCTAAGATAATCATGCACATTCTGATTTCTGAACGACTGGGCTATCTGTTTGATCGTTATCTTCGCTCTACCTCCTGGAGATGCTTACAACTTTGTTATCAATGTTGTACGCTTATCCGTCGTCTTCTATTTTTCCCTCCAGTGTTGAAGTTCATTCAGATCTCATATCCCCTCTCAATCATCAACGCCGCGATCTCTTTCGGGATCGTCTATCTCGCTTACCAACCGTGCGCGGACTGGGCCCGCGTCGGAATCCCCGCACAAACTGCGGCTGGATTCTTCGGCGCCGTCAATGTTTTCCTCTTCGTCGTACCACTTACTAAGCCCCCTGTTGGCGCGGACCCATACACCTCTCTTCCTTACTGGACCCATGCCGTCGCAGGGTGAGCAGTATTCGGTTTCGGATTTTTGTACTGGGTCTTTTGGGCACTAATTTTGCCCAGGGTCGGCAAATATAAGCTGTATAGAGTGGAGGAGCGGGGTAAGAATGGTTTGAGGAGACATGTTTTCAAAACCGAGAAGATTCAGTGACAGTCATCGATACAGCAAGATCTTTCTTTTGTTTGTCGTACGCATTGGAGCCGTCAATTTGTATGATATACTCTGTATTATTATACCTCCTAGAATCGATATCCCGTCCTTTTCTTGTTGACAACTGAGGAAAGATCGTCCTTACGTCTGTCTTCGATTGCGAGCGCGACGAAAGTTCAGTAGCCCAGAAAATCTGATCGCAGTCGGGGGTGTTCTGCATAGCAGTATTACTTGAATACAACGCGAACATCGGAAGAGGACTCGAGTTCATATCTAATTAGAATCGTTGACACTCATTGATTGACTGAATTGCTCACCCTAATTCCTCCTGACGGTACCGGCATATCCACACGAGAACGGAGCACCTCCAGCCAGTTGGAGTCATATGGTATTTTCAAAAGGTGGACAGGTTCAATATCGATGGGAGTGGTATAGACATCGAATGGGAAGGGTAAACTTCTGTTGATAAAATATATGCGCATTAATCCGGGACGATGAGCCAGACTCAGTTCGGTGTCAGCGGCACCACCCGGGAATCGCCAGTCCAACAAGGTATGCATTTCTTCCATCGAGGCGCATCTGGCTGAAATGATAGAATGCGCGAAGTTGAGCTTGCATTTTGCATTGATACCATCATCAACGCGTCGGACTTTGAACACAGTGGTGGTGGTTTTTACATCGAGGAGGAAAACGTAGTTGTCTGGTGTCAAATGTGTTGGTCAACAAGGGTAGATTTGGGGTGCGCGATGTCAGCTCACTGATCCTTTTCCAATCATAATGAAGCCCGAGAGCACTGACAGCAGCCCGGGGAAAAGGTCCTGCGTCCGTGCACCAGGCTTCGAAGGACTTGTGCTTCAGCGCTATTTCTTCGCCTTGCTGCTCCAGAGCATCACGAATATTGGTAGCATTGCGACATATGGACTTGTGTCCCGCTTTCCAATCGGCCTTCTGGCATGCTTTGCTCTGGAAGGGAAAGATTATCTATTAGCCTTAAACTGCACTGGACGAGCTCGCATCGGAGCTAGCTTTGCTATTTGACGTACACAATATCGAATATGCTTACAAGAGCTACACGTCATGAGCGGTTGTCCAGGAGGCAGGCAGTGTGGACAAGCGCTTCCGCAGAATGTTGATCGGATGTGTTTTCTGCAATTCTCGCAAAGCTCTGGCATGATAGAGTATGACCGGAGGGAATTAAGGAGGGCACCGGAGGAGAGCTCCAAAATGTCGATCTGTAAAGCTCGAAACTCGAGGGAAGAGGAAGATCCTCAGTGTTGCATTATCAACGAAGGGTGACAGTTCTTCAATTATAATAGTGCACAACATTTCTTATTTCAGCACATTGCCGTCGCCTCGGCGCGGTGCGACGTAAGAACTGGCTGTTGGACTGTCAGACAGAAACGGGATCCAAATATGGCTTCCTACGTTCACAATTACTCAGTCTCGACGAAAGATATATGCTTCAGTGCCGATGGTACCCAGTAAATTTAAATATGTACACTTGCCACTGGTCAAATGCTCCCATTAATAAAGATCCGATTCCTGAGGCTCTATCATGATCCGGTTCTATTGTGTCCTTTCATAGTGGTTGAAACTCTCAGCGAAGATACGCACGGCAGCTGGTGGATGCGATCTTCTTCCCTCACAAGGAACCAAGCGGCCGACAGTTGTCATAGTCACAAGTGATATATTGATAGTTCGATCAGTGTCTCAAGGGAGGAAAGGAATACTGAGAGGCACAAGCTAGATCCGAGTATAGGCGCAAGGCGACAAGCCCCCGAGTCCCAAATAACGCAGATATTCCACCTCAAGTGCACTCGTTAAACAACGGAAAAGTCATCATCCATGGAGGCGAACGATGATGGTATGAGTATGGAGAAGAAAGTGGCGGGGGAATGATCATGAACTTCGTTACGAACATGTGACACGATGCCTCAAATAAGGCAACTCGCATGGTTTGTTTGGCAAAGGCCTGGACGGCAAGGAATGCGGCGGTTCAAGTTCTTGTCAGAATCCGCCACAAATCTGCCATTGCTTTTCGACTTGCGAATTTCTTCCTTTGGCATAGCCTTATGACATGCGCCTGATTTCTTATATTGGGATTATTACAAACTTTCGGTCATACTAACTAAGATGTAGCCTGGACCGGCTCGAGCTTGACCAAGAATCAACAAGGGATCTTTGGATAACACATTCTACTTAATCGCGGCGCGGCCGAGGGAATTCAGTAATATGTACGTGTGCTTGGACTCTCTTTTCCTGGTTCTGGAGAATTTACAGATAGAACGATATTCATAATATAGCTGTTGAAAATATCTCCAACCTCCGCGTAACATTTTTGTGGTCCTCGAGAATGAAGGTTACCCATTGGTATAATTGAGTTGCTCGACTTGTACCTGGTTGATCAACTCACGTTCTATTTTCAAGCATGATCGTTGCGTTCCGTTGTGTTGCCGAAATCGCCTTCAAGCCTTCTCCGTTCCCATCAAACTTTTCAATGACAGTTCCACTAACGATTCACATATCCTCCTGACGCATCCATATGCACACCAGCGATTTCTGCGTCCCTACTCCCATGAATCGCGCACGTGTGCGTTCGCAACGTTCCTGTCGGCGTGTGCTATCCTCAGCTCTCCAAGTCACGGAGACCGGGATCCGCAATCCTTTTAACCTGCTCACCCGGAGAACAGGCAAGGCCAAACCCCAACATACTACGATGATCCTGTCTTCCAGGTTTCGCTTTCTGGGTCTAATATGGTTTTTCTCTCAAACCAGTCATGCGACAGTCATCCTCGATCAACGAGCTGCTGCTTCGACTTCTGTTCTTGACGGTGTGACATACGTCAACAAGGTACGATTTTAAGCCTGTTCTTATATTCATCCCATCTATTCCTCGCTAGGGAATCGTAGGATTTGGATTGATTCCATCCAACGCCAAGGACTCGACCGGCGACACAATTGGTGGCTTCGGAAGCGCTATTGCGTTGAAACGGGGTACATTTGCTAGTGGAACTAGCGGGACATTCACGGGTACTCTCCTTGTGAGACCCGATAGGGGATTCAATGTGTGCGTCCCACCACTTTTTTTCTTGCTCAGAGTATAATATGGGTTCCCAAAATTAGCGACGGACCAATCGACTACCAGGCTCGCCAACATGAGATTGACTTCGTTCTGACCCCATATACTGGTTCCCCGAATCTTTCTTTCACGAACGCCCAGAAGACGTTGCAGCTGACATATCGCAATACCACTCTTATGTTCGAGCGCAATAGCAAGAAAACAAGTGGATTGGACTCCACTGCGGTGAGAGCAGCGCAACCTGGCTCTTCAACCAACCCATTGCTCGACCCTCAAATGCCCATCGTATCCAACGCCGATGATCGCCTGGTATTTGATGTAGAGGGGCTTGTAACGAATCAGGATGGGACGTGCGTATATTTTATTAAGTTCCACGTTTACATGGTTTTGAAATCAAGTCCCGTTATAGCTTTTGGATCAGTGACGAGTATGGCCCGTACATCTATCGGTTTTCGCAAACTGGGCAGCTCATTCAAACTATCCAACCCGTCAATGCTGTTCTACCCAAGGATTCTTCTGGGGCGCTGGATTTTACCTCGGAATCCGACCCAATGACTGGACGTGCCGCGAACCAAGGTAACTTTTTCATTATCCTCACTTCCTCGAAGCTCAATATCTCCACCATGAAAAGGATTCGAAGGTCTCACAATCGACGAGAGTACCCAAACCCTGTACGCGATGCTTCAATCTGCCACGATTCAAGACGGTGGCGGCGACTCGCGCTTCACGCGGCTCTTTGCATACGACGTCTCGGACCCCGCTGTCGTCCCCCCCTTGGTTGGAGAATGGGTCGTTCCACTCCCACTGAGCGCCAAAGGAAAGGTTGAAGCATGTAGTGAGATCCATTTCGTAAGCCCTGGGATCTTTTTGGCGCTTTCCCGGGATGGAGATGGGCGAGGGGGTGGTGATAGTAATTCCAACTACAAGTGCGTTTTTTTCCTTTCCCCCCCCCTTCATGTTGGAACTACCATCCTTACCAAGTCTGCAAACAGACAGGCTGATCTGTTTTCGATTGCGAGTGCGACAGATATTCATGGTAGCCAGTTTGATGACCCAGCCCATCCTGTCGCACCCGGGGGTGTTCTGGATAGCAGCATTACTCCTGCGAAGTACGTATCTTTTGTAAACTATGTTGACTCGACCCAGTTGACTCGATTCGGACTCCACAATGGTACGTAGTCTGCGATTCCTTCATTTTTCCTGACCTCATGCTTTCAATAGATAAGCCAAATGACCAAACCCTCATAGATGGAAAATGGGAATCATTGGCACTCGCACCCGTGAACGACCCCGCATTTCCTAACGATTACTTTTTGTTCACCGTCGTAAGTCCCCTTTTTTTCGTTTTCAATGAATCAATTAATTCGAAACCTTTTTCCAGTCAGACAATGATTTCCTAAGCACGTATGGCGTCGCCCTTGGAGTGCCGTTCAATGCGGGTCTGGATGTGGACAACCAATTCCTCGTTTTCCGCGTTACACTTCCGAGTGTGGTTCCGGGAAGCGTACAACGATCGATTGGGATTTGAAGTAAATCTGCCTGTTAATAGGATTTAATTGAATCTCGATAAAGAGTTTCCATCACCGTCATTTGTGCATAATTACATGTGAGGAATGTTTGAAGGAATCGATGTCAGAGTTTAATGTTCAATATCCGAGAAAATGTAGAGGTTAGGGCACATTATTTTGAATAGTACAACATTTGAAGCGGTGAGGCCACACTTCAACGAAAACGAGAGGAAAGGACAAGTGCATCATATTTTCAGTTCAAATAGGCAACAACGCACTGCCTCGATATCATTCCTTCAAACATGGCTGGACCGAGAACAGAATCTGAGCGATGACCCACGTTCAGATAATTATTTCGGATTTACGAAGTGGTTTCCAGGAATCATGGGATCGGTGGCGAATGCTGGATGATTGTAAACTCGCAACCTTCACTTTCGCGGACCCGTCCCCCGTCTGGGATCCATCTCGTTTTCGGTGCTCAAAATTACTCATGAACTTGCTGGAGGAGGACAAACTTGAAGCCACGGTGAAGGTAGTCCCCATTCCCTGGTACCACACAGAGGCTTGGGGGTGTATGTATGGCGCCCACACACGCGTGCCGAAAAACATTCTGCAGACAATTCTGAATTATTGCCGTGTGTAGGAAATATATTTTGAAGATGATGCACGTTTTCTTTCTCTTTATTCATTTACAATAATCAGCAATAAATATCACGTCAAGTTGAAAAGGAACTCAGTCACAAGCCGCGCATGACGTGAAAGGAGGCAGAAATACAGGAGTCAAGGGAGAAATTTGCCAAGCGCAAATGGTTAAATCGGGGGTTATTCGGATGATGCATTTTGAGTGCGCTAAAGGTGCCGGTGATGCATTGATGTGTGATGTCATATTTTCTTTCTTAATTCAACCTCGTCGTTCTCGAGCTCTGCATCCTTGAAAGCACAGAAACAGCATTTCATTCGAACGTCCACCACCATCCAACAACCACGCCATCCAAAAAGACACGCCGCGACGCTAGGTTAATGGAGGACATTGGGACCTTTGAGATCTACCACTCCAGAATCCCCACCCACCGTTTTAAATCTATTGTGACGGACATGGATGGCATTGTGGATGGCATGGAAATACAACATCGGCCGCCTTTGGAGAAATGGACGGTGCTGGCGAGCTCGACTTTGTTTTCTCCGGTGCGTATGATTTACATAACCCTCTCGCGCTGCCGTCGAAAGTTGACCACCATCAACAGGTATTTAACCACCTCGTCACGCTGTTCGACTCCAGTCTGAGAAATTCCCCAAATACATTTGGTTCGAAATGCTTCGAAGCTTTCGGCTCTGTCGCGCTTCTCGTCATCGAGATCAAACTCGAAGCGGGGACCGACGCGGAACGTTTAGACGCGATCGCCCAGGTCATCGCCGAGTGTGAAAGTAAGCACCACATAGTATTCCACTTTCTGTTTGTTTTCTAACCCGCAACGCACGCACAGATTGTGACCTCACCAACCTCTCTCATCAATATTCTTTACCCCTCCATTGTATTTTTATCCACAACGGCTCCTTCGAGTTTTTCAAATTCGAACGAAACACAACCCCCTCCTTCTTCCGGGGCGCGTTTCCAGGTGATCCGATGCACCTCCAGCATGGACTACAATTACCCGATTTCCTGAACGCAGAATCTTCCCTCCCTTTCATTCTTCAGCTCCGCCCTATATGTGAGATCATATTCGACATGTTGTTGACTGGATACATCGCAGGGTTGACGGCTTATTATAATAAATGCGAAGAAAACGAGGACGAGAACAAAGCGAGATCGCTTCGCCCGGCTGAACAGGCATTGGCAGTGTTTAGAGAGGCTGAGGCCCACCGTGAAGCTGGGGAATTTGATTTGGCGGATGCGACTGCTGATCGAGCGCTTTTGGCATTACAGGAGAGGTATGATGAATTCTCTGCTTCTTATCAATCGTTCCTTACTCTGCCCCCTCAGTTTAGAAGCAGCGCCGATTTTTTACAGATATCGCGACATCATGTAGGACTGGGGCCACAAATTATTATAGCCTCAAAGCGTTTTTTATTACCGGCATTTCACCTTTTCCCGTCAATTAGTTAACCTTCCCGCCGGGTGTCCTTGTGTTGTATTATGTTGATGAGCGAGTATCCAGATCCAACTGAGAATCGATTATAAAAGAAAAGATCCTTTACTTACTCATTACTTGCCCTAGAACTCATCGCCTAACTCGTAATTTAATCGTGTCGCGCAGTGTCGCGTCGACGCGTCAGGTCACGCGGACGAGTGTTATCAATTGCAATCAATTGTGATACTATTAACCCATTGTCATACATATGTAATCTCCCTGATTTGCTGATGGGGGTCGTAAAGATACCATATCGAGTCAGATCGAGTCTGGCGTCTTTTGTTTCTTGTATTTTATTATTTTTTACGGCAGACACCGCAATCGAGCCATAGTTTTCGAGTAGTTTCATCCGAAACAGACTCGGAATACTTGCTTGGGAGAGCGAATTATCAATACAACGTCACATGAGTGGTTTGAATTCAGAACCGAGTTGTATTAAGAACTTTACATACTCCCCAGTGTCACTATCACGCCCATCTAAAATTCTATACTATGCTTTGTCAGATTCAAGAGACATCGCTTGTACCCAACAAAGGTGTTCTCCAACTCGGCATGCCTGATACAGACCCATGCCTTTGGACCGGTGTTACATATGCATTTCTCAATAAACCACTGGGAAGTCTATGTTCTTCCCCTGGTAGTGAATCGCGATGTGTGCCAACAAGATAGTGCCATCACGACCGCCCGCTGCTCATGGATTCCAAATTTGGCATAATGCAATAGGCACTTGTACATTGATGTTCGCTGAGTGAAATGTTTGAATGTATGTCTCCAAAGATGAGGGTTCCGGAGGTGACGTAAGTTCTTCTTTTCTATCACTCCATCAAGTTCATTTACCTCCTCCTTATACCCCGACTTACAAGCAAAGATGATGGCAAATATACGTGCACCAATACCTCACAGAAATACGAGAATTTCATTCATTAACTACTCTCGAAGTTTCCATATCTCGGAGCCTATTGGATATCAAGCGTGTAAAATGCCCTGAGCATTATCTGGCCAGAAGTGGCCTTTTTCCTAAGGCATCCGATACATTGAGAACAGAAGGACCAATTTGTATTTGTGATATTCCGTTCGAGGCTGGATTTGACGCAGGGGAGCCTGTGCATCGAACCTGTTGATACACAAGGTCGGCGTTCAAGGAGTTGTGATGCCCTAGTAAAATCTAGTTTAACAACTCACTATTGTTGTTTGCCAGGACTAAAAGAAATCATCGGTTTTGCTTTAGGGGACACAACGGTAACAACGACCACGACAAACCAACTCTATTTCGAAAAAATTCCGAATGATCTCTCTTCATCATGCATCAAGTAGGTGATTGACCGAACTGTCTGTATATACAAAGGAGTGTGTACGCAAATGAGAGCCCGCTGTTGTATGGAGAGATACTAAGAATAGACGGAAAGGACGTGGGGTTGTCAAAATGATGCGAAAACGAATAAGGAAAGTGGTAAGACCACGAAAGGCCATTCAGTAGCCACAGTCCCAGGCACACAGTAGCCATCATCCATCAACAGAGTAAAACAAACGACGGTCCATTTTATCGTGCTTATCTGCAATATGTTGTCCAGGGTCAGCTGCGGCAAGTATCTCCGGATCGGTAGGGTCATATTTGAAGCTGCCCTTCTTTGTTCTGAACATGGCAACAAGGAGAAGGGTTAAGGACGCCAGGTTGATAATCGTCATTGGCAATAAAAAGCCAATGTTCCCAGGCCTGAACGACCAACCTAGTGCAGTGTAGATCGTCCACCCTTCTACATTGCGGTCGCAAGAAGGAGGCCGGTCGGTGAGTGTTGAATATAGCATTCGAGTGTGTGCGACCTATTACATTATGATGAGGAATGCGAGACGAACAGTTGAAATAACGACTGACCCCGTACTCCAGGATACCTTGCAGCATCGCTTGGTATAGTGGCAGATACTCATCTTGCTGTCCATCTGCTAGCAAACCGAAATTTCTGATACCCAAGGCCGTGACCGATTCAGCTACCAGATTGACCTCCTGAGTCTGAGCGTCGGCTATTAGGGTCCCCAATTCTCCCACTGCCCGATCTATGAACCCGGAGAACGTTGTCGGAGAGGTTTCAATAACGTGGTGTGAGTGGAAAACACGAAAATATGAATTGTATGTTACTGGTAATATAGCAGGTTGAATGGATGCGGTGCAGGTGATGTTCCCAATTGACTCGGCATAATTTTGAAGTCCACGCAGATAGAGTAGATAAGACGGCGGATTGGTGGGGGATTTGCACGCCCAGAACGTTAGGCTATTATTGGAGTTCAATGATGTGAAGGTTTTCATATTAGGCAAAACGTCATCCTGTCCGTCACAGGTGCCGTTGAACTGTACAGTGCCGACCGCGCCTTGATTCGATGGGTAGACCTCAACAGGGGATTGTGAACCGCGACTACAGCTGATGTTGCTTGTAATGCCTTGTTGGTGAAGGGTGTAGGTGTAAAAGGGGGAAAATGCATCTGGGTCCGAATTATTGAGAGTGGCTTTGAGATCTTCCAAGTGAGTTGAATTGAGTGTGTCGAAGGCACGAACGCCGTCGGGACCAATGGGTAATGCGCCTCCGAGAGGCGTTGAAACTTGCAGACCATCTTGAACGCCAAGCCCACTGAAAGAAGTGACAACTCCATTATCACTTTCAAGAAGTGAAAGGACCTAGGGATAAGTCGGCGGAGACTATCAGTGGGATCCAACCCATGGTAATTTCAATTCCAAACTAACGTTGAGGCTACCTGAATTCAGGATATCCGTCATTTCACCATCCCTGCAGGTGTTGTAGGTTAGATTTTTGTACTGCTGATACTCGTATGGGTGTGGTCAGTGGGGCAGGTATTTTGGGCACATGCGCTCACCTTCCATTGGCAGGTATTCGTCATCGATATCGCCTGAGTATTGAGCCATTCGAGGCAGGTGGTAGCATTTGGGTTTGGCGAGAAGTCGAGCTCGGTCCCATTGAGAGTTGACCGCTGGGGAATTGGGAATGGAGTTAGACTAGTCGTGGCACCAGGTGTTATGAAGGTGAAAGCATATATGCAAGCCAGTACCAAAGCCGCACGCATCCACCTCTTTCGAGTGAGCAGGTATTTGCGGTCGCTCAGGCGCCAGGGGAAACTGTGACTCCTAAAAGCTAATATCAGAGAAAGGTGAAAGAATGAAATATTATTTTTGGGGCCCATCCACCCTTGGGAGTAACGGAGGATGCTTGTCGAAAAGAGGAAGCCAACAATTAAGTTCAAGATGGCGCCAATGTGTGTTGACAAGAAAGTGATGCTGCTGGGATTTTTTTGGGCATAGTTGGCGAAACCGTCAGTTAGCAGTATCCCCCCACGAGCACAAAACACGCCGAAGATTACCCAAGGCCAAAACAGCATGACAATAATTCCAAGCAACAAGAGGATGTCGCTCCGGCGTATGTGGTAGATTAATCTGCTATCTGCGGTATTTGGACCTGATAAAAAATAAGAGCTTGACCTTGTGCATTGAAGAAATGAAACTACTAACTTGGGATGTCGGTCTTAGAACTTCCTAACCAGTTGAAATGACTGGGCTGAATGTCGGTATGTTCTGTATCCGAATTATCATGATGGAGCTCAGGAAGTCGTGGGATCGTGGATGTGCTCATTTGAGCGAGTGATAGAGCAAAGAGACCCCGAGGCCACAGGCAGGGAGTTAAATAAAAATTTGTGCGTTACGGTAATGCGCTCAGCGCTGGCCGTGTCCTAAACAAAAAAATACCTCGGCGGTAGCAGCAGGTGCGTGAGGGGTGTGCGATGCTGCGCTCAGGTCCTAAGCAGGAGCGGGGTGACTGGGGAAGGTCCAGGGGTTGCGCCGAGGTGTGGAGGTCGAAGGGGAATGTAAACGCGAGCTTCCAGAGCGTGAGTGGGGTGCGGAACGAAAGGGGAGAAAACTTCTGTCTGTGGAATATATGTAGCCTTAAGTACAAAAAGCAAAAAATCAAATGGGGAAAGTGTAGAACCATGAGAAAAACAAATAAAAAATGAAGCGCTGGGGTAAGCGATCGCAAGTCACAATTGCGGATCACAACTGATCGCAACTGCCAGTGATCGCAATTGCTCACAAGTGCTCGGAAATGCTCGGAAATGGATTGCAACTGATCGACAGTGCTGTATCATTTCTACCACATGGTTCACGGCCTGTGATGCGTTACAAATATAGTTTACTGGGCAAAAGTTCATAGGGGGGTGTGATGCGTGACCTGCAACCTTAGTTCGCGCATATGACGTTCCGTTCGAAAATTTCTGGCTTTTTGGCAGCCTCAGGAGAAGCTTGTCTTGTTCGATGTTCACAGGGGGGTGATGACGAAATGCACATGTGTTTAGTTCATGACCCTGCGTGATGCGTCATTCGAACATCCGGTCGAAATGACACAGTACGTCGCTACCTGTCGCCAGTGACCGCTAGTGATCGCTACTCAGTGCTCGCGGATCGCAACTCGATCAGCGGTCTCAATTCTGATCGCAGCTCTATCAGTGGTCGCAACTCTGATCGCAACTCGGCGGTGTCTAGATGTGGTCGCAATTAAGCGCTCATGGCTTACTGTGGCTCACTGCCTGATCGCTATCTGTCACCACCTAACCGCTAGTGATCGAAATCGCAAAATGTTCCGAATTTAGAATTTCCGGGTAGAGCTGAGCGAGGCTCATCAATGGGTAGGCATAGTCATCGTCGATATTTTGAACGCTGTAGCACCGGATTTTCAAAACAACATAACTTCTTTTCAAAAAGCACAGCGGGCTTGGGGAAATGCACAAGTAACTGGTGCGTGTCCCTGAGCCTCTGCCAGGACCCATCCCGTGGTCTGTACGAGTTTACTCCCCCTGAGAACGTCGAAAACGGTAGAGATATAGCTGAGATACTCTCAATTTTGCATTCTGGGGCTGAGTATGGGTGGGCTGTGCTGTCATGCGTGCCTACAGTGGTGCTGGAAAATATTTCTCGTCTATTGATATCATTGGACAGCCCCAACAGGGAAAAAAATTTCCAGCGCCAATTGTCAATTGAATGGCCAAATTTTATCAAAAAATGCACGAGAAATGTGGTAATTACTATACATAGCTTATGTCCGCTTTGGGGCATGCCAAAAGACATAAGGTCATCCAAAACAGGCATAAGGTCGTCCAAAACAGGCATAAGGTCGTCCAAAGCAGGCATAAGGTCCAAAACAGACATAAGGTCGTCCAAAACAGGCATAAGGTCGTCCAAAACAGACATAAGGTCCAAAACAGACATAAAGTCGTCCAAAAACAAACATAAGGTCAGACATAACATAAGCCATCATTCACATGCCACGTATTACAAAATGTAGATAGGGCACATTGAACATGTAAGTACTATTTTAAGTAGGAGTACTTACCTTAACTCGTACATCATAGAGCACAAGTAGGAATAAAGAAAAAAAGGTTTCAAGGTACAACTCTCATGATCACTTGGGTATGCTGTAGGTAGTACATTAGAAGTGAAAAGTGCAGATGTATAAATTGGGATTTATTGTCCTTCATATCAAAATTAGTACAAGATGAGGAGAAAGTGAGAAAACCACGCGATATTTTACATAAATGGCTTTGCTTGAATGAATATTTCTGACATCCCTCATTATGGCTACTGGTAGACCAAAATTGGAATTTGGGCCCCTTCCACAAAAGTAAGACACATCAAACTAATATATTTCTGTTGAAAGCGGCCGCCACAGGCAAGGAGAAATTTATTCCATGTGTAGAAAAATTTCTGTGACTTCGTAGTGCTCATGATTGAACCCCACTCTCAGGCGATCTAAAGGAGAGGGTCGTTAAATGGTATTCTGAAGATCAGGAGGACACTATGGCAGAAATAGATATGTTCCGGGTGGTCTAGTAGGTATAGTTAACAAGTTAATCGTCGGTCGTCGTAGAACGTGATACAGGGTCCAGGGAAAGGAGTTTATATCAAGGATAGATCCGGCTTACGAAGGGTCTTTGAGGTATTAGGAGCACTGCGCCAGGCCTAGATGAAGGATAACTTCACCTTTTCACAGAGTAGGGCAGCAGCCGAGGGCGTTTGGATGTGGGAACGCTCACGTGGTCACGCGCAAAAAAAATTCACAAAATTATACCATAATACTTTACAGACACGTCCACCGCACCAGCCCTTCGTTTCCGTTCATGCAGTCACCGGACCAAGGATGCCAGCTAGTAAGCACAATACAACCCGTCCATTATCTCGCACTCAGGCGCATTCATCCTCGCAGCGATGAGAACGACCTAGCATTCACCATATGCCAAGTGTACGCTTCTATTCTCCTAACTTCCTACAACGACATTTGCAGCATTACGCGAGGAAGTACACCGCCAATTCGTTCCTCCTTGCTCTAACACCTTCCTCCACGGTCTCTCATCCGACAGTTATTCAATCGTATACACACCAAGGGCGTTCCATACTCCTTCTTGTCCTCTCCAGCTACTTCTATCCGGAAACTATGGTGTGATCATCCACGAGTGGCGACCTCGTGTGCTCAGGGTAGTTGAACGCGGTTAGCTGGGAACGAGGGAGTACGAGATAGGAAGGAACTCACCAGGTAAGTATTGGATATGGTCGATGCACCCCACTCTATTATTTTAATACTTCTCCAACAGCCGAAATGACACTTGTTTCTATCCGCCACCCTCTCAGCATGAGGTTGATGCAAAATACACCGCCGTCGTCGTTGCCCAACACTGTCCTTCCCCGCTATCCGCGCTTTCCTGTACCAATGCTCCAATTCTCCATAATTTTTCCAAGCCGTGTACGATACACTTAAATGGACACCCTATTTTTATCACCAAAAAATGGTACTCCACACGTCGCTGAGATTACCGCATGAGCATACACCCATGTAGTCTCCAGCGGACACGAGGAACTACACTGCTTCAATTCGAGTACCCTTTTTACTCTCTTCACTTCCTACAACCAACGACAACGACCACGATCGCTGTTTAATGTCGCTGGCACCATCACCCTACAGATGGACGCTGCGACCTGCTACCACTTCTTCCATTGCCTTGCCTTAATACCCACCTCTTCTATCCTGTACTCTCCCCATTTCGCTCTCCGTCGGCATCTGCTTCCATCTGTAACCGACGGGGTGGTGCGTTTAATGCTGGGAGTGACTGCATTTGTCCACCTCGTGATCGACGGGTGGTACTGGAAATGTCGACGATTGGCAATTGACGATCCTGCTCGCTCGGGATAACCCTTGGAAAGGAAAGAACGGCCTACGATTAGCCATACCCTAAGTGTACGACCTCATCCCACCTGATGTTGCTGACGATCGTAATCACTCATGATTCTGGTTGCAAGATGCAGCTCCCGCATCAAGTATATCATCCACTTGCCTCACTACAACGAGCGTTACCCCCAAGGAAGTACACCGGGGATCTGCCGTCACTCTTTCCATGTTTGCCACTCACTTCCGTGATATCTCATCTCTCCATCAGTTATGGATACTCACTGCAAGTCCAAACTTTACTGAGGGTCCACTCGCTACACATCAACGACGTTTCATTTCACCCTCTCGTGGTCTCCATTTATTTCCATTAGGAAATCATACAGTCCTTGTCCACGACCGATGTCGCATGCTCAAAATAGAGTAGTTAAACGGAGTCGGCTGGGTTTGTGGTGGGAACGAGCGAGTATGGAGAAGGAGGGATCTTACTCGTTGTGTATTTCGCATCTTCGTTGCATATGTATCCCTATACTTATCCAAAAGTGCTATTGACAAGTTTTTCTAGCTACTAGACCCCCTACATTCCATTTCCCATCCGCGTGGTGAGTGTGCTAAGGGTGTCGGTAATGCATTATATAATGCGTGATCTTATTTTCTTTCCGACCTACGTCATTCGTCTAAGCACAGAAAAAGCGTTTTATTTGAACGTCCACCACCATAATTTAAACATCCACAACCACGCCATTCAAAAGGACACGGCGCGACACAAACACGCAGAGACAGATGCGCAGAGACCTTCCGAGCGATGATATACGGCAAGGCGTCATCGCCCTTGGACGCGACCTCATAGAACGCTTCGAATTAAGTGGCAACTTGAAGGAGTATGATGACGGTGCCGACGACGAGGACGACTCAAGTGCCATAGAAAATGCCACATATACGCAGGTCGCCCCCCGGGTCGGACTTGATCCAGATAGGTTAATGGAGGACATCAGGACCTTTGAGGTTCACCGCTCCAGGTTGCCCACGTCTCTTTTCGAAACGATTGTAATGGACATGGATGGTATCATGGGAACACAGCATGGGCCGCCTTTGGAGAAATGGACAGTCAGAGAGAGCTCGAAATTGTTTGCTCCGGTGTGTATAATTTACATAACCCTCTCGCGCCGCCTGTCGAAATTTGACCATGCTCAACAGGTATTCGACCACCTCGTCACGCTATTCAAATCCACTCTGAGGAATTCCCCAAAGAGAGTCGGTTCGCAATCATTCCAAGCATTCGGCGCTATCGCGCTTCTTGTCGTCGAGATTAAACTTGAAGAGGGGAACGGCACGGAACGCTTAGACGCCATCGCCCAGGTCATCGCGGAATGTGAAAGTGAGCACGACATAATATTCCGTTTGCTATTTGCTTTCTAACTCGCAACGCACCCACAGATTGTGACCTCACCAACCGCGCTCAACAACATTCTTTACCTCTCCATTGTGTTTTTGTCCACAACGGGACCTTCGATTTCTTCAAATTTGAACGAACCCCAACGCCATCCTTCGTCCGGGGCGTATTTTCAGGTGATCCGACTCACCTACAGCACGAACTGAAATTACCCGATTTCATGAACGCGGAATCTTCCCTCCCTTTTATTCTTCGACTGCGCATCATATGTGAGATCATCTTCGACATGTTTTTGAGCACATATATCTCAGGTTTGACGACCTACTACGATAAATGCGAAGAAAAAGAAGACATAGCGAGGTCGTTGCAACTTGCCGAACAGGCATTAGCGACGTTTAGAGAGGCTGAGGCTCTCCGCGTGGGTAGGAAATTCGATTTGGCGGATGCGACTGTTGAGCGAGGGCTTTTGGCGTTACAGGAGAGGTGTGATAAATTCCGAATCTGCTTCTTATTAATCGTTCCTTACTCTGTCCCTCAGTATAGAAGCAGCGCCGAAATTCTACCGATCTCCCAGCATCATGGAGGGCTGGAATTATACCGAAGTTAGGATGAAATGAATTATTATAGCCGTTTTTTACTAGAGCCTAAAAGTTTTTTCTTCGTGGACCTACCTGTGTTTCACCTTTCCTCGTCGATTAGATGACCTCCCTGCCGGTTGTCCTCGTATTTTATTATATCAATGAGCGAGTATCCTGTTCCAAGTTCCAACTGAGAATCGATTATAAAAGTAAGGATCCTTTACTTAATCGCTTGCCCTAGAACTTGTGGCTTAACTCGTAGTTCAGTCATGTCGCGTAGTGTCACGTCAACGCGTCAGGTCACGGGGTCGTGAAGATACCATATCGAGTCTGTGCCGTCTCTTTTTTTTTTTTTCCTTATATTTCCGATGCCACACACCAATTATTTGAGGCATATTTTTCAAGTGGTTTCATCCGAAAGCGAATCGTCAATAAAACGTGCTTTGTCTGAATTCAGAACTGAGTCATATTGGGAACTTTACATCTTTCCAGCGTTATCTCGCCCTTCTACTAGTACAATGTCGAAGCCTATTTAAAATTTTATACTATGCTTCGTCAAATTCAACAGACATCGCTTGTACCCAACAAAGGTGTTCTCCAAATTGGCATGCCTGATACAGCCCCATGCCTTTGGGCCGGAGTTACATATATATTTCTCAAGGAACCAGGAGATCTGTGTTCTTCCCCTGAAGGTGACGTGTGCCAACGAGATCGCGCCACCACAAGCGCCCGCTGCTTCGTAATTTCAGGCTTGCAGCGGGTCAAAACCAAGGATTCCAAATTTGGCATGATAAGATGGACGCCTGTTGATGTTCGATGTGTGAAATGCTTGAATGTGTCTAGAGATATGTCTCCAAAGACTTCGAGAGTAATTAATGAACGAAGTTCTCGTATTTCTGTGAGGTACTGGTGCACAGTTGCTCGATCATGATGGTAGTATTGGAGGCGCAGCTTTTCGAGGTGGGATGTAGATCGAGAAAGGAATGCTTGGAGAACTTTTTTCGGAGGGAACATGTTTAATGGGATACGATAAATGCGAATTGGAGTGGGATGACCGATCCCTGCGCTGAGGGACAACTGCTTGAGGGAAGGCGCGGTGAGATGGTCGAGGAGCGAGATACCTTCCTTGCGGTCTATGAGATACAGGTGCAGCGTCCTGAGTTGGCTGCATACGACGACACGGAGCGCAAAATCACAATGTGGGCCCATCAAACCTATCCCAGTGGGCAACATCGCCACGAATAGCACCTCGAGCTGCTTGCATCTATGAAGGACGCTGAGGATTCTGTTGAGCATCAGGGGTGTTTGGATGCTAAGCTTGGTTAGACCTCTCCACGGCGTATCACTGCAGAAATCAGACTGGGTCCAAGTTGCAAACCACGTTATGGACTCCAACGTCCCAGCGCGGTGGATTTTCTTCCAAACGGCCTCTACCACATAAATGCCGTTCAAGTACTCCGTTTCTGCCGAATTAAGGATATTCCGGTAGTGTTTCGGCTCCGCCTTTAAGAACGACAGCGCGGCTGATTTAAGTTGGGGACATTGGTGTTTGTCGAAAAGAATTGCGTCAAGAAGGTAGATACTCCCGAGCGTCAGACGGAAATCTATGTTTTTCCACGACGATGAGTGAGAACCAAAGAGGAGCAAGATCTCCTCGGCAGCCTTCTCGAGGCTAGGAGAGGTAGGGTTATCATTCTGGTGCAGGACGAGTGAAAGAGGGCGTGCGCCTGCCCTCGCAAGCCACTCGCGTGCTAACCAAACATGTTTCGTCGTTGGATCGGACACGTAAATTCGTGCCCAAAGAGATGGGAATGCACATGCGACCTTCTGCCACCGCTTGCAAACTTGGGATAGAGTGACCGGACTGGTCAAGGAGCTTTTAGAGACGCCAACGACGGGGTTTAAGGGCGCCTTCTGCAGAGTCGGTGGGCTGTGATCATGATGGGTGTCGAATGGGAGGAGTTCTGGGTACTCTGCGGAGCAATATTGGGCCATCTTCGGCGGGGAATCTTCAATGGCGTTGAGGAAAATGATGCAAAGTAGTTCGTTTGCGAGGCTGGTGATATCGGGCATATTTGGATTGGGGATTAAGAAGACTCTAATGGGAGGGAGGGATAGTTTATTCTTCCATAAGAGCCAAGTATAAAGGAAACGAACCGTGGCAAGAAATTCAAGGGGCTGTTTTGACAGTCGATTCAGAAGGTGCAAGTTGAAGTACTTCGACAAGTTCAAGTTGAACGTTGGGGCTCCATTTATATGCTGGGACATGACGTTATGGGCCAACATGATGTGTGCTTCCTCATAAACACCATCATCGGCGTCTGCACGGTCTCGAATTTTTTTACGGTTCGGCGTGAAATGATTCTGGCCCATCCGGAAACTGTATACAAATAATAGACATTAATAGTATTATCCCCAGGCAAAATTAGCAAGCGATACGTTTGTGAAGCCGTAGTGCTGTTGACCTCCGAATCAATGCTTGGAAAAGTCCTGAAAATTAGAATGTGCGGGACGACCTACAGGATCAAAGTTGTCACATTCAAGTTGGCCGCCTTTTGCCCAATTTGGGATTATCGATTGATGTAAGAACCCATTGTAAATGGCAACTTCTTTCCTTCCTTTCTTCCACCACTGCCTCAGAGTATCGAGTTGAGTCCCCTCCCCCTTTCGTTTATAAATAGAAGGGCACTGAGCCGCTAAATTTTGAAAATTTAACAGATTGAAATGCAATTGCAAGTGTAAACAAGTTGAACTCACTTCGGTAAGAATCATTCGGTCAAATTCGTAGATACAACGCACGAATTTTCTTTTTTTATCAGTACCTCTGTTCGCTTGAAAATATCGACGCTAAAAACTACGCCCGCGCCGAAAACATGCCGCTTGTAAACATGAAGGGAACATTCGCGAAGATGAACTTGTATAGTCAGGCCGAAGAAAACGTTAACGAAAAAGCACCTGCCAAGGATGAACAACGAAACGGGATCGACGTGTTCAACAATATGATCATCCGAAAAGCTCTATCGACCGGCGATATCTCGAAGCCTTCAGCCCAAGAACGCCAACAAATCCTAGACGACCCAAACACGCGCCATAACAACATTTATATTCACTGGCCTCGCGATCCCGGTGCGAGGAAAGTACTCGGTCTCGACGATGTATGCAGGAAAAAGAGTCCCAACGGGTTGGAAATGTGGAGTTCTACCCGACTCGACTTTTACACGGCAGCCTTGTCCGAAAAACAACCGAATGTGGTGATTTCTTCGAGCGGAGTAAATTGGCTGCGTGGATGAAGGCGAATGGGGAAGACAGTACGGGCCCGCCACGGTGTTTATGAGGAGAGAGAGCGGAGACCGAAGAGGAGCCGGAGGTAATCTATGCATGCGACATCGCTCAGCTCATCAAGGACGGAGAAGCGAATACGTTCGACAAGTCGTGGGCGCGCGATGGCCCAGAAGACGGGAAGAAACAAGAAGATTGGGAGTTACCAAAGCCCGTGGGTTGATGAAGCTTTCAATTTTCGGATTTTCGACTGATGGTTGGGTTTAGTGGCCCCCAAAGTCGCCTTTCGGTGCAGACGCGTATCGAAGCCCTGGCCTAAGGAAGCGTTCTCCCCAGACCCATTTCAAGTTAGGCACCTTGCTGCCATTCAGCAATATTTCCCACACGCCCACCTCCCACAGAAACTGGTGGTTCACGACCCATGGAAGCTACTCCGAGGCGGCGACCCAACCAAACGACCCAACTGGGAAGAAGAGAAGAGGATTCCATGGTCAAAAATGGTCGACATCAAACACGTCTATAAGCTTACCGCATCGTCCAGCAATTCCTCGCGTAAGGCGTTGGATGACAAGGACCTTGAAGAGGTTGAGCAAAAGTTGCAGCGCGATCGGTTGAATTTCTTGGTGAACGCGCATACCGACGTTCGGCGCGAAAATGTCCCAACTGGAATGCAGGTCTACTTTGAACCCCCTAAACTTGGCCCTGTAAAACCGCCCGTATACGTCGTGCTTCCCGTTATCCCCATACGACGATTTCCAACAGAGGCCCATCTGTACCTCTCCCGCAAGGAGACCGTTTCCCAAGGAGAACACTCCATCGTGTACAAGGCCGAATGGGAGATACCGAGGAACGTCCTTGTCGACGAGTACATCTGCCACACCTGCGTGATGGAGGATGCGAACAAGATTCTTGGTGAGCAGGACGGGAAGAACAGAGAGCATCGCGATCCAAAGTGGGATGTGCTCTCCGGGGCATTTATTCCTGATGAGGAGCTCACCGAGGATGGAAAGATCGCGATAGCGTATCGAGGGCCGTTCCGTCCCATAGAAAGCCGCATCCAATTGCAGGACCTCGCTTGCGGTCCTTATTGCATACACATGCGGAAGACGCAAGCGGCGATCCACCCTTTGACAGCCAAGGTTTATGTCGTTGCTAAACTCTCCGCCGGGGATGACGATGACGAACGGTTGACCCGTGAGGCGGAGAATTACCGGGCATTTCCGCGTCATTTCTTCGAACATTGGTCTGGGTACAACCTTGTCCCGCCTTTAGAACATCCCGTCCCAGTTGCACCGCTCATACCCCAGTTCTATGGGTACTACGACGCTGACCCCACCGAGAAGAATGCCGAGTACCTCAGCCCTGTCCTCTTGCAAGAATACTGTGGAAGGCCAAGCAATCTGGCTATGCTCTCGGCTGACGACCAGTATGTTTCCCATTCGTCATCATCATCCCGGGGTTAACCTCGACCATTTCAGGACTCTGGTCACATCGCTCGTTTACTGCTTTCAGAAGGCAGGTTGGATCCACACTGTCGACGGGTTTCAAGGGAACGTCTTGCGTCAACCAGGCCCACTTAATGATTGGCCTGGGGTGGGACGGATGATCAACGTCTCTGCGCGTGATGGGTGGGGCAAAGATTGGAGTTATCGGTTGATTGATTTTGCAAGCAGCGTCAAGGTTCGCGATACTGAGGATGGGAGGGAGGTTGAACGGAGGATGGAAAAGATGCTGGAGGAGAGGAAGAAGATACAGAGATGGGTTTCGGGTGAAGAAAAGCAAAGTTGAGTAGCTGTGAGCGTTGAAAAGCCAGGAATCTCACGAGCTGTACGGGTAGAAATTGCGGTGCTATAAAGTCGGTTGGCGTGTAATGTATACCTCTTGTGAGCAGGTTCTTTGTTCTTCTAAGATTCGGAATCGAGGCCTTCGCTATTGAACGTTTTTCAAACCGCGAAATCTTTGAAGCACGATGTGTTGAGTCAAAGGGGCATCAGCAAGGCATCATCCTGAGAATCCCAGTTAGTCCAGCCATTCTAGGCCGTGAAAAACGTTGGATCAGTGGATCCTGGCTGATTAGATTAGATCGCTACATGTGATCTGTAGATAGCTGTTTCCGTTGCCATCCGCAACCACAATCGCATCTTGCCTCCGTCCTTCGTGTCGTGCCCTGCAGATCTGCCGTCTCCAACGTTTGGGCACCCCACGATTTCGGTGAAAAAAACGAACCTGGAGTACAATTCAACTACTGTAAGATCCTGAAACATCACTAGTCACTAGAATTTCACTATCTAATCTGAATAACACACAATTTTCAAAAACAATTGCCGTGTTCGGGGTTAGAGTAAGTAATGGTACCCATCCCACACAACGGCTCGCAGTCCAAAGTGGGACAAATATTCAATGAACATTAAATCGAAGCGGAGGAAAGAACCATATGAATATTGGCCACTTGATCACAAACGGCCTTGAAAACTTGAAGCATGTTCATAGATGTGTGGGTGTTGTTCCGTGACGCGCATGGATTTTTCTGGGCGCTGCGCGCAGCTGAACAAAGCAAATTAAGTGACTTAATGACTTCGATACCTCTGTGTCAGTGTGTCCGCTTTTTTACTGGGCTCGATCACGAACTCATGCTGATTCGCGTTATCTCGCTATGTATCCTTGATGGTCATCTGGTTATGTTACAGCAACTCTTGAGCAACTCGGGCCACGGTTCCTTACAAACCCTAGGACCGCCGACTGTATTCTTCGCGTTGCACCCGACCATTTTGACGCGGGTTGCGTAAATATAAGAATTGAGCATCGTCACTTGAAATGACTGCTGATCAAAGCAGTCTGTTGAGTTCGAGCTGAGGAAGTCAGCCACGACTGACCAAAACGTCCATTTGATGTAACTGCCAGTCCTTCAGTCACATTGACTCTAAGTACTGCCTTTCCACCGGTCATACTCCTTTGATCCAACGCCAGGGTCACGTTATCGCGGTGCGGCAAATCCCGCCGCTGGATTCTCTTCCGGAGAAGAGAGGGGGTGTTGTGCCTCACAAAAATTTTGGCCGGATACTGGTGTTTGTGGCATTAAATTAAATTAAAAAGAAAATAAATAAATTCCAAAACGGGAAGTGGGAAGAGGAGGAAAGGAAGACATCCAACTCCTTTAGAGTATTACTTACAATGGGTCAGCTTCTTACCGGATGGAAGCTCAAATTTCAAACGTCACCCAGAGGAATGAGAGCTTTCCGAGTATTTACCCGAGAAAATACCCAGATAGCGCGGTTCATCAAACAAAATACTCGCTTAGATGTGGTTTGGTGTGTCGAATCTTCGTCCACCGGCATGTCATATAGTAATCGTTCTGCTGGTGGAATTACCAAGTCCACCATCAAACTGACCACCCTCCGTTGGACTTCGAATTCGAAATAACGAGAGTGAGTATTTTTTTAAAACTCATTTCCATGGTCAATTTTATTTTCGAAGTGTATTTATTCTGTAAAAGACGAGCTATTATACTTTACATGTTACTATGTAAATTAAATAAGAGGGGCAGCAATATCACAGCTCCTCGAGACTCTTGGACATCCAAGGTGCCGCGTCCCCACAGAGAATCCTCGCCATCAACGGCACGCTTATGCGCATGAATTTTCGGCGTCCCCATGACTTTTGGGGTGCTGTCGTCTGCATCTGGTAATGGGACAGCAGTGGGATCCTGCCATCCTCGTCCTGGGCGCAGAGCTCGGAGGGGCAAGGGTGGAGGTGGGATTCGCCGGAATCGCCGCCTCGTCCCGGCTTGCGGGAGGGGCTCGCCACCCTGCTCACCCTCGCGTCCGGGACCGTGTTCACTGTGGATGGCGTGGACATGGACATGGACGCGTTCGCAGAGTCCAGCTGGGTGGTGTGGTCGTGGCCGCGGCCACATTTGCGAGGGTGTCTGCAACTGGGGCTGTCTTCCTCATGGTGTATGAAGTAGTAGGAATGAGAAGGGAGGGAGATGAGATTGAAGACTTACCAAATGCAGTGTTTCACTCGCCGTTGAGCCAGCCATTTTTCGTGTCTGTGGCCAGGGTATCACATTGGCCCCTCCTGGCTTCTTGATGCCGTCATCAGTGTTAAACGAGGGGACGTTGGGCCCGGGTCATGATGTTCATCGCCACACCCCTTGTAGGATGGTATATGTGAGGCGGAGCTGAATGGGGCAGCCGAACTCCTGCGGCTGGGGTAAGCGTTGGTATTGTAAGGGAATAGCGTGTTGGCGCAGGGTCCTGGTGCACCGTCGATATCTGGAGGCAAGGTGTTAGCCCTGTGCCGCCGTAAAGGATGGGCAACGCGCGCGAGTCCTAATGCTTTTTTGAGGTTAGTACGTGGCAGGGAAGGTAGGTGAAGGGAGGCGGGACAGTTATGTCTCGCCTCTTCACGTACCTCGCGAGTCTCCCACACCTTGAGTCTCCCCTCACATTTCCTACCTGCCCCAACATACACCCTCCTGAAAACCATCAATGTCGCGGAATGTGGCCTACATCCCTCACTGGAGTGGAGAGGCCAGGTGAATTCCGGTCTAAAAAAAAGAAAGAGTTTAATACAGATATAGTAAGAGGTTATAAAATGAATTGCTTACCTCGTAACACGTCCTGTCGCGTTCGTTGAGCCTAGAGGGAAGTTGTGGGAGTGATAGACAGCGAGATCAACGTTGTTAATCACAGTTGATCACTTAATTACATAATATCCACTATAGTCCAACAAGGTCGATTGGTTGCTTGAAGGACCAAAATTCCCCATCTATACAAAAAATTCCAGAAAGTATGAGGTGCAGTGTTGTCAGTGTTTGATGAAAATGTTTTTGCGAACATCCCCTATGTCTTTTTACTGTTCCCAGTAAAAAAAAAAAGTGATTTTCTCCAGAATGCTTCTTGAGGCCCCGTGAAGCTCCCCTTATGTCTGTGCGAAAATAGCACTTTTGAGAGGCCGAAAATGGCGATATTCCTATCAATTTATAGCACTTTTGAGAGCGTGAGCGA
>Ga0307517_10002997_pt1 | contig 26707 bp, 21 predicted proteins | sample 23_EM_MG_FD_194515 | JGI IMG/M metagenome (GOLD analysis project Ga0307517, IMG submission 194515) | Populus trichocarpa ectomycorrhiza microbial communities from riparian zone in the Pacific Northwest, United States - 23_EM | ecosystem: Host-associated > Plants > Roots > Unclassified | place... | reverse complement strand
CGCTGCTGTCCGACAAGGACGCCGCCGCGCCCACCTTCGCCGAGGCCGAGGCGCAGGGCCTGCTCCCCTCGTACGCGGACTGCCAGGCGTACTACGGGCAGCTGCGCGGGCAGTAGCCGACGCGTTCCGGGGCCTGTCCAGCCGGACAGGCCCCGGAACGCCGCAGGTCAGCAGGTCAGCCCCGCTCGGCCGCCAGCAGCGCCGGGAATGCCTCGGCAAGCGCCTCGCGCCAGTCGCGGACCGGCTCGATACCGGCGGCGCGCCAGCGGTCGTGGCCGAGGACGCTGTACGCCGGGCGGGGGGCGGGGCGGACGAAGGCCTCGCTGGTGGTGGGGCGGACCCGCTCGGGGTCGGCGCCCAGGAGCCGGAAGATCTCCCGGGTGAAGCCGAACCAGGTTGTCTCGCCGCCGCTGGTGCCGTGGTAGACGCCCGCCGGGGCGGTGCCCGCCAGGGCCGCCTGCCCGAGCCGGACCAGGCGGTCGGCGAGGTCGGCGGTCCAGGTGGGCTGGCCGCGCTGGTCGTCGACCACGTCGAGGGTGTCCTTGATGCCCTCCAGCTTGATCATCGTACGGACGAAGTTGCCGCCGCCCGCCCCGTACAGCCACGCCGTGCGCACCACGTAGCCGGCCCCGGGGAGGGCGGCCAGGACCGCCTGCTCGCCGGCGAGCTTTGTGCGGCCGTACGCGCTGCGCGGGGCGGTGGGGGCGTCCTCGGCGTACGGGGAGGTGCCGTCGCCCGCGAAGACGTAGTCCGTGGAGACCTGGAGCAGCTTCGCGCCGGTCTTGGCACAGGCCTCGGCGAGGTGCCGGGGCCCGTCGCCGTTGATGCGCAGGGCCTGCTCCTCCTGGCTCTCGGCGTCGTCGACGGCGGTCCAGGCGGCACAGTTGACCACGACGTCCGGCCGGTGCTCCTCGACCGCGGCGAGGACCGCGTCGGGGTCGGTGAGGTCGAGGGCCTTGCGGTCCAGGGCCACGACGGATTCACCGTTCAGCCTGGCCAGAAGGTCCTGGCCCAGCATTCCGCCCGCTCCGGTGATCAACCAGCTACCGCTCATCGTGTTCCTGTCATCCGGCGTTCCTGCAGTGTTCCGATTCTAGTCGGGCGGGCGTTCGTCACCCGAGGGCGTCGCCGAAGCGCCAATTTTTGCCGTAGGCCGCGCCGATGGCCTTGCCGCCGAATGCGAAGGCCGCACGCGAGGTCAGCCCGGCGGGCCCGCCGCGCAGCAGCCAGACGGCGCCGCTCACGTCGTCCTCGCCATAGGCTCCGGCTGCCAGGTCGGCGTGGCCGTTGGCGTCGACGTCCACCAGATGGACGGTGTAGCCGAAGGAGTCGTTCTTCTCGGCCTTGCCGGGCACTCCCGCGGTGTCCTGGCTGAACTCCTGGGCGCCCGATCCGGTGAGGCCGCTCCGGCGGCCCCGCAGCAGCACGACCGTCCCCGCGGAGTAGACACCGCTCACACGCTCGGAGGGGACGCCCACCGCGACATCGTCGATACCGTCGCCGGTCACATCGCCGACGGCCAGGGAACGTCCGAATCCGGCCTGGCTGCTCTTGCCGGTGATGGTCGTCCAGCGGGACTTGGCGGTGATCCCGGCTGCCGAGCCGTACGCGACGACGAGAGGGGTTCCGACGACCAGGTCGGCGTAGCCGTCACCGTTGACGTCGCCGAGCGCGACGCTGTCGCCCTGGGGGACGGCCCCGTCATCCGGCGCGGTGCTCAGACCGGACGCGCCGCCGAAGTAGAGACTGGTGGCCGAATAGTAGTCGCCTCGGTAGGCCGTGACCGCCAGGTCCGCGTACCCGTCGTGGTTGACGTCCCCGCTCACCGAGGACTCCGCCTCGTAGAAGTCGTCGGAGAACGTGCCGAAGTCGGACGTCGAGGCGGGCTTCCCGGCCCGTGTCAGCGGCCCGTACCAGACCACCGAGTCGGTCCCTTCCGGATCGTCTTCCGGCGTGCGCGTGGTGTGGAAGAGCGCCACGTCGGGGTGACCGTCTCCGTTGTAGTCGCCGATCGCGGACAGCGACCGGTAGTGGGGGACAACCGTGGCGCCGGAAAGACCGTGCCTGCCGCCCCACACAATGACCGCGTCGGCCTCGCTCTCGGAGCCGATGACCAGGTCGGCGTATCCGTCTCCGTCCAGGTCGCCCTTGGACACGGCGTTCCCGAATCCCCTGGTGGCGGACGGGGCGCCCGGCACGCCCGGCGTGGCGCGGCTGATCACGGTTCGGTGCGTGGCGGAGAGCCCGTGCGCCGAGCCGTACATCACGGCCACATACCCGGCTCCGCTCCGCCCGCCGACCTTCGCGTATGGGGAGCCGACGACGAGGTCCGCGTAGCCGTCGCCGTTGAAGTCCGCGTTCACGGACGCCTTGTGGCTGCCGGCGGGCGAGGAAGAGGATGCCTTGGCGGCGGGGCCGGCCGAACAGGCGATCAGGGCGCCGACGCTCGCCGCCGCCGCGGTCAGCGCGATCGCGATCCTGCGGGTGTGAGCGGACATACGACAACCCTCTCTTCGGTGGCCTTCCGGTGTACAGGACGAGCCACGGTCCAAGAGGGTTGTACGTAACGTGCGTAACGTCCGCGACGGGTGTGACCGGGGGTCAGCTGAGCGCGGCGCGCTCCTTCAGCGGCTCCCACCAGGCGCGGTTGTCGCGGTACCAGGCGACGGTCTCCGCGAGGCCGGTGGCGAAGTCCTTGCGGGGCGTGTAGCCCAGCTCGGTGCTGATCTTGGTGCAGTCCACCGAGTAGCGGCGGTCGTGGCCCTTGCGGTCCTCGACGTACTCGACGCTGGTGTCCCAGTCGGCGCCGCAGGCCTCAAGCAGCAGGCCGGTGAGCTCCTTGTTGGACAGCTCGGTGCCGCCGCCGATGTTGTAGACCTCGCCGGCCCGGCCCTTGGTGCGCACCAGCTCGATGCCCTGCACGTGGTCGTCGATGTGCAGCCAGTCGCGGACGTTGGCGCCGTCGCCGTACAGCGGGACCTTCTTGCCGTCCAGCAGGTTCGTGACGAACAGCGGGATGACCTTCTCGGGGAAGTGGTGGTGCCCGTAGTTGTTGGAGCAGCGGGTCACCCGCACGTCCAGGCCGTGGGTGCGGTGGTAGGACAGCGCGATCAGGTCGCTGGACGCCTTGGCCGCGGAGTACGGGGAGTTGGGCTTCAGCGGGTCCGTCTCGGGCCAGGCGCCCTCGTCGATGGAGCCGTAGACCTCGTCGGTGGAGATGTGCACGAAGGTCTTGATTCCGGCCAGGTGCGCGGCGTTGATCAGCGTGTGGGTGCCGACCACGTTCGTACGGACGAACTCGCCGCCGCCGTCGATGGAGCGGTCCACGTGCGACTCGGCGGCGAAGTGCACCACCTGGTCGTGCTCGGCCATCAGCTTGGCGACGAGACCGGCGTCGCAGATGTCACCCTCGACGAAGGAGAAGCCCGGGTGCGAGCGCACCTCGTCGAGGTTGGCCGGGTTGCCCGCGTACGTCAGCGCGTCGAGGACGGTGATGCTGACGTCGCCGGGACCCTGCGGGCCGAGCACCGTACGGACGTAGTGGGAGCCGATGAAACCGGCGCCGCCGGTCACAAGGATCTTGGTCGTCATGAGGATATCTGCACCTTGCTGTGGTCGCCGAGGACGAATCGGTGGGCTGCGGGGTTGCGGGGCGCCGGGGTGACCTCGACATCGCGGCCGATCAGCGAGGCCTCGATGCGGCGCACCCCGGTGATGGAGGAGCCGCGCAGGAGGATCGAGTACTCGATCTCGCTGTCCTCGATGCGGCAGTCCTCGGAGACCGAGGTGAACGGGCCGACGTAGGAGTCCGTGATGACGGTGCCCGGGCCGATGATGACAGGGCCGACGATCCGGCTGCCGGTCACCCGGGCGCCGGCCTCGATCCGCACCCGGCCGATGATCTCGCTGGCGTCGTCGATGTCACCCTCGACGACCGGCTCGACGGTCTCCAGGACGGACCGGTTGACCTCCAGCATGTCGGTGACATTGCCGGTGTCCTTCCAGTAGCCGGAGATCGTGGTGGAGCGCACGTCCCGCTTCTGGTCGATGAGCCACTGGATGGCGTGGGTGATCTCCAGCTCGCCGCGCCAGGACGGCTCGATCGAGCGGACCGCCTCGTGGATCGCCGGGGTGAACAGGTAGACGCCGACCAGCGCCAGGTCGCTCTTGGGCTGCTTGGGCTTCTCCTCCAGGCCGACGACCCGGCCCGCCGCGTCGAGCTCGGCCACACCGAAGGACGTCGGGTTGGGCACGTGGGTGAGGAGGATCTGCGCGTCCGGCTGCTCGGCCCGGAACTCGTCGACCAGCCCGGAGATGCCGCCGACGATGAAGTTGTCGCCGAGGTACATCACGAAGTCGTCGTCGCCGAGGAAGTCACGGGCGATCAGCACCGCGTGCGCCAGGCCCAGCGGGGCGTCCTGAGGGATGTACGTGGCCTTGATCCCCAGCTCGGAACCGTCGCCGACCGCCTCGCGGATCTCGTCGGCGGTGTCGCCGACGATGATCCCCACCTCGGTGATGCCCGCGTCGGCTATCGCTTCAAGTCCGTAGAAGAGCACGGGCTTGTTGGCCACGGGCACGAGCTGCTTCGCCGAAGTGTGGGTGATCGGCCGCAGCCGGGTGCCTGCCCCTCCCGAGAGAACGAGAGCCTTCACGGTGTTTGTCCCAACGCCGAGTACGTGTTTGATGGGGCGGTTGTCCACCCCTCCTGCGCGATCCTTACATACTTCATGAAGGGCCGACAATCGCAGGGTTTACAGAAGGTGACCTCCGGGTAACCACCGCGATCACCGGCGTTCACCCGGCGACCGGACCCAGTCCACCTTCCACCGCGAGGCCTTCCGAGGCGACGGCGTCCTCCCCCGCCTCGGAGATCTGCTCGCCGAGCAGCCGCTGCCCCGCCAGCCGGGCATCCGCCTTGGCGGCGAGGTCCTTGACTGCGGTGTTGAAGCGCACCAGCGAGGAAGGCTCGTCGGGGCCGAGGAGGTAGTCCTTGAGGTCGCCGCGGGCCGCGCGCAGCGGGTCATGGGCCACATCGGTGACCGCGGTGACGAGCTCGGCGATCCGGGACGCCTTGTTGTCGAGGATCAGGGCGGCCCGGGCGGCGGTGTTCTGCCGCTTGAACTCCGTCTCGCCCAGTTGGGCCGAGTCGGTGATGGCGTACGGCTTGCCGGTCGCGATGAAGTCGGAGACCACGGAGGAGATGTCCGAGACCATCGCGTCGGCGACGTTGAAGCAGTCGTACAGATGCGGCATCGGCCCGCTGACGGTGCGGTGCTCCCAGGTACCGAAGGAGCGCCAGTACGCGGCGTTCCACTCCTCGCGCAGCAGGGCCGCCTTCGTGACCCGCTCCTGGTCGGCCGCCGCGTCCCGCGAGGCCTCCGCGTCGTCGGTGGCCTGCGAGCCGGAGTCGACCAGCGCGGCCAGGGCGACGTCGATCCGGGCCAGCTCGGCGCGCGCGGCGCTCTGGTCCGCGGCGCCGGCGGCCGCCCGCTCGGCGAACCGGGGGTCGGCGGCGCGCTCGGCGGCGGCCTTGGCCATCAGGGTGAGGATGCGCTCGTGCGCCCGCTTGGCCTTGGGGTTGACGGTGCCGGTGAAGGGGTGCGGCTTGTAGAGCACCCGGACCGGCGGCTCGGTCTCGACCAGCCGGCGGATGATCTTCTCGCCGGCCAGGATCACCGAGGTGTTGCCCGGCTCGTCCGTCCAGCCCTCCCACGTGGGCGCGTACAGCACGGTCGGGATCCGGTCGGCGGGGACCTCGCCGCTCCCCGCCTCGATGCGGGCCAGCTGCGGCCGGCCGACCTCGACGATGTCCTCGTCCCGCACTCCGACGTCCGCCAGCGCGTAGCGGTCCCGGCCGGCCTTGCCCGCCGTCCACACCTCGTCGTAGGCCTTGCTGAACGGGTTGACGCTGGCGAGCTTGTCGCTGTCGCCGTGGCCGATGAAGACGTGCTTGACGTCGGGCTCGCGCAGCATATGGATGTTCTTGCCGACATTCGCCGGGTAGAGGGCCACCCGCACCGACGACAGGTCCATGTTCATCAGGTGCACGGCGCCGGGCACGCACAGCACCGGCACGGCGGTGTCCGCGAGCTGCGGCAGGATGAAGCGCTCGCGCAGGATGACCAGCGGGCGCCCGTCCAGCTCCGCCATGGTGTCCAGCCACATGTTGACCTGGTAGGCCGAGTCCGGCGAGCCGGAGAAGAACAGCACGGTGGTCGGCCGGTAGTCGCGCAGCCACTCGTCCATGAACGCCAGCGCCTTGTCGGTGTTGGCGGGGAGCCGCTTGGCCCCCAGGTAGGGCAGCAGGGCCAGGACGTAGAGCGTGGCGAGCAGGAGGGTGACCGAGCCGCCGATGAAGCCGTAGACGCTGTTGTCCGTCCCGGCGGAGATCATCAGACCGACCATGGCCGCCAGGTCCAGGTGCAGCATCTTCTCCGCGGCCCGGTTGGTGAGCCGGTAGGAGGGGGCGTTGGGGATCCACAGCCCGTTCAGGTCGATGTTGCGAGTGGAGAACGGCAGCTTGCGGCGGTTGCGGATCAGCGTCAGCAGTGCGCTGTGCGGGGCCTGGAGCGCGTAGAAGGACAGGAAGCAGACAATGGCCGCGAAGTAGAGCGACTTGTCGCCCATGTCGGTCCGCGCCAGGAACAGGATGACAATCAGTTCACGGGTCAGGACACGGATGGACAGACCGGCGCGCGCCTTGCTGAGCCGGTTGATCAGATATGTGCCGCGCTGGTGCAGATACCAGTCGCTGATGTAGCTGACCGCCCCCGCGGTGACGAAGAGCCACATACTCGGGAGCAGGGCCGCGGCCACTATGAGCGGGTAGCTCACCATCAGCAGCAGCGCGGCGGCCAGCTCGGCCCCGGTGTCGACCCGGGCCAGGCGAACGGCTTTGGATATCACGAGGTGCCCACTCCTGGGAATGTGGAATTGGTTCAATGCGGAACGGAACGCAATTTTCACGGAACGCAAATTTCAGAGCCAATGGATCGGGTCCCCGGAAACACCGTACGGCATTCCCGGGGACCCAATACTCACAATTTAGTAGATATTACTACGATTCCTCACCCTGGGCCAAAACGGCGGCCAGCGCATGCTCGAATCCGGAAGCGCCCGCTCCCTTTGTCGGGTCCTGCTGCCGTACGTCGATCACATGGCCCGTCAGGGCGGACAGCAGCACGTCCAGCGAGGTGCGCGCGACCGCCTCGGAGGACAGCAGGCTGCCCGCGGGCTCCTGGCCGAAGGCCTTGGTGCGCATGGGCGTCGCGGTGCGCTCCGGATTCACGCAGTTGACGCGGATGCCGTCCGCCGCCCACTCGTCGGCGAGCGCCTGGGTGAGGTTGACCATGGCCGCCTTGGTGGAGGAGTACAGGCTGTACTCGGCGCGGCCGCGGGTGTAGCTGCTGGAGGTGTAAAGAAGAAGCTGGCCCTTGGTCTCAACGAGGTACTTGTGCGCCGCACGGGCGATCTGGACGGGCGCGAGGTAGTTCACCCGCAGGGCTTCCTCGATCGTGGCGTTGTCGGTCTCCGCGAGCTTGCCGATGCGCAGCACGCCGGCGGTGTTGACGACGTAGTCGATCCGGCCGGTCTCCGCGTACGCCTTCGACAGCGCGTCGTCCACGTGCTCCGGGTTGTCCACGTGCGTACCGGTCGTGGAGCGGCCCAGCGGGTACACGCTGGCGCCGAACTTCTTGGCCAGCTCGGCGATGTCCGCGCCGATGCCGTACGAGCCGCCGAAGACCACCAGCGTCCGGCCCGCCAGCAGCCGGCCGTACGCGGCGTCGTCCGCCTGGTCCGGGGCGGTCTGCGAGGCGAGCTGGAACAGCTTGTCGGCGATGAAGACGTCGACCGGCTGGGTGACCTTCATGTTGTACTCGTCGCCGGGCACGACATAGATCGGCACGTCCGGCAGGTACTTCAGGACCACCGAGCAGTCGTCGGTGGCCTGGAAGTTCGGGTCGCCCGCCGCGACCTCGTACGCCCGCCGGATGGTCGACAGCTTGAACGCCTGCGGTGTCTGGCCGCGGCGCAGCCGGGACCGGTCCGGCACGTCCGTGATGAACTCGCCGTCGCCACCGTGCGTACGGGTGACGATGATGGTGTCCGCCGACGGGATGGCCACGTCTACCGCCGTGTAGCGGTCCAGCGCGGCCACGCAGTCGCTGATCACGCGCTGCGACAGCAGCGGGCGCACCGCGTCATGGAACAGCACGTTGCGGTCCTCACCCTCGGCCAGGCCCTCGCTCAGCGCGGCGATCGCGCGCTCGGTGGTCTCGTTGCGGGTCGAGCCACCCTCGATGATCTTGGTGACCTTGGTGAGTCCGGCCTTGGCGACGATCTTCTCGACCTCGCCCACATAGCCCGGCGCCATCAGCACGAAGACGTCGTCGATGCCCTCCGCCGCCTCGAAGATCGCGAGCGTGTGCTCGATGACCGCCTTGCCGGCGATCTTCAGCAGCTGCTTCGGGATCGAAAGACCGACACGCTGACCCGTACCGCCTGCCAGCACGACGGCGATGGTGCGGGGCTTGGCTATGGGCTCGGACACAGACAGACCTACCTTGCGATGACGAGGGATGGACCGATGGTCGCATTCGGTGTTACCACCTAGCAAGGCGGACACCTCCCGCGCGGAATGTGTCGGCTACCTGCGGTTCACCTTGACCCGACAAGACGGCCACGGGCAAACAGAGGGTGACCGATGTGACGCACTCCACACATCACAGATGTTTTGCTGACTGGATTTCGCGGCTTCCCTGTGAAGCGCCTACAGAGCGCCTACAGGTTGTCCCCGAATTGTCCACCCCAGGCCCACCGCCCGCCCGTCGCTCACTTACGCCGCAGACCGCGCTTCAGGCGCCGGCGGGTCCGCCGCGCCAGCACCCTGACCAGCTCGCCGGAGGGGACCTCCTGCACGGGCTTGCCCTTCGCGGCGGGCGCCGGCTGGCCGGCCTGGGCCGACAGCACACCGAACAGCGCCTGCGCGGCGGCCTCCGGCGCGATCTGCGGAGCGGACGGCTCGTGCTCCGGCCCGGCGGCGGACGGGACCTTGTGCAGCAGCCCCGGATCGCCGACCACCCGCACCCCCAGCTCCCCGATCCGCTCCGCGATCTCGGCGCCGATCGTCGCGGCCGCCTCCACCGCCCACTGCGGCGTCGTCACCCTCACCTCACCCGCCGGCGGGGTCCGGCTGCTCTTCATCTGCGGCACGGCCCCGTACCGGATCAGCCGCGAGTACATCGGCTCCGGCAGCTCACTGCCGCGGAACGCCACGTTGAAGTGCCGCACCATCTCGATCTCGCCGAGCGTCAGCGACCGGTTCGCGGCGTCGGGCACCGGCACCAGGACCTGTTCCGGCAGCCCCAGCAGCGACTCGAACGACCGCAGGATCATCTCCTGGTCCGAGTCGTCCACCACGATCACCGTCAGATTCTCCGCGCCCACCGCCGCCGTCCACCGCTCGATGAGCCGGTCGTGGCGGTGCCGCCGCCAGAAGCTGGGGTTCGGCTTCTCGTACGGCGCCTTGCGCAGCATGTGGTGGAGCCAGTTCTCGTACCCCATGCGCAGGCCGTTCTGGACGTACTGCTGCCACTGCGAGGGCATGATCCTCACCAGCGGCCGCAGCGTCACCACGACGTGCACCCGCTCCCCGCCGAGGTCCTCGATGATCCGGCCGATGGCCTCCTCACCGGCCTCCGAGAAGAACTCGCTGCTGATCACCGCAGTGCGGTCGCCGGTCGCGTCCACCTGGTCCACGAGCTTGCGCCAGTGACGCTCGTCGGGCTCCGCGTCCCCCATCATCGACGGCCTCGCCGTCACCGCCAGCGCGGCGTGCATCGGATGCCGGTCGTCTCCCGGAAACTCCACCCCATGCTCCGCGAGGCGCTCCCGCGCCTCGAACAGCGCGCCCTGGATGGCGGTCGTCCCGGTCTTGTGGGGCCCTATGTGCACGAGCCGGGTGCCCGGCGGCACAGGAGTGATGCGGGGGCCGGAGGTACAGGCGGGGTTGGAGGTTGCGTCGCTCATGGCAAAGGGACGGTAATTCATGAACCTGAGAACTCACTGAGAAGAACACAGGGCGAACACGAGACATCCCCGGCCCCCGCCGGAAATCCGGGGGGGGGGTCGGGGGGGGGGGTCGGGGGGGGGGGTCCGGGGTGGGGGTCCGGGCAGCGTGGCCGGGGCGTCAGAAGGGCTTGTACTCCTCGAACTCCCGCAGGACGTCATCCCGTTCGGCGTCCCGGTCGCGACGGCGCTGAGCGGCCGGACGCGGGGCGTCGAAGCGGTGGTCCTCGCCGCGGCGGCCGAGCATTTCGGCGCCGGCGGCGAGCGAGGGCTCCCAGTCGAAGACGACGGCGTTGTCCTCGGGGCCGATGGCGACCTCGTCGCCCGCCTGGGCGCCGGCCTTGGCGAGGGCCTGCTCGACGCCGAGGCGGTTGAGGCGGTCGGCGAGGTAGCCGACGGCTTCGTCGTTGGCGAAGTCGGTCTGGCGGACCCAGCGTTCGGGCTTCTCGCCGCGCACGCGGTACGTGCCGTCCTCTTCGGTGACGGTGAAGCCCGCGTCGTCGACGGCCTTGGGCCGGATGACGATACGGGTGGACTCCTCGACGGGCTTGGCGGCGCGCGCGTCGGCGACCACCTTGGCGAGGGCGAAGGACAGCTCCTTCAGTCCGTGATGCGACACCGCGGAGACCTCGTAGACGTCATAGCCGCGCGCTTCGAGCTCGGGGCGGATGATGTCCGCGAGATCCTGGCCGTCGGGAACGTCGACCTTGTTCAGGACGACGATGCGCGGCCGCTTCTCCAGGCCGCCGCCGTACGCGCGCAGCTCGGCCTCGATGACGTCGAGGTCGGTGGCGGGGTCGCGGTCGGACTCCAGGGTCGCGGTGTCCAGGACGTGGACGAGCACCTCGCAGCGCTCGACGTGCCGCAGGAACTCCAGGCCCAGGCCCTTGCCCTGGCTGGCGCCGGGGATGAGGCCGGGGACGTCGGCGATCGTGTAGACCGTGCCGCCGGCGGTGACCACGCCCAGGTTCGGGACCAGCGTCGTGAACGGGTAGTCCGCGATCTTCGGCTTCGCCGCCGAAAGCACCGAGATCAGCGAGGACTTGCCCGCGCTCGGGTACCCGACCAGAGCCACGTCGGCGACGGTCTTGAGCTCCAGCACGATGTCCCGCGCCTCGCCGGGCACGCCCAGCAGCGCGAAGCCGGGGGCCTTGCGGCGGGCCGAGGCCAGCGCCGCGTTGCCCAGGCCGCCGCGGCCGCCCTGGCCCGCGACGAACGTGGTGCCGTGGCCGACCATGTCGGCCAGCACATTGCCCTCGCCGTCCTGGACGACGGTCCCGTCCGGCACCGGCAGGACCAGGTCCGTACCGTCCTTGCCGGAGCGGTTGCCGCCCTCGCCGGGCTTGCCGTTGGTGGCGCTGCGGTGCGGCTTGTGGTGGTAGTCGAGCAGCGTGGTGATCGCCTGGTCCACGACCAGCGTCACATCGCCGCCACGGCCGCCGTTGCCGCCGTCCGGTCCGCCGAGCGGCTTGAACTTCTCCCGGTGTACGGAGGCGCAGCCGTGGCCCCCGTTACCCGCGGCGACGTGCAGTTCGACGCGGTCCACGAAGGTGGTCATGGCAGGTGTTCCTCCAGATACGTACGGGGATTTCACTTAAGTAACGCGCCAAGGGCGGACCTGCTTCCCCAAACGGAGAAGTAGGATCCGCCCTCGGTCTCGCTACAGAGGCTGATTACTCAGCGACGGGAACGACGTTCACAACACGACGACCACGGCTGGTGCCGAACTGGACCGCACCGGCGGCCAGGGCGAACAGCGTGTCGTCCTTGCCACGGCCGACGCTGGCGCCGGGGTGGAAGTGGGTGCCGCGCTGGCGGACGAGAATCTCACCGGCGTTGACGACCTGGCCGCCGAAACGCTTCACGCCGAGAAACTGAGCATTGGAGTCGCGACCGTTCCGGGTGGACGATGCGCCCTTCTTGTGTGCCATCTCTCCTCAGTCCCTTACTTCGCAGCCGTGGGGATACCGGTGATCTTGATCGCCGTGTACTGCTGACGGTGACCCTGACGACGGCGGTAGCCGGTCTTGTTCTTGTACCGAAGAATGTCGATCTTCTGGCCCTTGTGGTGGTCCACGATCTCGGCCGCGACCTTGATACCGGCCAGCACCCACGGGTCGCTGGTGACGGCCTCGCCGTCGACAACGAGCAGGGTCGAGAGCTCGACCGCGTCGCCCACCTTGCCGGTGGAAATCTTGTCAACCTCAACGATGTCGCCGACAGCCACCTTGTGCTGGCGGCCACCGCTGCGCACGATTGCGTACACGCGGATCTACCTCTCGCTCGATACGGGACCCCTGATGCCAGCCACTCGCACAGGCCGAGGCCCGCGACGATCCCGAATGGAGTGAGCGGCCTCTCCGGCTGAGCCGGAGGGAGTTGCTCAGGAGCGTGTGGCGTACTTGACGCACACCGAATGACAAGAGTACGGGCGGGCCCCTGGAGGGTCAAACCGGACCGCGGAACCGGTGTCCCGATCCGGCCGTCGAAGGGCCATGACCAAGAGAGTTGGACACCTTATCCGCGCCCTCGGGGGCCTCGCCCTGGCCGCCGGCCTCATCTCATGCTCCGCCGAGGCAGAGGTGGTCGCGGGGACCACCGGGGCGACCCCGTCGCCCGGCCGGTCGGTTCCCTACGACCTCTACACGCACTGCGGCATCGACGAGGCGCTCTGCGCTTAGCGCGGTGGCCGGAACAGCTCGCCGGAGCCGTCCGGGTCCCGGGTCCGTCCTCAATCGCCGGACGGGCTGAAATCAGCCCGTCCGGCGATTGAGGACAAAGCGCAGCCAGCGGGCTGCGCAACCCGACACCGAAGCGGGCCGCCCATCGCGCGTTGCGAAGGGCGGCCCGCTTCGGTGTCACTGCGTTACGCCGTTACGAGGCGTCGGCCTCGGCGGACACCCCGGCCGGGGATGCCTGCTCGGCGGCGGCGGTCTTCTTGGTCGCCGCCTTCTTAGCGGGGGCCTTCTTGGCGACCGTCTTCTTGGCCGCGGTCTTCTTGGCGGCGGCCTTCTTCGCGGGAGCCTTCTTGGCGGCTGCCTTGCGCGGTGCCCGCTTCTTGGGCTCCGCCTCGGGCTCCACGTCCGCCTCCACGTCCGCCTCCACGACCGCCTCGGCGGTCGGTACGACCACCACGGCGGCCTCGGCCGACGCGCTCGGCGGACCGGCCGGAGCCGACGCCTTACGGGTGGCACGACGCCGTACGGGCGCCGGCGCGGGCTCGGCGGCGGCCACGGGCTCGGCCACCGGCTCGGGCTCGGCGGGGGCCACCGGCTCGGTCACCGTAGGCACCACGACGACCTCGGCCTCGGCGGCCGGGGGCGCACCCGCCGGAGCCGTGACCTTGCGGGTGGCACGACGCCGGGTACGGGCCGGAGCGGGCTCGGCGGCCACGGGCTCGGCGACCGGTGCCGCCACTTCGGCGGTCTCGGCGACCTGCGGCTCCGTCACCGGGGCGGGCGCCGGGGTGACGACCACGACCTCGGCCTGGGCCGGGGCCTCCGGAGAGCTCACCGGCGCCGTGGCACGACGCGAGGCGCGACGGCGGCTGCGGCGGCCCGCGGCGGCCTCGGCCTCCGCCGGGCTGCTGAACCACTCGTCGTCACCGGAGACAGCGGGCACGAGGTCCGCCTCGGTGACCGCGACGGGCTCGAGCTCGGGCTCCGTGTCGTACTCCAGAACCTCGGCCTCGTGCTCGTGCTCGGCGGTCTCCGCGACCTCGACCTCGCCGTCGGCGTCGCCGCCACGGCCGCGCCGCTTGCGCTTGCCGCCACCGCCGACCGTCGTCGCCTGGTCCATGTGGACGATGACGCCACGGCCGTTGCAGTGCACGCAGGTCTCGGAGAAGGACTCCAGCAGCCCCTGCCCGACCCGCTTGCGGGTCATCTGGACCAGACCCAGCGAGGTGACCTCGGCCACCTGGTGCTTGGTACGGTCCCGGCCCAGGCACTCCAGCAGGCGCCGCATCACCAGGTCGCGGTTGGACTCCAGGACCATGTCGATGAAGTCGATGACGACGATGCCGCCCAGGTCGCGCAGCCGCAGCTGGCGCACGATCTCCTCGGCCGCCTCCAGGTTGTTCCTGGTGACGGTCTCCTCCAGGTTGCCGCCCTGGCCGGTGAACTTGCCGGTGTTGACGTCGACGACGATCATCGCCTCGGTCTTGTCGATCACCAGCGAGCCGCCGCTGGGCAGCCAGACCTTCCGGTCCAGCGCCTTGAGGAGCTGCTCGTCGATCCGGTACGTCGCGAAGACGTCGACGTCGCTGTGCCACTTCGACAGCCGGTCGGTCAGGTCGGGCGCGACATGCGAGACATAGCCGTGGATGGTCTCCCACGCGGTGTCACCGCTGACGATGACCTTGGTGAAGTCCTCGTTGAAGATGTCGCGGACGACGCGGACCGTCATGTCCGGCTCGCCGTACAGCAGCGCCGGGGCGTTGCCGGTCTTCGCCTTCTTCTGGATGTCCTCCCACTGCGCCTGCAGCCGCTCGACATCGCGCGCCAGCTCGTCCTCGCTCGCGCCCTCGGCCGCCGTGCGCACGATCACGCCCGCGTCCTCGGGGACGATCTTCTTGAGGATCGTCTTGAGCCGCGCCCGCTCGGTGTCGGGCAGCTTGCGGCTGATGCCGGTCATCGAGCCCTCGGGCACGTACACCAGGTACCGGCCGGGCAGGGACACCTGGCTGGTCAGGCGGGCGCCCTTGTGGCCGATCGGGTCCTTGGTGACCTGCACCAGGACCGACTGGCCCGACTTCAGCGCGCTCTCGATGCGGCGCGGCCCATGGGCCATGCCGAGCGCCTCGAAGTTGACCTCACCGGCGTAGAGCACCGCGTTGCGGCCCTTGCCGATGTCGACGAAGGCGGCCTCCATGGACGGCAGTACGTTCTGCACCTTGCCCAGGTAGACGTTGCCGACGTAGCTGGTGGCCTGCTCCTTGTTCACGTAGTGCTCGACGAGGACGTTGTCCTCCAGCACGCCGATCTGCGTACGGTCGCCGGTCTCCCGGACCACCATCACGCGCTCGACGGCCTCCCGGCGGGCCAGGAACTCGGCCTCCGTGATGATCGGCACCCGGCGGCGGCCCTGCTCGCGGCCCTCGCGGCGGCGCTGCTTCTTGGCCTCCATACGGGTGGAGCCCTTGATGGACGTCACCTCGTCGAAGGCGTTGCCCGTGCCGGCGGTGGTCTCCGCCTTGGCGGCACGCGGCTCGCGGACCTTGACGACCGTACGCTCCGGGTCGTCGGCCCCCTCGGCGCCGCCACCGCTCTCGGCGGCGTCCCCGCTACGGCGGCGACGGCGACGCCGACGGCGGCTGCTCACGCTGCCGTGCTCGTCGGAGGCGTCGTCCTCGTGCTCTTCGTGCTCGGCGGCGGCTTCCTCGCCGTCCTCGGGCTCCTCGCCCTCCTCGGACTCGGCGGCGGTGCCCTCCTCGCCGTCCACGGCCTCGCCACGGCGGCGGCGACGGCCACCACGGCGACGGCGGCGCGACGGGCGGCCGTCGGCGTCGTCCTCGGCGCCGTCGTGCTCGTCGGCGTCGATCTCCTCGGACGCCTCGGGGGCTTCCTCGGCCACCTCGTCCTGCACCGCCGTCACGGCCTGGGAAGGCGCACCCCGGCGACGGCGGCGACGGCGCGAGCCGGTCCCGTACTCCTCGTCCTCGCGCTCCTCGGCCACGTCAGCCTCAGCGGCCTCGGGCTCCGGCTGCGCGACAGGCGCGGCGACCGGCGCCACGGGGGCCTGCGGCGCCTGGAACACCGGCGGCTGGAACACCGCCACCGGCGGCCGTACGACCCGCCGCCGGCCACGCGCAGGAGCCGCGTCCTGGGCTTCCGGGGCCTCCTCCACGACGGGCTCCGCCGCCTGCTCGGCTGCCTGCTCCGCCTCGGCGACCTCGACCGTCACCGACGACACCGGTACGCCGAACGCCTCCGCGACGGCCTCCACGGCCTTCGCCCGCGCCTCTTCGACCGTCGCGCCATAGCCGCGGATCTCGAACGCGTTCTCCACCTCGACGGCCCAGCCATTGCCGTCCCGCACAGCCTTCGCCGGGTACGTCACCGGCTCCACGACCGCCGCCACCCGCTTCCGGGTACGGCGAGTCCGCGCGGGGGCCTCCTCGGCGGGAGCCTCCACGGGGGCTGCCTCTACAGGGGTTGCCTCTACGGCAGCCTGCTCGGCCGCCTCCTTCGGCGCCAGCGCGCCGGGCTTCAGCCGACGCGACCCGTCGTCCCCCGCGAGGAACGACGCCGCCGGCGCCGCGGCGCGCTTGCGCGACGTACGGCGCGGCTTGGGCTCTTCCTTCGGGGCGGCTGCCTGCGGGGCTACTGCCTGCGGGGCCTCGGCCACCGGCTCCGGGGCGGGCGCCGGAGCGGCCACCTTCCGGGTCGCCCGGCGTCGCGTACGGGCCGGAGCGGCCTCGGCGTCCTCGGAAACGTCCGCTTCCGGAGCCGCCGCCGGAGCCGCCGTCTTCCGGGTGGCCCGGCGCCGCGCAGGCGCCGGGGTCTCGGCCTCGGCGGCCTCCGCTACGGCTTCCTCCGCCGCCTTCGGCGCACCCGCCGGAGCGGTCGCCTTACGGGTGGCACGGCGCCGCGCGGGCGCTGCCGGAGCCTCGGCGGGCTCGGGGGTCTCCACTGCGGCCGGTGCGGCCGGAGCCGTCACGACCTCGCTCACGGTCTCCCGTGCGGGCGCGGCCGGCGGACTGCCCGCCGGCCGGGAAGCCGCCCGTCGACGGCGGGCCGGAGCGGCCGTCGTTTCACTGTCAGGGCCGCCGGTGGCGGCATCGGTGGCGCCGGTCTGCGGCGCCTCGTTGGGCTCGTTCAGTTCGAGCATGCGGGCATTTCTCCCGTCGTGCTCCCGGGCGCAAGCGCCACACGGGAGCTGTCGTATAGCTCGTCGGCGCCGCCCTGACGGGCCGACGAAAGTCTCGTCTGTTAAGTGAGCGCGCTAGGTAAGCGCGCATCACAGGCGACGACAGTCCTACGCGGAATCCTCCGGCACCGTCACGGCGTCGCGATCAGGCGCGAGCGGATCGGTGACCGTGCCGGTCTCCTCGTCGAGCGGCCCCTGCGCCAGCCTGGTCACCGCAGCGGGGACCGGCGGCGCGAGGTCGGCCGTCACACGGAGGCCGGACAGGACGTCGTCGGGTCGCACGGCAGGTGTCAAATGCCGAACAACCAGCCGCAGTATCGCACAAGCACCTGCCACTGGCCTATCGGCACCCTGTTCGAGCGTGCCTTCAGCAGCCACGACGACCTGCGAATCCGCCGCCCCGACCACTTCCAGTGCGATCACCGCACCGCGCGCGTCGAACGCGCGCATGCCGTTCTTCGTCTTCCGCTCGACCTCAACGGTCTCCGCGGCCAGGAACACCGCGACCGCCTTCTCCGCCTCCGCGGGCTCCACACCGTCCAGGCGCAGCTCCCACACCGAAGCCTGCAACCGCTCGGCCAGCCCCGATGTACGGGCCTCCACCGCGTCGGTCACATCCAGCCCCGCCGGCAACGACTCGTCCAGCAGCGCACGAAGCTTCTCCGGATCCCGCGCCTCAGAGAGCGCGATCTCCAGAAACTCGGCCTCGCTGCCCACGCCGGTGGGTGCGGCGTTTGCATACGACACCTTCGGATGCGGCGTAAACCCCGCCGAATACGCCATCGGCACCTCCGCGCGGCGCAGGGCCCGCTCAAAGGCACGCTGAAAATCGCGATGGCTGGTGAACCGGAGGCGGCCCCGCTTCGTGTAGCGCAACCGAATGCGCTGCACGGTAGGCGCGGGCGGCGGGCCTTCGGGCTGTCGCTTGCCCAGTGTCGTTCAGTCCCTACGTACGTGTGTCGTCGTCGAGCTGGGCCCCGGGTGGGGCCGTCTGTCGTGTTCCAGGTTACTCGGGTGCGCTACTGCTGGGCGCTACGGCGGGCGTCGGCGGCTTCGGTGGGGGCCTTGGCGCGGGTGTAGGCCTCGGCGGACTTGAGCCAGGCGGCGCGGGCGGCGGCGGGGTCGCCGGTGGCCCGGTGGGCCAGGGCGAGGTTGTGCAGGGTGCGACCGGTCTCGTACCAGTTGTCGAACTCCGCGTACAGCTCCAGCGCCGTGCGGTAGGCGTCGATGGCCTCCGCCACCCGGCCCACCTTGTGTAGGACGACGCCGAGTCCGCTCCACGCCGTGCCCTCGGTGTTGCGGTCGCCGGTGGCCTGGTACAGCTCCAGCGCCGTGCGGTAGGCGTCGATGGCCTCCGCCACCCGGCCCACCTCGTGTAGGGCGACGCCGAGTCCGTTCCACGCCTTGGCCTCGTTGTTGCGGTCGCCGATGGCCTGGTGCAGGTCGCGAGCACGAGTGTGGGCGTCGATGGCCTCCGCGACCTGGCCCGCGTCCCGCAGGGCGATGCCGAGGTTGTTCCACACCATGGCCTCCTTGTTGCGGTCGCCGATGGCCTGGTGCAGGTCGCGAGCGCGTGTGTGGGCGTCGATGGCCTCCGCCACCCGCCCCGCCTGCCACATGGCGATGCCGAGGTTGTTCCACGCCATGGCCTCACCGGGCTGGTCGCCGGTGCGGGCAGCGGCCCGCTGGGCGCAGCGGCACAGTGTGATTTGGTCGTCGAAGTACCGCCGCCAGTGCAGGTACTCGCGACTCACGCACAAGGCCAGGTCGATGGCGGTGGGGGCGTGGTGGTCGTCGTCGGCCCACTGGGCGGCAGCCACCAGATTCGCCCGCTCCACATCCAGCCACTCCAACGCCTCCACGCGGCCTGCGAACAGCGGAGGCACCGGCAACCCCGGCAGCCACCGCAGGTGGTCATCGGCGGCATCCGCCAACCGGTAGTAGAACCCCAGCACCCGCTCACGCGCCGCCTCGGCCTCCCCCGATGCCTCCGCCAGCCCAGCCGCATACGCCCGCACCACATCGTGCAACCGCCACCGCATGCTGCCCGCATCGCTGGTCGGGACCGGTGTGACCACCCGCGCAGTAGTCAGGGACTCCAGAAGGGTGAGGGTCTGGTTAGCGGGGAGCTCGGCCATGGCGGCAATGGCGTCGGTGTCGGCCTCGGCAGTCGGGGCCATGGCAAGGAACCGGAAGACTCGGGCCTGGTCCTCAGGCAGTCGGGCGTAGGTGACGTCGAGGACGGGGCGGATGCGGAGGCTGTCCGCAGGGTCGGCAGCGGCCCGGATCTCATCGGCGAGGGAGGCGATAGAACGGTAGCGGCGTCGGCGGAGCATGGCAGCGGCCATTTGGAGGGCAAGCGGGATGTGCCCGCAGAGGGCGGCCAACTCGCGCAGGGCGTCGGGCTGGCGGGCCGGGCGATCGTCGCGGTCGTCGCTGATGTGGAGGGCTCGGGTGATGAGGCCGACAGCGGCATCCGGCGTCAGCGGGTCGAGATCGACGAGGCGGGCATCTAGGTCGATGAGCTGGACGCGAGAGGTGACCAGGACGCGGTGGCGGTGCGTGCCCGGGAGGAGCGGGGCGACCTGGGCGGGGTCGGACACATTGTCCAGGACAAGCAGCATGCGCTCCGGCTGCTGGGCGAGCCGCGTGCGGTAGAGCGCGTACTGGGCGGCTGCCGTCTGGGGCAGGTCGGTGCCGCGTACGCCGAAAGCGTCCAGCAGCGCCAGGACCGCCTGGTCGGCGGTGACGGGGTCGGGGTCGTAGCCGCGCAGGTCGACGAAGACCATCCCGCCGGGGAACCAGCCGTCGGCGTCGGCCTGGTGGGCCGCGTACAGCGCGAGCGCGGTCTTGCCGATGCCGCCCAGCCCGGACACGGCGCAGATGACGACGGCCATCTCGGTGTCGGGTGCCTCCGGCGCGAGGACGGGCAGCAGCCGGTCCAGGTCCGCGTCACGGCCGGTGAAGCCGGTGGGCGCGGGCGGGAGGGACGCGGTGGCGATGGGAACGGGGCCATGGTGGTGCTCGATCTTGCCGATGACCTGGCCGTTGAAGGTGGCCCCGGTGCCGAGCTCGGTGTGGTCGCCCTCGTTGGTCATGGCATCGCCCCCGTTCTGACGCCATGTTAGGACGGACCGCCGCCCTCGGTGCCGACCTCCGCCCAGATCGTCTTGCCCGGCCCGCCGCCCCCGCCCCGACTCCGCTTGCGGGGGCGGAGGTTGGGGGTCACCGACCGGCGGACGGCGCTCTGTGCGGGTGTCCGTGACCTCGATACGGATGGTCGTCCGGGTCGCCGACAGGCTGAGGTGGAAGTCCCGGCCCGGGACGTAGCCGTGCCGCACGGCGTTCGCCGCCAGCTCGGCCACGATCAGTGTGGCGGTGTCGTTGGGCTCGGTCGCGTAGGCGTGGCCCCATGCGTCCAGGTGGCGGGCGGCGACGCGGCGGGCGAGGTTGGCGCCACGGGAAGTCGAGGTGAAGCGCATCGCGAATTCGCGCAGACCGTTCTCGGAAGGGGGAGTTTGGGACGCCATGGCCACAACGGTCCCGGCGCCCCCATAGCGTGACCAGCAGCGGCGCGTGGACGCGGCGGCGTATGTGACCGAGGGGGCATCGGACATGACGAGTCTTCAGGAACCGGCGGAGCCCGGAACCGACACGGGAGCGGAAGGCCCTGCGGCCTCGGGCGTCCTGCGGGTCTTCGGTCGCCAGGTGAAGCGGCTGCGCGAGCGTGCAGGGCTCAGCCGGGCCGAACTCGGCGAGCGGACGCAGTACGCGCCTTCGACCATCGCCTCGTACGAGCAGGGGCGGCGCATCGCCCCGCCGGAGTTCGTCCGCAAGGCTGACGATGTCCTGGGCGCGGGTGGGGTGTTGGAGGCGGCGATCGAGGAGCTGGGGCGGCAGCGGTATCCGGCTCGGTTCCAGGACTTCGCGGAGATGGAGCGCGAGGCGGTGACCATCTATTCGTACGCGTGCCAGTTGATCCCGGGCTTGTTGCAAACGGAGGGCTACGCCCGCGCCCTGATCAGCGGCCACTGTCCGCCGCTCGACGACGAGACGATCGACCAGCGGGTCGCGGCCCGCCTTGAACGACAGGAACTGCTGACGATGCGGCAGACCACGGTGTTCGGGTTCGTGGTCGAAGAGGCCGTGCTGCGCAGGCCGGTAGGCGGCGAGAAGGTGATGGCGGCGCAGTTGCGGCGTTTGCTGGAGGCCGGTCGGCTGCGCAACGTCTCGATCCAGGTGATGCCGATGCGGCAGTGGAGTCACATGGGGCTCCTGGGGTCGATGACGCTTCTGGAGTCTGCCGAGCGGCGGACCATGGCCTACACAGAGACGCAGGGGGTCAGTACGGTGATCACTGACCGGAACGAAGTCAGCATCTTCGCGCAGCGCCACAGCAACGTCCGAGCCCAGGCTCTGGGTGCTGAGGACTCCGCGTCTCTCATCGAGCAGGTGGCAAGAGAGCTATGAGCAACGAGAACTGGTTCAAGAGCAGCTACAGCGACAGCGAGGGCGCGGAGTGCGTCGAGGTCGCCCTCGGCCCGGACAGGGTCCGCGTACGCGACTCCAAGGACCGGGGCAGGCCCCCTCTGGCCATCACGCCGACGGCCTGGGCCGCATTCGTGGGCTACGCCGGCGGGCACGGCATCCTGCCCATCGGCTGAGAGCGTGCCCTCCGCGTCACAACACCGATGACGGACCTCGACGGAGGGCGGCTGCTGACTCGATCAAGCCTGAGCGCTCGAGTTGGGCGAGCACATCCTCGAAGCTCGCTGGAGGATTTCGCCGCGCGGACGCGATTTCCTGCGCGCACGAGTAGACGACCCGCTCGTCCAGACCGATGAGGTCGAGGACAAAATCATCCGGCGACCTTGCCTCGATGTCCCACTCATCGAGACAACTCGCCGGGAAGTCCCTGAGGTTGGACGTCACGATGACCTGAGCTCCCGACTTGATCGCAGCCGCCAGGACGTGCCGATCGTCTGGGTCGGGAAGCTTCAGCCCCTGGATCAGAGGCTCGTACCCCCTGACCAGGCAGTCCCGAACCGCCCGGTTCATGAGCGCCCGCAGGCGTGACCGCTTGTCCTCACTCGGCACCTTGCTGACGAGCGCCCGGTCCATCTCGTCCAGAATCTGATCGGTCCACTTCGCTTGGACGACACCAGCCCGAGCCACCCGGATGAGCAGATCCCGAAGAGTGTTGGGGTACAGCACGCAGGCGTCATAGACGACAACGAACGCCATGGTTCAGTCCAGCCCCAGTTCCTGGTCCAAGCGCGTGAGCTCATCAGCGGCGTCTTTACGCTTCCGATCGTCCGCACGCTGATAGGTGACGAGGTCGTCGAAGCGGACCCGGCGGTGGCGGCCGACGAGGCGGTACGGGATCTCGCCCCGCTCCAGCAGCCCGATCAGATACGGACGCGAGACATTGAGCATCTCTGCCGCCACCTGAGTCGATACTTCCGCGTTCACTGGCACAAGCTGCACCCCCTGGCCACCGGCCAGGGCTGCCAGGATCGCGGCGAACATCTCAACAGTCGGACGCGGGAGCACCAGGACATCGCCGTCGCCGATCTCGGTGTGGATGCGGACGTCCTCGCCCGGCCCCGTGGCATGCGCAAGATAGTCCTTGACGCGGCGCAGCGCACGAGCTGCCGACTCTACGTCGACTGCTCCGGGAGCGATCTTGCGGCCTTCAGCGATGGATGCCATCCCGACCTCCTGTTTCCAAATGAATTATCCGAAACAATCGAAGTATTCGCAACTCGCTCTCGCGGCGAGTCGTGTCGCCTTCCTCCGCCACGGGGTCGTCTTCAGATGGCGATGGCATCGCATTCCCTCAATGGGCAGCCAGATGTCATGAGTTGATCCAGTATGGGGGTGGGGAACGGAGGCAAGGCCATGGACGCGGCACTGCTGGCGGCGCTCGCCGAGGGCGCGGCGGGGGACGCGGGGCGGCGGGCGCTGGCCGGCTTGGCCGCAGTTCTGGATGGCCGCAGCGACTCGGCGGCGCCGGCAGAGGCCGCCGCCGACCCCGCGCGGCGGGAGCGGTTACGGGAGTGGGCTGCCAGCCTCCAACGCCTGCTGGGCGACGGAGAACGGGCGGCAGTGGCGGCAGCCATGGATCAGCACACGGCGGGCAGCGGGGCGGCCTGGTACCGGGGCGATCACGTGGATTTCGGGGGCGGCGTCTTCCTGGGCCAGGTGAACGGCATACAGGTCGTCCTCCCGCCCGCCGGGCCCGCCCCTGTGGCCCTGGACGCGCTGCCCGCCCGGGCCACCGGCTTCACGGGCCGGGGCAACGAACTGGCGCGGCTGCTGGACGCCCTGGGCCCGGCGGCGTCCGACCCGGAGGCGGCGGTGCTGGTCGCGGCGGTGTCCGGGCTCGGCGGTATCGGCAAGACCGCACTGGCGGTGATCGCCGGGCATGAGGCGCGGGCGCGCGGCTGGTTCCCCGGCGGCGCGCTCTTCGTCGACCTGCACGGCTACGACGAGGTGCCGGTGACCGCCGACCTCGCCTTGCAGTCCCTGCTGCGGGCCATGGGCATCCCGCCCGAGCACATCCCGGTGACGGGCGACGAACGTGCCGCCTTCTACCGGGCCGTCCTCGCCGACCGCGAGCCGACGCTGATCCTCGCCGACAACGCCTCCTCACCCGGTCAGATCCGCCCCATCCTCCCGGGCGACGCTCGGCACCGCGTGCTCGTCACCTCGCGTGACAAGCTTCCCCAACTCGGTGCGCGGTTACTGCCGCTTGGCGTACTCCCGCCCGAGGACGCCTACGACCTCCTCGACCGCGCCCTGCGCGCGGCCGATCCGGCCGACCACCGCATCCTCGACGACCCGGCCGGGGCAAAGCGGCTGGCCACCCTCTGCGGTCACCTCCCGCTCGCCCTCCAGATCGCGGCCGCCCTGCTCGTCGCCGACCCGGGCATGTCGATCACCGAGTTGGCGGACGAGCTCGATCTCGACGACGGCGAGCGCAGCGTCCGCGCCACCCTCGACCTGTCGTACCGCCGCTTGCCTGAGGACCAGAGGCGCCTCCTGGGGTTGCTTGCGGTGGCCCCCGGCCCAGACGTCAGCAATGACGCCATCGCCTCCCTGGTAGGGGACGACATGCCGCCTCTGAAAGCCCTGGCAGCCCTCGAACGCGCCCACCTCATCGAGCGGGCAAGCGGCCGTACGCGGTGGCGGTTGCACGACCTGGTGCGGGCGCACGCGGCTGAGCTGGTGGATGCGTCGAAGGCAGAGGCAGCGCGTAGGCGGGTACTGGGGTTCTACTACCAGTGGGCGGATGCCGCCGATGATCACCTGCGGTGGCTGCCGGGTTTGCCGGTGCCGCCGCTGTTCGCAGGCCGGGTGGAGGCGTTGGAGTGGCTGGATGCGGAGCGAGCTAATCTGGTGGCCGCCGCCCAATGGGCGGACGACGACCGCCACGCCACCACCGCCATCAACCTGGCCCTGTGCCTGAGCGAGTATCAGGACTGGCGGCGGTACTTCGATGACAAGATCACCGTATGCCGGTGCGCCCAGCGGGCCGCCGCCCGCGCCGGCAACCAGTCCAGCGAGGCCACGGCGTGGAACAACCTCGGCCTCGCACTGCGGGCGGCGGGCAGGGTGGCAGAGGCCATCGAGGCCCACACCCGCGACCGCGACATTAACCAGGCCACTGGCGACCGCAACAACGAGGCCATGGCGTGGAACCACCTCGGCGCCGCCCTACAGGTGGCAGGCCGGGTGGCGGAGGCCATCGACGCCCACACCCGCGCCCGCGACCTCCACCAGGCCACCGGCGACCGCAACAACGAGGCCACGGCGTGGAACAACCTCGGCATCGCTCTGCGAGAGGCAGGCCGGGTGGCGGAGGCCATCGACGCCCACACCCGCGCCCGCGGCGTCTACCAGGCCAGCGGCGACCGCAACCGCGAAGCCGGTGCGTGGAACAACCTCGGCCTCGCCCTACAGGAGGCGGGCCAGGTGGCGGAGGCCATCCACGCCTACCGCACGGCGCTGCAGTTGTTCGCGGAGTTCGACAACTGGTACGACACTGGCCGCACCCTGCGCAACCTCGCCCTCGCCCACCAGGCCACCGGCGACCCCGCCGCCACCCGCACCGCCTGCCTCCAGGCCGCCGACGCCTACACCCGCGCCAACGCCCCCACTGAAGCCGCCAACGCCCGCCGCTGGGCAGAAGAGCCGTAGTCCCGCCTACGCCCACACCCGCGCATGCTCCGCGAAGAACCCAGCCTCACTGTGCACCGGAATCACGCACACCAAATGCCCGCCCGGCGCCCGCAGCACCCGGCACTCCAGCCACCGCGACACCTCCACGGCCCCCAGCGCCACCAGCCGTGCGGTCTCCGCCTCCACGTCGTCCGTTTCGACGTCGACGTGGAAGCGCGGCGCGTCATCCACCGCCTGGACGGCGACCACCAGCCCCGGCACCGCATCCGCGCTCAGCACAGTGAACTGCTCCTCCCCCGGCACCTCCCGCGCCTCCACACCGAGTGCCCCCGCCCAGAAGGCGGCCGACGCCGGGGCATCCTCCCGGGGCGTGTCAATGAGGACCGCGTACGCGCGGCTGCGATGGGTCACCGGTCCTCCGAGACCCCGAACAGAGCCCGACGCACGTCCGCCCGGACCTGGCGGACGGTCTCGCGGGCCTGGGCCAGGGCTCGCTTGACCGGCCACCACACGCTCTGCCGCAGCCAGCGGCCCGCCGGGCTGACGAGCACACGCCACGCCCACCGCACCGGCACCACGACGAGCACCCGGCCGAGCCAAGCCAGCACCCGCCCGAGGGCGCGCGAGATATACCCCGCGACGCGCCAGGCCCACCGCAGCGCTGCCCAGATTTCACGGCCGACGGGCGCGAGCACGTACCGGTACAGCGCAATGAGCGGCAGCACCAGGAGCACCTGGGCCAGCCACGCCAGCCCCGTGCCAGCCATCCCGAGCGTCCAGGCGAGCGCGCGCCCTACCGGCGCCAGTACGTACCGCCAGAGCGCGGCCAGCGGCACCACGACGAGCACTCGCCAGAGCCACGCCAGCCCGACGCCGAGCATGCGCAGAACCCAGTCGATCCCCCGCCCCAACGGCACAATCACGTACCGCCACAGCGCCGCCAGCGGCACCACCAGGAGCACCCGGCCCAGCCATGCCAGCCCGATGCCCAGCATCCGCAGTGCCCAGGCCAGACCGAGTCCCACCGGCACGACGACGTACCGCCACAGGGCGACCAGCGGCACCACGACGAGCACCCGGCCGAGCCAGGCCAGGCCTCGCCCCACCGGCGCGACCACGTACCGCCACAGCCACACCAACGCCGCGCCCAGCAGCCGCCCCACCGGCGCCAGTACGTACCGCCAAAGCGCAACCGCCGGCACCACGAGCAGCCACCGCAGCAGCCAGGCGATGGCGCGCCCGACCGGGGCGAGCGCGTAGCGATTCAGAGCGCGGCCGAGAGCCATGAGCGCGTCCCAGGCCATACGCACCGGCAGCAGGATCACCAGCGCGACGATCCGTACCGGCAGCCGTATCGCGGCGGTCAGGCAGCCGTCCCCGGACGGCGCCGCGTCGTATTTCTCGTAATTCCCCCGTTCATGCATGGGGGCACGCTAGTTGATGCCGGTGGGTACCCAATAGCGCAGCTTGCCGTCGAGTTCATCGGCGAAGCGGCCGCCGCAGGCCTCGATGACCTTGCGGGACGGGACGTTGCCGGTGTCGCAGGTGACGAGGGCGGGGTCGAGGCCCAGCGCGTGCGCGT
>Ga0307517_10002996_pt1 | contig 26708 bp, 27 predicted proteins | sample 23_EM_MG_FD_194515 | JGI IMG/M metagenome (GOLD analysis project Ga0307517, IMG submission 194515) | Populus trichocarpa ectomycorrhiza microbial communities from riparian zone in the Pacific Northwest, United States - 23_EM | ecosystem: Host-associated > Plants > Roots > Unclassified | place... | reverse complement strand
GAGAGAAGGACAAAAGACCTGTCACATCATTGTTTGGGTCAACGATGATGGTAGGTGGTTTGTCACGTGCTTTCCGCTTGTTCAAAGTCCCTATTCTAATCTACGCTGCGCTAAGACGAGAATGTCAACTTTGACGGCGCTCTCAGCTTCCGCGTTAAGTGGAAGGTAAATCCTGTGGTAGGATTTGAAGCATAGCAGAGAGGAGCGAGGTGGGCGAAAGTGCAAAGCACTTTCCCGACACCTGCTCTCGCATCCTGTCCTAACCAGGGTGTCCGAACAAACGCTGCGATACCCAAATATTAGGAGCCTGGTGACGCATTGGAGCGTGCGAGGATACCCAGATATTAGGAGACAGGCCTAAAACTAAAATTAAAAGGTAAATAAGTTAAGAGAACATACCCAGAGAGAAGTTAAAAATCAATTGGGTCCTCTAAATCGAAGCCGCAGAGGGTGGGTCGCAATGTGCAAGACCTAAGGGTTTGTTGGAGGATCAGTAAGGGTTAAGGCCATAGTTCCAGACAGCCATGACACAGAACAGTCAGGTAGAATATTAGCCAGAAAAGGATTAGTAACCAACAAAACGTACTGAATGTAATTGGGGAGAAAAGATCCCTGATATAACATGGGTATGGTCAATCCTTCATGAAATGAGGAGCATTAGCAGGGGATGGTATTGAACTTAGAGCTATGACATGCTTGCTGCAAAATGTCGCAACTGGTGCAGAAAATCTTATTTGATAGATAGGATAAGCTGCACTATCAATTCAAGGAGTGGAGTAAGTTCGTAATGATCTCGAAGCACATCTTGCAAGCCATCGTTCAGAAGAAAAATAAGGCATCCGTTCATACAGTGACGGAGCATCTAGCATGTTGCATGATGCCTATGGAACGGCTTGATGGCGGATCCGCAAGCCGTCATCCTACCAAAATACGCGTATTCACTTGAAAAGGGGTCGGAATTGTCGGCGGAGCATACGTCGTATATACGCAACCCGACGGTACAGCCCATGAGCCATTATCCCATCAAGGGGCACCCGCTTAAAAGCGGGCGAAAAGGTCTGTATGGTGCGTGGCGTACTTCTGCAGCTCGGCAGTAAGCCCCGCGAATATTCATCCCACCGAGGGGCAGGGTATCCACTAGCAGAGAAGCGATGTGATGTGATGCATGGTGCGTTAGCGTCTGCACATCTCGAAGGTGCACCTTGCAAACCTGTCATCTCATCAAGTGGCGGGGTATCCGCTGGCAGAGTGGGTAAAGCATGTTGCGCGGTGCATATTGCGTTTGCACGGCTCAACGGTGCACCCCGCGAGCCGTCATCCCGAACTACGGGGCATCCACCTGCAGAGTGGGCATAGCGTGTAGCATGGTGCATGTTGTATTTGCACAGCTCAACGGTGCACCCCGATGAGCCGCCATCCCGCCGGGTGGCAGGGCATCCACTGGCAGTGGGAGAAGAAAATAGCATTTGCACGGCTCGGGGTACTGGAGTTGCACCTGCGAGCCGTCATCCCATAATACGGGGCATCCACCTGCAGAGTGGGAAGAGCGTATAGCATGTAGCACATAGCACGTAGCGTGTAGCGTGTAGCAAGTAGCATGTAGCGTGTAGCATGTAGCATGTAGCGTGTAGCATGTAGCATGTAGCGTGTAGCGTGTAGCGTGTAGCGTGTAGCGAGTGGATATAAAGCCTGCAAATAAAGCCTAAAGTCAGAATAAAGTCGAATTGGCAACGCATCTGCAGATCCCCATAGCTTTAGGTGCCAATTGCGCTACCAAGGTGGTCCAACACGTGTCCTTCGCGTTCTCCGTAATGAAGTCGGGTCGAGATCTCGGTCCTGGGTGCAAGGAGGTTTGGATAGGTTAATAGCAGCTAAAAAACGAAGAGAAGGGTGCGTAGATGCACCCGAAAAAGCGACAGCGTGTCTCGCCCGAATCGCGACACGACGGAGAGAAGGACAAAAGACCTGTCACATCATTGTTTGGGTCAACGATGATGGTAGGTGGTTTGTCACGTGCTTTCCGCTTGTTCAAAGTCCCTATTCTAATCTACGCTGCGCTAAGACGAGAATGTCAATTGTGCAAGAGTTGGAGAACCATGGTTATGCTCCTCCTTATCCATACATCCCTCCGTTCAGCAAACACATGCCGTATTTTCAATCCACAGCTATCCGCGATGGACGGAGGCTATGATTAGACCTTCTGTATATGATGACGAATTCGTTTGATCAATTTGGACACGATCACTCCCTCCTCTTGTACTACAACATGCAAGTGTCTATATAACGAACTACCACCTATATCGCATCGAGGTGTGGCGAATTTCGTTTACCTGGTGAACCATGGTTTAGACAATGTCAAGATTGCTTCTATGTTCAAATTGGTACGATTCAATGCGTTCGACTCTCATACCATATTGAAGTCCTATAGGCTGAGAAGTTCTCACAACCGATGGAGGTCAAGGAATTGGCGTCTCACCCAGTTTCGGGGGCTCATCGCAGAGGTTTGGGCTAATTCTTTGCGTCAAATTTAATCCAGTATCCATGTGACTTTTTCCGGTATAGGATACTCAGCTCCAGGGAGAGAGAAGGTTATCCAAGTCGACGACGAAGGTGCAAGGTGGAGCACCCGAATCGACCAGGAAGTTTTATTGTGCGTTAGCCAGCCTTAACTTTGATTCTACTCGTTGAACTGAAAAGATTACCCTTTAGTCAGTCCCACCAGTCCCGGGATCCCTGGCCGTTAACGCGGGAGATTTCCTCATGCGCTGTATGTTCAATTCACCATGTTCTAAGAACTGTCGATGGTGCAAACCATTAACATGTTCAACTCCAGGGTCAGTCCACCGTGTACGAACACTGCCTTCAGCAAGCGGGGACGGCGAGACAGTCCCATCGCGGTACTCAATCCCATACGTGAGTACTTTCGCACTACTGAAATGTTAACGTTAATGATATGTATCTAGGTCCGTTCTGCGGTAAGTGCTACACATGTGGGGTAACTTGTAATGTCCCTCAAAATTTCCCGTAGAACTTGGATGTCGGAGTTGACTCCATTCCTGGTACTTGGTCTGAGAGTATGCCAAAGAAATATGCACCGATATCGGTTTGTACATATCCTGATTCTCGTAATTTACATAAAAGGATTGAATATTTATTTTCAAGGCCAGGGAGTATGTCATGGAGCGGTTTGCAACAAACTACTAAACAAATTGGCTAGAAATGATGTACGATATTGTGAAGAGGAATATTAGACAATAAAGGCCATGGGGTTGAAAATTATATACGCTTCGCTCGTTGTCTTGTTTGCAGATCGACACATGTTCCTCGTGGAAGAGGGAATGCACGAGGATCTCGACATCTAAAAACAGGATAGCTGAGCGTATGGAGTGAAGAATTAGTGGATGAAGACATGACGAAGAGAAAGCTTGGAAGAGACAACGGCGTGCAACGTTGCGTGCTTGCATCTGGTCTATGAGGGTTTCCGATGACAAAAGTGGTGAGAGAATACGCGCGGCGGGCGGCCTCTTGAGCCAATGGTTGTTGAGGTTATGATATGTGTACACAACTTAGGAAGTTGGTATGAGCATATACTTGGCATTGGTCCATATATATATCTAAAAAATCGGCGCAGAAAATGTTCTGGACCCGAAAATGAGCTCACCTTACATACCCGAGTCATATTCGAACAGTGCAAAATGAAAATGAGTGTATGTGTGCAAGGACATTGAAATTTGAGAGTGAACCATTGCGTAATGCAAGACATCCCTGTAACTTCAAACACACTTGTGACCCACACGCCACAACAGAACACGAGATGAACCGACCTAGCCCAGAAGGGCTCACGCCCGCTAACATGGACATCCACATGGAAAAAGTGCGCGTATATAATCAATATAGCGTGCGATGTCTATATGGATGAGCAAATTACAGTGACTGTTTCTTTTTCAGGTGGTTTGGCTCAATAAGGTTCAAGGCAAGATGCCTTCGTTGAAGGCGAGAGGGAAAATGAAGTGGCCCCGGGAAACAGGGATAGTAGCAGACCATTACGAGTAGGAACATCGCGTAACGAGGGAATGGGAGGCAGGAAACGCAGAATGGAACTGGGTAGTGGGAACGGCTCACCGATGGCAAATTCGCATCTATACGCATGCCCAATCTACTCAACACAGATGTAACCGAACGGCACGAAGGGATTTCCAGGGAAAATATTGGTAACATAACGCGTACTGTCGGGTATTCAATTCACATAAGCGGCTTCAAGAACTTGAAGTAGTGGCATACCGGAGCTACCCGCACAGAGACAAGCAAGCAGAGGTTAGCCAAGGCTATTTCACGATACCTAAGAGGTAATGTCACTATCAGGACGCCGAAACAAAGAAGAGAGGATAGCGATAAAGGTCTAACCGGCATCTAAATCCGCGCATTATTGACGCACGTCGAAGCCTAAAAGGAAATGCCTAAGCTTAGAAGGTAAACGCGATAAGTGGAACATGAGATGGATTTCGTACTGAATCTGACTTGCGGGAGGACGATGGCTGCCTTGGAGGGATAAAGTTAGTTTCTAGTCCATAAAAGGCAGAGCGAGATGAATAAGTAGAACTTATGGAAAGGATGAAAGAGAAACCAACGAGTCAAGTGAGGGCTATGTAACTTGGGTTCATGAAATCGCATCCGAGTTGACCACCTGGAATGAGCCACACTTGGATCGTTGGAGAGTGCTAGCGACCACCTACCAATTTTGAATTCACCGCCAAAATTGAGCAGATCAAGATAGTGGTGGAGTGTTATGATGCCACAAATCGACTGCTCCTCAGGCCTCAAGGCCTCGAGTCTCGAGTAACGATGTGGAATCAACATATGTTGGTCGATGATCAAAAAAGAAAATTTGATTTCTCCCGCTTTGGTTGTGTTTGGCAACACGGCTGTTCCGGGCTCAATTCTGCGTTGGCTCAAGGGTATTTTGTTCCTTTTTTCCTTCATTCCACATGTTATCTGTGCCGAGCGTTGGGGAAGACGCTTTCTATCCCCAGCATGACCGACTCAAAACTATACATTACTTATCGCATGCTCATGAATGTTGAGTCATCGATCCCGTACCCTTCCAAGCCAATGTCCATACTTCCAGTGAGCATAAAATCCTTCTTTGATACTACTCACAAGGTCAGAAGGAGCTCAGTGGTATAATTTGGGGTTGGGGGTTGGTTTGGAAGGCTTGTGGATAACGTACTGTCATTTTGGTTTGCATCAGCATGCCGCGTGCAAGGCTTCAACTTCGTCTCATCTAATTCAACCCAGTCCACTTTCTCTGCTCTCCGTTTCCATTTCCCTCGCTTTGATCACTCAGAGTGCGTGTAACCTGGTCTTTTTTCCGCCGTGAGATTACTCGCCTGCGAAACCCCTACCACTTTCAGAGGACGAACAGGTTAACCATCCAGGTCCATCCTGGATTGCTTACGTTCCTATTTTTACCTCTCCCGAGGAAAAAAAAAGGAAGTATGCATAAGATGATACCACGTTGGAACCATTCGTCCTCTCATAGTGCATGGAGCAATGCGTTCCACATATTTTACTTATTGCGCCCCCTCCACCATTTCTTCCTTCGCCACCTCCCAGGCTTCATTGTTCCGCTGTTCCGCTTACTGCACTCTGCCGCAGACTTCAAAGATTTGGCCGCGACAACCTTTGCAGGCTCAAATTTCCGGAATTTCTTTTAATGCCACTTGTAGCCTATCCATGATCACTTCCGAGGTGCTATCCACTTGATAACGTTTGTATGTGAACTTATTCCCCGTAATTTCCGATCTTCCTTCTCTCGCCACTTCCATTCCCTTTATTTCCCCTTCCCGCACGCGGCCGAAATGCCCTTCGAAGCCAAAAATTGCGGAATTCTTGTCAATGATAATCACACCCTACAGTGCCCATCCTAACTCAGGGCTTCTAGGTCTGGCCAACATACGAGAATTCTCAACGACCTTGAGTAATTCAATAATGGTCTGACTTCGCAATGCAAATAAGGACCTTGACATTTCGACCTTCTTCTCTGCGGAAGAGTCGCGGAAGAGTCGTCCTCGTGGTTTCGTTGGAGCGGCGTGCCACCGTATACCCAAACAGTCATGGCGCAACAACCTTGAATCGATCCTTCATGAACCTTCTGACAACGACCTTAAAAATTGGTCCTTGTCTTGGCGGTTTCTTTCGCGCAGACTCTTTTGGTTCTCATTCTGTCTTGCGGATTTGCGAAGGTTCATATCCTTGCTTGGCTACACGGCGTCCGTTTTGTCGCGCACTTTAGGCACAAGCAACTAGTCATGAACACCCAGGGTGCCGGAGCTCGTGGATCGTTCTGGTTTATCTGCTCATATCCTGGACACCATGCTCCCTTGAGGTAATGTCCCCACCCTCGAACTCACACTGGAATGTGCACCCAATGAAATATTTTCCAGTTAAGTTCGCTCAGTCATTTATTGGCAGTGAAGTTCTTTTGACGATCTCAGGTAATTGGGGTACATATCTGAAGGTTTCCGGTGCGTCCGAGACTTTGTTTCATTAGCCCACATGTTCATCGGGCGACGGTGGCGCGAGGTTGTGATATTTTGTCTAGGTTGTGGGGTACTTTCGTCATTTCTACATCCCTTTCATTCTTCCTTTTTCATCCATCCTCGCGTATTGCTTATCGTCTCGCCGATGGATAATCTGCTCTCTAATTCCGTCTTTTGAGTCTCCTACCTCCTTGTGATGAAGATTTTGGCTGGGGATGCTGCATACGGACCACCGTTTCACCACCTTCATTTTATCCCCTCATCATTTTATGGTGCGATTCAATGGAGCTGGTGTAAATTTTTTCTGAGCGTCCCCACTCGTCGCCGTTTTCCCACTTGGAATATTAAAGCCCTTTCACCCCATAACTTCCCAATCATGCTTCATCTATTTCCATATCCAGAACGACCACCACCAGATCCACGTATCGATGCCAGATACTGCTAGCGGCCTCTAGATGAGTTGTTTGTGTCGGCTGGCTATAGCTACTATCTCAAGAAACAGCCGGGTGCCTACCGTCTCTTGGCCCTTGGGAGATTTGATCCCCGAGCTTTTCTAGTTTGTGCGCTTCTCGGGTACGAGTGCTTTCCAAGAGATACTCGCACTTCGCTTTCAGACTTATTCTTTCTACTTTCTTTTTTTTTTTTTCTTTCCGTATGCGGTGAGTTCATCCGTCGCTGAAATGGATTGCTCTTGCACATTTCCTGTTCCACACTACGTATAAATTTCATGTCACACAGAACGAGTTCAACGTTCATCATTGAATATGTTACCGGCAACCGAGAAGTCGGTCTGATCATCTTCGTAGCCTAGAGCGACTGAATGGAATATCAACACTGACAATACAATAGCGGCGACGACTGTGGCGCCACGAAGATCAGCATCCGATATAGGTGTGTTTTTATGGAATAGGGGTTTTTCTATGAAGAGCGAAGCAGCTCTAGCCCGGATGCAGAAATAGAGGGAGACACGGAGAGTAAAGATGTGGACCCAGTAACGCCGGCTGAAGAAGAAGGGAAGGAGTAACCGTCATGGCTGCGTTCGGGTGCCGTTAATACGGCTTGAAAATGTCACCATGGAGGTGGGGACGACAATGGCTTTCATAGGACGTGAAATATGGAAACTCACAAAGCTCGGAGAAGCTCGGAGGAGTATTCCTTCTGCGGATTCATCGTGGAAGAGTTACTCGATCCGTGGCCACTCCTAACCAAACAGTGGCAACCAATTTGCACTTATAAAAACCCGTTCGTTGGCAAACAACCCCCAACCTCGGCCATCTTCACCCGTCCTCCAGAATGTGAACGCATGAACTTTACCCTCCAGGTATAGACAAGCTCTATTGAAGATCAACTTCTTGCCTTGGCGGTTGCGTGAATAACGACACCTGTTCGTTCTCATTCTGTCCTGCTGGATTGCGATGGCGTGGCAGGTTCAAGTTTCTTTCCTTGCTTGGATATATGGCATTTATTTCGCTAAATGTTTGCTCGCATACTTTGGGCACTATAAACTACTCCCAAACTTTCCTTTTTATCTCCCCTAGACCGGAGTCGGGCTTGTCACTGGTCAGCGCACATCCTGGGTTCCACGCACCCTTGGGATATCATTTTGAGGTTGATTTGTTGGTGGCGGTGGGTTTCGTTGGTGTTGGGCTAGAGGCGGGTTTTATGTTTGTGGTATTGGCGTTGGGGTAGAAGACATAACGGAGGGTTTTGATGAGGTATCGTTAGTCGAAGTTGATGTGGAGGGTGCGATAGCGGGGTGTTTATTCGACACCGAAGTGGATGGCGAAGGACCAAGAGAAAGCGTACCTTGGGTTTTTAAAATGTTACATTGTTCTGCCAAGAAAGCGCTTCGAGAACAAGACGACCAACCTTATTCCAGGAATCTAGTACACCAGAATTGAAATGTCAAGTCTTAACAAAGTCATCATTCCACGCCGCCTGGTCAATCAACCTTCCTCCAGCAAGTCAATTCGCGATGAAGTCGCATTCTTTGCTTGTAATGTCGGCGGTCCTATTACGTCACCTGCATTCCCATGCGCCGAGTGAGGGGAAATGATCTGAAGCAAGGGTATATCGGTCGATCCGTATGCGAAATCGTGTTAACAAAGTAACTTATTCGGTTAACTTATCCCTTACAAAAGTAACTTATGTTAAATTTTTGCGGTAAAAGCGAAATTGTCCACGTTAAGTCGAAGTTAACTTTAATATTCACTCAAAAAAAAGTTAACTTCTGGCTAACGTTAGGGACTATGTAAGGCCAATGTCGAGGTGTGCTTGATCGGGTGATTTGATGCCAGTTAAAGGACACTCTTGGTCCGTACGCTCCAAGACTAACTTGTAGACGCATTGGGTTGAGGATGGGTATTCACGGAAAGAACAGACCTGAGAAGAAATTTTGAGTAAGAATAGTTGGTGGCATCATTGGGTACGATCTCGTGCGTTACTGGAAGCGACTAACAAAAAATGGCCTTGGGATCAATCCACTGGTGGAACATCCTACCATTTGACAATTGTATCCTATTCTGGTGGCTATGGGGTGCATATGCCAGTGGGTGGAACGAACAACTGATCTACGCTGCTCGGCGGGATTGATCCATGGGATTTGATGGTGCCGAGCGCATTCACACCTCACTCGGAATATTGAAATAGACATGAAGATTCAGAATGTCATGGGTGGGTGGGAGGCTTTAGTATTTCAGTGAGAAAGGAATTTGCTGCATCCACACCCGAAAAATTGGCCGCGAAAAATTTAGGTATCCCTAAAACGTCGTGTACACAAAGCGACTCGGAAAAACGAAATGAAAGCCATCCGGAAAGGATTGAGCACTCCCAGACACGACCCTTTCGTACACTCCACCCTAGCCTCTCCAGGTACCACTCAACTACCTCGCATGTCCACACCCTCCAACCAAAAATCGCTTGCGCCACCCCTGCGATCTTGGTTATCCTCAGCCCGGCGCCACCTAAATCAAACAGCAAGAACGTAAACTCGAGCCTGATACCTGCTAAGTGGATCCGGCCAAGGAAGAAGAGAGTCTCCGGCTTTCTTTGGACCCAGCTAAGGAGGGAAGGGGATGGGGATGAAGCAGATAAGGGGAAAGCGTATGCGAGAAGATGATGAGAGACCACACCTCCGATATCAGTGCTAAGTCGGTGCAGTCCCGACATCTGGGGTCCGGGGTATACGGGGATCAGAAACGTGCCTGTAGCATGCGAAATCAGCTATCTAACGAACCGACGCATCGAATGGATGAATGAAAGATGTACCACCCATTTAACGAATCCCACTTCGCGCAGCATATGAAATCCAAGCTTTGTTTCCTATTCACGAGACGTGCGTTTTGAGGTGGGCGCTGCCGTCAGCCACCTTGACCTCCCACGCTCTGACCAATGAACGATTCCATTGTGCCAGCCGCACTCCTCCTCATAGCCTGAGCCACATCTACAGATTAAAAAAATGACAGTGGCTGTCGGTGAGTGCGTTGGTGATCATAGATTCGGCATAGGCAGAGGATCATGATTGAAAACTTGTTCTCGATCGGCCATTGATCGATTCCAGGAGGGTCAATTCAATGACAAGCGAGTAGAGGTCATCCACGGCTATATCTATGAGGTGATGTTAGGACGCCGAAGCAGAGAAGAGAGGGAAATGAAGGAAGGCGGAACAGTTGGCGGTAATCATCATCTAAATGCCCACACACTCCTCAGAATTTGGCCCATCCAAGCCTACAAATTATACCCAAGAAATCAGTGTCATGAATAAGTAGTAACCCGTCCGACAGTGGGGATGCGCAAGGAAATTCCGGTGTAGGACTTGGAAGGAAAAGCTTGAAGAGGTGAGCCGAATAGACGCGTACCATGTACCATAAACCACCCTTCCCCGAGTGCATCATCCACCTTGCGAGCGACCGAACGACATGGAAGGAACTTGGGATATGGATAATTGATGGATAATGGATTAACGAAAAAGAATGACAACCCGCTTTGGTTGTGTGTGGCAACACCCTCTCCGATCATCAAGCCACACTCAAGTTGCACAAGTTTCATAGAGCCTGTTCTAAAGACTAAAGTTCCAACTCTCGCTAGCGGCTACCTTCTACTCTTACTGCTTCTCTAGCTGTGCGCTGAGTCTAACCACAGGCTCTATGGCAGCTCAGACCTCCATGGATTGGTTCGAGAACCCGTTGTCAGTGGTCACCACCAGTTAGTTTCTCACCAGCCACTTAACTCAACTTGACCGCGACAGATGCCTCATCTGACCCAGGGACGTAGGCAGATCTCCGCTTTTACAGATGTTTAGGCAGTATGGGAAATAAGGATGAAGGGTGTTGGTGAGGGAGTTGTTGTAGGAATCAAAGTGTAAGTCCCAAGAATGGCGGTCACCATCTCCTTTTTCGCCATGTTGCTAACACGTTAATACCCACAGATTACTCACCCGATTACTCACCACTGCCCACGTAAGTTTGCCCAGCAAACTGCACCACCCTCGCCATTACCAAAGCCCCACAGCCAGCGACGCGAGTGCAGCCACAGTGGCAAACGCCCCCGATCACCACTAGTACTCCAAGGGAAGACCTGACAGGTACGTAAGGAGGCGACCTGCTGTTTTCTTTCCTTTTTACTGTCACCTCACGCTGCTGGTGCGTTATGGTCTAGATATCAAAACCCAGCGCGCGCACCCACCCAAAGCCCCTCCCCTCTTCAGGGATGTGGGCTAATCTCACTTGCCATGGATGATGGACATGCGGTGCAGGATTTGAGAAAGTTGAGAAAGTGGGAAGGGTATTGCAGCGATGTGGGACCCAAAATGTGCGTCACGCAATGCGCGATAAACTTTTCTTATCGCCCCACCTCTGATCGATGATCTTCCACCACCTAACAGTGGCGCAAACACATTGGGGCCTAGGTACATCATTTCCACCCCCACTGTGCACTGCTCCACACACGAACATGCGCAACCACCCGCCCGCGAGTACCCCGATTGCCATAACCCTACAATCGATGCTTCGAGCCCCATCCCACCCTGTAAGGCAACAAACCCAGCGCCAAATGCCCCGCTTGCCGATATTCCCCCACCGTCAACGCATCCACCGCCACCTACTGCTAGCGACGAAGAGCCACGGCATGCCTAGACCTACACCCCCTTTTCCACCGTCCCTCACCTCCCCTGTCACGCCAGCACAGACAATCATAGCCATGGGGGGGTATTGTGATGGAGAAAACCGCAAGGTTTACGAATGAACGAACCTCGCAGGTTTATTTGCTCGTACTGAGTAATGTGGATGAACCGTTGGGGGTCGTTCGTGCGTATGAAGGGGCGACATGAAATGCGATTATGCGATTGAACTGCAGAGTATATTTACAAGCGATGGCGCAGATGAATGCAGAGGAACGGCGGGGTATAAGTGGTATGGACAGAACGATGCGCCGAACGGAGCGAGTATGCCCCGCCGCCGACGTGGAGACCCCCCACGAGCATGTGCAAACCCAGTGAGTGGAAATCGACACAGAACACGTTTCATGGTACATTTGGTACCCCACGTAGCTTTCGTAGTGAATCCATGGCTGTTTTTAGTTGACCTATTGCCCCTGCGCCCAATCGTGGCTTTTTAAGGAAGAATTTTCGCAGTGCCTAATTGGGATTCACGGCGGGTTCCTAATTGAGGTTTGAGGCGGGTCTTGGGCTAGGGGCCATGCAGTGACTGTAGGCTGAGTTTGAATAGGTATACAGCCGGGCACGGCGCTGAGGATAGAGGAAGCCAGTGGGCATGTAGTGTGATATATCAGAAGCGGTCTCTACTTAGATTGTTTTTTGTATCACACTTGTAATCTAATTACATAAGTGTGATATATCACCCTGCCAGTATGTGGTGGCGACAGCAAGTGCAATGCATATGTCCAAGCTTGTGCGACACTCATCGTCGGACCTGCCAATCCACAGCTGAACAGACATGTAGATCAGATCAAGCTCCTCCTGCGTATTAAACGGTGCGTTGAGGGAATCGACAGATGATTGGAAGCTGTGAAGAAGGCGAGGACATGTGGAATAAAGTGACGCTCATTGTCGTTGAGACGATTGCTCCAGTCATGGACATCTTTGGATAGGTCCATCTCTTCAGATGTCCAAAAGGACGCTTTGGCTTTCTTGTGCATGTGCCAAATCTAATTAGAACATGGTAGATCAAGCGTTCAATGGCATTGCTGATTTCTCACCTATAATTGTCAATACATGCCTAGCTATGGAACCAGTGATTTGATATCGATGGCAGGTGGCATAGATGGGTTCGTGAAATGGGAAGCGGAGAATGAGCCAATCAGAAGTCTTCGTCAAGGACACTAAAAGGGAGTGAGCAACTTGGATTAAAGGGCATGAGAATCGACGTACAATGACTTCGACGATTGTCGAATGTGCCGGAGTGGTTAACACCTGCCTTCGAGTAATCCGACACCCACTTCTCAAAGAAGTTGGTTTTCCCTTGTGACAAAATCATATCCATGAAGTCGAAGGGGTTCGTCTTGTTGTAAACCTTGTCGTTCTAACGTTCCCTGGCGAAACAAGTAGGCGATTGGCAATAAATTCGATATGTTGGTACATAAGGTCAGCGATAAGCTTGACCGGAAGGGCATCTAGAAAATGTTTCAACAGGCTGTTGATAAAGGAAAGGAGTGCAACTCACCAGTTATTGTTCAATAGTGACAGCTGAGTCGGTGATAAGCAGTTTAACAGTGTCAGGATGGGGACGGCACTTGAGATGGCTAAATGGCAAGCAGGCGAAGTTGGTGTGCATTCCTTCGTCACGACTAATGAGTTCGTTGGAGAAGGTGAAGCCGGGTAACAGACCACGCTTTTCAGCCAGAAGATAGAAGCAAAGGAACCAGAGAACAAGATACAGCGACGAAGGTAACGAGGCGCCGTGCTGCAAACAATTCACTCTCCCGACTCAGCTGCGGGTCATCGCCATGTCAGTTTTCTTTCAATGGGACGTACGAAAGCAAGAGCAACTTGAAGGATGCAATTCAATCTGCAGTGGTAAATACAACAATACCCATCCACCAACAATTGAGCGAACTCAGGATCAATCTTAAACCCGCACATGGAAAGCCTGAATCTCCTTCATCATCTCGCTGCGCAACTTTGGGATATCGTTCTGGGAGAAAGTGGTGGGATCTTGTCCCTCTGCGAGCTTTTTTAGAACTTGGCAAGCAAACACCCCACAGTCGTAAAAGTTTCGTTGCTTGGGTGCGTCCTGTAGAATATTAGTCGCACATCCCTGGCTGTTGGTAAACGGTTCACCTGAACACCTTGAATGCACCAATCTGAGAAATCGAGATGTACGTCCTCATCAATGGAAATTTTCTCGAGATAGCCCTTTAGCTAACGGAAAAGGCAGTAAGATCCAAGTCAGATCATTAGAAATAAACAACTCACCATCTCAAGCTCCTCTTTTCCTGATGAACCGAGGCTATCATAATATTCCATCCGCTTCTCATGGAACTTGACCGCCGCGACAGACCAATGACTCGAGTTAAAGACAGGGATCAGAATCATTCTTTTCTCAAGCAATTGATTCTATAACATAATTCAAGTAGGACAGCAATCGTATATTGACATAACGCACCTTCCTGTACCACCTGATTACTCCATCCACCCCCTTAGACAATTTGGTCCAAAAAAATGAAGAAAAAAAGAAAATGTCCTTGGAAGGGCACCTCAATTTGATCATCTGAACGAAGAAGTTAATGACCGCGTCGTTTAGCCATCCTTGGCCTTTTAAGAGCCCAAAGTCCGCCTCGGTCAGTTGCTCCTTTCCAATTTTGAAGGATATGGGAAGGTATCCCTAGTAACGCGCGTCAACCACAAAATTATGGACGGTAAGATTAGACTTACTTTGGCAGGGGAGCTTGATCCAAGCTACCATTTGAATGTTGGGACGTAGCACATTAACACTGAATGCGATAAAGAACTGGTTCTGACCAGCTTACCTCGATTGGGACTTCATAGTCGGAATAAGGCCCTCCAAATACTGAACTTTTTCGGCGATCAATCTGGCTGGACTTCTGGAGCTGAGTCGACACGCTCGTGTCCTGCGCAGGTGTCAACGGTGGCACGAACCGCAACCTTTTCCTCGGCGGACTGGAAAGGCTTTCATCAAAGTCCAATTCGCCAAAACGCCGTTTCTGGCCAGTAATTGGTGGGGTTTCGCCTTCTGCTTGTTTCTCAGCTGTTATCATTGAAACTAAGAGATTGTCGGTAAAATTCTTACGCTCGAACCGCAACCTTTTCCTCGGCGGACTGGAAAGGCTTTCATCAAAGTCCAATTCGCCAAAACGCCGTTTCTGGCCAGTAATTGGTGGGGTTTCGCCTTCCGCTTCAGCTGTTATCATGTCGACACCTGTTATCATGGAAACTAAGAGATTGTCGGTGAAATTCTTACGCTCTTCAAATCCGTCATATACCACCTTACGCTTTACAAGGGCCCCAGTTTGGCCATCTCCGTTGTTATCGGAACGCTTGGTTCTTTTTGGGCGCGGCCTGCTGCGTGGTTTGCATTCGCCGCGCGGGATTCTTAAAACACCCTTGATGTGCGCGCAGAAGATAGGTTTGGTGGCATCTTTGCGAGAATACAGGTATTTTTCTCCTCGCCACCATTCCAGAGGTGCCATGTGTTGTCGTTCGCTTCGACGGGCTGAGGAAGGGAGCCCATTTAGTGTGCTGTGTTGCCGCGATACGGGTGGGACTCACGATTGTTGGTTTGTGATCCGCCATCATCGGAATGCCCGTTAAGCACCGTCTTTCGTCGTTTGGTCTGGGGTCGAGTGGACGCAGTAGTTGGCTTTATATTGGATATAGGGGCCATAAAACGGGCAGATTGTGATATGTTATAAAGAAGGAACTGCACTTGATATCTATGCGGCGGTGGTTCCCCAGTGCTTTATGCAATGACGTCATCACCTTAGGATTCCGAGGCTTTGAGCCAGCACCGTGGACAAACAAACCTCTTACGCTTATTTAAATGAGCGTGAAATTTCCATACCACTGTGTGAAGAGACGCTTACAACGGAAACATGTTAGCCGGCATTTCGCACTACATGGATGATAACATCTGAACTCCTAAGTTGGGCAATGGTGAACGATAAAAGAATATGGAGGATATGGTGTCGTATAAACATAGTAAGAAATATCAACAAAATGGCCAGTAGTCAGTCTACTACTGCGAATTTAAGATACTTGGGCAGGGCTCCCTAGATCCCAAGCAGAGCAAGTGAATGCTATAAAATTCCCTTGAGATACTCCAAAGTGTTACATAGAGTTCCATAGTGGTCAGGTATAGCTATATACTGGAACTGCAATGCTACACTGAACAGGACCTATTCTATGGTACTATACTGCTATGGAGCGCTGTGTAGCCTCGTACAGCACACCCACATTTTGCTGATGTGCATCGAATATTGGACGGACAAAGCCTGGTCGTGCTTCGCGTCCCGAGGATAAAAACAGAAAGAAAAATGATGGACGCCCACCCGACACAAAGGAAGAGCTGCAAGTTCAGGCTAAGAAAAAGAAGGCTGGCCACCCTTCAAAGAATACTAACACTGTGATTGAATTTGGCCCACCCAGTTATCCATGGGATGCGAACTCCTGCTGGCTTGATACATCCTTGGAGCTCCTCTTCGTTTCTGTCATGCGAAATTTCGATGATTTTTCCTCCCTTTTCAATTCCGTGCCCAATAATTCCGGTTTATATGCCCTCTACACGACACTCAACTTCCGGAGGTTAATCAATCATGATGAAGATGACCGCATCGTTACTCAGGCCCTCAAAAAACATCGGGATGCCTTGCGAGTTGTTTTGAAGAAGAAAAAAATTTGAATACCTGCCAATCATTCATGGTGAGTCGTTAAAGTGCCACTAAGATGTTCTTGACATTGAATTTTCGAAAGGCTTGGCTTTGGCATCTCCTCCGGGGACAGGATTCTCATCGTGGATCGTTCTCTGCCATGACATACTTTTATACATGGCTTTTCGATTTGCATAACTGCACGGGTTCTCAAGCTATCAAGGGAGCACATCTCGAGATTATCCAACCCCATCGTCGTCCGGAGCATGTTCTCCATGCAAATTTACACCAGGTCTATGGAGTGTCACAAAATACTTCAAACACCGCATCTCACTTTCCAGAGCGCCAAACGAGGCACTATCCTGCTGGCGGGTTAAGGACGGCCAACCTCTTTGCCTGGGAGAGCGAGTCGACCTCAAGGATTTAATTTTATCAATACCTGTCCTTCTTCATCTGGAAGTCGAACTCGATTCCAAGCCCAGGGTTTGGGACTTTCCAGAGACTCTATACCCACTTACCGAGACGTTGGCCACAGAGCATGCGATTGCATACGATCTCGTCGGTCTTGCTCTCTTTTCTTCCACCATGGATCATTTCATTGCTCGACATGCATCTGGCGACCGCAAGCTTATATATACCTATGACGGGATTGCAAACGGAGGAGTTCCAACCGTGGAACCAAAGGCCACCTTCCGCACTCATGTCTCCGGAAAGAAGATCAAAATTCCAGCTGGGTATTCAGTGTATCAAGCGTTCTACTATCTTCGAGGTGGAACAAACGCACAGAAAAAGTTTTATGAGCTGCGTATCAAGGATTTAGACGATCTTCTCAACATTCAGCTCGTCCACCCTGATCCCAACAAGCTTCCATCTCTTACCTATCAATCCGATGAGCTCGTCAAACTTGATAAAAAATTTCGAAGAGCATGGACAAGCAAGGGAGACGCCTACGCTGTTGAATTACGTGACGAACGAACTTTACCATCCTGGGGAGATTGTCAAAACGAAGGAATCTTTTGATGCGGCGGAAGAAGACACTCACCAGGATTTAGCGCCAGTAAATTCACTGCCTAATCGTCCCATCTCGCCCCCGTCCTCTCTCCCCAATTCTGACTTCTCCGTGAGCTGCAGATGTGGACTTAGTGGTGATGGAAATATCATATATCGACAAGAAGAAGGCGAGGCAATCCAATGCGAAGAATGTATGGAATGGTCACATATCGCGTGTCAGAAGGATGGACGGGCAGATAGATTGAAGAAGAATGAACCTTTCTTCTGTGATTTCTGCGACCCACGATATTTGATGGCTAATACAGAAGGGACTACCAAACGAGTTTCAGAGCGCAAGTACGTGTAATTCTTATTTCCTTTCGTTATATATGTTGAAAACTGCTACTAGACAGATGGAAGCTCGTACGATGTCTAAACAGCCTTTAAATGTACGTCTCCGACGTGGAAGAGGTGCTCTAGCACGACATGGCATCTTCTGGTATCCTGTGCGGTTCCTTCTTCGGGAACAGGATGGGCGATATAGGGTACGGTGGTGGAGGGGATGCGAATTTGCGAGTCCAGGAATTATTCCAGACACAATAACAACCGTCAGCCAAGGGGATATTGTTGACTCGCTCTGGAATGATCGGACGGAAAGACGAAAAATCCGGGTATGTCCAAGTCTTGTAAGCCTTGACAAAAAAAGACTAATATGACTCAGCTTGGGAAATGGAAACATTCCTGGGATATCCCAACATCAGAAGATATTCTCGCCGACCCTTCATCTGTTCCATATAACTAACAAATCCACGAAGCGTTGATGCCCTCGGAGGCAATCCTGCGACAAATATTGGATGCACCGGCAACAGTGAAGTCAGAAGACGTACCGGCGAAAGCTTGGCTAGAAGAAAAGAAGAAGAATATCGACAAGGAGCTCGTTCCATACGTTGGAAGCCTTTCACTAACCGAACGAGCTCAGGTTTCGAACTGGTTCGAAGAAAATATCAGTAAAGATAAGAAGCGTCGACACGTTTGGCTCGGACGCTTGCCCATCGCACACGCATATACCATATATATCTCGACGATTCTCAAGGCCGACCCAAAATACACAAAGCTCGGTAATCGGCAACTCATCGCAAAAGCATGGAACATACAATTCAGCGGTACTCCATCAGTTTTGCAGGATGTTGACGTCGACAGAGACTGTTTGGAAAATCTTGAAGAGGAAATGTTTGAGAAATCGGCTCGTGCTGGGATTGCTGGCCATTGGCAGTGGGGTTTAGATTCCGGGGACCACCAGTATTGGAATCCATATGCAGGCTCACCATGGAGTTGGGATCATAAAGATAGAGATGGAAGCGATGGCGAGCTTGAGGTAATGTCTTTCGTGTCAACTCCGGAAAAATCAACTGAAACTAGTACAAGCACGGACCCAACTATGACACCCTTCCATCTCAGTCCGCCGTTGTTGAGTTGCGTGACGGTACACTCCCAAAACCACGCCCCAAACCACGCCCCAAAGGAAGCAGCAAAAAGCAGAACAAGTAGCGTACGATTAATTAGAGCATGGTTTTCAGCCCGGCGTAGATACCTATTTTGTAATCCAAGCTCCTGTCCAAGTGCACGCAAGAGACAATTTGGCGCACGCATGTCCTACACTATTATCCTATGCACGCAAGCTGCGTGCCATGCAAGTACACGCAATGCACGCACGCTGCCACGCAAATTTTCCTGTGCCCATTACCGAGTGGGAGAGTCCCTTCATAGTCAATTTGTAGTGAATGGGCTGTTCCGCCATGGCTCAACATCAAACCTTATCTAATCTGTGCCGATGCTCTGTTTTATCACACGGTCCAACACAACCTGATCATGATGGTCGTTTTGACTCTCACCCCGCTGCTTCATATTTCGATTCCACCCCTGCCTCAGCTCCATGTCCGAAGTTCCAATGATTCTGAGGCTCCCTCTAATCTTGTTTATTCCACGGCCTAGCTGGTTTCCTCCTCACCACATCTCACATGAACTCCAGATGCCGAGAAATTGAACGCAGCCGTCCTGGGGAGCAGCTTCAAGTAGGCTCTTTTTCCGCCCGAATGAACACGACAGATTACCCGTTGCCGAGGATTTAAAAGGGCTGGTCCCAGCACAAAATGCACAAGCCATGTGTACACCGCCAAGAGGGGTTTTGTCACCTGGAACTTGGTTGGAGGGTATAGATCGAGTGCGTTTTCTTCTATTCCGAATCCCTTGGGCGCGTAACTTCCGTTGGACTCATCCGTTAGTTTCTCTTCGGTAGAACGCTCCCAACCACAAGCCTTATGGTTTGCTTCAGCCTCTTGATATTCCTTCTCGCCCTTGGCAATCTATTTCCATGGATTTCATTGTCAAACTCATGGGTATGATTCCATTTGGGTTGTTTGTGACCGCCTTACACATGCAGCGCACTTTGTGCCTTGTAACGAAACAATCTCTGCTCCTGACCTTGCTTGGTTGTTTTTAGATCGCCTATTTCGCCTCCATGGGCTAGTTCGATCATTTCTGATCGTGGATGATTGGGTTGATTATCTCCCACTTGCGGAGTTCGCGTTCAACAATTTGGAGAACACTTCCACTCGTCAAACCCCATTTTTTGCTAACCTCGCTTTTCATCCCACCTTTGAACCACAGATCACGGAACATTCTACAGTCCCAGCTGCTGACAGTCTCGCAGAACAGCTCGTTCAAATCCACGAAGAACTTTGTGCTGAGCTGGAATATGCGCAGAAGTCTCAAGCTCGGTACTATGACCAACTTCGCCTTCCTGCTCCGGAGTTCAAGCAAGACCAACTTGTTTGGTTACTCCGTCGCAATATCAAGACCACCCGACCTTCCACTAAACTTGATCATCGCCGATCGGCGATTAGGTCCCTACTGTATCATCAAGAAAATTGGTTCATCAGCTTATCTTCTCGACTTCCCTTTTTACCTCTCTCGTCTTCACCCCGTCTTTAATGTTGCTCTTCTTGAGCCCTACCACGATCCTTCCACTTTCCGACCTCATTCTTCACCCGAACCTTTTCACCTCGCCGACGATCCTGCGCTCTCCATTCAAACCATCCATGATGCTCGTAAGATCGGTCACCGTTTCGAATATTTCGTTTGCTGGAAAGATCTTCCTGAATCCGAAAATTCCTCGATTCCACTTTCTGACATTCCTACCTCCCAGAACGAACTCATTGACCGCTTCCACCGTCGTCATCCTCAGGCCCCTCGTCCTCACACTATTGTCTTAAATCAAACCTTTTCTATTCCTCCAACTACTCACTCTCCTTCTGTTTCTATTGAACTAACTCCTCAGACTTCTTCCCCTCACACAGATTCCGTGCTCGCCGTACCTCAAGCCTCGTCCACTCTGCTCGCTCCTCCTGCCATCCCTCCTGCTGCCGCTCGTCCTGCCCCTCCTCTGGTCATACATCAGAGATTGAGATCTGAGTACGTACCTCCCATCCAGACTACGACTCACACTGGTCGTGTCTCGGAACCTGCTCAATGCCTTGACCCCAAGCATTAAGCTCGAAGCGTGCATCTTCTCCTCAAAAGGGGGGAAATGTGAGGGTCAGGTCTTCGGATCATGGTCTCTCTTAAGTACTTACAGACTCTCTAGCACATTCATGATATATTTCACGATTTCTATGTACTCACGGACTTTGTATTTACACAACGGTCACTCACGGACACTTTAGTTACGTTTCGGACTTCTCCGAACTCGGAGCACATTCCGAGTTCTCGCGTCCTCAGAATCAACGCCAGTTTTGGGCACTCGTTCTCTCTCCTCGCTCGTTCACTCGTCCTAGTCCTCAAGATCTCGTAGCAACGGACTTCAAGCCCTGCCTTGCCCGTTACAATAAGTACGAGCTCCAAGTGCTGGATCACCGGATTTGACCTTTGTACCCTCAAAATGGAGGTACATACGTGGATACGTCCATACAACAAACTAGTACCATAGTGCGTTTCTCGAACGAAGGGAACTGTCAAACGATTTTATTTTCCAACATATAAGGAGGGACAACTCGGAGCATGGCGCACTGGCACCGATATAGGTCATGCATTACCATCGCCGTCCCTGCAGACGCTTGCATCGCCAGAACTGTCCAATTCCTTTGTCTGATCCCTGGGGAATACCTTCCCTCCCCCTATTAAGAAATGCTACATTTATGCGCTGTCTAGCCCCTCATCAGTGGACGAGGTCGGACGCTGCCCATTTCACATTACACTATTAACGAATATTAGGTCAAAAACACACAACCAGAGATGCAGAATGAGTTCCAGCCCATCGACGCGGTTTGAATTTTTCAGGAAGGCGACCGCTCCTACATCTTCGAAATCCTGACAGCGAAGAAAAACGCTGCTCACCTACTGATATCTCAAGTTTCGAGTGATAAGACCCCAGCGTGGCGATCTACCAAGTCTGCCGACCGCTTCAGATTCCTTTCACAGCTCTCCATAAATGTGGAGGTACCATAAACCCAACCGTTGAAATGAAAACCATCTGTGAAGAGAGTGGCTGAATACAACGATTGGGAGTGGGACGCAACCCAGCCATAGGGTGAACTGAATTCCGAATTGAAACCGCCAAAGCAGACTTTCAACACCACAACAAGGAAAAAGGGAGAGCATCATTATTGCTGTTTGCACAAAAGGTCGCCATCGTGCGAAATTGATCAAAATGTGTACCTTCGGGGCCGAAACTTCTAACGTCTATATCTCCTCAACGAATGGACCAAATAATATGATTTTACATGCGTTGTAATCGTCTCATACAGCCCTATTGCGCCCCAGTATTTTTACCTTCCCAAAGTGAGTATCACAAATTCGACCTTTTTGTAGCCTTGCAAGTACTATCCAGGCTCTGCCGCTATAAATAGTGAGAAATAAGATATTTTGGGCCTGCAAAATGGTGTAAATACATGTATTACAGTGCGCCCCATCAAAAAAATGAAAGAAATCGGCCAGGAAATGACCGGAATCGAGTTTCCAGTTGCAAGACGCGCTCACTCACCCTGTCACGCAGTGCCATCACCACAATCCTTTCTGTTCATCACCATCGTGCCCCAATCACTCAAGGTTACTATGGTTAGAGAAAATCCACTCTCTGATGACCTCCGTGCTGTCATTCTCAATATGGCACGTCACTTGGATGTCCCCGCGATAAGGCATTATACAGGCTGTCCTGTCCGTACGATCCGTGATGTCCTATTGGATTATAGTCGCAAAGGAACAATCCTGCGGCATCACCGTCATAAACAGACGTTGAGGGGTAAGAAACAAGCCCTTACATCTGCAAACATCTGTGTATGTGCAATTCAAGACCATACGCAACTGGAAACTCGATTCCGGTCATTTCCTGGCCGATTTCTTTCATTTTTTTGATGGGGCGCACTGTAATACATGTATTTACACTATTGTGCAGGCCCAAAATATTTTATTTCTCACTATTTATAGCGGCAGAGCCTGGATAGTACTTGCAAGGCTACAAAAGGTCGAATTTGTGATACTCACTTTGGGAAAGTAAAAATACTGGGGCGCAATAGAGCTGTATGAGACGATTACAACGCATGTAAAATCATATTATTTGGTCCATTCGTTGAGGAGATATGGACGTTAGAAGTTTCAGCCCCGAAGGTGCACATTTTGATCAATTTCGCACGATGGCGACCTTTTGTGCAAACAGCAATAATATCACCATCGCCATCCCTATTAGAGATTTTTGCACCTCTTGCACCACCTCCAATTCCTTCCAAGACTACCCGTGATGTCCGAGCCTTTGGGGATATGTGCCTCCTTCCCCAGGCCACAGTGCGTCTGCGTGCTGGCGCGTTTTACTTTTACGGAGGTCGTACGTATCCACTTCATATTAAACAGTCTGTAGAATCCTCAAATATACGACCAATCAAGCAGGCTGAGTTCCAGCCCACCGACGTGGTTTCAAGGCTTCGGTTCGGGGAGGCGTCTCCCTCCACGGAATCCTGACAACAAGAAAAGGCAGTGCCCACAAGTAGTTGGTTTCTCCTTCACTGACGTCTCCAGTATTGAGTGATAAGGTTCCAGCGTGGCGATCGACAAAGCCTGGCCCACCGATTCCGTTCAGACCATGATACAGCCGTAAAACGAAGACCATCTGTGAAGACTGGGTCGAATACAACGGTTGGTAAAATGCAGCGTGGAGATACGAAATCAGGATAGCAGGCTTGTGTGATGCCACGACAAAAAAAAAGAGGGGGGTCACTGACAAAGGATTCAAAATCGTACTTATCTTGTTTGACCGCACAGTCTGAGGAAAAGAGGTTCCTTGATTGTCAATGTCGGTGCAGCGTTCCAGTTTATGACGCAATATATCCTGTTGGTCGTATTTCCTTTGAACTATAGAGAGTAAGGAGCTGAATTCGTCGTCGAGAGTAGAATGCAGGAAAGGCTTATCGATCAGTGACCAAGAAGTTAGAACCGTGACCTCGAGTGATGATCTCCCACAATCCTTTTTCTTTCCTCGACGACAACGCGTACACGCCCCATACAATCTCTGCTCAATACTGTTGTATACACTTAACGTGACACTACAGAAAGCTCTTGCTGTCCGCGATATGATTGATGCCCATCGCCATCAACAGCTCCGCTGGTGAGATATTCATTATTTTTCCCCTTCGTATCTGACATGTAATTTCGACGTAAATGTCAATGACCTAGTCACTCGGCGTACTTCCCAGGTCTCTAGATATTGGCGCACACTCATTTTGGAATCTCCAACAATTTGGGGGGCATTTGGTAAGGTGAAAGATACTTCGCGCGGTGGTGTGGTTAATCGTCTTCGCTCATCGAACCAGTTAACATACACATCCCTCTCCCTGCGACACGGACGATGGCTCGCCCACCAAGGCTCCTCTCCGAGTCCTTCAATGTCCATGGTGCTTACCATTAGGTCAGTCCCCTTTAACGCTGCACTCTAGGCAAAACCGTGGCGCTCGACAACTCAACCCCACAAGGCACGGTACACGGAAATGAGCACATTCCCAAACGTAACCACCTCATGATCCAACCGTCATAGGGAAGACAACTACCAGGCTTTCCAGACCAGGAACGACAACCTTTATGGACCATACTCAGATTCATCGCTGGCTGTCGCCTCCCGCACCCTGATGCACGGCTTGCTGGTGAGCGGGAGCCACGCAGTGATAGGTGGCAGTGTGAGGTCGTCGTTAGGTGTGTCAGTTGGTGTTCCGCATGATCATGATGTTGTCCGCCATCTGACTGTGTTGGCGGTGATAGCCCTTCACAGTCAAGTTGCGAGCCCAACCCATCCAACGACTGGCTGGTCTCGGTCATCCTGCGACATTGTGGTGTCTGTCACCGCCCAATGATCAACCCGTCAACTTCGAGACAACCCTGGTTAATCTTCGTGTTCTACGCGTTTCGACATGATTCGTTGCTTACCCGTAATTTCCTAGGATATCCAACGCACATTTGAATGAGAAGTAGGGAAGTGAACCTTTCCATCCACTTTCCTTCGTTCATTTGACCCCCGCCCCACGGCTGTTGCTTATCGAACATCCCTCATCGGATCGGTTCATTTCTACCTCTCGTCCCTTTTTGTCGAATTTCTCACAAAGCTGTACAGTACCGACGATGGTGCCTCCGCCTCTAGGTCATTCATCACTTGGCTCAAAAACTGATTCACGAATCGTTATCTGGTAACCCCAACGTAATCCACAGCCACCCGAGTTTTGCACCAATACTTACATCTCATAACCGTAGGGCAAGTCACGAGAGCAAACTAAGCCTCGTCGATTCTTTTGGCTGTTCTCGCGTGCGAGCCCTGGTTGAGAACGGATCGCCCGGATTTTCTCCGACTGCTTCATCTAGTCCATTATTCAGGCATTCAAGTTGGGCTTCGTCCATTACAATTCTGCCTTCTCGTCGTTCGTGACCATCCTCGCTGTAACAACGGTCATCGAACCCCTGTCATCGACGCCGTCAGATAGCGTGCAATGTGTTCGTCGAATTCTCAAATTAATCTTTTCACTGCAATGGCCATGCTTATCCCTGAGCCATCTCCGGAGACGAGATCGCCACTTGGGTGGGAGATCTTGCCTGAAGAAGGTCCCCATGTATCGGTAAGTACATTCCTTATCGATCCTACCAATATCGTTCTTTGACTCACTACACCAGGTATTGGATTGCTATTGGCCCAGGAGACCCTTGACGCTCGATTTTTGGTTCTAGGCAAGTGATCGATGTCAGCCTGAGATATCTCTATCATCGCTTTTCAATCAGGCACGGCGTGGGTGAGCTCAACCTCCGATCTATCCCTTATTCTATCCATATTTTGGGTACTACATGCATTGTTCATTGGCCAAAGATTGAGGAAAACTACCTTCGGCTTTCGGTCCCTATCTACCTCCGAATGATCCAATTATGGGCATTGTGTGGCCTTCGGAGCTGCCACTGAAGAGAAGGTTTTCCTCATTTTTAGGCCCGGGAAAATGGATGTTCGAGCTCCAGCGCTCAACGCTCAACATGCACCCCCTTTATCCCTCTAGAAGTGACGCCCTTTCTGCCTTTCGTGGGATTTTTTTTCCTGGACGAGCCGCTCTGCCAACCACGCCATCTATTTTTTGTCGAGCCTCTCAGAAAACACCTGATGGGTTTGAACGTTCAATCCATCTCTCTGAGTCTCGTCTCCTAGATGAGCCGCTATGTCAACCACACCATCTGGTCGGTATAATACAATCCTGTGTGTGGTTGTCCTGTCTTACAGGATATTTCTTGCCTGGATTGATATGCATCTCCGAACGACAGGGTGGTCGACTATTGTTTTGGCCCATTTCTTTGTAACCTGATTTGAGGGTTTCTTGACCTTCTACCATCCTTGGTTCAATGCTTTTTCTGTCAAGAAAATATGCGATTGGGGGAATTCATGGCTTCACGTTTTCTCGCACGGTGTCAATTAGAATGCTACAACTTCTACGTGTACTTGCCGCTTGAATCCTAGCACGATTCTTTGAACTCTCTGGTCACAACCTACCTTCAAGTTGTCATCGAGTTCTCCTTCGAATGTCCTTTTTCTCATTTTTCCATATCAGAGGATCTCGTTAATATAGTCCAATGTGACGAGACATAAGGCCGATCGGGAAGTGTCTATGAGCAAAATATGTATTTTTCATGTAATTGTACCCCTCCAACCGAGGTCGATGAGCTTTGAAACATGGATCCCTGGTTCCTGTTACCTGCAGTGGTATTGTTAAGTTTCAGATAGAAAATGCGGCAGGTGGCTTCAAAAAAAAAAAAAAAAAAAAAAGTGTTCGGAAG
>Ga0307517_10002995_pt1 | contig 26709 bp, 18 predicted proteins | sample 23_EM_MG_FD_194515 | JGI IMG/M metagenome (GOLD analysis project Ga0307517, IMG submission 194515) | Populus trichocarpa ectomycorrhiza microbial communities from riparian zone in the Pacific Northwest, United States - 23_EM | ecosystem: Host-associated > Plants > Roots > Unclassified | place... | reverse complement strand
TTTGATTTAAAACCCATTGATATATATACTCTATATTCATAAAAAAAAAAAAGCTATGTTTTTTCAATGTAGGATAAAATTATTATTTTTTTTTAAATACTTAAATTTAAAAGTTTAACATAATATCTTTTAAACGTGAGATAAATAACTTTTAAAAATATTTTTTAAAACTTTATTATTTATAATATGTATAGCTTATATTTACATTGATTTTTTTTTTATAAAATATTAAAACTTCTTTTTTAATTTTTCCGGGTTGACCCGGGATTACCCAAAAAGCCCGGGACTCGGACTCTTAGCCGGGTCAACCCCGGACCAAATTTAATAATTATAATACTAGGTTTAATAAAATTTTTTTATCACCTCTGAGCTTTGCCATTGGTTGCACGTTGTGATAGAGGAGTGGGAAAAAGATTCGAGAAATTAATATTATCATACTCTTTAAAGAGGTTTGCTCGAGGGCACAAAATTCTAAGCAATTGATGCTTAACAGCTCTTCACGTCATGGGCCATGACAATAATGGGTCCATGTATACATTTCCAGATTTGGCTACAAGATATTGACACATCATGTCTAGATTATCAGAAAGCCAAACTTAAAGCTTTAATTAAGCACATAATTATTATGACTAGAGTGCGATCAATCAAGTCCCATAGTCACCGGGATCATAGAAATCAAATCCAATCTGATTTTTAAGCAAATGGGTCACGGGCTGCTTAAATTAAGTTTAGTAACATGAGAGATTGCAGCTAGATTAACTCTAAAGCGCTTGCTTTATAACTCACAGTTGGTAGATGCCTCATCAGCAGATAACTTTTTCTCTAATTTAGTACTTGTATGATTTTCACGAGATCACAATTACGTTAATCAAATCCAACATGGACCCGTTTCTCAGTTGAAGATTTGTGTGTTTGTATGTAAAAGTTCTCAGCTTTGATTTTTTCCCCCTCCGGATCCCTCAAAGTAACCAAAGGCAGTACTGTCAAACTTTCTGTCTAATCCAATATTAAAGTTTCTTTAAGAACACCCTTTGCGTGCATGAAATTCAATAATACATGATTCAAGTTTTTCGATGCTGGGTATATATGGATGTTCTAAGTTGGAATCCACGTTTGAGGCTGCAGAAAAGAAATTTCCAGTCCTGAGGTTAATAAGTGAAAGATGCTGGCGAAAAGAGATTAAGATAATCATGAATTGCAGTTTTAGGGTACGTTCCAACCACAATTTTAAAAATATTGGTTAATTAGCATGCATGATTTTATTTAAATTGCAACTATAAAAACTACCGCAATATCAATATCAAACGCATATTAATTTTAACATCCATTAATGGACTGGTGGCTTGGCTGATCTAGCAAATCTGGTAGCTCAAAGTGGATGTATAAAGCAAGAGGGATAGTATTAATTAATTCATATCATCAAATCATAATTTTGTTATTAAGCTAGCTATTAACTCAAGTTTGCTCTTCCAATTCAGTACTCCAGTGCTGTGCTGCATTTAGTTGTGATTTTCCTGGCACAAGTAGCGCAAATTAAATGAGAAGACTTGAATATTAAAAGAAAAGGTGAAGAAAGTATATATAGCAATATATAGACCATGGAGTTGGCATTATACAGGTAAAATGTGCATGCATGTAAGAATTACCACCACACTGAGAAAAGAGGCTGGGGCTGGTAAATAATTACTGTCATATATATCTTGGTATGTACGTATACATGGAATTAAAGAGGAGTTCAATAGAGGCAGTACATTTCAACCCACCATTCATGAAATCACAACCAAATCTTCATTTCAGTAGGGCACACTGATGAATTGTCTCTGCATAACTTCTTTACATAAGAAAAGTAGTCATGTCTTGGATTAAAGACAGGCACTTTGTGTACATTATGAAGCCTCCTATTTCTGGTTGCCAATCAGGGATCGAGTCCCACTCCTAGCTAGCTTGATTTCGATCTTATCTGCTTTTCGTAGCTCTCTTTTTATCGTCTAGTCTAGCTAGCACAATATCATGCATGCGCGCGTTTTTTCTTTTTTCTCTCGGGGTGTTTTTTAAACTGAGGCCGGCCGCCTGTTTTTCAAGGGTTCTTTTTTAAGACCAGAGGTAGGTAGGTATACTATCACCAATCCTCATAGAACACATTCGGCTCACCTTGAAAACAAGGCTTAAGATACCTTAACAAATAGGATTATAAAATGTAGAATTGCAGTCAACAAATTAAGGATTCAAGTAGCACAACTCGAACTACTCGAGCTTCTTAATTATATATAATGAGATGGATATTGTGGTGGTTTATCGATAAACTTACCAATCTTTAATTTCTTGTTGTATCTTTCGAGCTAACGAGTCTCCTTAGCCATTAAACAAGTTTTTCTCATCGCATCGATGCTGGATATAATTTCTTTTTTCAATCTGATCTTGTTAGATTGTGATAGTTAAATTAGAGTGCAAATCCACTTTTCATCACAACTAACAGCTAATAAATACCAGCAACTGTACGAGCTGACAAGATAAATTTGATGAAATGTAGTCGATACATGCATACATACATTCATAAATTAAGAATCCAATATAATTAGTCACAAGCTAGCTTGAAGGTCGCAGACAATTAACAGACGTGCCAACTTGCCAAGCAAAAAAAGGCAAGCAAGAGCACTACATATATAATTTTTATAATTATAGTGATATTCTATGCTAGGTTTTCGCATATGCATGTCCCTTGAACATGGTGTCCCCTGCAAGGGAAGGAAACACAAGAGGAATCCAACTATATATTATACACACAAACACACTCCAGTGCTGGGTTTGTTAGGGTTTCTTTGTCTTATAGCTAGCACAAAACAAAATATACATATGGGGTATATATAGACTAGCAATTAGCAACAGGTACGTAGAAGGAGAGGGGGGGATTTCTTTTAGTAATTAAATGTTAATACCCTAATTAATAAAGTAGTATCAGAAAGCCTTAATCAATGGTCTGAAAGGATTACTATAATGAAACTGAGATGGAGGGGAAATACATACCAAGATCGATATGGACAGCTAGCTTATAACAGGTATCATACTGGCTTCAATTAAATTAATAAATTGGCATAAACAAATATATAATTTAGTAAATCAATGACTGTAATTCTTTTTCAATATATAATTGCATGCACAATGCCTGGCCTTCTGGTTACGATGCCATATGAATTTATTTGCGGATAAGAGTGTGTTCTTGTGGTTTAGTTTTCGGTTTATGTGACAACTACTCATGAATTGAATCAAATTTAAAAAAATATGATATAATTTGTTTTTCTCTGATGTTTTAATACTAGCTAAAAATATACTATGAATCCCATAGCTTTTTCCTTTTCTTCTATCAAACACATTTCTAATTAAATTATATCAGGATTTTTTCTTCTTTTTTAATGACCCACGTACACAAGGACGTGATTCTTGAACAATTTCCATTAATAAGAATAAGGAATTAATGCATCAAATTAATGACTCCAAGATAGGGTTCAATTCAAATGATATTAAATAATTAAGTTACGGATGAATTAGTATGAATGCTAGCTCGTGATCAACTGCCCGGTCTACCATTTCAATAATTTAGGTAACCAAACGTAACAATTTGCTGAAATTCTTACCCTATGACTGTGATTTTTTATAAATAATTTTTATATTAAGTGACAGTTTAATATTGTATTTCTAGATATATTTTAAGAATATATTTACTTTAAAAAATATCAAATTAGTATTTTTTTAATAATTTTTTATTATTCTAATGTGCTGATAATAAAAATAAAATAAACTTATTTTAATATATTTTTAAAAATATTCATATTATAATATCAAACACCAAGCACGTACTATATTTTTATTAAAATAAATTATAAGGTAATTAAATTTTGAGCAAGTGGTATATATAATATTACTGTAGTGGTCATGTTAGATGCAGCTAAGTCTATATGAACCTAGCTAACTAGCTGGCTAGTTCACCATTATATACTAGCATTATAAATCCAATCAAATGGATAAACTTACCATCATGATTAATTAGAATTGATAAATACAAAATTTATATATATTCTCAAGAGTGAATTGAGATAAAAATATAAAAGATATTGACTTTACAAGGCTTGTGATTAGAAGCTCGATCATGATATATTAATTGCATATATTCTTTATACATGTGTGTATATATTCTAAGAGTTCATGCAGCCAACACAATTAGCAAACTCACATTAAGCACGACACGACCTTACAAGGTTTTGAAGTAATCCTTAAACAGCAAGTAATGAAGCTGCGTTAAATCCATGTCTTCTTGTCGGATATTACAATATCTTAATTACTTGACAATATCAGAGAGAAGTGAATCCACAAGGGCAATAATTTATCTGCCTCAAGTAGTCAGTCAGTTGTTGGGTTTTACACAACAAAGCTTTTAAATGGATAGATTTTAACGTCTCACATGCAGAATATATTGTGAGAGAAGATGAGATCATAGGGTTCTCTTCATGGCTACAGGCTGATGATCGATATGTGAGCTAATTAAAAAGGCAAATTTACACCTGCCAAATGGAATCAAGCTGGCTTGCAGGATTTTCTTTCTGCTGGTGATCTAGCTAGTATGGAGCCTTAATTTCTACTTGAAGCTGCATCAACTATTTACAGCTCATCGATGAACTACTTTCTTGTCAGCAATAATAAATTAACGAACTACTGTTTACCCCTTTGAATTTGATCGTTGTTAATGGTGCAGCTAGCCAACCTGGCTAGTTTGTCTTGGTTAATCTTTTGATTCAGGAGGGATAAAAATAGATGAAACATGTAAGATATTTTTCGATTTTTTTTATGTTTTTGCCGTCTTCCTAGTATACTAATAAAACACAATAAATGATAATATTCTTTAATTGTTTCAACCATAAAAATATATTTAATAATACACCTCTCACATTGACTTTATATATTTAAGGAAAATAATTATTATGAACATTAATCTTGAATTTCAAATATCAAAAGCTTAAAAAGAGCTTTTCCTTTCTCCGCAGACTATGAAGAAGGGGCAATTCTTGAGTTTTATTTATTTATTTATTTAATTAAGAAGGGCAAGCCAAGCAAAGCATGGCAAGGCAGCTAGTAGTGACAGATAGTGCTGTTCCAAAACATTATAAAATCACATTAATGGCCCTTTTCTGCATCTTCACCATCATAATCACAAGTCAGCCACTACTTGTTTATCTTAATTGAGATGTTTGACCATCTAATTACATTGATTAAGTAAAGTATAATCAAGTCTTATTAACATCCAAATAACATTCTCTAAAATTACAACCAAAACCTTTAGTTGACCACAACAAAATCATCTTTGAGTCATTTTGATTACATTGAAACATCATCATCTATATTTTCGTTGTATTCTTAAATCAGTTTATGTATTGATTAAAACTAAGTTTCTTTGGCCAATAATCCTAGAAACATGTTTCTGCATTAATATGATTTATTTAATAATTTATTTAAATATTAATCTTAAAATTTGAATTAAAAAAAAAAACCCATCTTACTTACCAAGTAACCACTTTATCTACCAAGTCAATCATGCTCTCTGTCCTAGGATTGAGAAATAGCAGGGAGGAAGAAGCTTACAAATTTCCATGACTTCTCTTTTACTGTACTGCTTGACGACTGTATTTTGTTTGTGTAAGGTCTAATGTTGTAGTAATGTTAACTCTTCTAAACTAAAACTCATCACCTACCACTGATAACTCCTTCCCTTCTTCCTCTTCTTTTTTCTCTCTCCCCCCTTCTCTTAAAAAGATCTCAAATTTCCATGTCCATCATCCCCTACTCTTTACCACAAGCAACAATAGAGCCCCTTTCTTCTTCTTGTCATTTGTGGCTTTGGGGCACACAGAAAGCTCCACCCCAGCTTAGATTCACGCTCACATTTTCATTTCTTGAAAGGAAATCTACGCTTTTTTGCTATTTAACTTTACCCTTTCACAATTGGATTCATTTGGGTGTCTTCCAGGTGTGTTGCTTTTGACATTGGTTTTTGGGTTTTGTTTAGTCTTTTGAGATCTGGGGTATTGAGGAGTTGGTATGGCGAGGGCGTTTCAAAGATCTATGCTTTAAAGGTTTCTTTTGTGAAGTTCATTATAGAGAGGTAGAAAGATTCAAGCTTTTTCTTTGCTTTTCACTTCTTTTCCTTTTCTGCCTCTTAATCCATGCTCATTTTGTCAGCAAAGATTGTATTCTAAATGAAATGTTTCTCTTATTTTTTTTGGGAGAGTCCTATTCTGCTGTGTTATCTAATCTGTTCATTTGCTCATTGAAATGCCTGTTTTAATGTCATTGTTTTATCTGTATGGTTTGTGGAGTCCTGAATTTGGTTAGCTTTTTTTTTTTTTTTTAGGAAAAGGATTTTGTAATGTGTAGAGAAGTAGTTACGCGATTCTTCCCGTGAGATTCTGCATTGATGGGATTGCTTCTAATGTATATATATGTGTTTCATGTTAATTATGCAGGGTTTGGGCATCTGAAAAGGCAAGATGGCCAATGATCTAAACGCTGAACTATCCAAGAAAACTGCCATTTTGGGTCTCAAGGTCTGGGAAGTGATTGGAATTTGTGTTGCATTATTTATCATAATCATCCTCTCTGTACTGTCCTTCTGTTTAACTTTACGGAAGAAATCTAAAAGAGATAGAAACCGTCTTCCCCTTAGCCAAATCCCAACTATTTCCAAGGAAATTAAGGAAGTTCGAGTGGAACAGGTATCAACAAATGAATTTGTACCTCGTGATGGGATTCTTCTCACAATTCATGACAAGTCCAGTGACAAAGAATCGGATAAGGTCTTGGTTCATCTAGGCATGGGGAAGGGGAAGAATGGAGGCAATATGAGTAAGTCAGATTCTTTTCATCATTTAGAGAAAGATTGTGGATCACAGTCAGGTGAAGAAGGGAGTTCCGGAACAGTAACTGTATATAAACCTTCTTCTTCATACCCTATTACTGCTCCTTCTCCGTTGATTGGTCTGCCTGAGTTCTCTCATTTGGGTTGGGGTCACTGGTTCACCTTGAGGGATCTTGAGCTTGCAACAAATCGGTTTTCGAAGGAGAATATCCTTGGTGAGGGTGGATATGGAGTGGTTTATCAGGGACATTTGATCAATGGCACTCCAGTGGCAGTAAAAAAGATCCTGAACAACTTGTGAGTTTGAAATTAGCTTTATGATTCTTGTAAAATTTCTTACAATTGATCTTTTCGTATCACTTTAAGTTTTCTTCAATCACAACCTCTTAACTCTTCTTTAGGGGCCAAGCGGAAAAGGAGTTTAGGGTGGAAGTTGAAGCCATTGGTCATGTTCGACACAAGAATTTGGTTCGTCTTCTGGGATATTGCATAGAAGGGACACACAGGTACACCATTTTTTTTTACCACAGATGATGCTATATAGTTTAGAGTTGAGGTCATTTGCTCACACGATTCACTTTGGGCTTTATGCCTTAGGCATCAACTCATTATCAATAGAAAGGTTCTGTTTTGTGGCTTAAGAATCTGATTGCTAGCTTACCTGCCTGTTATGCAGAACTGCTCAAGTTCTTATCATTATGATCTAATACATAAAAACATTGCAGGATGTTGGTTTATGAGTATGTCAACAACGGAAACTTGGAACAGTGGCTTCATGGAGCTATGCGTCAGCATGGATATCTTACTTGGGAGGCCCGCATGAAGGTTCTACTTGGCACGGCTAAGGCGTAAGTCAATTCTGTTTAGTCCCTCGTTGGCCTTCAGGTTCCCAAATGACTTGGTATGTTTCTTGCAGTCTTGCCTATTTGCATGAGGCCATTGAGCCAAAAGTGGTGCATCGAGACATCAAGTCGAGTAATATATTAATTGATGATGACTTCAACGCTAAGGTTTCTGATTTTGGCTTGGCCAAGTTGCTTGGTGCTGGCAAAAGCCATGTAACGACTCGAGTTATGGGAACCTTCGGGCAAGTACTTTCTGCAAGTGTATTCTTACTGGTTCTTTCCTTGTTACTCTTGTTCTTTGATGGAAGAGGATCATCACTTTTAAAATCAACCCCATTCTTCTTGCCTTGACAAAATAAAATCTTACAGATATGTGGCTCCTGAATATGCAAATAGTGGACTCTTGAATGAAAAGAGTGATGTTTATAGCTTTGGGGTTGTGCTGTTAGAATCAATCACCGGAAGAGATCCTGTAGACTATGGCCGCCCTACTCATGAGGTATGGCTATTTTACTTTTGCATTCTCTACCAAGTTTTTTTAATCTGTCTTGAGTCCCTGGCTATATCATCAATAAACCAATGCAATTCAAATTTACTATAATGGTTACTAAATGCCACTCAATTTTAGGGTTCTAGTCTAGCCTAAATTAACTTCACACTTATCAATTGCTTTTGTTTTTTCATGAGTTATGGTTGGTGAGGTTAAGTGACAGAATTGACTGTTTAGATAAATGGTCTAATAACTGGTTCTGTGCTCAATAGCTAGGCTAAGTGACAGAGACTGAGGCCTAGGAATAAGTGCTTCTACTCCTGTCTTCTACATTGCTATTTTACTCCAAAGAGTGTTTAACCTAACATAACCAAGCCAAACTCACATCGGTGATTACCCTGTGAATTAACCAAAATCGTTAGACATGCATTATAAGGGCTAACCGTGTTGTTCTTGAATTACTGCATTCTCTACAATACAATCATTCGACAAACTTGACATCCCATTTAGAGAATTGGATGAATTGAAATGAAGTTCATTTGTTTATTTATGTGCTGTAGTAAAGCATGATAAGAAATGAATTAAACTATAAGCCAGTGAACATTGAGTACTAGTTATCTATTTCTGTCGCTTTTGTATCTACTATCCCTTAGCCCTAAAGAAAAGTTAAAGAGAAAACATGATAAGATTTTTTAACCAGATCTTTACTCATGCTAGTCAGGATGATTAGATGCCATTTCTATTTCCATATAGGTTAGCGAAGACCAGTGGGAGAGATAGGGAATTATTGGTTTTTGTTATTATTATTATTGATCAGGGGTAACAATATAATAAATAATAAATGAACGTGTCTAGTATCCTATGAATGAAAAACGTGAACTATTTAAATTTTCTAGATACTGACAGCCTAGTACATCATCTAGTTTCCAAATTAGCTTTCTAGGCTCATTCAGTTTCAAGCCTGATCATGCCTAGTTGAGTTTATTATAGACTCTCTTAGAATTGTTGTCCTGCATCATTATTCCTCCCTTGTAATTATTGAGGCCATATGTTCAGTAGCTGGAACTTTATTCTCTTTTAACAGCTTTTAAAGCTGTGTTGATCATTAAATCATCTTACTGGCAGGTAAATCTTGTGGATTGGTTGAAAATGATGGTCGGAAACAGACGGTCTGAAGAAGTAGCAGACCCAAATATTGAAGCGAGGCCATCAACAAGAGCTCTAAAACGTGCCCTGTTGACCGCTTTGAGGTGTGTTGATCCAGATTCTGAAAAAAGACCTAAGATGGGTCAAGTTGTTCGTATGCTCGAGTCTGAGGAATATCCCTTTCCAAGAGAGGTTGGTTTCTGACTTCACTTGTACAGTCCAAAATGCATCTGATCACTTGTAACCAAAATCATTTTTGAATATGAACATGTGTAATCGCTTGCATCCTTTGTGCACAAAATGGTGCACCATGGCAGCCAAGATATCATGAATGATGGTGCTACCTCCATCCTCACAATTCTTGGCTGTTTTTGTGCTTGAACATGGATGATTGCTTGATTGCATTCTTTGATTTTTGCTATATTGCACAAAATGTGGGCCATGGGAGCCAAAATATCAACACTGATCCTCTATATTCTCGAGTCTTTCACTGTTTTTGTGCTTGTTCAGTATTTACTAGAGAAGGAATTACCAGCAACTCACTTTTAGCTTTAAATTCGATGTTATGAAATTTAACAACGAAGAAACATGGCTTTTGGCTGAATTTGGAGTTCAACTTGTAACTGTTTTCAGGATCGTAGGCATCGAAGAACTCGAGGAGGTAGCATGGAAATTGAATCTCAAAGGGAAAATTCTGACACTGATCGCAGCGACTATCCAGGTTCAAGATCTGAAAGCCTGCGAATTTGACAAAACATGAGACTCATTTAGGGAATACAAGGGACTTATAAATTGAGATGGTTATTCTTACAATTTTTTCGGGGTGCCTCAGACATTAAAATGTTGATATCTAGGACACTGAACAGGGGGGACAAGTGATTTTCTTCTTCTTTTCTCTTTATTATTTTTTCTCATTTTGTTGTATAGGGAGAGATGATTTGTCTATGTATTGTTATGGACTTGGTATTGTGAAGAACCCATGTTACTTGGGGCCTAGGGTGTGTACAGAATTGGGTTAGCAATTCAGAAACTGTTTGATGAAATCCTCCCTGTTCTACTGCCTCTCTCTATTTCTCCCTCTCCTTCCTGATCCATATTCTACACCATGGAACCTGACTATCAACCTAACTACTCTGTGTTTGATTCATTGACCAAGACAGTTAAAAAAAAAAGCCCCTCCTGATTTTTGAACTTGCTTGCTTTTGCAAATTCTGCTTTTATGCGAAGTAATTAATTCGAGACAAATCAAATACAGAAAGACAGACAGGAAAGGCTTCTTAATCTCAAGACTGGAAACAAAAGAAAGCTATGATACCATCACAGTTTAGAGTTTTTTGAATAAAATTGTGTTTTTTTATTGAGGATTATCTATTATATAGATATAATTTACAAGCTAAGAAAAAAAAATACATTAAGAAATAATAAAGGCTGATACAATTTTTATTGAGGATTATCTATTATATAGATATAATTTACAAGCTAAGAAAAAAAAAATACATTAAGAAATAATGAAGGCTGATACAAGAAATAATACAAGCTGATCTTCAACCCTTAGAAACAGCTAACCTGCATAACAGTCCTTCGGAAGTCTTCATGTATTTTGTTGCCTGAACATCCATCGACTATTCCTCTTCCAAGTTCTTAACTCTTAACCAATCATGTGAATGAACTATTCTAGGAGTGCTAGTTCTCCACTAAGTTGAATGTGGCTCACATTTAGTTAATCAAACCCTAAGCTTGAAGGAACTGTCCCAATGAGCTAAAGAGAGAAGCTAGGTTATAATTAGTTGGCAAGCCAATACATTAACAAGCCATCCACATAGCATCTCAATACCATCACTTAATTTTGACAAATCTCAAACATCTTCCGATACCTAAAAAATCAGACTGATTGTTTCCAGTTAAACACTTGCACAAGGCCACTGCTACTATAAAACTAAAGACAAGTCCGGTACTAGTGGAAATAACACCAAAACATATAAAGTAAAATGAAGGTTTCTGATGCAGTTCAGTTGGAGCAAGCAAACATCATCCATCCCCTAGGAATTCAAGAACCTGCAATCATTCAGAACACAAGCAAAGATTCAGCAGCCTCATGGTATACAGGGCCAAATAGAAATGTAACCACCATATTGCTCCAGTTCAGTAAACCACCTCATTGTGTTTGCAGCATAAATCATACACGTACAGGCTTCCAAGCCCTGAAGTCAGGTCAATCGAAGCTGTCAAAACACTGCCAACACCCTCAAGGCGATAGAGCAGGAAGCCGTTTATGCATTCCTTCTTGTACTTGTTGCTTTCCCTCCGTTGTCTTTTGATGTTGTCAAACTTAGGCTTTAGTTATCGCACCCTCTTCAGTGCCGATGCAAAGGGGACCCAGAGTTCTAGCAATTGAAGAATATTTCATGCGTTTTTAATTTTTCTAGTAGTGATCGTCATCATCGGGATTACTGAACAAATATCATCAACAACAAAATATAATTGTGATGTGAGCGGGTCAGCTGTATATTTTCCACCACTAAATTATTTTTATTAAGAGAAATTTTTTTTTTATGTCTACCCAATCGGATTTGTTCATGTTAATCGACTTTTAATAATTTAAAATTTTATTTCACTTAATTAAAAAATCAATCTAAATTAAACTCTGAAATTCTTGAATGTTGGTATAAATCGAGTTTAATAACAATATTTTTAATATAATAAAGAGATCATAATTTCATTTTTACCAAGAGATTGTGAAGTTGAATTATGAAAAATCCTGCTAGCTTCATTCATAAGACATAAGTAGAATATTAGAAGGGGACATGTATTATTTGAAAAGCAAAGATTGCATTGTCATAATATTGTCTTTGCATACCAGAATTTATGTAAAACCAGGATCGATGATCCACGTTCAGGACTACATTATTTATTGGGGGTGGAAAGGCTTCATTTTGAGTTTTGCCTTGTTAGTATTATTGCGGAAGAGAACTTATTCGCCCTGTGAATGATCTTGGCTTTAATTTCCTTGCAGTTTCATTTGATTTTTAGATGCAAAAAAGGTTTGGATATAGTACCGATTAAGAACTTATGCTGTTTTTATAACAACGCTCTTACGTTGTCGACCATGAAGCCGAGTTCTTACAATTCGAGATGGTTATTCTTGCTATTTTTCGGCGTACCTCAGACGTTAAAATGTTGATATTTAGGACACTGAACAGGTGGGACAAGTGATTTTCTTCTTATTTTTTCTTCATTATTTCTCTCTCTCTCTCTCTCTCTCTCTCTTTGTCGTAGAGCTAGGGAGAGATGATTTGTTTATATATGTATTGCTATATATGGACTTTGTATTTTGAAGAAGCCGTACTGTTCTTGGGGTCTAGGGTGTGTGTACAGAAATATTGGGTTAGCTATTTCAAATTTTCAATAATGTTATTAATTACTTGGGAGAAATCCTACCTCTTCTACTGCCCCTCTCTACATCTTGCAGCTCCCTCTGTGATCCCTCCTCCGTATTCTACACCATATATGGAACCTGGCAACTACGTACTTTTGTGTTTGATTAATTCATTGACCAAGACACAGTTAATTAAAGAAGAAGCCCCTCCTGATCAACTTGTGTTGCTTGCTTACGTTTGCAAGTCTTGCTTTCATGCAAAGTAACTGGAGACAAATGAAGTTCAGGAAGACTGCCATGAAAGGCTTTTTTTTTTTAATTATTATTATTATGATAATTGATAGTATTATTAGCAATAAGCGACAGCCATTAATTAGAGAATGGCCACATCAAAACATGCTTGACTGATTATATAATAGCTTGACTGCTGGGGTTTGCTTTTGGCCTAAAAATTTCAACATATATACTCTCGCCTCCTGATAGAAACTCCCAATGGACCACCTTAGTTTGATAAGCTTTCTCCTCGTCATCGTCTTCCTTAATCAGGTCTTTAGCCAGTAAAGTTATGTAGTAAGCATCACGACTTGCTCTCGTGATATTTGCATGATGAACTCGAACAAACTCCATCTTTTTTCCCTGCAACAACAAATATTAAGAATCAATACACGGCACAAATCCAACTCCATTGTCGATTACTACTGCCCAAATTGCTGTTCCTGGACCTTTCTCTTGTATTTTTTGTTGTAATATTCGACAGCAAATATGGCCATTCTGTTGACAACTCCGAGTTGAGAAGAGTCATTAATATCAATGGGGGATGCCCAACAGTAGCCAGGTGGAGGAGGACGAACAAGATCAAAACCCTAAAAAAGAAAAATAATATCGATCAGTTATGAGAAACTTCAAATCACAAGAACAAGAACAACAAGAATTTGTTTGTTAAAAAAGTTTCGTAATTACATCGGATGCGCAATAAATCTCAGAATAGTGCACCAAAAGATCCCTTTCTTCCTTTTCAAGGTATTTCAAACGCCGAGTATATTCATCAGGTTCGCCTCCAACTACATGATAGACGTCCCAGCCATCGTCCAACTCAACCACCCAGTATTTCCTTTCAGTTTTCTCCTCCTCCTCCTCCTCTTCAACATCATCACCATTTTTTTTAATCTTATATTTTTTTTTACTGGGGTTTGTTTTTGGCCTAAAAATTTCCACATCTATATCTCCTGATCGAATATCATCGTGGATCACCTTAGCTTGATAAGTTATCTCGTCACCATCATCCTTAATAAGGTCTTTAGCCAATAAAGTTATGTAGTACACACCGTGAAGGGATCTGCAGAAATTTGCATGATGAACTAGAACAAACTCGATCATTTTTCCCTGCAACAAGAAAAATTAAGAATCAATAACGCAAATTCAATTCAATTATCAAGAACTAATCCCCTAATTGCTGCCCTTACCTTTTCCTTATATTTTGTGTTGTAATATTCAATAGAAAATTTGGCCATTCTGTTGACTGCTTCAAGTTGAGAAGAGTCATTAAGATCCATGGGGTATGCCCAACAGTAGCCAGGTGGAGGAGGACAATCAATATCAAAACCCTAAAAAAATATAATAAAAATCAGTTATTAGAAACTTCTAGCCACAAGAACAAGATAAGCAAGAACAAGAACAATTTTTTTGTTAAAAACACTCTCTTAATTACTTTCGATGCAGAAGCAAACTTATTATAGTATAACAAAAGATCCCTTCTTCCCTTTGGTTCGTATCGTAAACACCGAGTATATTCTTCAGGGTCCTCTACTACACGGTCAGAGTCCCAGCCATCGTCCAAAACCACCCACCCTTTTTTTTTAATCTCATCATCATCATCATCATCATCATCATCTTCCTCCTCAACCTCGTCTTTCTCCTCTTCTTCCACGTCCATGACTATAGCTGGAGGAGAGACAGATACCTGTATAATTATTTTTGTGATTTTCTCCTTCTTCTCTACCACCATGGCCATGACTTGTTCGGGATCCTTGACAGTGGACACATCAATAACAGAGCAATACTCTTGTTTTTTAGTTTCGTTCTCCTCTTCACCATCCAAAGCCACAGCAACGTGTTGATCTAATTGGTCAAGATCACCGAAATAAACCTTTACCTCCACTACAGGAGAGACCCTTTTTTCTTTATCGATTTCGTCCTGAACTCCTTTCCTCTCTTCCTCCATGAGTTGTTGAATGTTTTTCAGATAAAAAAGTATCTTTTTAGCAACTTGTTTGAAATCAGTGATAGCAGGCGACTGATCAATCACACTATAATCTATCATTTCATTTCCCTCAACCTTGTGATGCATGGCAGGATTTTCATTTCCATAATCACTAGAAGACATGTTAGGGGTTGGTTGGTGTTTGCCTGTTTTGGAAGATATTTGTAGATAGAACAAGGAAGAGAAGCTCAAGATTTGTTCCTATTTGAGGATTTATTAAATACAGAGAGGGCGGGAGAGAATCCCACCTGGGTTTAATTCCTGTTTTTAATGTTGTTAATGGGGTCATTATTATTATTATTATGATCATTATTATTATTTATAGTAATTACTTTTGATGCATGCCATTTATTAAATCTTATTAAAATTCACATATTTCAAATATTCTAATAATTATTAATTATAAGGTTTTATCTTCTTTAATTAACCTGTATATATATAAAAAAATAAAAAACTTGCTATATCAAAAGAAAAATCTCTTCGAGATGAAGTGAGAGAAAAGAAGTATAAGACAAGCATAGTATAGAAGATTATATATATATATATATATATATATATATATATATATATATATATATATGTGTGTGTGTGTGTGTGTGTGTGTGTGTGTGTGTGTGTGTGTGTGTGTGTGTGTGTGTGTGTGTGTGTGTGTGTGTGTGTAAACGATTATGTAATATATATGAAAAAAAAGTTTAATATTCTAACCAAAAAGTTGTTTTTTAAAAGATATTTGAAGGCAAGTAAAGAATGATTACTAAATAAAATAAAATAGTTAAGCGTGATTTGTGAATATTCTAATTAATTCATTAATCAAACTTAAAATAAAATTTTCAAAATCCTAAATTCTCAATAAAACCAAAAATTATAGCTAAATAATACAATTATACATATCAAAATATAAATCTTACCTTTTATATTTATTTTCTCTAATTCTTTTCTCCTTGTTTCATTTTTCCCTCTTTTTCTTCTTATGGTTCCCTCTCTTCTAGTCTAGGTTTTCTTTTCTTTTTCTTTTTTTATTTTATAGCTAAATAAGATAATTATACACATCAAAACATGATTCTTACTTTTTAAACATATTTTAATTTCTAGCTCTTTTCTCTTGCGTCATCTTTCCCTCTTTCTCTTCTTCTTTTTTATGGTTCACTCTCTTTCTTTAAGTGTAAGTCTTCTTTTTCTTTCGTTTATATTTACGTACTAATTCTTTGTTTTTCTTTTATATTTACGTACTAATTCTTTGTTTAATTACTACGATTTCCTTCACCTGCTATAGATAACTAAAACTTACTCTTCTAAGGGTATTTTTATCATTTCCTATCTAAATTTTCAAAACATCACAAGACGATCGAGTGCGATATCATATCGATCGATCATCAACACAATTTTTCCAAAGCAATTAATCAATTAAGTTGTCTTCATATATATATTAGAGATTCTTTAAGAGGTCCTTTCACCCTCTAACTTTAAAAATCAAACAATCGAACTTTTATATATTTAAACATTCTTTAACAGGTCCTTTCACTCCTTATGAAAAAAATATTCTTTCAATTTGCAATATTGAAAAAGTTAGTTTTCTTTAAGACGGTGCCTCGAAGAGTTTGTCATGATGATCATGGATGCTAGGAGAGCTATTGGGCAAGCTGTGCTGCCCGTATATATTTTACCACTGAACGTACGTAGGAGAACTGTTGCATTTCATAAGCATGAAATCTGAAGAAATATCAAAAAAAGAAACATGCAAAAAACCTAAGATGCCTTGATTTCGTTTCTGAAACTACATGAAACCTCAATCAATGTATTGTGTCTGTTGATTAATCGTGCTAGAATTTCCAGATATGTAGGCCTGACTAGGTACGTAGTTCATAACTAACTATGCCCTTCTCCATGATGCTTGCAATCTTTAATTTAGTAGTTTCTTACATTAAGGCAAACACGGCATCAGACAAAGCATTTAGATGGATAAAAATAAGACTTCCAGAGAACATAACTCCACGAATATAAATTGAACAATTTTCTTATATAATACAGAACATAACTCCATGGATTGACTTTTGCAATATTGGTTACACAAAAATAGTTATAGATATGAATCTGAGATTTGGAAGCTATTCCAAATTTGAAACTACTAATTTTGCTGCCGAACCAACAAGACCGCCATGCAAACCAGCAATGCATAAAGTAATTAACTGGCCTTTAGAAACTAACTAAAGAGTGAAGAGGACTTCTATTACACATTGGAATAGCTCAGCTCACAAAACAAAAACAAAAACAGCAACATGCATGCAATCTATATATGGTTGTTAATTTAGCCTCTCTCTTTTTTTCCCCTTGCATTAATGGACTACCTCAGAATTAAGATACATATATCCTAAAATATTACAGGATAGGAATTGGATAAGATCCCGTTAAAGAAAACACAACCCTGTAGTTGTGTGTGCATAAAGAAAACACCTTGCTAGCTCAAGTATTGTGTATAGTGTGACAATTACAAGAAAAGTTCCAACTACTATTTTTGGTTGCGAAACAGTAATGCACACCTTCAGAAAATGATAAAGATGAAAAGTAGATTCTATTACATATTGATTATATATAAATGGGATTACAAGGCTTCAAATGCCTAGTTTCATTGCTTGATTTCCAAGGAAAGGGATGATCAAAAGAATGCACATGTTTGTTCATGCTAGGACGTCTTTCCCTTGCTGATAACTTTTTATATATAAAATGCCAGAAATACTGTGTTTCATGTTCAAAAATTGAAAAAAAATATCATCCATAATCATATACAACAATCTGCCATTTCCACTCATTTCTGCAACTAAGCAATACTGTTAAGCTTGAAAGGTTCCCGAGCTCTTTTTTTTTTTTTTTTTTTGTTTTCCTGATCTCTCCAAATTCTGAAAGGTCCCAAGCTCAATTTTTTGTTTTTCTTTCTCTTTCTCTCCGGATGTTGAACCTACGTGGAAGCACACGTCCAATTATATTAAATGATTTTGAGCCTTTTAATGTGGAAGATGAATGGGAATGCTATGGTGACATTGTTCGCAAGTGGCGTACTAGACTCGCCTACGATAGTATTCGAGTAAGGGGTTTGAAGAAGCCAGTTCTTCCTCCTAAGGATAAGTCCCTGCTTATTGACATTGTCTTGAGCACAAGAAAATACTCAATTACTCTAAAGATCAGAACGTTTGATCTTTACCTTATTGGTTATGAAAATCAACAAGGCCACCGGTTTGAGTTTAAACCAAAGGTGGACAAGCACAGCAAGACAAGCGAGAGGTTGATACCTGGTTCCACTTTTTTGCCGTATGGTTGTTCTTAGGGTGATTTGGAGGGCAATGCACGTACCCACAGGCTTGGTTTTGAACTAGGGAGACAGCAATTAATGGTAGCAATACACAATTTGGCCCAAGAACCGAAGAAAGTCCATTCATCAAAAGAAGGGAAGAAGGTTAAATTAGCAGACCAGGCATACGAGGAGAAACGAGCACACGGTCTCTTAACCATTGTGCTTATGGTTCCAGAGGCAATCAGGTTTGAATCCATGCTGAAATATGCACCATCAAACTTGACATGGAACACCAATACATCATTGCCTTATATACCAAACCTGACAAATGAGTGGCAAACACTTTGTAAGCACATCACCAATGCTTCAAATAGAGACTTTTATGAATTTAAGGAAATCATATTACAAGAAACACCAAAGCGCCGTGTTATTAAGACAATTGAGGATGTATGCGAGGAAATTGCAATAGTAAAGAAAGAGGATTAGGAGCAACCAAAGCGATTTTGAATCTCAAGACCGATCAGGAAGGGCTAGAAAGCTTGGAATCTACTTTGCATTCAGGTATTTTTTCTGCCTTGTTTATTTCTTTTATGCTTTCATTCATATCTTAGCACGCATGAAGGCTAACAATGGACTGTATGTTTGTAAAAGAATTTTCGTTTTCTGCATGCAGTTTCGATATCTTTGCATGCATGAAGGCTAATAGTGACCTGTTTTTCATATTGATACTCCATATCTTAGCCTGAATTAAGGCTACACATTAGGCAGGCTGCCAAGAGCATCATTGCCAGTAGGCTAGCTCCCGGGTTTATTGTTTAGGTCTCTTATGCTAGTGGTGTTCTGATCAAACCATTGTCAATTTTTGCATGTAGACGCACATTTCAGGCTAGATCCCGGACAAGGAAATTCTCAAGATTGTGAAAGAAAACTTCCACATTTCAGGCCTGGAATGATTGCCATTAACTTGGATCTTAAGAGAGGTAGAAATGGCATGGTCTTGAAGGGAGCTGCTTAGGGCCACTTCGGAAGGAATTGAGGTATATATTGAACCCCAAGATTAAAATAATGCCATATTGGCAAGTGATCAATAATTTGCCTTTTCTTGGCTGCAGCTCTGAAAGCCAAGAGTATCTTAATTATGTTCTTAATGTTGTCTCCTTTTTTACACATTTGTAGTCTTCATTAATAGTTAAACAGGATTAGATTTATAATGTAAATAATGTTGTTTTAGAAGAGAATTTTATATTGCTTTATGTAAATAAACCCCAGTCGTCAAGGTATATAATTCTTTGTTTATAGTACGTAGTTCTAAGCAGATAATTATATTCATTTTGTGTTCCCTTGCTGGCTGCTGACGCCTCCTTTTTTTTTTGATAATCTTTTTTTTTTTTTTTGATAATCTGCTGACGCCTCCTTCAATTAATCAGACCAAGACATCTGGTAGGAACTAATCCCCAAATTGCTGCACTTGGACCTTTTCCTTATATTTTGGGTCGGAATATTCAACAGCAAATTTGGCCATCTCTTGACAGCTTCAAGAAGAGAAGAGTCATTAAGATCCATGGGAGGTACACGACAGTACGTAGCCAGGTGGAGGAGGACAATCAATATCAAAACCCTAAGAAAAGAAGAAAACAAAAATCAATCAGTTATGAGAAACTTCAAACCACAAGAACAAGAACAATTTGTTTGTTAAAAGCATTTCTTAATTACTTTGGATGCGGAAGCAGACTTATGATAGTACAGCAAAAGATTCCTTCTTTCCTTTTTCTCGTATTGTATACACCGAGTATATTCTTCAGGGTCGTCTACTACACGCTTAGAGTCCCAGCTATCGTCCAACTCAACCACCCACCTCTCTTTTTTTAATCTCCTCCTCCTCAACCTCGTCTTTCTCCTCTCCTTCCACGTCCATGACTATAGCTGGAGGAGAGACAGATACCTTTATAATTATTTTGTGATTTTCTCCTTCTTCTCTACCACCATGGCCATGACTTGTTCGGGACCCTTGACAGTGGACACATCAAGTACAGAGCAATACTCTTGTTTATTAGTTTCGTTCTCCTCTTCACCAACCAAAGCCACAGCAACGTGTTGATCTAATTGGTCATGATCACCGAAATAAACCTTCACCTTCAATACAGGAGAGACCCTTTTTTCTTTATCGATTTCCTCTCTTCCTCCATGAGTTGTTGAATGTTTTTCAGATAAAAAAAGTATCTTTTTAGCCACTTGTTTGAAATCTGTGATAGCAGGCGACTCAATCACACTATAACCCATCATTTCTTTTCCCTCAACCTTGTGATGCAAGGCAGGATTTTCATTTCCATAATCACTAGAAGCCATGTTAGGGGTTGGTTGGTGCTTGCCTGTTTTGGAAGATATTTGTAGATAGAACAAGGAAGAGAAGCTCAAGAATATTTGTTCCTAATTGAGGATTTATTAAATACAGAGAGGGTGGGAGAGAATCCCACTTGGGCTTAATTCCTGCTTTTAATGTTGTTAATGCCGTCGTCGTCGTCGTCTATACTAATTACTTTTGATGCATGCCATTTATGAAATCATATTAAAATTCACATATTTCAAATATTCCAATAATTATTAATTGTAACGTTTTTTCTTCTTTAATTAACCTGTATATATATACATAAAAAGAAAATTTACTATATCAGAAAAAATCTCCTGGAGATGAAGTGGGAAAAAAGAAGAAGTATAAGATCTAATATATTGAATTATGTAAATAAAATAAGAGTGCTATTTAATTTGGCATGGAACAAATTATAAAATACCTCCAATTTTAAGTATCTATCTAGCAAAAAAATTAATGAAAAAGTCAGGAAGAAAATGTTGTACCTAATTAACCACTTAATTACTATAAAGCATCAAATTAGGAGAATATGATTTCTCTAATTGTTTGGCTTCGGAACATGTGATCATATATATATATAGCTCCAAAAAAGAATCTCCCACCAACCATGAAATACCAAATTCTGAAAGCCAATATGGGACAATATCACTGGCTTCTCTTCATGCATGACGAATTTGGACCACCCAATCTCTTGCAAGTAACTCTCTTTTGCCGTGGAAATCAAAGACAAATTGGCACCAGTTGTGTTTGTAAGAAATGGACCACCACTTTAGAATCAGCTTGCGGCACCTATCGTCCCGATTAAGCAAGTTAGGGTCCTTTGGTCACTGCCCACATCTGATCAGCTCTAATGGAAGTGCAGTGACCCACGTTAGCGGCAAAACCCCTCAATAACCATATATGTGCCCAAACTATATATCTCCAGAGGAATCCATGCATGTTGAGAAACAAACCTTAAAATTACAATGAAGAAGATGGAATTTGTGTTGAGAGGGAATTAATTATAGTTCAAAATGTGTTTTTATAGCTTGAAGATTCATCATCTATATATAACGTTATCATAGTTGCTATATATATTGAATGACCTATAACTTTCTTCAAGTATATATATATTTCCTTTTAATATTTAGCTTTTTTATTTAAGAAATGACTGATTACTCCCACAAATTAAAGAACGACAATTGGATAAGCTAGTCTCTTTCTTTATTCCCCGTCAGAACACCATTGTATAAACAGAAAGTATTTCATCTTAGTAACCCTATCATAATTTAGTTTATTTAAAACCATTAAGTCTTAATTAATTATTATCATTTCAAATAACCAATTAATTAATTTATACCAACCAGAGCAGTCAGTATTATCACTATATATTCAGCTTCGGATATTATTTCATTTTGAGATGACATAAATTATCATATAAAATAGAATGGAATCTCTATCGAGAAGGGTGGACGGAAACTGTTAATATGATGGTTAAGTATTTATTTGGGATTATGATAGCGGTTGCAATTCAAAATATATTTTATTTAGAAATATATTAAAATAGTATTTTTTTTATTTTTAAAAAATTATCTTGATATCAACACATCAAAACAATAAAATATTAATAAAAAAATTTAAAATTTAAAAGAACTCAGTTTTATAGCATTTCCAAACAGGACTTGAAAGTTGTTGAATTAAAAAGCCCACAATAAAAAAAATAAATTGAAGGAGAAAACTTCGGAAAAAAAAAATGATTGACTTATAAGGGATTAAGATGGGTAAACCAAGATTATTTTTTTTAACTAATGGAATTTTTAAAATTACCCAAATTAATATTTTTAAAGTTTTCCTTATTAATTATTTTTTAAAACTAATGGATTTTTAAAATTACCCAAATTAATATTTTTAAAGTTTTCGTTATTAGATAACTATGCAAATTTAATGTTGGTAATTATCATATAGTAATGTCGACATTACTTTCTTACGCATAAATTCAACTGTAATGATTATTTTTGTTGGGAAAATAGAAGGGTGGGTGGGTTATGGTTTGTCGTTTTTAACCTAGTTAAAAAAAAGAATGCTGTCAATTAACGACGGTGACCTGGTACATGATGGACTCATGATTAATTGAGGTTTCACTTTCAATTGCATGATTAGAATATCTTGACAAGTCCTCTATCTCTTAGTTCTAAAAATGCATGTTTCTTTCTCCCAATTAGCCCTTACTGGAATGATTAGAATATCCCCGAGCTAACCTGCCGTTTGGGCCAAGCTCATCAGCATTGACAAGAAGGCAAGCAACTGACCGAGACTGGTGGGTTCGTAACGTGGTTATACTCTAGCTATGAGTTACACTATAATTCTTGGGAAAAACCTTCCATAACAGCTGCGTAAGTGAGTTTTTTCATGACAATATCTTGTCGGTAGAAGTCCCAATAAAATTAATAAGTGCTATTTTCGACGAAAAGTTTAATCGGGAAAGACAGGATTTGTTGTTGTCGCAAGAACTATCTTATGATAAACTGTATATGGTGTTGGTGAGAGATTGTTAATTGTGAGTGGAAGTTGGAAAATATCTTCATGAGGTGCTCTCCACCTATATACAAATCCAAATGAGTTCAAGGAATGATTGAAGAGAAGGTGGGCAATTGATTTTCTCGAGAAAAAATTATTATTTTTGGTCGAAAATCAAAGTTACCCTCGCGACGATTAATTATGCTTGGATATATACACACAGCACAGCAGGCTGCCAGCATGATCTTCCCAGCGGAGCCTATTTAGCTCTGAAAATCTTTTCATTAGTCTGAAATTGTTGGAAAGCAATCTGTTTCTTCTATCCTTTGGACAAAAGAGTTTAGCAACTGAGTAGGAATATGATAATATTTCATTAGTGTCTGCTAACAATCTATTAATTTGTAAGAGAACAGAACGGGTAAATGGAAGTTAGAGCAATCATCTTATTCCACAGTGAAATTCATTTATCTGTAGTTCATCCTTTTACAGTATTACATCTCTCTTCTCTTCTCTTCTCTTCTCTTCTTAAACAATCTCATGAAGTATCAAGGCAGCTCTTCTTGTTTAACTAAGACTCGAGACTCCACATGTATTCTTATACTGTATGGCAAAAGCATACGGATGAAATAATAAATAAAATAAGCAGCGAAACAAAACAAAAGGCGAGAAAACAGTTGGAAGACTCTTGGGTTTCAGTGATGCTGCCAAGAGCAAGCAAATTATTGATCGCAGGCCATGCCACTTTTACTGTTGGGGCTTCTCAGATTTGAGGGGCTTCACTACCTCCCATGTGAAGTCAGGGTCGTCCCTTCCAAAGTGACCATAAGCAGCTGTCTTCAAGAACCTGCCATTGCCACCCCTCTTAAGATCCAAGCTAATGGCTATCATTCCAGGCCTGAAGTCAAATTTTTCCTTCACGATGTTGAGAATCTCCTTGTCTGGGATCTTTCCAGTCCCATATGTGTCAACAAAAACTGACAGAGGTTCTGGCACACCGATAGCATAAGAGACCTGAACAATGCATCGGCGAGCAAGGCCACTTGCAACAATGCTCTTTGCTGCCTGTCTAACAATGTAGGCACCACTCCTGTCTACCTTAGTAGGGTCCTTGCCGGAGAAGGCACCACCACCATGTGCTCCCCAACCACCATAAGTATCGATAATAATTTTACGACCAGTAAGTCCAGCATCACCGTGTGGTCCACCAATGACAAACCGCCCTGATGGGTTGAGGTGGAAAATGGTCTTCTCGTCAAGATACTTCTCAGGGATGACAGGCTTAATAACGTGCTCTTTGAGGTCAGCAGCAATCTCATCATTAGTAACAGTTTCATCATGTTGCGTAGAGATTAGAACAGTGTGCACCCGTATTGGAACCATAGCACCATTTTCATTGAAGTACTCGACCGTGACTTGTGTTTTGCCATCAGGTCTCAACCAAGGGCAGGTTCCATTCTTGCGAACTTCAGTAAGGCGGGCACCGAGCTTGGTGGCAAGAACATGACTAAGGGGCATAAGCTCAGGGGTCTCATCGGTGGCATAGCCAAACATGTGACCTTGGTCACCAGCACCAATCTCCTCAGGGCGCTTTGTAAGATGACCATGGACACCCTGTGCAATATCAGGGCTCTGCTGCTCAATGTTAACCAAGACATTGCATTTGTCCGCATCAAGACCAACATCATCAGAGACAAATCCTATTGAACGGCAAGTGCTGCGCACAATCTTCTCATAATCTACATTCGCTTTTGTGGTGATTTCTCCAAAGACCATGACCATGTTCGTCTTGGTGCAAGTCTCACATGCAACCTTGCTGTCTGGATCTTGCTCAAGGCAGGCATCTAGGATTGCATCCGAAACTTGATCACAGAGCTTGTCGGGGTGACCCTCGTTCACAGATTCAGAAGTGAACAAAAAGGTTTCCATTCTCTCGACTGCAGAGCAGGAAAACCACACACAAATTTCAATATCTTCTAACAACAGTAAATTCAAAGTATCACTAACACTGCCAATTTTCTTCGAATTAAATTAAAGCAAGAATAAGAAGATCCCATCGCTCAAGCCCAAACAGAATTTCAACCAAATCATGTAAAAGCCTAAAACAAAGATCAAACTAAGCAAGACCTTCTGACATACTTAGAGGATCAACAAAAGCTACTCTTATCTCTAGAGATGTATAAACAACCATCTTCCTAGATCAAGAAATGATTACAAAGAAAGCCCATAAGGGTTTTCATGATGATAAAAGAATAAGCTAAAAGTGATCTAAATTCACTTCAAATAAGCTAAGAGAATCAAAATTCAATATCACCAATCCAAAATCTAAATTCCCATGTAGAAAAGCACAAACTTTACTTCAAATCAAACCAAAAGCCAAGTCATTTTCACCCTTTGACATTACATCAAGTTTAAAACTTCAAAACTCAATATATAGCATCTTATTTCACAACAAAAATAAGAAATCAAGATAAAGAAATGTACCCTTGAAATGAGAGGAGAAAACTCAAGAGAGAGCAGAGCAGAGCAACAACAGATCTTAGAGATATTACAGGAGCAAAGAACTCTTTGGTGGGTCTTACGTTCAAGCCTTGGCTCCTTATTTATAGACAGAACACAACAAGTGGACCTTCAGTTTCATGCTGGTGTCTTAAGATTTTTGGTCTATTATTGGATGTTGAGTGGGGTCCATGTTTGTGAATGTAAGAGATCTTAGCTGTTGGATATGAAAAGTGGAAGGTGAGGATTGATTTGAGTCGGTGGAGATAATGACAGGGAACAAACCCACCGATAAATTACGAGGGGGAGAGAGAGAGAGAGCTGGTGAAGAGATGGCTCCTTGATTTTTTCACCAACCTCCACCGTGTATTAGCCAATCGAGGTATTGATTAACCATGGAGACCGAATCTCAAAATAAAAGTGGGTTTGGTTTTTTGTTTCTTAGACTTTTCAACCCATAATCGTTCCTCTCTTTCTTTACGTGGTGTCTGCTTTTTATATCTTGCTTCAATCAATAATATTTAATAAGAAAAAAAAACTACAATTTATAATTTTTAAAAATTTATTTTTTCAGATCATAACAGTAAACACTAAAAAAATATCAACACCCTAGATCCGTTTTAAAAAAGAAATACAATCAAATTTATATAAAAATCTTGTACAGTTCAAGATCCAAAGGATGTGTAAGTGAATCCCAAGGTGATTGAAAATATTTCTCATTTTAATATAGTGTGAAGTCAAGAGCATATGCATGGCTCCTAATAACGTCTCCATGCCTCTTATTTTAGGTCCAAATCTGGGGTCATGAAACCATGTTCTTTCCCTGCCTGCCGACACTCAGAGTTATGAATGCATAGCTTGAATGCAGGTACGCGTTTACGGTCTGCACATGGGAAAAGAAAGGAAAGACGGTTCCTCCCCTGCTGTCTTGCCAAGAAGAAGAAGAAGAAGAAAAGCATTTAATAAAAGAAAATCCTTTGACTGAAGTACTTCCATGACAGAATATAGTAACCTTTTGTGGTGGTGTCATGAAAAACCATAG
>Ga0307517_10002994_pt1 | contig 26717 bp, 28 predicted proteins | sample 23_EM_MG_FD_194515 | JGI IMG/M metagenome (GOLD analysis project Ga0307517, IMG submission 194515) | Populus trichocarpa ectomycorrhiza microbial communities from riparian zone in the Pacific Northwest, United States - 23_EM | ecosystem: Host-associated > Plants > Roots > Unclassified | place... | reverse complement strand
CTATAGAACTTTCTCGAAGTTGCATACAAATTTCCGATGGAACAGGTAGCCAACAGGGTCCTTTTCCTGAAAAATAGACGCGAATTGTTTAGCTTGTGACTGTCGCTTTTTTTTTTTCGCTTGCACAAGCCAAAAAAAGTAAATTGTGAAACTACAGTGATGCTTATGGGCACAGGGAGTAGTCACATAGTTTTGCTGGAAGCTCCGAGAACGTGAGTACGATTAGATAAATTTCTGAGGGGATTGTGAGAGATAGAAGAGGAGCCGAACGTGTGTTATTAATCCGACAATGGTGATTGGTCGCCTAAATAGCAGTGATCTGATTGGTCTATGTTAGTACCTTAATTACTGACATCACAGGTATTTATACTCCTCGCTCTTCGTCTGCTCTTCGTCTCCCTTTTTTATCAATGGCCTCTGAATCCTCCTTGTCTTCATCCACCACCACCGCCGTTCGTCTCCCGCCTCGTACAAATACTACTGATAACCACCCAAAACCGCCAGTATGGGCCATTGACTCAGAGTCGGCGGTACAGGCGCCAACCCCTTCCAATTGCGCGAGGCAGGACCGTGCAGGCGGTGTTTGTTGCAAGGAACTTGTCTACGAACAGAGGACACTCATCGACCCCGACATTGTTCGTGACGCGTAAGTCCTCCCCGATATCTGCGTGCTCCCTGAGAGGCTCAACTATCTCTTTCAGCGTCATTGGCCTCTCGGATGGCCTCACCGTTCCCTTTGCTCTCGCCGCGGGTCTTTCTTCCCTTGGGGAATCGAAAATCGTCGTCCTAGGCGGTGTGGCAGAGTTGTTTGCCGGTGCCATCTCCATGGGCATCGGTGGCTTCCTGGCTTCCCAGGCGGAGCGGGATCATTACCGATACCTCCAGCACCATACTGCCCAACGTGTCCATCATAGCTGTGCAGGAGAGATGGAGCGAGAAGTCACAGAGGTTCTTGCGCCCATAGGCGTCGACGAAAAGACTTGTCAGGCGGTCGCGCAGTCGTTGAGGGAGGTCGAGGGCGAGGATGGCTTCCTCTCTGATACGTCCACAGACGATGAAAACGCGAAACTGAGATGGAGCAAGGAAGTGGGGTTAACCGCGTTCCTGCTCAAGTTCGGACAAGGGATGGGTAAGCCAGGTGCTTTTTTCTAATTCGTTGACTCTTTGTACTGAGCTACGTCGGAATTTGCAGAGGAAATCCCCAATAAGCGCATGTATATTTCGGCTTTCACCATCGGCATGGGGTACCTAATTGGTGGAATCATCCCACTCATACCCTATTTTTTCATCCCAAAGGCGCACGTCGCGCTTATGTACTCGTCCATTGTTACTGGCATCATCCTCCTCATCTTCGGCGCAGTCAAAGCTCGAGTAACGGGCGCCGCTCAAAGCCTGGGGGGTTATATTTGGGGCGCAGTTAGCATCCTGATGGTGGGAGGTGTCGCAGCAGCTGCGGCGTTTGCTATCGTAAGAGCTATGGAGGGAGGCGGTGATTGATGTTAGGTGACGTCTATTATTTTTCTTTGCGCATCTGTGAGAGCTGTTTTTGCCTATTTTTATTGCCACTTATAATACCCTATATCATCTTTCTTTATTTCGTAACTCGCTTTGTATATCTAGCCGACAATCTCTCGTCACTTGCACCTTGCCAAAATTTGTCTATTTTCGCTGCATAACACGAAAGAAAAATAAGCTCTGCTCTTATAAATTCTTCTAGGAGAAGCAAAAAAAGAGAGTCAGGTGTTCCACGTAAAACTGCCCCAGAGAGACTTGAACTCTCGATCTTCCGATGCCACATGATAACAGTCGGACGCCGTAACCAACTAAGCCATGGGGCAGGTGGAAGCGCCCGGCCATTGATCCGTGGTGTGTCCGAACTTCCTTTTTCGTGATCGCGAGTTTTGAATTGGGTTTATTGGAGCGCTGGGTTAACGTAACTCGTTTACCCTCGTTAATTGTAACGTAGTCAAATGAAATTATTATCATTACACAATTCAATGTGTTTCAAATCACGGATTACCAACCTACACCATCATATTCTCTTCCCAACTCTTCCTCAACACTTACATTGGTCATAGAACTCATTTCTCCTTTGATTTATCTTTTACGTTTCGTTCGGGCACGCCTGTCAGAAGATTATTTGTCCACATTGGGCTTAGGCTTGGTACTCATCACCCATATGTTATAATGAGTGGTGCGCAAACTCCCATAATCAGTTCGTTTTACATGAAAGATGCATATATAGCACCATAGTTTCAAGAGATGTCATCTCCGATTTCTTTTTCTTTCTAATTGGTCTCCCCTGCGTCCAAATGTGAATTTTCAGGTTGAATGTACCACCCTGAAAAAGGAGAAAATCGGACGACAATGGTGATGAATAATGTATGTGTCAGTGTTTTTCTGAATCGCCGATAATAATAATATCGTCCTGTAGCTTCATGACGTGAAGCTCGGTGGACCGGCGTTGTGGCGTCCTATAAAAGGATGGTATCAATCTAACTTAACTGTATATTACCTTTAGAAAACTTGGCGCGCGTTTTATTGCCGTCCTATGCTGGACGCTCAGTTGTAAACTCTTGGGCTGGAAGCCGGCGGGTTCCGCCGTTCGACTGGCGGGCCAGTCACCAGAAAGGATAAGGTGAAAGATATGTTCTAAAATCAGCGCCAACCATACTATAAAGGTTTGGGCCACATAAACCTAATTGCTAGTCTCAGCCAACTGTGAATGAGAAACATGCAGATTAGGATATTGGCGTCAACTCGAGGGATCGATACAGGTTGAATGATCAGTCAGAACCGCAAAGAGCGGAGGCTGAAGAAGACCGTCAAACGCAGGAATTCCACAATACCAAGGAGGAACATATCCATCGATTCGATCGCAAAACTGCTTATAGGACTCCTGGACGACAAGAACGGATTACAAGCAACAGGGAATCTACCATTCGGGGGTAATGTATAGTCACTCCCGGAAGCCGATGATCAGGCGGCGAGGGAGGAAGAAAGTGGCCACAAAGCACAACCAAAGGCCAAACCAAGATCGCGTCGAACAGTTGGTCCGTGAAATACGTATCTTCCAGGCGCATTGACAAATTTGGTAGGTCGTCGAGGAATTGAGGGCCGAAGTTGTAAAACGGGAGCGGAACGACCAATTGGAAGACGCAATCTTTATCATGTCCAATTTTAATCCACTGGAAAATAACTGCGCAAAGGGTTCGTGCTGAGGCGACGGTTTCTGGTATTCCAATTTCTCCGCTTATTACTTTTATAAATGATGCGTCCGATGAGCTCCAAGGAAACGAGTTAGTTCTAAGATTTTTACCATTCCTAAGATAGCAAGCGTCGAGTAAGTTCTCAATGCAACTTTGATGTCTACATATATATATTTCGTTTTTGGACTTGTTTGTGTCAACCGGGAAGCCAAATACCCTTCATTCATTCAACTTTTGGACGGTTTACATCGCGGAAAAGGGCCAATTTCGTCACGTAATGATTGCAAGCAAGGAACCAATCGTACAATGAAATGCCGAGTCCGGCAAGGCGGTAACGTGATCCATTGAGACGAGCGCCCAAAACTTGCGGGACGTTCGTCAATAGGTCTTACACACGGCAGAGACTTTTCGTCTGCAGTCGAAATCTCGCCTCATGCTCCAAATATCTGATCTTTTCCGAATTTTGAATGGGCAACTCTTGGCCAGCCGCCGGCAGGGTTACGCCGATCGTAAGTCGTTAAGCATGTTGTCACACAATGCCAATCCATCGCATCGCGGGCGTTACTTACGATAGTAAAAATTCCAAGTCTCTCTGATATTTTCATTAAAAAGACGGCAATGGCAAGTAACATACAGCCTTTAAACCTTCACTTATCCTCCGAATGTTGCTGAAAGGTTGGTTCAAGTCTATCAAACTCTCAATGCGCAATGCCCATGTCTACATGCTGTATCATGAGTCCGGCATCTTCTCATTGTGCTTGGGTACGATGACAGCCAAAATATCTTTCGTCCTTCCCGACTTGGTGCTGTTCCTCCGGTACAACCCTTCCCTTTTTCAAAAATTAGCATATAGTATACCGATGCGGATTTCTAACGCCGATCTAATCGTTCTATTCTTAACCCACACAGGGCAAAGAGATGGTTCGAATTCCATCAAAATTCGCCGCATTTGGAACGATCAGGCGATCAATTTTTGTTGCAAATCGATCATTATCGCGCCGCCCAAGTTTGAAAGCCCTCCGTACAACAAGAACACCTTGCCCAGGTTATCTTGACATCCTCTCCTTGAAACGCTTCATGGGTGGGACAATAATCTTGTCGTCACTTCCGCTTTTTCCCTTTCAGAAGCTACTTACCGACCTCCAATCTACCAGCAATTTTCATCTAAACCCTTCCTCCTGGTAGCGATCACGGACATGCTGCATTCATAACACTATGTGCGACATTCTGCACCCCTTCTTTGAGATTCTTTATGATACGCGTCTCCGTGGAAGAGGGCAGATTACGAACTCCACATTATTTTCCCATGGAAGCAAAATCTGCTATATGTAACACCCATTGACCTAAAGTTTAAAGCACCCTTCCGCCTCTGCTCTCATGGCTATACTGCTTTTAATTGTTAATGGAATTGCGCTATCAGGACTCACTTGGATTCTTTGGCGAATATTCAGGCAGTTGATTGTCGGCTCCCCTCTTGACAACATCCCGGGACCACCCTCGAAGAACTGGTGGACAGGTATGAATAAACAAACGAAATTTTATGTGAACGATGACTAAAGTTAACGAAGGTACTTTCCCCCAAGTATACAATGCCCAGGCTTGGAATTTCCACACGGAAATTGCTGAGAAATGTAGGCAACCGTTGTTCTCGATGATTCAGGATTGATAATGCTATACTAGACGGCAGTGTTATCAAGATAAAGGCCCTTTTCGGAGTCTGTCCTGAGTGTCTCTCCCTAATCTCCTAATCTAACATGCAGTGAATGTAGGAAAACCAACTTTATATATTCGATCCAAAGGCAATGCACCAGATAATTGTGAAAGTAAGATTTCTGTCTCTTGACTATCTTCTATCGGTTCCATTTTCAATCAACATTCCAGGATCAATACATTTACGAAGAGACCACGGCGTTCATTAAGTAGCCAGCATATTTATTTTCATTGACCCCATGTATTGATGCCCGACCTCTAGAGTAAACAACCTCATCCTTGGCCCTGGACTTCTTGGAACACTTGGTGAGTATATTTCCTCCTCATATCACACTGGGAACGCCAACAAGATATTTTCCCAGGGGAGCAGCATCGCAAGCAAAGGAAAATGTTGAACCCAGTGTTCTCAACTGCACATATGCGCGAGATGGGTACGTCATGACCGTTTTTTTGGAGCCCAAGAACTGAATGCAGCCGCAGTTCCGGCTTTTTATCGTGTATGTTACAAGGTACGCCTTCATCTAACCTTGTCAAATCGACACCAACCACAAGCTAGCTTCGAGACGTCTTCGCTCGAAAAGTGGAGAATGGTCCACAGGAGGTTTGTGAACGTCATTCCAGCATAGATCTCTTCATGACAGTTTTCGATAAGATCGATGTATCATTGTGGATGACCCGGACTGCCCTCGAGCTCATTGGCCAAAGTGGTCTTGGGTACTCTTTTGAGCCTTTGACCGAGGATGGAAACGATCATATCTTTAGCAAATCGGTCAAGGAACTTGTGTACGCTCTGTCAGTGGACATCGCTAATTTCTCGTACTAAACATATTTTTAGGCCCCTTGCTTTCAAAACCGCATTCCTTCAAATGTACCTGACACCACTCCTTAAGATTGGTACCCCGAAGTTCCGTCGTTTCATTCTCGGCCTTATACCATGGAAGACACTCCACGAAATTCGGGATATCACGGATGTCATCCAAAATACTGCCACTGAGATCATCAATTCGAAGAAACGGGCTCTTGAGGATGGTGATGAAGCAGTGGCAAGACAGATCGGCCAAGGAAAAGATATCATAAGTATTCTGAGTAGGGGTTTTCTAATTCCTCAATTATGCATCGACCTAACGTCTGACCATCAGTGCGAGCAAATATGGATGCGTCAGAGGAGGACAGGTTGACTGAAGAAGAGCTAACCGCCCAAGTTTCGTAAGTGTGGCCATGCCGATAAACTGTAGCATTCACCAATATGTATGTCAGGACACTTATTTTCACCGCCATGGACACAACATCGGGAGCGCTTTCAAGGATATTATCTCTTCTTTCCACCCATCAAGATGTTCAGGATAAGCTCCGTCAAGAGATCGCAGAGGCAAGAAAATCGGGCGACCTGAGCTACGATGAACTCGTTGCTCTGCCTTATCTTGAAGCAGTATGCAGAGAAACTCTCAGAGTGTACGCATACCATTCTTTGTATTATTGTCCCAGCTAAACGGGAACCGAAATCCAGGTATCCTCCCCTCTCCATTGTATCCAGAACGTAAAGCCCCTGCATTCCCTTCTTAAAATTTCTTATTCATCAGTGAATAACAGCACTCGAAAGGACACCGTTCTTCCCCTGTCTAATTCCATCATTGGATTAGATGGTCGGGAAATGAACGAGATTCCCATTCCAAGCAATACAAATGTCATCATCGCAATATATGCAGCAAACCGCAACCCCGAAATCTGGGGACCAGACTCTTATGAGTGGAAGCCTGAGAGGTGGCTTAATCCACTTCCAGAGACCGCAACAAACGCACGTTTCCCGGGTATATATTCTAACCTGTACGTCCTCGTTGCCTTTTGCAATAATCTGGGTACAAATCAATCATTTTCCAGTATGAGCTTCCTCGGTGGCGGACGAGCGTGCATGTGAGTCATTTCTACTTAGAAATATGTTCAATCCTGTTAATCAACTTCGCGCCTTTAGCGGGTTCAAGTTCTCTCTGCTAGAAATGAGTCAGTCAGGCCAGCCAAAGTCGTTGTTATCTTGCGTTCTGAATATTTTCGTCCTTTAGAAGTTGTGCTCTCCCTTTTGATTGAATCTTTCCGGTTCTCTCCCAGTGGGAAGGAAGTTGTTTGGAATATGTCCGGGCTTGCTACTCCCACTGTGCCAAGCAGCGGATCTTCCACCCCTCAGCTTCCCCTCTGTGTTGAAAAGGTGGCATGACTCGTGGGGTGTCAGCGATTTGGGAATATAGATTACAGTAAAGAAGTTAGAGCTTGGGCATAGTAGTTAGTTATCAGTCCGTAACAATACGTGGAATCAATTTTAATGGCTTCTATATACGAGCGTGGCTCAATCCCGTTTTCTATTTGACCATTCGCTGTCCCCCGCACCCGCAATTCTACACGGAACACTCCAGCTTTGGACAAGTGCACTCAAGCCTCGGTCGGCACCTTCTTAACCGATAACACTCGGTGGATGGGCGGGATATGGGTTATGTGTCATGAGAAGCCAAATTGGTAACTATATTGATTCGGTGAAGGTCCGGTAGTCCCCACAATGTAAGGATGCTTATGGGTTAAGAGGGGTCTCGATTGTAACTCGATTGTACTTGAATTCCGGATATCTCTTTCAGACTTATGTAAACTCACTTGTGTCACTGGTTGACCACCAGCTTATTTATAAAACCCCTATGTAACCTGCATCTCAAAATGACGGTAGCATGCCCTTAGAGTAAATACAAACATGGTTGATCGATGATGTATAATCACAACCACTAAGCGGCTCTTTCTAAACCTACCATATAATCGAGAAGTCAAGATAAACTTGTGAACGTTCTAGAAAGTGGAAGAAATGCATGATCCACATTTCTGACCTTCGGATACTCAGCCCACTGGTCACCATTCAACTCTGCTATTCTATTTATTTCATCAATACAGATCGTTTTAGATCCGCCGCGTATACTAGAACTTTGGCGCCCGATACAATAGGATCTTATTCAACAAGCAGAACCAATTTAGGCAGAGAAACAAGTAATTTTAAGGGTGCTTGGAAATTTGTGGTGTTTTAGGGAATCACTGAAACGAGACAAGTGGGCGTCACATATAAAATCTGTATTCCAGTCATGCGGCTGAGGGGCACATCGAAATACCCGGGAGGCATGGTGGTCCCGGCGCAAAGCCAGGGGGAGCAAGATGACTATCTGTCTATGAAAATACCCACGAAGTTCAGAGAGGAGCCTGCCCTGTCATAGCCGAAGCAGAATTAGGACGCCTCACATAGAGAGCTCTGGAGCTCATGCTTGCCCCCGAAGGGGGGGCTCCACGGAATGTGTATGCCTGGTCATGGCCGAGGCCGAATAAGGGCAGCGGCATTTCATGCGCGGTACAATCAAGATCATGCGCCTTACCGACCATAGTCTTACACTGACAACCTACCGTGGCCCTTTAAATATGGAGAATATCAAAGTACTAAAGGATGACGCATAAATGGAAGAGGACGAATGGACAGGATGCTGTCACAAACCGTATACGCCGCACGATGAAATGAAGATCGAGTAACTAATAACAGAGCGATCTTTTCTCATCCAACACATTGGCTGAGTCCTGAGAGCTGGGAGCCGAGAGGCTTTAGCAGTTTCTTTGGCGTACAAGGATATGAATATCGCACGGTGTAAGCGCCCGCAAAAGACGAACCGTTGAGAAGGCAAAGATCGGCCGAACGTAGGAAACCTGGCCGACTATTTGAGGCGATGGGTAATTAAAACTAAGAGATGAATTAGTTGCAATAAGAGAAACGAGGCCGTTAACGTACTCGAGCCGATATCCTAACGCTCTCCAATCGTGATATGCACGACGAGTTGAAGGACCAGTGGGAATGGAAATCGCCAAGGCGAGAACGGACTGAGGTAATAAGCTTTACCAAATCAGTAATGGCCGGTAAAGTGCATGCACGAAATGACGTACTTAGATTGTATAAGTTCACGTCCATTGGGCACTGTGCCACAGTGGGGATAATGGGTTTAATGGCAAGAAACAAAAGGTTGATTGTCTTTTGATAAGGGGGAAAGTGGTCGTGGCGGTCTGATGGAAGGAGGGAAGTGACGAGGAGAGGGCATTATATAGGGCGGAGAAATACGGTCGTGTTTGTCTGCGGTCTTATTCGTAAGTCGGCGGCTGGCAAATGGTATTCAAATTTTCAAATTGTAAATTTAGAAACGATCGGATCCTTGCAAGAATGGGTAAATTTCGACATAAAAGCCTCTGCCATGTGTAATACCTATTGCACGAAATTCCCGCAAGTTTTGGGCGCTTAGATTGTCCGTGGATCACGTTACCGCGTTGCATCTCACTGTGACCGAGACCGGCACCATTCCTCGAGGATGCGCCTGAGCCGGCCTGCAACAGTACCGACGATCAACTCCCTCCTCACCATGGACGCCAACAGTGGGACTATCGCCTCCACTCGCGATGAATACATACAAAATTGTGAGTCACGCACCTGATTTAGCTACCTCTTCAAATTTGATGAGAATTGGCGGCGTCGAATAATCGCGCTAGGAGCGAGTGACGTAAAAAAATAAAAAAAAAATAAAAGTACCATGATGGGCACAAAAATCAATGTATGTATTTGACAGGTGCGTAGCGAAACAAATTAACGAAAAAAATTGAAAGCAGTAGGATGAACAAAAAAGACATGGCAGCCCAGTTCCTGGTTTGAAGCTTAAACCCGAGAAGAATGAGGGGGGAGTGGCAACGTAGAAGTGCATATCACAGCTTAAGTAACAATTGCAAAGCAGAACGAGGTATAGGAAACAGGAGGATGCAGGGCCTGAAGTCTTACCAATATATATCCAGACCTTTCCTTGCCGATGTCCTGTTCAAAGGTGAGGGGCAAAATGATTGATTAGGGATGCATTTGCTGGTGGGAATGACTTCCCGGGGCGTTGTCATTGATGCTCGGGGTTGAGCACGTCTAATTTTAAGGGAAGGGGGTCAAAGATTGTTAATTGCTGTGGTGATGGATCGCACTTTTCAATCGATTCATATATAGTAGACTAGACAAAGTTGTTAGCGAGTGAGTAAGAACCTCAGTTTATAAATCCGTACATACCTTAGAGTGATCTGCCATATAGTTCCTCAGCCCTTATAATATCCTCGCGCATCGATCGTCGGAAAGCAGGTTTGTTGACAGGTGAGAGTAAACACCGACTATTGTGTCTTGACCTTAAGTTGGCAGATGATTGCGTTGAGTCGAGGTAGTAGAGGCTACAGAAATTATTGAATAGGGAATGAACAGTAAGTTTTTCCAAGTTTGTACACACCTTTAGGGAAACCTCCTCGACCTTGACCTTCGCATGTACGACCATTCGGTGCACACGGTGATAGGGCTTGGCAGTGTTGAATGCTGATGCAATGACATGCTCGAGTCGTGAACTAACAAGTGCTCGCGATCGTGGAGGGTGTAATCTTAAGCCATCATAGTAAAGAATAGCGAAAAAACAAAGGTTATAAAAAATAAGAGACGATGCTGATGACTTACCAGTACCAGTCGGTGCACAGCGTTCATCGCGAGGTTCTGAAGCACCCTAGAACCAGGCAAGAGCCCGAGGTGCTGAAGTCCTACAAGTCACATACGCTGATCTTCACATTCATCACCATCGGAAACAGGTGCTCCCGAGCGTGGAGGTCGTGCCAGTCGATATTGAGGTCGCGATTGGCATTCACATTGCGTGCGAGGGGCAGCGGGGAGCTCGAATTCTTGTGACCGCCGCTTGCGCCGACCACCAAGCGAGCGGTGTCCTGGGCACATAGCAGAACGTCAATCGGTGGGCCCGAGCACAGAGAGGAGCAGGAATCAAGCACTCCTCAGCATGTTTGCGGATATTTGGCAGAAATTGTACATCACGTGGTCGTTCCTTGGAAAACATCACTTGATCATCAGGGCCATCTTATCGTCACTTCTGCCTACGTCCAATCTACCAGCTATTTTTGTCTAAACCCCTTCTTCTCTGTCGCGATCACGGACATGCTGAATTTATAACACTGTGTGGCAATCTGCTTCCCTTCTCTGATTTTATTGGCGATTTTCCTACGGGTCTCCACGGAAGAGGACAGATCACGAATTCTCAGGCAAAATCTCCTATATGTAACGCCCATTGACCAAATATTTACAGCACCATCCCACCTTTGCTCTTATTAGTATGCTACTGCTATTTGCTAATGGAATTGCGCTATCAGGAGTCTCTTGGATTGTTTGGCGACTATTCAAGCAGTTTATCGTCGGCTCCCCTCTTGACAACATCCCAGGACCGCCCTCAAAGAACTGGTGGACAGGTATGAATAAACAAGCGAAATTTTATGTAAATAACGACTTAAGTTAAACGAAGGCACTTTCCCCCAAGTATTCAATGCCCAGGCTTGGGATTTCCACAGAGAGATTGCTGAGAAATGTGGGAAAGCCTTATTTTCAATGATTCAGGATTGACAAAGCTTTACTACTAGACGGCAGTGTTATTAAGATAAAGGCCCTTTGCGGAGTCTGTCCTCAGGGGTCTCTCCCCAATCTCCTAATCTAACACGTAGTGAATGTAGGAAAATCAACTTTACATATTTGATCCAAAGGCAATGCACCAGATAATTGTGAAGGTAAAATTTGTTTCTCTTGACTATCTTGTATGGGCCCCATTTTTAATCAATATTCCAGGATCAATACATTTACGAAGAGACCACGGCGTTCATTGAGTACCCAGCATATTTATTTTCATTGACCCTCATTCATTGACGCCCGACCTTTAGAGTAAACAAGCTGATCCTTGGCCCCGGACTCGTTGCGACACTTGGTGAACACATTCGCTCCTCAGATCACACTGGGAGTGTAAACAAAAACCTTTCCCAGGGGAGCAGCATCGCAAGCAAAGGAAAATGTTGAACCCAGTGTTCTCAGTCGCGCACCTGCGCAAGATGGGTAATGTCATGACCATTTTTTTGGAGCCTGAGAACTGAATGCGGCCACAGTTCCGACTTTTTATTGTGTATCTTACAAGGTATCCCTTCATATAATATTGTAAAATTAACGCTAACCACAGCTTAGCTTCGTGACGCCTTCGCTAGAAAAGTGGAGAGTGGTTCACAGGAGGTTTGTGACCGTCATTTCAGCGTGATTTCTTCGTGATAGTTTTCGATAAGATCGATGTATTATCATGGATGACTCGGACTGCCCTCGAGCTCATTGGCCAAAGTGGTCTTGGTTACTCGTTCGACCCTTTGACCGAGGATGGAAATGATCATATCTTTAGCGAATTGGTCAAGGAACTTGTGTACGCTCAATTGGACATTGCTAATTTTTCATACTAAATATCATATTATCAGGCCCCTTTCTTTCAAAACCATGTTCCTTCAAATGTACCTAGCACCACTCATTAGGATTGGTACTCCGAAGTTCCGTCGTTGTATTCTCGACCTTATACCATCGAAGAACGTTCAAGAACTTCGGGATATCTCGGATCACATCCACAACACCGCCGTTGAGATTATCGATTCGAAGAAACGGGCTCTTGAGGATGGTGATGAAGCACTGGCAAGACAGATTGGCAAAGGGAAAGATATCATAAGTATCCTGAGTAGGGGTTTTCTCATTCCTCAAATTATGCGTGGACCTAACGTCTAACCATTAGTGCGAGCAAATCTGGGTGCTTCAGAGGAGGATAGGTTGACCGAAGAAGAGTTAATCGGCCAGGTTTCGTAGGTGTGGCCATGCCGATAATTTGTAGCATTGACCAATATGTATCCCAGGACGCTTGTTCTTGCTGCCATGGACACAACATCGGGAGCGCTGGGAAGAATATTATTTCTCCTTTCCATCCACCAAGATGTTCAGAATAAGCTTCGTCAAGAAATCGTAGAGGCGAGAAAATTGGGCGACCTGAGCTACGATGAACTGGTTGCTCTGCCTTATCTTGAAGCAGTATGCAGAGAAACTCTGAGAGTGTATGCATGCCATCTTCTGCATTGTTGTCCTAGCTAAACAGGAACTGAAATCCAGGCTTCCTCCCTTCTCTATAATATCCAGAACGTAAAGCCCCTTCATTCCCTTCCCCAAACTCCTTATTCATAGGGAAATAACAGCACTCGAAAGGATACTATTCTTCCTCTGTCTACTCCTATCATTGGATTAGATGGTCGGGAAATGAACGAGATTCCAATTCCAAACAATACGAATGTCATCATTTCGATGTATGCAGCAAACCGCAACTCTGAAATCTGGGGACCAGATTCTTATGAGTGGAAGCCTGAGAGGTGGCTTAATCCACTTCCAGAGACCGTCACCAACGCACGTATCCCGGGGGTGTATTCCAACCTGTACGTTCTCGTCACTTTTTGCGATGCTCCGGGTACCAATTAATCGTCTCCCAGTATGACCTTTCTTGGTGGCGGACGAGCGTGCATGTGAGTCGTTTCTACTTAGAAATATGATCAATCTTGTTATGCAATTAACTTCACGCCTTTAGCGGGTTCAAGTTCGCTCTGCTAGAAATGAGTAAGTCAGGCCAGCCGAAGTTGTCCTTATGTTGATTATGAAAATTTTTATCCTTTAGAAGTTGTGCTCTCCCTTCTGATTGAATCTTTTCGGTTCTCTCCGACTGGGAAGGAAGTTGTTTGGAATATGACCACGCTTGCTACTCCCACTGTGCCAAGTAGCGGGTCTTCCACCCTCCAGCTTCCTCTCCGCGTTGAAAAGGTGGCATGACCCCTAGGGTGCCGGCGATTTGGGAATACAGATTACAGTAACGAAGTTAAACCTTGCGGATACTAGTTAGATAACAATATGTGGAACCCATTTTAATGACTTCTATATATGAGCGTCGCCGGTTTCTGTTTGACCGTTCGATGTCTCCCACATCCGCAATCGGACTACACGGAACACTCCAACTCTGGACAAGTGCACTTTAGCGTCAGTCCACACATTTTCAACCTATACAACTCGGTGCGTGGTGTATGGGTTCCGCGAGTCATGTGTTATGAAACAAACTAACCTGCGTGGGCGTTGACCACCAGCTTATTTATAAAACCGCTATGATGACCTGCGCATCCGATGGTAACGTGCCTTCAGAAATAGATGGTTGGTAGATGTCATATAATCATAGCTAGGATACTAAGCGGCCGTCCTCGTAAGCCTACGATATAATTGAAAAGTCAGAATGAACTTGTGAACGTTCTAGACGGTGGCAGAATGTATATTTCTGACTTTCGGATACTTCCTCGATTTGTTCGCGATTTCGAACCCATTTGATCATTGTTGATGCAGCGTCGGTCACAAGGGACGATGGTCTGGCCTCAGGATCTGTAGCCTTGCCCTAGTGTTGCACAATTAACCCGTCATATTTCAAGAGAATTTACTCTCATCCACATGGAGCAAATCCATAATACCCTCCAAACCCTTATTCCCTCCAAGCCTCGCAATTTCTGCCCTTGTTTGCGTTTCCAGATTGGCAAGAACTGATAGCGTATAGTCAAAGGACTTGGTTGCGTTTTTCAAGTAATTAATGGTGTGGATCTTTAGTGTTGGTGTCGTCGGTCGCTTTTGCAAGACATCTGAAGCCATCTCCGTCAACCCACGGAAAAATAGACGAATTGAGACCGCTCACTGAGGACTTGACGATTTGACTTGTCGGCATGTATGCCATGGACAACTGGGAAGGAGAACTTCCCCTCCGAAAGGTCTTCCGCGAAACCTTTATTTGACGTGTACTATGGGATGCCGACGATGAGGCACGAAGATCAAGGGGGAGATAGAAAACGCACTACCTCGGTGCTTTGCAGGTTCATGAGATCATCACGAATCTGGAAAAACACACCGATTAGGTTTACGAGAGGGACATAGTCTCTAATATGTCGGGTTAACGAAAGACACTATTTGATGAGGGACGAACGTACACATCAACGTTCGTTGTGCAACACGCCATCATGAGCTTGATTCCGATCCGAAGGAGACCACCAGTTTCTGCGTGAAGTTGTCGAAATCAGAGCTCGATCTAAGCGAATCAATTATCACATACTATTATTGACCATCATAATGTACTCTTCTTCAGATGGGCATTGGAGCGAGTCACGCCAAAGAATCTCCAGACCCTGACCGCGATGTAAAGACAGCAGCTCGTCTGCCTCACTAGGTATCAGAATAACTACAACTTGGCAATAGCAGAAGAAAATCACCAGTGACGAGCGCGTCAAGAGGTTGTCGGGGTGGTGCGGAATTTCCAGAACTGCGGAGTGCAAAGAGTTCCTGGTAGGCCTGGAAATACACGTAATTAGCTGTATTTATCGTCTGTGGAATTCCGTATATTTTGTGGGTAACTGGACGAAGGGCAGTTCAATGTCGATAAGGTCCAAAAAAGGTCGAACATCTCGACTCACCCGGTCGGCCTCTTCGCAACTGAGAATCGTCTTCGATATCATCGACCCTAGTCGACCCTACTCAGCACCTGTTATCGCGTCACGATGAATACGGAGGCACCTTACATGAGGCTTGCAGCGTGCAGCATGTTGACAACCTTTGCAATGACTTGAAGCTTGCTTGAGGGGACGTCCAGCCAGATATTGAACGCTTCGATGAGCTTTCCGCGTATTTCCTTGCCTGGATTAGATGTTATGAAGTGGAACGGCTCTAAAATTGCCTTGGGTCTCGTTTGTGAACGTTTTCAAATAACGCGATCGGGGAATTGGCTCACCTGTTCATGATCTGATGACCATATGGGCTCCTCGGAGAGAATGTTGAGAATATTGTCGTATCGCGACATAATGAAAGACGAAGGTCAGGCTGTGCAAGGCACGGTTTGCTCCGGAAACAGCCCCTATCTTTATGATTTATTTGTGTTGTCCAAAGGCATAGCACCGCTTTGTTCCCCAAAACTGTAACCATTTCCTGTGTTCCGACAATGACACCTGATCCATGTAACCTGTTCTTTTTTGAGAATACGATTACAGGTTTACTCTTATCTAGCGCCTGCAGTTTAAAGACCTTCAACTCCAGTTGTTTCCATCTTCACCCCTCATATGCCTACCCAAGATAGCCAGTAAGTTTTTCATCCTAATAATACTCGCGGTATTAACTAGGTGACCCAAAGGAGTCCAAATTCTCCTACGTTTCCCAGGTTGGCCCTTGACCAACCACCTCGATTTTCAGACTGACGAATAGTCGTGGCCAGTGAAAAGCTTACTCCCGTCCTAGCCGTCGTTATCGGAATAAATCGATACCTGTCTCCAGAATACGAAGATCTGGAAGGCGCCGTACCAGATGCGGATGCATTTGAGGAATTCCTTAGAGAACAACTCAAGGTCCCCCAGGCTAACATTCGCAGTCTTCGGAATGAAATGGCCACGCGTGACGCTATCCTCTCATGCTTCTACTGGCTTCGGGACGATGTAACATACAAGAAGGATGAAGCTTCGATCCTATTTTATTTCGCTGGTCATGGTGCACAGACCACCAAACCAGAGGGATGGGAAGACTGGGTCACCACTACTGGGCAGATCGAAATGCTCTGCCCAAGTGATATCGGGATGCCTTCTACTTCTTCTTATCCTGGAGAAGAACCGGAGGAATTCATTCATGGAATCCCAGATCGGACTATATCGATGTTATTGAATCATATATCCGACATCAAAGGCAATAATCTGGTAGGTGACATCGCTTGTCGTTCACGACCTGGCCACCTCACGTTTGCACAGACTCTCGTTTTGGACTGCTGCAGCTCTGGCGGAATCAATCGCGGCGAGTCGGAACTGGTTATAAGGCGGATCTCTGAACCTCCAAAGCTCAAACCCACCTCGGATCAAAGTATCTGGTCCCGCGAAGTCAGAGGAGGAGGAATCGCAGCTGGCTTTTCAGGTAAATTCCATGCTTCACACGTTCTTCTGGCGGCTTGTGGACGGGATCAGTTTGCCTTTGAAAGTCCTCGGGAGCATCGCGGCCTTTTTACTATGAGTCTCATGAGGGTCCTCAAAAGCGAAGAGTTCAGCACACTCACATACGTGTCGTTAATGCACAAAATCAGGATGCCGCCCAAGTAAGCATACATCCCACTCCTTTACTCTTCAGACTCAACCAGCGACGATGCAGCCAAACACCACATTGTGAAGGCGAAGGAGTAAATCGACGATTATTTAACAACCGGGGTACTGGTAGTGCTGGATACTACCTCCTCACTAAAAGAGTCAAGGACGGGCCGATCACTCTCCATTCTGGCTCTGCACAGGGAATAACAGTCGGCTCTCGTTTCTCAGTCCACGTGACCAACCTCATCGATACACTGGTCCGCCCAAACCCCAGCTTGGGATATCTTGTGGCCACTTCTGTGGACATATTCACATCCACGCTCGACCTTCCAGACGGGGAAGAACGATTCCGACTTCCCTTCCTCTTTTACTGCAGGCTGGTTGAAACCGACGCGTATCGCATCTCTCTCTTTTCTACGGATATGGCATGGTTGGAGGATGTCTTCCCATCCGAATTGCACAACACACTTTCTGTAAAACTCGTCGACAACCTCGAAAAGTGCGACCTCCAGCTAACTGCTCAAGACGGAAAGGTATACTTTGACCGCTACAGCAACCTCGTCACCCCCATTATCGGTTCGCGAATCCGCCACACCGTCCCAGTGACGGACTCGGAAACAATCCAGGCGGTAGCAAAGGCCACGGCGCATTTCTATTACCATCTTACACGAAAGTCGCCACATGATTTCGGGAAGGATGTATGGATGGAACTAAAGGAGCTTAAGGACAATATGTCGGAGCGATACCTTGTGACATTTACGCCCACTGGGCAGAACCTCATCGCGGAGGAACCGGCGACCATCGTGGTGAACGAGAATGCCAGGCTGGGAATGACCATTTTCAATCAGACCGAATTGACACTCTACCCATATCTGCTATATTTTGACCCTACCGACCTGACGATAAGTAAGTCATTGGCAAATTATTTCTCCTTTCCATGTTTTTTTACGAACTTCTAGTTGACTGGTACACCCCTGCCTTTGGCGCTGGTGCAGGCAGCATGACCACACGTGTCGACGCGGCCCTTCCTCCTCGTTCACGTCTGACTATTGGGTACGGCGATGGTGGCTCCTCCCCCTGGCAGTTCACGCTCCCGGAGGGAGAGGTCAAGGACCTAGGATTTTTCAAACTATTCCTTTCTACCCGTCCGGCGTACTTCGATAACCTGATCCAGGAAATTCCGCCTTTCACTAGTCAGGCCACCCGTGGTGGAAAACCAATGGCAGCAGAAATACCGGAGGTTCTAAAGTGGGCATCGATTGTATCGACAGTTATTCAGGTTGAAAAGTGAAGTTTCTTTCGTTATAAATTCGGAGTCTTCCTCTCCAAATTTCTTCAATTCTGCAGAAATGTATCTCTAACCCACCAGTACTTGACGAGGAATGGACCAAACCAACCTATCTGTTCTTTTTATATGTATAAATAGGGCCTTGCCAATTTATTTCCTGCGCTCTCCTATTTATTTAACTAATGAATAATACTCGACTCTGCCCTTCATCATGTTCTGTAGCGAAAACGCATCGGAGTCGTGGTCAACCCGCCATAGTCGCGTCGTGGCTTGTCCATTAGAATTGACTGATATATCTACTCCTAATGACAAAAATTAGATCATTACATAGCCCACTCGAAAGCAGCGAATGTTGACCACGAGACCATCAGATCGCTAGATTTAAGTGATCGCAGGGCTGGTCGCAGTGGTAGGATCAACAACATAAGGAGCTGACTTGACCGCAAACGCCGAGTTATAATCCGCATCAGACAAAAGGAAGCCGTCAGGGAGCTTGTCTGGGACCTCTGTCGTCTCGTCATTGTCCGTGAATTGAAGTATCTTATATCCGAGGACCTTGAAAACAAACAGTTAGCATGATTCATCATTCAAAAGGGTTAGAAAGCAATTTACTTGAAGACCAGGGATGCGAATCACACAGCCATGCGATTTCTGCACGAATGAATAAGATTTATCGGAAGACTTGCTGCGGTCAGAAGCGCTCGTCGACCAGCAAAGAATACCCGCCGAACTCGCTGCAAACTTCTCCATCTCAGCACCCGCAGCCTCAACATTCGTGTCTTGCATCCGAATCCGGATCGTGATGTCCTAGGGACATATATCTTAGAGTTATGCAGCGAGAAATAGAATCCTAAAATCAAACCTTGCAGACGACAAACCCAGTGGGGAAAGCCGAGATGAGGCCTCTGTTCAATTCGTCGAAAACACTCTTGTCTTCATTGTCTACGAGATCTTGGAATTTTTTCATGCTGGACGGCCACCTGGATCAAATGATGTTCTTGTCGATGCAATGGAAACTAGTGGATTGCTTGAAGAACTGAGGCTGAAACCACCCACTCCCATGTAATATGTAAAAATAGGCGCGAATTATCACAACAGTATGGGCAAAGGTGTGTTTTCCAAATGACAGCGCTATGGCGTCGCGATTGTCATTATCATCGTGGGCGCTTATCGAAGTGGAGACGATGCACGAACCGACAAAACAAAATACAGCAGAAATGTCATAAAAGTAATGATAAAAGAAAAGAGGGGGTATTCTCTTCTAGCTAGAGCGGAAATAATACTGATGAATAGGGGAAGAGATACAACTCCAGAATTGTGAAAAGCCCGTTTAGTATACAGTAAGTAAAAAATTCACTGCCGCCATCGTGGTGGCGAGCGAGGATAGCTGAATGAGAGTAAGAGTGCCGTACCGTAAGGTACCGTATCGCTCTTGCTGGGGCAGGAGGTGTACAGCGTCGGAGATCAATTCTTCCATTCCGATCTGCAGCGTCAGAACGGAATTGAGCCCTCCAAGAGCTGGCAACACTAGAAGTGACGTTTGTGCGTGCGATTTTAGGATCGGCCGGGGACATTCTTCGCCTCTCGTCGTCATTAGTGTAATAATAGTATAAAGCGGCTAGCATTCAACGACTTGGATCTTGGGGTAGTCGCAGACATGCATACTGTCAACTTCAAAACTATTCATTTTTGCGCCTAACTTTTTTTTGAACATTGTTACTGGCAGTGACTAAAGTTGTAATTTTACAGTCGGATGGGTGAACATATACTTGTACAAAGGTTGGAATGCTGGATGAGTACGACACTGTTCTCAACGACGACAGTGGTAGGAGTAATGGCACTACGATTGAATAATCATTGGGTCAAGACACTCTGAAGTTCATTATGGACAACGGTGCGAGCAAGGACTTGGAGTTCGTCTGAGTTCTTGGGATCTACTCCACCTGTGAAGCCGGAGACGCGGGGAATAGAATGGACACTAATAACGGCATGATCAGTACATCCAGCTCGCGAAGAGACAACAGTTCGGCCGCAGCAGTAGAGCTTACCTTTCTGTTAGTATCGCCAACGCTTCGGTAGAGTTCTTTTCCAAGTCTTTGATACTGGTAACCTTCTTGTTAAGCTTTTCGACGCACTCCAGCGCTAATTCCCATTTATCTGTCGATTTCCGCTGTTTCCCCCTGGCGGACGACGTCGGTTGCTATAAGTAATCAGTTGAAGGCACAGCAACAACGAGCGTCAAGTGTACCTCATTTTTAGATTCCACCTTCTGCAACTGGTCCACAAGAGACGAGCCGGGAGGCGAAAACTGCAAAGAAATGTTAGCGAAGTTATGATCGTAACATGGGGCGAAGCAACTGACGTCCCCACAGGCGGGCCTGTCCGTGCTATTTGAAATCGTTAGCCGGAGGCCCTCGATGTATGCGCTTAATATAACGCCGAAAATTTTATTCGAAACTGATGGCAGAACACATGAGTTTTCAACAACTTGCACGGAGTGAAATACGTACTACGAATCATGCCAGATAAGAATGGGACTCTGTTGTTATCAAGAACAATCTTTTCATCGGCGTAGAATTTGTTTTGAATGGGGTCATAGGAATAAAAATCGAACCGAGTAAGGTCGGTTAAAAGACCATAGATGCGTAACCCCTGGAAGTTGCGTCGCTTGTTCAAATTAGCGGCCGCTAGACATTGGATCAATAAAATCCAAGCACTCAATGAAACACATACACAGAAATTCCAGAAAGAGCTGGGCCAAGTTATCGCTGGTGAGACCCAGGAGCTTCATCTCGAGGACAAAAAAGAGAATGCCGCCGACCATAAAGACCTACTCAACGTGTTATTACAGAGCTAGCAGAGACTAGACCAAAGTACCAACCTCGTGTTCAACATCACCTCCTGTAGAATATGCACTTTCTGGCATAGCCTGCTCTGCTCTGTCAATTAATCTTCCACGGAAGAGGGCCAGAATGGGGACGATGTACTGAATTAAACAACAAGGTCAGATAACAAATAACCTGATACAGTACTAACACACCGGGTCCAAAATTCGGACTCTAGCTTCCTCCCTCGTCTGGCTCGCTTTCTCCTGGTAAACGTCTTGGGCACGCCATGCCGACTCGAAGGTCCCTGTATGAAAAGATGGTGGGAGTTGGTAAACAGGAGTAAAGAAGCTATCGAGGTCGACGTCTTCAGGGTCTTCTGGGAGACCGATGCTCGAAGCGAATTGATCCCATTTCGCTGTAGAGAACGATGGGAGTGAGATTCTACCAGTTTTGATGCGTTTGTTCGTGATACGTCCTTGGTTGCAAAGCTCGCATAGATGTGAGAGACTCGGTATCAATATCTAGTAGTTTCTTCATCCAACCATCCTCTAGGTCGACCAAGTCGACGGCATCTGAAATGTTCTCCGCCTTGCGTTTAGGGGCCATGATGCGGTCGAGTGGCAAGGGACGTTCGTCGTTGAGAGAGGGGCGCCGGAATAATCTCGGTCACAGCCCGTCACGAGCATCACCGAGAATAACGAAACGACGACGGATGGGGGCGAGGTCTGAGACTCATCAGGAAAACGTCTAAGTCTTTGGGAATCTTTGTCCTTAGAATGTAATCTTCGGCAAGCTTTGCCTTGGGTGTCAAGAATGCGCAATGCCCCATCTCCGGATTCAAGGTACATTTCTTACCTTTCACCGCTTCTGTGCGTCCGTTGGGCCTTTTGGAACCTTTAGCTCTTCATATGGGCTCTTTGCTCAGATTTTTTAGTCTTTGTTGGCCATCTTTATCTTTGAGTTACAATCTTGAGACTTTGTACTTTGTGCCATGATTTATTCCATCTGAAATCCTCTTCCAAATTGATATTTCGAGCAATACTTGCGGACCTTAACAGAGTCTCGTATTATGCTCACACAACCTAGTTAAGCTGCATCAGGAAAAAGACATATCACATATGTGATTCATTTTCCCGAGTTCTGAAATACACTTACTCCAGCTGAGGTCTCAAAGGTGGAAGAAACCGAGCGTGAAACATTTCGTTTATGTAGAAAGGCACGAATCATTAAGTATGCGCAAACAATTTTAGGGTGTGTTTTTCTAAATGACAGCGGTACGGCGTCGCGATTGGATAAGTGTTATTTAGGCATCATCGTAGGCGCTTCTCTAGCGCTTATCGACGTGGAGACAATGCACGAGCTGACAAAACAAAATACAGCAGAATGTCATAAAATAATGATAAACGAAAGGAGGGGTTCTGTAAACAGATTCTCTTCTAGGTAGAGCGAAAATAATACTGACGGAGGGGGACTCCAGAATTGCGAAAAGCCCATGTAATGGAGTCAATCCAAAGAATAAAAAGAACGTCGGGAACTCGTCAGATCTTAACGGGTTGAAGTGCCTTCGTGCCCAACCGCGTAGCCCTCTCACGGATCTCTCTCTCGCTGATGACTGGAGTGCGACCACCGCGACGGCGAGGGCGTTTGTAGGGGGCGGAAATAACGGGGATGGCCGAATTTGGGGGTGGGTTCCAGTATGCCGAAGGTGGAAGTGGGACATTCTCCGACCCAGAAGCGCGCCTGCCGGGGCCAGTGGATGAGCGAGAGGCTGGTACGAATGCGGGGGCGTCGACACGAAGCAAGGGGGCACGCTTCTATGGATATCGGTCAATTTTCTTTCGGATAGTATACGAGAGGATCGCGGATACGTACATTTCTCGGTTCGACCGTTTGAGTGCTCAGAAGGAGAGGACGAAGTTGGCTTGAATTGAGGTCGCGATTGGCGTCGCGCTCGCCGCGTCTATTTCCACCAGGGCTTGGAGTCGGGGTGTCCACAATTTCGATGGAAGATAGGGAAGAGATGGACATGTCGCTTCCGTTGTTACTAGCGAACCCAAAATGGAAAAATGGCTCGGAGGCGTCCTAGGCGACCTATTAGATGACGTTGGAATGGAAAGCATTGGACGTACTTCAATGACCAGTGGCACTTCCAAATGAACTGTTTCGCGAGTAGTTAGAGCGGTAGCGGGTCTCTCTGCGTCAGGTTCACGGAAGCTGGCAACTTCATTGGGCTCCTCGACCGCCACTCGAACAGGTGGGACGACCGTCTGATTCGGCTTGAGCATTGCCTGCAGTATAAATTGCTAAGCCAAGATGGATGGAAATAAGGCAAATTCGCTCTACCTCATCTTCGTAAATTTCATAGTTTTCCTGGACATCATGGAATTGCCCTGAAAAGGAGTCAAATGCTGTCGCGCGAGATGTGGTGGTGGACCGAACTGTTCGAGGATCCACAGGGAGCAGAAAATCCAAAAAATACGGCGAGCAGCCATGCGAACACCAGAAGGCAGTACACGTAAAATTCGATGAGATCGTAGGCCATCGAGAACGCCAAGAAAGCTCGCGAGATCGCTTTGCGGACGGAAAACATTGCAAAGGTATTGTTTACGGCGCCTCGATATTTTTGAGAGAGGTAGAAAGGAAGCATGGGATTTGAGAGCCTACCTTGGATTATTATATCTGGATTTGGCCACGTCCTATCCTTGCCAAAGGCGTGTCTCGATCCCCACGTCAGCCACCCTTCGATATAATTTCGATCAAAACACGCTCAGGATCAAATTCCAATTTAGCACTTGACAAGATCGCGAGGTGCTGCGTCAATAGAAATGCTTTGAAATTCAAACAAGAATGACATATAGGTGCCGTCATAAAATCATGCCAACGTCCGGGGCGAAAACGCTACAACCATCGCACCGTTACTCGCACCGCCCTCCTTCACACTCAACCACCGCCCTAACCGATGTTCCTGGCCCAGGCCGGCCACCAACAGGAAGGGCGTCGCAGAGCGCCCTTTACGCGTTGACTGACCTAACGGAGGATGTGGTTGGGATTCTGACGGAGAATTCGAGGTTCGTTTGGCCCATGTGATGGTCTCGATGAGACCTTTTGGCGGGGTAATGAGTTGGAGGGAGTTCACGACGCCAGGTGCAGGGACTTTTCCGATGAGCGTGAACGATTTCAACTTGGAATCAAGCTTCCATATTCGAATGTCACCCTCCCATGATCCTGGACAAAATATCAATGGGGTATAATAAATGATGGAGACGAAGGTCGTACCGGATGCGATGAGGTCTGAATAACGAAGGCTGGCAAGTGCTGTGATCCATCTTGGAGTTTTGACGACACCCTCTGTTTCGGAGAGAGCCTCGTTGAAACCATGAGCGAGTGCTTGAGTAAATATCGGTTTTTTCTTAGTTGTGTTCCATAGACATAATGACCTAGGAAGACTCAAAAGTTAGGAAGAAACAAGCACTCTCGCCTGGAAGAAGCGCTCACCCGCTGTCACCCCCACTGACAAACGTGGTCTCGTCAACCATGGCCACAGACTCTATACTCCCTTCGATGAACTTCTTTGATTCCCGTTCTTTACCCTTCGCCTTGGGCACCAATTCCGAATCTTCAGCATCCACGTCGTCACCTTCACCATCATCATCTCCCTTCAGCCCTCCTTCCAGGACCTCTCGTATCCGACTTCGCCCACCACCTCGGAACACAAGCTGCGTCTCGTCGACGATCTTCCAGTACCGCACTGTCTTGTCCCGACCACCAACGCTGATGCAAGTCTCGCCGCGCAGAGCATCAAGACCCAGGACATGGTCTTGATGTCCAAATAATGTTTCGACGTAACCCATGACGGAGAGTGAGAGGTCATATACTTTGAGGGTTCGATCGAATGAAGCGGAGTATAGCTGGTTTGTGCCCTTTCGGAAGGAAACGTTCTAAAGAGAATGAATCAGAAAAATTGACTAAAGAAGATGTAACATACATACCACTACCGCGTCCTTGTGTCCCAAGTGTCCTGCAAAGGTTTTTACCCAATGATCCTTTTCCACATCCCAGACGCACAACCTGCGATCCCGACCAGCGCTGGCAAGTAGCTTCCCATCCCCACTCAACGCCAACGATAGTACTTCATCCGTGTGACCTTTAATATCTGGGTCTGGGAGAGCCTTGCCTTTCCCCTTCTTGTCGGTGTTTGGTGGTCGTACTTTGTAAAACGTGGCTAACTTCTTCCCAGAAATGAGGTCCCACTTGAAGATGTGGCCTTCTTTTCCTGAGGTAAAAAGGTGGGTTCCGGATTCTGAGGCAATGGCTGATGTGACAGAGAAACGATGGCCACGGGTATGCAAGACGGAGGTGGGTAGTTGTGTGAAGTCAAACTAAACAAGCAATTAAACAATAAGATATCCATAGTTTAATGATGATACGTACCGAGTCGGCGATGAATAAATGGACCTTTCCAGAATGCTCTAATACGTCTTGTTTTAGTCTCGAAGAAATAAGCTCCTTGTCGATCTCGGCGGCGTCAAATTCGCCATCGGCTATGATAAAGAGTCAGTTTAGTGCAAGTAAAAAGGCATTAAAAAACACACCTAATCCCACTTTCACACTCTCCAAATACAATTGAGCAAGACGCAGCCGTTTCTCCGCTGGAGTTTCATTCTCGTCCTCATCGCCGCTAGCTCCTATATCCACCTCTTCCGCCCGTAAATCCATATCATCTACACCTCCTTCACCTTCGTCGGTCTGGTCTGACAGTTCCTCATCCGCCCAACCTTTCTTTCCCCTCAGAGGGCCATTTACGTTTCCAGAACCTGGCTTTTTTCCATCGCGAGGAACAGTCGGTTTGCGAGCAAATTTTTTTCGGGGGTCTGTGGTCGCGTTCGAGTCTGTGCGCTTCCTTTTTTTGTGTTTCGGAGCGGAGAAGAAAGGATCAGGCATCGAATAAAGCAAAGACAGGCTAACTGTCGTAGCAAAAAATTAGAGCTTTATTTGCGAATGATTGGTGCTATACCGGACAGACCGGACCGGATTTACTACCACCAGATATCACGACCACTGTTCACCGTTCCCCTTAAATAGGCCTGCTTTCTAACTAACGTCCATTACAAACTGAGATTATACAACGTTATTGCACTGAACGTCTCTGAGCTTTAAAGCTTTTATATTGAGACGGTTGTGAACCGACTTCTCCCAACATCCCTCGAGATTGTCATCTCCAGTCACCATCTCAGTTATAAAATTTCCAGTGCGAGTCTTTTCTTTTCCCATCTTTCACAAATTGCGCTGTGCTGAAATTTTTTTTAATTCTCATTAACCACACGACATTGGAATTCCCAATCGGCTTACTTCGCGGCGAGCATTCTGTTTTTCAACCTATTTAGTCCCCCTTATCATCAAGGCCAGACATCAACCGATACTTGAGGAGGAGATTGTGCGATTGAGTATCGTAATATGGACAGCGTGGGACAGATGAGCCGTGAGCTACTTGTTACATAATTGAAGGTTATCACTTCCTGCTATGTGGACCTTCTTCAGCAAAGGCGTTGAACCGTGGACGACCTTGTGGGAGAAATTTAGGAAAAGCCCTGGGGACGAAGTTTCTCTTACCTAAGTCGGGGGGGCGGGCCATGAATCTGG
>Ga0307517_10002993_pt1 | contig 26720 bp, 41 predicted proteins | sample 23_EM_MG_FD_194515 | JGI IMG/M metagenome (GOLD analysis project Ga0307517, IMG submission 194515) | Populus trichocarpa ectomycorrhiza microbial communities from riparian zone in the Pacific Northwest, United States - 23_EM | ecosystem: Host-associated > Plants > Roots > Unclassified | place... | reverse complement strand
CATGATCCGTCCCTCATCAGATGACCAGATACAACATTGAACCCTTCTTCGCTGTTACTTAAACGAAGAGGTTCACTCAGAATGAATCTTACTCCGACAAACGTTGGAGAGTAGTTGGGCGGCTAATTGTAGTATGTTTCAGTGAATTCTTGAAACACACAGTATATTGATATGATTTTGTTACCTTGGCAGAGTGGCATATCGACTCGTTGATTACAGTTCTCCTCATGAAACCAGACCTGTAGCACGTTTCATTGACATCACTTGGAAAAACAAGGAAGCAGAAATGAAATGCAGTCAATTGGCGCAAATTCCCGCTCATCAGCACTTATACAATTCTCTCTTTACAGGCAACACTTTCCCTCTTGGTTGAATCAGTTGACTTGTACGTCGGCAAGTTCGTAAAGGTATGTTCCTAAGAGCTTGGACTGATTCATCCGTCTATTAGCCGATTTCTCCCTGGCAGCAGATGAATTGATTGTTACTCACACCTTCAATGAAGTTAGATTTGTCGAGTTTTTCGTTCGTTGAACTGAAAAAAAGGCAATTCATGACGAGAAGGGCCAGCATAAATACGGCTCACTGTGCTCCATCATCGCCCCTACCCATAGGTAACAACAAGACGTTTACTCCAAGAGCTTCTGCAAAAGTCAGCGTTATGGGAATCGAACCCCCTTCTCGAGTCAAATCTGGATCTTGCTTGTAGATGACCTTTGGAAAGAGAACTTCAGAACTGCCCCACATCAACCAAAATTCGAAAGGGAAAGACCTTTGTGGCTCTTTTGGCGGCTTCAAAGTTCCAATGACAATGATCCGCGACCCATGGCTTCCCACCGTGTAAACTCTCCAGCGTCAACGTGTTCTTGCTTCGCAATTTGGCGAATTCCTTCTCAAGATGAGCTTTCACGAGAGGATCAACTTCCTCTGGAGTTTGAGGTGAAACAAGTCTGGAAATCAAATGAGTAATAATCCTCAACATTCCCCCAAGTCTCGCACCGAATACTGAATTTGCCAGAAACCTTTGCTGGTATAACCGTCTTACCTCCCGCACCGCTGAAGGCACCCTCAATACCATGAATAGACAAACTAGGCAAACGCATTCGACCCATTAGAACGCTGACTTTGTCAGACGACAGAGCGATCGGTCCACCGGCTGCTGCTTCGACATCCGATATAGAATAATCGAGTGCCGCGTAGATGGCTCTGTAATGGAAGTTCCCTAAATTTGGCTGATCGAACTCAAGGTCCATACGTACTTCTCTTCCTCATCGGCGGGAGGAACCATTTCGTCCACTCCCTTGACTAGAATGTCTCCTTGGGGACTAACGAGAGTGCTGAGAAGAATTATAAGGTCCGTCATAGGTTCATGCACCGTTCGGCCAAAGACACCTGAATGCAAATCGCGACCAGGTCCGGCAACGGTCACCCTGTAGTAGGACAAACCCCGGAGGCCATAGGTGAGGGCGGGAGTACGGGTGTTCAACCAATAGTTATCGGACTAAACAGTCCAAAATTCATAAGGAAGCAAGGTTGCTGATTATAAATGTCTCTTACGATGCAGACACAGTCAACTCCTTCGAAATAGCCTCCTTTTCCTGATTCACGGCGAACGAGATCATCCATGCCTTCACTTCCACTTTCTTCCATGCCTTCGAAACAGCAGACGAGATTCACGGGTAGGGGAATCCCTTTTTCGTGGTGGTATTGCAGCACATTAAGCCACCCAAGTACAGGTCCTTTGTCGTCTGAACTACCTCGACCGATGAGACGGCCAGATGCCGCATCGACTGTCAGCGTGAAAGGATCAGTGTCCCATCCGTCAGATTTTTCGGCCTAGTATCAGCTGGATTGTAAATGAATCTTCTCATAGTGGAAAATTATAAACCTACAGGCTGTACGTCGAAGTGTCCATAGATCAGTACCGTTTTCTTAGAGGGGTCATTGCCGATACGACCAAGAATCGCTGGGGGAAGACCTAGTTCTTGCCCATCCATTGTATGTTTTCCGAGATCCACAAGCTTAGTGTCAACGCCGACTTGTTTTAGCTCTCCATTCAACCACTCGGCCATGGCAAACACATCGTTGCGATATTTTGCGTCACAAGAAACTCTGATGTTTTGCTTCATTAATATGTAAATTCCTTTTTTTTCCACTCACGATGGGATAGCAACTGCTGCTGCAAGCCGCTTGATGAAGGCATCTGAATTTTTGTCAATGAATTTGAGGAAATCGATAGGCACAGGCATCGCGATCGTTGATAGAGAATCAGTGGGCTTACGTTATCACCCCTCTCTCATCGTGACGTCCAAGTAATCAACACCGTTCATAGGCTTAAGCAGTTTCAAACGAGGGCAACCCAGTTAATATTGGAATCATGTCTACGGCTACGAACAATTCATGGGCTATAGAACAAGTCAGTCGGGTTATGTTAAAGTGGCTGATTGACCAATCCAGTTTTCTTAAGTCAGGCTCGTTCTGGTACTGATGGAAGTACAATGCCGTCAGCAAAAAAGGAAAAATCAAGGAATGTCGTTGTTCGTGATGACTGGGAGGATGATGATGATGATGAGGAAGACGACAATCCCGTTGTAGACGGAGAACGCAATAAACAAATCTGGAACGAAGCGTACGTCCGGCAGTTTCGGTCCCACCTTTCAGAACCGACATGCACGCACAGTAACTCCAGGGAATTCAGGCCGATGCCTTCTGTAGTCATGTCGCGAGGGTCGACCACATCGTCCAACCTACCTTTAAACGAACCCCCGGCCATGCGCATACTGAAACGGCCTTCACCATCGTCCAATTTCCCTTCAAACATAAATATAACGATAGGAGAATCCCTACAAGATCGCGAGGCTCGATATATAGCGGCACGAGAACGTATTTTCAGGACTTCTACGTCTGAAGACGACCCGACAGAAGGAACGATGCTTCAATATAATTTCGGCGAAATGCCCTCTCCGTCGTCTTCCACGATTTCGTCACAGGCCATTCGGGAGCCTCGCGGACCAACTTTTGGTGATGGCACAAACAGTTCCAGTATTAAGGGGTTCCATAGGAGAGTCGACCGATCCAAAAATACTGTGTCATCCCCATCGAAAACACCTTCTGAGGATACTTCTTTATGACCAATTTTCGTATTTCCATCGTTGAGTAGCTGCATCGTAATCCATTTCACTGACCGCTTCCCTATGACCGTAAGTGCGACCTACCACTATGGAAGAGGTTAATCGCTGTATGATCTTCCTACTTTAAAACTGATTATGTTCGGCGTTAAGAACTTGTTTGACGGCGATTATAGGAACAAAAACCCGTGGAACTATATTTTGAGAGTCGACTCCAGAAACCCCGTCATGGTATAATAAGCTGAAACCTGAGATATGGGCCTTACTAGATTGGAAACAGGACTTCTCCCACCGATATCGTTTGCTCCATACGCTGTCGAGAATGTCCGCATGTTTTTTCGCATCCAAGCGGGTGATATAAATTTGGCCGTACCCAGTTACTATAAAGGCTCCAACCTTCTTCATACCCAGCAGCAACTCAAGGAAACTCACTTGGCTTTCTCCAAATTTCCATCGTCCGTTCTTTACGATGCAATTTAGTTCCCTCCTTTTCTTGTGCGCTTTCGTGTTTGGTGCCTCCTCCGCCCTTGTGATCAGGGCCGATGGCATGACGAACTTCGAACGGCTGGCCAGAGGTCTACCCGTGAACCCTCCCGCACGAAGGGACCCAAGCCCAAGTGCAGGTAAGGCTCTTCTCCCTATCACTGTCTAGTACGTACTAATAAAAAAATATTGTACGACTCAGAGCGCCGTAAATACCAGCCCTCTCCTCTGCCCCACCCATACCAGTGGTAGACGACCCAACCCCGCGGACCTAAAGCACATCATTATGTGAGACTTGACCACCCTGAGCCCCGAATTTCTTCTGAATTGACATACTAGTAGACGCAGATTCCATCTCGACATTTTGTGATACGATCTTTTTAGAATGTTTATTCGTTTCTCAAGTGTTTTATTTTAAACGAAATCCCTTTACCGTTGCAGTGCAGATTTTTCATGAATTTTTCTCATAGTTCAAGTTTGGTTGATTATAAGTTCTTTGTTTGTGTAAGCTAGCTATGACTTGTTGAACTTTGCCATAGTAATAGTATCGTGATATCTAGTTCATAACACAAGTAGTGTTTGCTTCCTGGCAGCCCCATGTGTTCCTGTAAGATAGGGTGGCATTCATTTTCCAGTGTTGTGTTCTTACTGTAGGTGTGGGTAAATTTCCACGCTTCAACTTCGGCTGATTCTTTCCTGTCTGATATCTCACCACAACGTGTTCTGGAAAACGCCATTGAGTAAGCCGACATCGAAACTAAACGATTGCAAAATTTACGGGCTCCATTTCACCTGATGTTCCTTTGACTGAGATGATTCACCTCCGGATGATGCGTATATGTACTGTAATGAGCATCACGCACATAGTAGATTCCAATGGGTCTGGATTTGCACAATGGTCCTGGATTTTATTTTTCAGATTTTTTCACTTTCCCCAATCCCTCCGGAAATTCTCGGGATTTCATTGTACTTATTGTACTTAGCATGTCTTGTGTATTATACTAAGGGGGGCTACTATCACAGAGGCCCTTTGAGGTCGTAAAACTCGAGCTTCTTCTTAGATTGTATCACCCCACATATTGCTTGTTGGCGGTTGGCGAGTCGTGACTTGGTCGTGACACCACTTCATGTCACGAATCCATGGCCCGGGATTACCGGGCCGGCGCACTACCATAACCACACAGATGGAAAACGGACTGACTGAATTCTTCGCCTATCCATTTGATACTGATGAAGCGTACCAGGTTGGTACCATTCTTAAACTCGAGTACCAGGGATACATCGTTCACATTCAGTAACGATCCTTCGAAGCAAGGCGTAGCGGGCATGTTAGGAAGTGGAACAATAAAGGACCCCAATGTAAACGAGGACACTTTATTGAGGATAAATGTCTTCTACTTCAACAGGTGCTTGTTCACTTTAAACCCTAAAATCAATTCTCATCAATATTTGGCTGAAGAGTAACAGGAAAGCACATTACAGTAGAGCAAGTCAAAAAGCATTGGTCATCCATAGTAGCCGAACTCTCTTCTACCTCCGAACGTTATGGTGAATCGGAATCGCGTATTCTTACCTTTTCAGAACTGCAAAGTCTCATCGAGTCGGGGAAGGTTGACCAGATCCCAAATAACAAAATCATCCCAGATAAATTGAATGTATGTTTGCCCCGTGAATAGACAATAGTCCATTCTCTTAATAAGATTCGACAGGAAAGTTCCCCCAGCGAATCTAAATCTGTTCCAAGAAAAAAACCCTGGGAGCTAACTTACGTGGAATCACCATGACCAGTGTTGAAATAGATAGAACATTCAACGCTTTAAACTTCTTGTACAGCAAAATAATCAAACTCCTCAGCAACCAACACATCAGGAACTTAAGAAAGCATTGACAGTTGGACTAAGAAAGAAGGGCAATCAAAATAAAGAGGACAGCCACAAAAAAACTGATAAAGAAGATATTGCGGTCGTTGTCACAGACCCACCAGCTTTCCGATCGGAATCAGAAATGGACTTTCTGGTGATCTTATCGCCGGGGCAAGTCTGCGGGGAGATTGCTCGCAACAAGCAGTCTGGCGAAGTTGATGTTTAAAGCACATCCATATGCCATGACGAACTCAACCGTTACCCCAATTCTGAGAAGTTGCCGAGGAGATGAACTGACCCCTTTCAGGTCGAGAATTTTGGTTCGAATTTTGCCTGTAGTGATACATAGAAGCTTCCCTGTTGTAGAACGGTTGTCCTACCTCACTGGGGGTCAAGTTCGCAGCAGCACTTTGTCCAAAGGATAAGGATTGCAGTCCGCTATGACCGACTGATGAACCGAAATGAGCAGACGAGGAATCTGGATGGGGAACGGCTGGTTGCTGTAACACAGGCGATGGATATGTGAATGGATCCAGCTGGTTTGGATATAGCTGGAGCGAAGCACCGGAGATGGATTGCTCTCGTCTATGCGGCGAATGCAAGGGAAACTGCGGAATGACAGTACTCAAGGCTGCTTGCGATGACTGAGAAAATGTGGAGATCGAAAAGGGAACGGCGCGCTGTGGCGAAGTGGTTGGAGCACCATACGAAGCAGACCAGATTGATTGATGGGAAACTGGTATGTCTTGCGAATCACCTGAGGCTGAGAATGAATGTGCCAGATGAACTTGTCCAGGACTAGTGGTTTGAAATTTACCCCCAGTGGGGAGACTATTCGAGAGATTAGCACCAATGCTCCCATTAACTGAATGGTGCCCGTTGAAACCGACTGAGGTTGTACCGTTGCCAGCATAAATCAAAGGCTCATCCTGAGCAGCCGACCATATCGATTGACTTGGGCCGCGAGTAAGCTCAGATCCAAACAGGAATGTGGGTTGTAGGGAGCTGGATGCCTGGGTCGGGTGAACATTGCTACGGCGATTGCTACTGCCCATTCCCATGACATCATTCAACAAGTCTTGGGCTGTGGTAATTGTGCTTGTCTGCGGTGCTGGCATCGAGGGCTTCATAGGAGAAACTTTGAGTCCATGGTGGAGAGTCGGTGATTGAGGAGAATTATTTCCCGGGCTATGCGCAGGTGGACGTACGGGAGTGATCGAAGCCTGATGAACTTTTGGGGAAAGTGTAGGTGATCTGGATAGTGATTCAGAATAATCCACGTCACCGGCAATGTAAATCCATACCTCATGTAGACAATTTCGTCTTCCTCATCCTCATCCTCGTCCTCGACAGGATCCAAGGCGGTGTTCAGGAACTGGAAGGCTTCTCGAACAGGATCATCGTCCATACGGCTGGTGAAGTCGGTCATGTCGTCTACCTCGTGATCATGTCTGGTATCCAAATCTAACCTGGAGTTAGCCAGCTGCTGGGCTACAGTCGTTTCCTCAACAAATTGTCGAGATGGTGTTGCGAAAGAGGAAGAAGTATCATCGATTATCTCCAAATTGAAAACGAGGTGATTCTTGATGAGCAATAACGGTGTATTCTGCATTCCAATGTTCAAAAAAATGAAAGCCAAGATATTGTCCGAAACAAACCTCTACGTTCAATAAGGACTTGACATCGTCTAACAGATCAGAAATCCTCATGAGTTGTTCCACGTTGGGATGAACCTGCTCTCTTGCAGACAGTATCAGCATAGTGTCTCCGATTTTGCGTCTTTCGCCGATTAGGTTCCGAAGGGGAAGGAATCCTCGCATCTCTATATCTTCCTCCAAAGGTGCCTCGAAGGGTGGTAATTTCTGCATTGGGAAAGCCTGCGAAAGTGCAAGCGCAAACGATGCGTATGACTTCCAGAACCTGATTGTCTTGATTGAGTATCCACTCATCTTGTTTGGATCTCTCTTCGATACTGTCGAATTTTTGCTTTTCTCTTTTGCCTGGAATGCGACAAATTCCTGGTCTTGCCCAAGGTATTTAAAGTTTGCGCGGAGCCATTTACTGGCTATACGCAGGGCGGGAAGAGTACGTCGGAATGTGGCGCTGATCTTTTGAGCCAAATCAGTTTCTTCGGGCGGGTCCGCGAGCTCTTTCTTGCCGACATCGAGGAGAATGCGGTATAGATCCAAGAAGTGATCGAGAATCGACCACTCAATCAAGACCGACGAATCAGGTGTTGAATCACTTCTGCTGCGATGTTGGGTAGGATCGCGAATCATTCTGTGCTTCCACAACGCTCCTTGAGCAAGGACAACTGTATTCAGTATCATGTCTATGGATAGATGCCGATCGGAAAGAAGGAAATAGAAATCTTGGGCAACTTTTTCGTTGTGTTTCGGAGAAAGTGAGCGCATTCTGGAGAAAATGTAAGTCACGACAGCCGTAGAACAAAGCTGCATGCTCACTTTTCAATCCCCTTCTCCATGCCAACTCGCCATAATGCATGGAGGACCACTATTCGCTCTTGTAGCAAGTCGACCCGGATCTTAATTGGGAGCTCAGCATCTTTTGCCCCGGCCTTATCTTTCTCCTTGATCATTTTCTGCCTCCAGAGATCTAGAGATTTCATTAACACTGTCCCAAGGTTCTCGGATGCAGTGTCATAAGGCTGGCGGACACATAACGATCGATAGTAGTGGATAATCGAGGAGAACGAATCCTTCTGGTACGATGCTAAGATTGCCAGCTGGTGTGAGGGATTTCCCTCGTGAGGAACAAGGAGCCGCGCTTGTTCGTAGCATTGCTGGGCCTTATCGTAGTTCCTAGGACGTGCAACTGCCTCGGGGGCGCCACCACGCCTACCCCTTCCCCTTCGAGCCGGAATACTGTCATCATGGCCTGCCCTCGATCGGCCGTTGCTCTCGTTATACTGTTCTCTATAGCGAGCGATGTCGCCAAGGCAGGTCAAGGCTTTGCTAAGTGTAGAGATCCTCGCTTCGCGCTCTTCTGGCGTCTTGGGTGAAGAGTCAAGCGCATGATCCCTTGGAGGAAACTGGAAATGGTTACGGCTGTTTCCGTCCGGGCCTACATCTGCGGAGGTTGTGCCTTCATCAGCCTCGTCCAGAAGACCAAGAATAACGAGCGCCGCTCGGGCCTCATGGAGGTCGAATAAGCGGAACAAGCGGAGAATAAGATGCGTCCAAAATTTCTCTTCATCAGACAAAAACTGCTTGAACCTCTGGAGGAGCTTGCGGTGCTCTACAACTCCGTGGTGCGGGTTTTGTTTTGTGGGTGGACCAGAGACTTGTTGTTGCTGCCTCTGGTTGTCTCGATGTAGAGCAATGCGTTGTTTGAAAGCTGCGATGGATGCATATGAAGTTTGCATCCAGAGGTGATTCTCAACATCAATAGACTCCTTGGCGTTGGGGTGAACCAACAGGAGTATCAAATATCGCTTTCGTAGACTATTGAAGGAGTCAGCAAAACCGATCTTGGATTCAGATAGACGCCGACTTACTCCTTCCTTTGAAAATCGACCTCTTTATCAAATGGTTCCTTAGTTTTGAGTAATTCTTTCAACGATTGGTGTATGCTTTTTGCCTCACTGGAAGTTACGATAGTCAAAATTGAGATGAGAAACAATGTAACGGAGAATGAACAGGGTGTCAATACCGGGCAACACCTGCAGGATCAAGTTGTTCAGACATGTAGATCTCCCTACGCTGTTTTTAAATATCATCCATGTTTGCGAATGGCTTTAATAGTAAGGCATTGAGAAGAAATAATTGTGTGAGTTAGGCGTCGAGAACATCCAAAACTCGTGGGAATAAGGCTTTCAAGTCTCAAGCATCCAAAAATAGAAATTCCAAGATTGTATATAACATCCGGTAAACGGCCTGTAAATGTCGCTCAAATTTATAGAACATATGTAGGTTGTGCAATTCAATCATCCTCTTCATCATCGTCCCTGCCACCTGGTCTGAACAAAGCAAGCAAGTCTTCCATTCCGAGACGCATGTCTTTAATCTTGTCCCCGCTCAGTGCAGCGGCAGCTAGCGCTCGTTTCTTATCTTGCAGCTATCCAGTGGTAAGCCTCATATCCCTGAATTCTGAATCCAACTCACAAGCAAAATACGGTCCTCTACAGTTTCGTCGATCTTGAGTTTGAAGATGTTGACATCCCTAGTCTGACCAAAACGATGTGCACGATCGAAAGCTTGGTCCTGTGAGATAAAAGTCATGAGGGCACCAACGACATAGTTTTGATACAAAATACCTCGAGGGCTGGATTCCACCACAAATCAACAAGGATCACATTATTGCACGCGGTTAAATTCAGCCCTACCCACAGCATTGTCAATTGGTCAATAAAGTAAATAGACACCTACCTGTACTCCCGGCCTTAAAGGAAATCAAGATAACTCTCGTACTGAGACTAGTCTTGATCTTGTTCAACGAAGCTTCCCTATCCTTTGGAGTCATTGACCCATCATCTACCGATCAGTCGGAATCAGCTTCGTCTTCCAATAGATGAAGTTAATCTCACATCGAACGTATTTGATACCTTCGTCTTGAAGGAATGGTTCCAGGAGATCGAGCATAGAAGTAAATTGAGAAAAAACTATCGTCTTCTCCTCCGAGTCCGATCTTTCATCAATTTGTAGCAGCAGCTTAAGCACCATTCGGACTTTAGCTGATGTAGGACGTTCGCTTTCCGCTCGTTTCGCTTTCATTGCCAAAGGGACACACGACTGACAATGGGTACTCCATTCACCTTCGCCAGCATTGTCGGAGGATATGCTTTAAAAAATATGAGGACGAGCGATTTTCAATAAAACTCTGGGCTCACTCGATTGTGCACATCTGACATTTCCTGGCGACACCCATCTGCCCGAAAGCAGCGATTAGGTCGTCCTGGTCGACATCATTGTCATCCTTGCCTTTGGGAACGGCCTTCGGTTCAATAGCGTCTGCGTCGCCCTTGTAGTCCTTCGATACCAAAATTGGATGATTACAAGCTTGACAAGAATTTGTTGAAACGACGAAATAGTAATGATAGTAAAGGACACACCCTGACGAAGACGAAGCAATAAGGTCAAGGCGCCAATGTACTTGTTGCCCTTAGTGCTCGACATGAGTTTCTCAATGACATCCTCCATCTTAGCCTCGAGTGCAAGATAAAACTCCCTCTCCGAAGCATCGAATTCGCAAGAAATAATCTCGATCTGTCGTTTCGGCAGCTTGATAAGAACTTCTCCGTTGATCAATTGGTCCTTTCTCCGACGAAGCATGACTTGTTTCAACACAACCTGAAGTCGCTTCATTGCACGACCAGCTCCACGACCACCTTTGACAGGCTTGGCAATCTGTTCATTGAACGTGTCCCAATTAGACAGAGGTTTGATGCGCAGGAATGCAAAGAGGGAGAAAAGCTCCGTGACATTGTTTTGCCTGCGAGTCGTTTATAAAGGAAGAACAAGGTAACAAGGAAAACACGAACATGGGTGTGCCAGTCAAGCACCAACGGAATTTTCCCTGCAGCTCGCAACATGCAATGGCACCCTTCGTTTTCACGTTCTTAATGTTGTGCGCTTCATCTAAAAGACAGTGAAGCTGTGCTGCATAAGCAGAAGTGCACATACCAAGAACAATGCGGAACCATTTGACGCCATATAGCGCGCACTTCTTTGAGGCATTCTTCGATCTCTTTTTGACTGTCCTGGGATCCGAATCCGAATCATCGTCAGAATCCTTGTTGGCCTTCTTTTTCGAAGAAGAGGCTTTGGATTCATTCTTGGCCGCTGGGTTGAACGAGCTGTACTCGGACTTAATAGTATCATATGTTGTGACGACAATATGCTGCTTTCGAAGCACCGCAGGATCTATACAATTGCACTTTTAGTGGAGATTGAGAATAAGGTAGTAGTTAAAATGACCTGTTGTTCGGTCTGGCCCATGGTGTTTAGCAACACGAAGGCTGGTCATTTTTGTTACTTCAGCAGCCCATTGTTCAACGAGGGCGAGAGGACAGATTACCCTTGAATCAAATCAATGTTATTCTTCAGAAGAATGACACCTGATCCTCACAATGTCGACGCGCTCCATCCGTCTTCCTTGTCTGATTTCTTGGGCTTGCCCTCCACAATCCGGGTCAATGTTTGTATCGTTTTCCCGAGACTGGGATATATTAGCCCGAGAAAAGTAGGGGAACGATAGTCGTCTCACCCCATATCATCAGCTAGAATGCCGCCTGTGCGTTTTTTCGTTGTATCCTCCCGATCTCTCATCCATGCTCGTCCCAGGATCTGGTGTGGAAGGAGTTTGATACCATCGTTGAAGCCCTCGACTATCTCTTGGGACATATCAATCTCGATAGTCGAGTCTAGCTCCTGGTTCATCCCCCCGCCCATCAGCTCTCTGAGAGCTTTTTCAGCTTCTACCGGAGCCATAAATGCGTTATCATGCTGAAAATCTGGAAATTTGATGATTTCGCCATCTTTTCCGTGTTCAGGCTGTATGTCCTGAGCAAGAGGCATTGGACGCTGCAATGGCTGGATTCTGTCATGACTAGAAGGGACGCGGAGGGGTATACCAGCAGATTTCTTCAAATGAGAATCTCCCTGGTGATGATGTGCGTGTGCAGGAGGTTGGGGCATTGTCTGGGGCAGGAGATTTTTTTCTTGGGGCGGTGGGTTTTTATGCTCCCTAAATTAAGTTAGCTTCCGCAAGGCATGCAGGGTCGCAAAGAAAATTTACGCTTTCGTTATCCCTACTACTTCATCGGGTCCGTCATCCCCACTGTCTAATTCATCTTCTTCGTCAGAAGAAATAACGATGGCACTTCTCTTGAAAGCAGGGGCCCGATCTGCTGCTCTGCTAGACGCCGTAGTAGAAGATGCAGAGCTTGTGGATGCAACGGACTGCCTGAAGTTTAGTCTCATAGAGGAAAACACGCATTACGAAGACGTACGATTGATGGAGAATTCATTTGTTGTCGCGATCCTCTGAATTCGGGATATATGTTGCTATCGCCCATGAGGCGTTTACGGCTGAAACACAATATCAGCTCCGATTCCGAGTTGCAAAATATCCTATAGTAACTACTAACACACTCTCCATTGGGTTTTCTAACAAGAAGCGGATGTCGTGGTTGAAGAAAAAGGTATTTATAGTAAAAGTCAACGAACATTGAATATTGAACATTCACGTGCACCGTTCTTATCCCACGAAAGTGATACAATCATTGACGCCTCGCGATAAAAAAAGTGGCTATTGCTTGACCAAATCTTTTGTGTAAACCCGTAGAAATATTTCTTTTGAGAGGCTTTATTTGGGCTGAGAATAACCTTGGAGCAAAATGATGTTGGCATTCTTTGCTGCTGTCAGCAATTCCTGTACATGCCACATAAGTAGCACCATAGTTATTTATAGTAAATCAGGATTTACTGATGCAGTCTCCATCTACGTGTGACGATCACCTTGGAAGTTGGTGCAATCGGTGCGAGTTCTGGAGGGTGAAATACCGCTGTTGATTTGAAGTGGTATCGCGATTAGATGCGGAACTGATTTCGTTTACACAAAGACGGATGCCAAGTTTAGTATGGTCGTAGTTTGCTTAAATGTTGGTGTGGATAATGCATAAGCTACAAACACATATTGGTGCATAAAATGTAAAATATATACAAAGTCGATAAATAACCCAAATGAGAGCTCAAGCTCAAGGACTAACCGTAACTTAAGTCACGTAAAGAAGCGTCCTGCGCTGCGTTGAAAACAGAAAGAGTGTCAAGAAAGCACCGACCAAAAACCCTGTGACAATGTATGAAGCATTTTCGGTGATATTTGTCGGACGAAAGTCGGGTATGTCAGAATCTTCGTCGATATCCTGGCTTGGGAGAGGAGACATTATTCTAACCCTCCGCTTTGGCAGGATAATTGAAGGGTTCAGATGCTCTAGGTGATCAGGGCGAGGTGAAGGTAGTGACGGAGGGAGCTTTAGAGATGGGGAAGTGGGTACCGACTCGGAATGGGGGCCGATAGGTGAATCTGGCCGGGATGGGGCGGGTGACGCTGAGGGTGGTAATGTGATTGTCATGGTATTAGTGGAAGGTTCTAACAGGAAAGGAAGCGCTGTTGCGAGAGACTTTGTAAAGGAGACAGTTCGTGAAGCGCGGACCGATGGTGGAGGTGACATTCTTCCAAAAATGTCGTAAGAATTCGATCGACTATGGCCGAAAGACAAGCGCTTGAAAGGCACATCTGTATTGTCACACAATGTTTCGACAGAGAAGACGGAGGAAGGAGAGGAGCAAATAGATAACGGGAAATCGTCTCCTGGTTCGGTTCTCTCGTCATCATCGTCGACTTCCTCGACGTAGTGACTCGGGTGGTCGTTTTGCCGAAGAACCTCCTTCTCCAATGTTTCTTCGACCTCCTTCCGAAGCATTTCCGATTCTTGCTCACTGTCTGCATTGTCGTGGTCTAGTTCTGCGTGAGTATGAGGCTGCTCATCTAGAGGAGCACGCTCCGTTGGATTATTTAAAAAAGACCCTGGAAGTGAAAATACGGGCGAACGGAGAGGTGTCAGGGGAGGGGAGGCAGGCCTCTCGGAAGGTAGGGAAATTTCCATGGATTCCTCGTTCATGGGTTTGAAGCTGAATTTGGTGGAAACCACATCGCTCAAAGGAATGGTAACGGTTGGGAACAAAGACGAATTATGTGGAGATTCTGGGGGTGTAATCGGCGTTTGGAAAGAAACTGGGATACATGGTAGGACTGTGATCGACATCTTGAGAGATGGACGTCGGCCAGGAAGTTTGCTTTCCTTTGTCTCGGGATCGGGTGAGACCAAAGTCGGATCGTCTATGTCTCCGAACTCGACATCGAAATCTCCATCCGAGTCCACATCCACATCATCCATGCTAAATGCTGGGAGTTGACCTTCCTGGGTCCTCATACCTTGTTCAAGACCATCGATTACCAGCTGGAGACGAGTAATCTCTGCCCGGTGCTGCATAGCATACTTCTCCCGCAATTCTTCACCAAGAGCAAGTGCCATGGAATCCACGATCTGTCTAACCTCGGGATAATTCTTCACCCAGCCATCAGCTGGCCATTCGGATATGGAAATAGCCAAGCTGCGGAGATATGAGATGGCGATGTCGAAATCATCTTGAATAACGTTGTGGAAAAATGGGCGTAAGAATGAAAGAGCGAGTCTGACGGCTCCCGACGTTGAGTCCCGCAGCTTGACATCTTCAGGGCGGTTGAGAAAAAGGGTCGAGACCTCTCGACAGAATTGATGATAGCCCAGCTTTCGGCTCATATAATTCCATGCGACCTGGTCCAATGGATTGCCGTCAATCAACTGGATGTCTTTGCGGAGGAAGTAAGATGGCAACTTCCGAAGAATATGAAGAAGTGGGATTGAAGATAAGACAGCTTGACGGGGGACCATCCCGTAGATAAGAACGGTTTGAGAGTCTTCTGCGAACCGGCGCCATTTACGAAAGGTATCATCTCGTCTACAACCGCACGTTCAGGATCTTACCCCTGAATAAAATGAAAGAAACTCACTGGTTTTCTGTACTTTTCATTAAGAGCTGAAGAGCAGTGGCTCCTCGGCCACCCAATGCAGATGCATCGATAACGGCGATCTGGACATCCTTTTTAACACCTACATGGTAGCGTTTCACAGCTTCCCATATAGCCCAAGCGAAGCTGAAGGAGGATGAGACGTAGCAGGATGAAGCCTTTGTGGTCCATTCCATGTGTCTTGCGACTTCTGCGTATGTCCCAACAACAGTTTCCGGGAATTTTACGTTGGGGAGATCAATTGGAGAGCGGGCTACTTGCTCATTGAATCTGGGAGCAATGAAGTAGGCATCTGAATCGTCTGCGACTGACCCCTCCTTTGGTGTATAGACGCGGAAAAGGAAGCGATTTGCCTTGATCAGTGAGTCGAAGTCGATATCGGTGGCGAATCCGCACTGCGGTAAAGATGTGTCGGATTTCAATTCGAGATGGATAGGCATAGCGGGGAATGGTGAAAGGAAAAACAAAACAAAACGATCAACTTATGAAGAAATCGAGGTCAAGGGGTTTTTGCAACACAGTTGCAGGTGAAACAATACAAGGATGAGGGTCCTCTTCCGCTTGGACTAGACCTACCTACACGTGTTGGCCGCATGTTCTCCGCATGTCAAGGACAAACGGGGGATTCTGTTCAAATTAAGTATGTAACATTGTCAGAAAGACAATAACATTACATCATGCCGGGCACAGGTGATCAAAAATACAGCATGCTCGAATTCGAACTCGGCGTAACTTACCTTGGAGAATAAAAATAAATCGAAATTCCTAAAAAGGAAAAAAGAGCCTCACCAATGAAATTTCTAGGACCACAACACAAGTTATTAGGAACACCATTGACAATACACTGGGATTAACTAGCCAGGCTAACATTAATCCACGCTCATAGACCAATTCGATGATTCTCTTTCAGCAGCGACAGCACCCTGAGCCAGATCGCCAGATGGCTCTCGAGATATTGAAGACGGGGCCTCGTCTAGCAAAATGCCCAACTCTGGATGCATCGCTGCTACGAATTTTTTGTTATGATCGTCAACTGCTTCCTGGTACACTACATTTAGTAACAGAGAGAGGACAGAACAAGCATGGAATTACCGAAAACAACGTTGGCCATACCAGAGGTTCTCGAAGTTGTTCATCGGATAAATGGCGACTGTAAAACAGTAGGTATGGTCCGGCGCCAAGATGGACACCGGTCGGATCCGTTAAGACTGTTTCTTCGGGGACCTCAACAACTTCAGTGTCTACTGTTTTCCACCAAGATCCCCCAACATCTTGAACATAAGAATATATCTGTTTCCTTCCAGGAAGACCTGTGTGCATGAGCACAGAGCGCAGATCGTATCGGACTTGCTGGAGCTCGGGACAATCAAATATAGTATTGACCTCAACTTGGAGCTTCCCGAGTCGGTGATCGATGTCTGACAACATGCCTTCAGGAGAAAATTCGACTTGGACAAGGTGCGAAGATACCTTCTACTTTCGAAGTGACCACCGTTAAAATATCTTTAACCTGACTAGCTGTTCTTTCCAGAATACGCTGCCGTGTTTCGTCGCCCTTTTCCGCTACGTGTTCATAATAGTGAAGGGTGGAGCGTAAATCTGACAAAGTATCTCGTTCCTAAGGAAATAAGTGGATAATTGACCTGGCATCAAAAGAACATACGTTATATTTTGTCAGGGTGTCACGTTGACGTGCCAGTTCTTGTATCTCTTGTCGCATCTTCTGCTCGATGTCCCTTTTGTGGTAGGCCAATTCAAACTTATCGAATAGGAATCGATCAAGGTATAATGTTTTTGGAAAACAAATAGGGTCCGCCGAACCTTTGTTTGATGATCCGTGAGGATTTGCACGCGTCAGTTGAAACCCAAGAACATCCGAAGGCTCAATGATGACGTCGTAGTGAATAGCGTTGTTGCCGGCAGTTGTCAAATTATACTCCATGCAGGAAACGAGGTCGTTATGTGGATTTTCACCACCGTAACCCACCATCACGACTTGGACACCGTCTATACTTGACACTCGTTCTATCACGTTTCCTGGGCCAATGGACACTCGGCCATGCCTGAAGGAGAAAAGTCGTCTACAAATTAATGATTATAGTAGATGAATCCTGGGAAAGGTAGCAACATACTCTGCTTCTTCCTCTACCTTGGATTGAGCCCTCATGTGTTGTTCAATTACCCCATTTACTATCTTGACGACGACTAGAAGAAAGAAATTGGCACTCAAGAGATCACCAAACAGGAATATAACGCACCAGTAGAAATCGATGCTAGGGGGATTGCTGGATCCCAAGGGGGGATACTCAACGAAGTTTCTGCCTCTCCTTCCGATATGTAAGAGAGTTGAGCAAGATCTAGGTTAGTGAACAGCTCAATCAAATTCCACATAGACCGATCTGGAGTGGTGTAAGAAAGGTAACATTGACGAAATTATGCTTATTACCATTACTATCCACGGGGGTGTCATCGTCAATCGTAGGCAGACGGAGTGTTGATAGAGTCGAGCGTATTTGAGGTATATGGAATAATGCGTGGAGAACCTGTTATGAAAATAGGATCAGATGTGATGGTGTTCAACTAAAGTAATCACAAGGGAAGCATGTGCATATTCTGGATGGGTATGGCGCAGGGCTATAGGGCTTCATGAAATGATGAGTCCCTGTCGTCTTAACGTCAGAAACCGCGCCCACCGATCTCCTTGCCTTACTGTCAGAGGAGGAGGCGACAGCAACGCATCAGCTTCATCTTTGTTGAAATCCTGAAGACTAGCTTGTATAGCATCGTCCAAAATCCTATCCTGGGCGGTTGACGAAGCAACCGCAACGGGAACCTAAAGTCTATAAGCATGATGACTGAGGTCGGGTTTCATACAAGGAGCTGCACATTACATTCGAGCGTACCATCTGCCAGTCTGGGTGAGGCGCCCTATCTGTTGCTTTAAACTGCGTGCCAGCGGGCGATTCGCTATCATGCAGCGACATTTGGATAGCACGAGAGATTTCGTCCTCTGAATCACCGGTGAGGTCTATCACAGACGATGAAGGATGCAGCGCGATCGCTGTGCTCCGCCCTTCAGAATGCTGGGGATCTGGAGTCGTTCTAAGCTGCGACTCCCAAGCGCTAGTTTCTCCCCTATCTCCTTCCAATATTGCATCTGCAGCCTTCGCCATGTCCCCCTTGTGCTTCTGTAGAACCCGCTTCGCTACCTCAACGTCAACGTCCCCAATTTGCGCAAGCAGCTGCCCATTTTCTTCGAGCTGATCCTCCGATAGTTGCATAATTTATGGGAGCCTGAGTTGTAGGTGTTAGATGATTAGCTAAGCACATTGATCAAAGCGGCCCGGATAGTTTCACACGCTCTCAAGAAAACTCATATCTCCAAGTGTTGTTGTGACACAAGCCGCTCAACAGAATCCATCGCCAACATGGCGACCTCAAAAGCAGATCTGACTTTCCTAGACATTGTCGATATATGCGACAACGTCTGCCTTCACCGAGACAACAGAGGGCTTTACGACGCCGTGTGCGATGATGAAATCCTTTTGCCCCTCTACCTTAATGAATCTTCAAAGAACGCCGTTATCGGACTGCTTCGACCGATCGTTGTTGAGCAGCTCAGACTCGATAATGAGAGAAGCAGGCAGAGGAATCTTCCTGAAATTTGGGCCTTGCGACTGGGTAAATCTGACTACACCACACTGCGAAATGGCAGTTTGGGTCCAAGTGTCAGTTTCCGTGACTGGCTTGATAATCCCTCAAAGCGCACAGCTGCCATAAAAGAAATATGCGAACGCTGGAGAGACACAGGAGTTTTTACAAACGTTTGCGGTCCCAAAAAATGGAGGTCCGAGATGTATCCCGTCTATGCCGACCCCTTTGGAGCTCATGATCATCCTGATAATGGTGGAAAATTAGAGGACTTGAACTACGCATTCGAAATGGAGCGATCGGCTTGCGCGCTGTTCGGCGTTGTCACCTATGGGGTACACATGAGTATCTACGACGAAACCGTTCAGACCGACGGAAGTAAAGCCATCCGCGTCTGGGTCCCAACTCGGGCCCTCACAAAACCAACGTTAGTGTGCTACTTTGGTCTGAAAGAATGCTTGTGTTAACAATTCACTTCCGGCAGATGGCCAGGGTATCTCGATAACACAGTTGCAGGTGGCATCCCTAGTGGAATGCCCATTTTTGAATCGTTAGTTAAGGAGTGCATGGAAGAGGCCAGCCTCGATGCCGAAATAATCCGTCGACATACCAAGGCGGTTGGTGCAATCAGCTACTTCATCAGGTGAAGATCTCTTTTTTTTCTCCACAATATCATTCCGAAGATGTTCCTAGGACCTCGAATGGCTGGCTACAACCAGAGGTTGAGTGAGTATGATTTAACCCCCCCCCCTTAATGTTATTGACAAACTAGATATGTCTACGATATCTGTGTACCTCCTGATGTCGATCCACTTTTATTTACCCCCCGACCGATGGATGGCGAGGTTGAATCCTTCGAGGTGTGTTTATTTTACGTATTGAAAGAGTGGACTATATTCATGAGCTATCAAGTTGGTATCTCAAGACAAACTTCTCCAACTTCTTCGCTCGGGTTTGTTTAAACCAAACTGTGGATTGGGTACAGTTGTCGGCTTCGCTTTTAAGAAAAATTATAACCTTTGTGTATATAGTGATAATCGATTTGCTCGTACGACTTGGGTACATCACACCAGATAATGAGCCTAATTTTATGAAGATAATCACGCGGATCCATGGAACTTTCGATTATGGGAAGTGGTGATTCTGGCCCCTGACAGGCTCCTTGAAAGTTTATGTAATACCATCATGATGATCACGGATTTGTCCGCCCGCAAAAACGAAGCAATACGAGAGGGAGCCTGGGTCTGTGAATACATCCCCTTCAGGGCTCGCATAGATAGCACATCCGGTATTTTGGCTTAAATCGCTGAAATAATTTGATATCACTCCAGACTCAGAACTTGAATGATGGCCTTACATAACTTTGTCGTTGTGGATTCTTTAAGCTTGACCAATTGGATGGAGCCGATTGTAATCGATCTTTGTTTATGCGGCCTTGTTACTCGCTTCCTCATAAACTGTATTGGACAATAATTGGTATAGGGTCGGGTGTCCAGGACTCCAGGTACATATATATATATCACGGCGTGTGATTTCTTTCTTCCCCAATCATGTTCCTTCTGACACCAATCTACCGAATCCTTCAGAATCTGTTCGTCTTCACCTGGGACTTTGGATTGACATTTTTGAACCTGGTTCTCCCCAATCATAAGATTGGGCATGTCACTCCAGACGGCAAACCAGGTGCAGGTGGGGTCTGGCCTCCATATGTTCCCCCTCAAGAGGGTGATAGCCGATGCTCGTGCCCGGCGTTGAATGCTATGGCAAATCATGGTAAGAGAATCCAGTCCTCCTGAATAATTTGGTTCACACTGACTCGTTCGGTAGGCATTTTGCCCCATGATGGCAAGAACATCAAGTTCAATGAACTCGGCCCCTTGATCAGGTCTACCTACAACTTCGGCCCAAGCTTTTGCTTTTTCGTACCAGACTTCGCTGCCAATATGCTGCACAGAAGTTATAAAAAGGATTCCTTTGACCTAAAGGACCTTGACCTTCACAATGGGATAGAGCATGATGGATCGTTGACTCGTAAGTGACAGGATCTGTTCACATAACTTCTGTCGTTCAAAGACGGTTATAGGCGAAGATAGCGCACTTGCCCCAGATCAAAGCAAGCCGCATCTCGCATTTGTTCGAGAGCTGTTAGCATCTGCGTCAGGAAAAGATCAGGATGGGAATCCCCTTCTTACTAAGAAGGACCTGTCCGACTATTCGGCCAAACGGCGTGTCGACTCTCGAGCTTCCAATCCCGATTACACGAACAGCCTGTTCCATAGGATGTTTGGAAGCTCCAAGTATGTCATTTCTGCTTTTCTTTCTGTAGAAGGTACTGAACCCTTAAACCCTTAGCTCTTCTACACTGATCACTATTTTTGGGGGCCGAATGAAAGATATCGAGTCCATATTGGTTGACGAGCGCATACCTGATGGTTGGGAGTCCCGCATCTTAAAACCATACGGACTCACAATAACCTCTTTCAATACTGTCGTCCTACCTGTTGAATTCGGCATCGACGAGAAGAAGTACCAGGCAAAATTAGCGGCAGAAACCCGGGATGTTGAAGCGACACCGGTAACTGGTTCGGATTGAAGATTCAAGTTGATGGTGGTCATTTTATCTTCGTGGCAATTTGTATCATGTAAATCTGGAGTATCCCTGCACGGCATGCGCTCTGCAAGTAGTCTAAGTTACGTATTAAAAATCAAATATCACAGCGAAATGATTCTTGTCCCAAGAAGGGCCACCGAGTACTCAAAATGATCACCAGGACAATTCATGAACATAAGTGATTGAGGAATACCGAGATGGTGAGAGAGCGCAAACACGTTGAGTGGGTCGAACGTGCCGTACACAAGGACCTAGAATGGTTCTTCAACTTGCTCTAGTAAGGGATAAAGGTCGCTCACGAGGTCGATTGTAATCTCGGGAAATGCTTCGTCAAGAACTGGGATACGTTTGAGCCAAGACATGACTTGATAGGGTCGTAAAACTCACTCTTTGCATTAGCCTCCAGCTCGGAAGGAATTCCTTTCTCCTCTTCGCAGAAGTGGACGACCTTTAAATATGACGTCTCTTCGCTTTTTTGAACGTACAGCACCATATGAAAGAGGTTGTTGATCTTCAACGACGGTGATGAGTGGATTGAAATCGTCAATCAAGCATTATTGCGTTACCTCGTCCGTCTTCACAAAAATGCACACTGGTTGCCGTTTCAGCTTATGCATGAACGTTATAAGCTTTCTATCAAATGAGTTAGTTGCCTTCAAATTGTGTAGGATAGGGTTTTGGTCATATATCCAATACACCCAAAGAAGGAAATGGACTTTGTTCTGCGTCGCGCGAAAAAACAACAGAATGCCAGTGAAGTACGCCAGAAAATACCTTTTGAGTGGAAAACAGTCAGAATTTTCGCAAGTGCTCAATTGAGTGTCACTTGCCCAAGGGTCTTCGGCTGATAAACAACAATACCCGCTAATACCACTGGCACAAGCACAATCGCAGTGGAAATAACAGCCAATTTTGTTTTCCTGCCATCTCTCTTCAACCGACGCCTGTTAAACTTCAACAGCAACAAAGATACGGGGAAAAGGCCCATCACGAGCAACCAAACAAGACTGAACATCTGAGAGATGATGTTCAGGTCTAACGATGCGCTGGCGTAAAGCAAAACGCCAAAGATGAGAAAGGACAAAATGGAGACATATGGGGAACGAGAGCGAGGCACGACTTTAAGGAAAAAAGCGGGCAGGACGCGGTGGAGTGCAAGTTGAGTCAGGAGCTCGCTGGCGGAGAGGATACCAGTTAGGACACCACCGCAGAGGACGATAATTGCGTCTACGACAATCAAGATGCGCAACCAACGACCGCCAGACTATGGAGAGTCCAATGAACATACTGTAACAGAGATCAACAAACACATGGTCTTACGACATCCGCGAGTGAGCTGAGAACGTTCGCCCCACCCAATACAGTATCCAACGGTAACACAGCCAGGACGAGCAACATAAGTACGGGATTCAGAACGACCGCTGGAATGTGGAGGTTTCGTAGGACGTGAGGATACTTTCCAGGTTTAATAAGCGATACGTAGGATGAAGTACCTAAAACGTGTAGTTAGATCTGAGGGAATGATAGCAAATCATTCAAAGTTACACTCAAAACCAGTCAATCCGAGCATCCCCAGACAAATACCATGAAAAAGTTGTTTTGCAACAGCGCTCGCACTCGGAGCTTGCATCCTTCCAGTTTTCCAATTGGCCTTCAACTGTCCTGATCCAGTCCGGCCCCAGTAAACGGATGAAGAAATAATGAGGATAATCATGCTGGTGAGCTTATATAGAGAAAGTCAGAGTGAGAGCCTAAAACACATACACAATTACGTACATGAACAGAAAGAACAGCGAGAGCGACACGCGTACTCTCGCGTACTCCGAGCAGGCTTATGATCGTAAAGAGAACGAGAACGATAATCGCACCTACCCACGGTGGGAAGGGAAGGGAAGGAACTTCACTAGAAAGATAAACAGCGGCGGCAGCAGATGAGACAACGGACGTGGCGGCAAAATCGAGAAGCATGAGTGCGGCTCCAACGAGAGCAAATGTCTTTGTAGAGACATTCAGCCTAATCAGCGGGTGAATATCACGTTCCAGTGAAGAGAGTTAAGCCTACGTACAAGTATGTGTAGGGGGCACCATTCATTGGCAAAGCAGAAGCCAGTTCCTCCATGATTGGCCTCCAAAAAAAGAGCGTAAGGGTAGCTACGAAAAGGGAGATGGGGGAGCTGATACAAAAGTAAATGCATGATCTCAAGAGGGGAGCATCTACTCACAACACCCCTGCGGCAGCAGCCACAGCAGGAATGGTGTAGAACACACCACCCAATATTGCATTTCCCACCACCGCACTTGCTGTGAACTGTCCAAGTAATTTGCTTGCTTTCGATGTCTCAATACGCGCCTTGCCTACTCTATAATCTTCGTCTGAGAGCTTAAGACGCGTAACAGAACCCCACCCAGCAAACTCAAACGAGTTCGTAAGATGAATGAAACGTGAAGGAAAGGTCGGGTAGTTCTTAATGCCAGAGTTGTCTGGAGGCCTGAGGCGTTGTCTGCGTAAAATCGTCGCGAATTGCGAGTTCGTAAACGAGGGAGGTTTTGTGGCAGAACCTTCCTCGCCACTTGCCAGGTTATGGTTGGCTGTGAATACTAGTGAGACAAAACTTGCCAGTGACGAAACGTGCTCACCAATATCCGACTCAAGCCAGCGATCTGGAGGTTCAATTGCAATCCACAATTCGTTTTCCGCCTCATTTCCTTCCAGGCCCTCCGCCAGATTTTCAGAGAATGGGTCCACCATGCAAGAAGACAAGACACAAACTGATAGAAATAATACCACCCATTACGAGACTCTTTATGTACCGAGAATGAAGAACGTTGCAACATCTTCCACCACTTGTAACCCCTCAATATGCCTCTGGAAGCATTTAATTGACGACGTGTGGATCAACTGTTTACAGTAGCCTGGGGGTATCTGGGGTCCGTGCTCCAGTCTTGGAAAGGGAGTCGTCCACATCAGTAGCGACCACGATGGCTTATGTTCAAGTTGAGGCGGACGATGTGAGTGCCGAGGACCTTGCTTCACATTAATACTTATCTGTTCTTCGGCAGCGTCTTGAGGAGGGACCAGAAGGTCTTCAATTCAAATGTATGTCAAATGCACGGTACTCTGCGCGTTCCACAACTTACAAGTGACCTCGAAGCATTTTTGGCTGCTGATGCAACGGCGTCGCGACCCTCTAACCCACAGAGAAGTGCAGGATTAGGCAACGCCGACAGAGGTGAATTTTATTCGTTCAACTCACTTCAGCCCGTTAACCCGCTGATAATGTAGGGTATATCGCAGACGAAAACAGACAAAAAGGAAGTGGAGGATTCTTGACAATTGAATATTACCAGCCACATTTCGACGTTGACACTCGAACAGTGGGTTCAACTCCATTTCACTGAGTCCAGTTGACCTGGAACCCCTCATAGGTCTTGAAAAGATGCTACACGACCCTAATACCAACTGCCGCAACGACATACCTAGCAACCCATCTCAATCCAGCAGACCTATACGGTCCATTCTGGACGCTCACAACTTTAATTTTCGCGCTCTTCCTTTCCTCCTCCCTCGGGGCTTCAATCGCCAAGTACCTATCAACGAATGGAACTCCTTATGACTACAATTTCCAATTGCTGAGCATCGCAGTAACGCTGGTATATGCATACGGATTGGTGTTGCCAATTCTGCTTTGGCTAGTGTTGAGATATCTCGGGATCGGAGAATGGAGTGTCATAGAAGCAGTTGCGGTATGGGGCTACGGCCAATTTGTCTGGATACCTGTCGCAGTGAGTGATTGGGTTCTTATTTTATATTTCAAGACTAATTTTTAAAATATAGGTCCTTTGTGTTATCCCTGTGCCGATCGTTCGTTGGGTACTCATCACCATAGCTTTTGGTCTTTCTGGCTGGTTCCTGGCTGCAAACATCTATCCGATACTTGCAACGGTAAGTCCCATACATTCTCGTAACACTGCCCGCAAATTCTCAGGTTGTTAGGCTGAAGCAAAAGCTACCCGCCTGCTCATCATTCTACTTGCGGTCATCCACCTGGGAATAGCTATCACCTTCAAAGTCCTGTTCTTCAGTTACTACGTAGTTGAGAAGATTGGTGCAGATATCCCGCTTCCTGGAGGGGATGCTGGCACTGGCAATAACACAGTGTGGGGCTTTTAACTAACTTAAATAATATCATAAAGGCGTGGAGATGCTTTCTTCAACATGTTGCAGCTGTGAGATGCCTTATTCCCCTTCTGACGAAAACACTGGACTGTGGGGTGGTCGATCCATGGAAGAGTCTCTACTTTTGAATGGCGGATGTTTCATCGAATGTCCAAATCTAATACAGTATATAAACAAAATATAAATGGGAATCAAAATCGGCACTTGCCGACCTGTCTTGGTAACCCCTACAATGTCCTTCCTGACCAGTCCCATAGCTGGTGCCCTGTTGGCCGGAGGGGTAAAGAATCATTTAGTCATTTATCCACTAGTCGTCGTGTTGACAAAGCGATAGGTTTATTACGGACTTTCAAATCTTATGAAGACCCAGTGAGCATCCCCACTAACCTCAATCTTTTAACACCTGACAGAAACGTAGGACTGAACAGCTTAGAAGAGAGTATGTTCTCAAGCACCAACCTTCCTGAATCTTTAACTTTTAGTATCCATCGACGTAGCTTACACGCGCTGAGTGTTCGAATGGTCGAAACACCTACGATGGTACAAGCACCACCATCAGCAGCGACAAGGGTCAAACCTCATCCTATTTCAACTGAAATAAAGGCCCAATGGAATAGAGAGGTTGAGGCAATGTATAGAGGTTTCCAAAATCTTGACAATAGTTTGATTGTATGGGGAAAGAGCCTGTTTTATGGACCTTCGAAGAGAAGAGAGTCAACACCAACTCCGTAGAAGTCCACTATAGACTGTATGAATCATCAAAAATATTACATTTATCGCATGGTCTCGTAACGATACTAGCTGAGAAAGAACATTATGTTACAACGAAAAATCTACATCTATCCTCGTGAGTATCTGTACATACCTCCGGGGGATGGATGGGTTGGGGGAAATACACCATGGTTTGGTTGAGACTGACTATAATACGATTGTGGAGGGGGTGGGGGCGCGGGCAAACCATATGCACTGTGCTGAGAAGGTTGTGTTTGTTCATATGACGCATACGGGTTCTGGCGTGTTGACGGCAGTTGACTAGGAACCGGCGGAGGTGATGTTGTGGAGCGGCTAAAGAATTCAAGGCTGGCGTAGGGATCAAATGGAGGCGCGGATGGAGGCGCAGATGGAGGCGCAGATGGAGGAGGAGGACGGGATGATTGGGTATGAAGATGAGGTGGTGGAAGGAAGGGGTTTTGCTGTTGTTGTTGTTGCGAAGGGGA
>Ga0307517_10002992_pt1 | contig 26720 bp, 13 predicted proteins | sample 23_EM_MG_FD_194515 | JGI IMG/M metagenome (GOLD analysis project Ga0307517, IMG submission 194515) | Populus trichocarpa ectomycorrhiza microbial communities from riparian zone in the Pacific Northwest, United States - 23_EM | ecosystem: Host-associated > Plants > Roots > Unclassified | place... | reverse complement strand
CTCATGTTCCAAATGCTTATCTCAAGTCACCAGTCATTACTATAACTAGGTTACATATTTTCTTTCATCCTATATGCCAATCACAAGAAGAGCACGATATTGGATCTTCTAATGGGAATGAGGTTTCAAGTACTAAAAAATAAGGAAAAAGAAGAATGAAAAAGGAATTCCGATATGACCAGGAACAACCTGCAAAACCAAAACCAAGAATAAACCATATTCTCCTCAACATGACACCGAATACAGCATAAATGTGAAATAAAGAAACATTACAAGCCAATAGGAACTGAAACGTGCTGTGAATCTAACAAAATTGACAGGAAAACCACCAAAATGAGATGCCTCAAATTGGTCAAAGATTAAAGGCCATACTGGATCTCTTGGGATCTTGAGAATGATTCTGACAGGCAGTGAGGACTACAATATCGACCAAACAAACAACACCAAGCCAATTCCCTTCACTCAAATCAAAAACGACTTCAAGACCACCATAAACAAAAACCTGCAATCCTCGGCATATTTCTCAGTGAAATATGAGATAAAAGATTATGAAACACCAATATCCATAATATAGAAACACGGTTCGCCATTCTAAGTCTTTAAAAACTTGAAGTACGATGCAAACATCTACCTCAGTCATCATGTGAATAGTGCCACATGATGTGCAGCACAAATCTCAAAACCCAAAAACCGAAAAGGAAAAATATCATGATAATTTCCATAACAGATCCACAAGCTAAACACCATATGAAAGCATACAAAATCAATATCCAAATGCCATTCATTACCGTACAGAATATTGACAAATTTGAAATGAATGAATAGCAATTATCAAAAGGAGCCAATTCTCATAATCAAAACACAATGTACATGGCATAAGGAAATGCTGATATTGAAAGATGATAGATAATACAAATGGTAAGCATAGGACCCCAAGTGGGGAAGTGTCAGAAATACAAACCTAGATAATAATATACCCTTGCGCAAAAATCTCCATCAGGTTATTAAAATGAAATAAATTGACAATGGAATACAACATTCAATCAGAGCAACTAAAACCATGTACCAAAACTTGAGAAGCTTGAGTACCAAAATTTACTAACCATTCTGCTTCTTTATATACGAGTGAAAGAAATTAAGACATGATAACAGCAAAACAAATAGAAAAGGCCTCTGATTGAAGCAGTTCATTAATCCAACCTCCATTCATTCTCAGAATGGTTGGAAAAGGTTGATTTTGTGTCCAACAGTATAAATTGTTGATGCACCAAACAACATTAGGGGCACCATTTTTGATTGTATGGGCAACAAGACAGTCACAAAGTGTCTGCTTTCCATCAGTTAAAATATCTACATGGGGAAAAGTGAACTGCAGCCACCCAGTACAAATTCAAGAAATGACTGCTTGAAGACCCCGGATGGATTCCTAAGTTGCAATTGGTACAGCGAAAGGGTGGGGGTCGGAGACTGAACAACATCAAATAAATCACTTACCACCCATTCTTGAGAGCACAAGTTGATGTCTCTTGGAATTAGCTAGCACCCCATCCAAAAGATCTGAAATCAAAAAACATTTTAGAATGTATTTAAAGACCTCTGCTTAAGCAAAGCATTTAGTATATCTCTTGCTGTAAAGAATGTAATTGTAGTTTTTTTCCCAAAAAAAAAGGTAAACAGCAAAAGGACATGTAGACTCGTAAGCCTCAAGGTGGACAAAATGAGAGAAGCATACAGATATTGAAAACATGATAGAAACTTACAGGTGGATCAGGATTATTCATCATTACTGCCATGAGGATTACTTATAACCTTCCCAACCACCCTCCGGCTCTTTTCTCTTCAAGAGACTTCCAGTAGCCAAATGATACATCCTTGATTGCTCCTCAGTAAGGGCCTGTGAACTGGCAACAGAAAGTTGCCTTGATACAAGAGAAGATGTCTCATCTCTCCCTTCTGCATCTGGGCCTAGAGGCCCTGCATTGAGGTCTAGACCCTGCCTTCCCCATTTCCTACTGCTCTCAGCTCCACCATTACTGTTACCATCTGGGAAGTTAACAACATAGGAAGGTCTTGGATAATGCGAATGGATCGCGGTTGCAGGTCCTAATACTTGAGAGGGTGTTGCAGGAAAGCAAAGCCTCCCTCCAGAAGATGAATCCATGTATGCTGTTGAACCACCTGAAAATGTGGCTGGGGATAAAGGAAAATTTGTTCCAAAAGGAAAGACAGGATACTGAAAAGGCATAGATGGAAGCGACATTGCTGGGGAAGATGACAACACTGGCCCTCTATAGATATCAGAACTAAATGAGCTGCTGCCAGTAGGCGGAGCCAACATCCTCTGAGGCCCACCAGGTGCAACTATTGAAAAGGGCGGCTCTCCTCTATCAGGTAAGATTGACTGAATTGTGACAGCTGGATAAGGATTCCCTTGAGGAAACCAAGAGGGGAAGTTTCCCGTTTCTGTACTGTTTATCCGAATACCAGAAACAGATGGTTGGGATGGCACACTGCTCCTGGTGAGCTGGCTAAATGGTGATGGTTCAGCACTCATCTCTTCAGCTAGAGGCCCATCATTTAAATCAAAGTCTCTGCAAGCATTCACATCTCCATTAAGAACACCAGATGATGGTTTGACATGATGAAGTTGAGCTTCCAGCCTACAGTCCATGCTTGTTAAGTGATTACCCATATCATTAGGCTCATCCACTCTATTCAAATCAAGGTCAAGTCCCCCAGAGCTACGAACTGATGCTGAAGCCATCGGTGCATCCTGCACTCGATCATGATTATTCACAAGATCAGCTACAGAAACAGCACCCCGAGAAGAACTTCGAGAAGCCAAATCCTCAAGAACTCTTTCATCAGCCACATTTAAGTCAATATCCAAAGGCGGGCGACTGGGCTTGGAAGTAGTTGCATCAGTGAGAAAAATACTAGCTGTACCTAATGAAATCTCCAAAGCTTTTCTAGGTTCAGCTGGCCGAAATGCACTTGTGGCTGCTGATCCCTTCCAACCAAGCTCCCCTCTATTCTTTAGTAAATCCTCTGGTGGAACAAAGGGCCCCTTTGCGGCAGAAGCCACAGTAATTGAAGCAGGAAGACCATTGGACACAGAAGAAACTGCCAAAGGCAAGGGGTTAATTAGTTGAACAGGAGCAGAGCATCCAGGTGCCCTCAAGTTATTCAGCTCCTCATATTTCCCATCATCAGCATTGAAGCCTTCATTCAGATCAAATACAACTTTTGTTTCCTGATCCAACCCCCCAGTAGCAGTTAAAGAAGAAGCATCAGCAGATGTACATTCCTCTGTTTCATCACCTTCAGTGCCAGTCAACTTGGATCCCCTTGATCTCGCTTCTTGTTCTGGTTTTTGACCGATTGCAGGCGAGGACTCGTGAAGCGCTGAACCATCACCATGTTTCTCATTAACCTGCTTATCTTCTTGTCTGTCATCCACGCACTCACCTTTGTTATTGGTAGCATCTGGGCCTGTATTACTTTCATGTTCACTATTTCTTTTTTCAGTAGCTTCACCAGCTCTTTCAGCCTTAACCTCATCCATGTTTTCAGAGACCATATCCTTGCTGGATCCATAAGGCTGGAGCACTTCCCCATCAGATCCTTTTGTCAACTCAGGATGCATTTTGGTAGGTGGTTTCTCCTCATCGTTTTCATTCATATTTTTATTGTTCTCACCATTAAGCTTGATGGATGGGTATGATGAAGATATGTTATTGACTTCAGTCCCAACTTCCATTCTGGTAATATTGACCTTATCTTCTGTTGTGATAGAGCGGTGCAACTTTTCTTTAGCTGCAGATACACCATCTGCATTCGATCTGCCAACCCCCTTATCCTCCTGTGGTTCTTTCCCTCCATCAAATGATGCTTTCTCTACAGTGCTTGGAGAGGGCACAGCCACTGAAACGGATACTAACACTTCCTCTGATTTCAAATTGCTTTCTGGACATTCAGAAGTTTGCTGCACATCCATATTAGAAGAATTGAATTGTCCATTGAGCTGCCCTTTGAGTTTTTCTTGTGAAATCAAAATGGTTTTACCATCGAAGTTCTTAGCAGCTAGTGAAGTACCAAGAACAATTGCCCGCTTCTCATGTTCATCATTAACAACATCAACAAACTGCCCTCTGTCTTGAGCAGGGTCCTCACCTGGTGACGACTTTGGTCTCGCATCACTGCCAGCACAAGAGCTCTCAACAACAGGGGTATTTCTCCGTGGAGAATCAGTTGGCGAAACCGTATCAGACTTGGACATCTCCCCAGCAGCTACACTAGCAAGCAGGTTCATGCCAATATCATCGCCAACAGACATCGATGCATTAGCTTCAGAGTATTTTGCACAGCTTTCAATCAAAGCATTCATGGAGCTGAAAGATGCATCATGCAATTTCACCATTTTTTCTTCATTTGCAGATGACGAGGAAGTAGCTTTTGAGGCTTCAGCTAATTTTCTAGAATCATCACCAGTTCGACAGTGCTCTTCATCAGGAACAGTAGTAGGGGACCCATCTCCCTCATCAGAACCAGTCAACACCTCTTTGAAATCATTGCTTTGCCACGATTCAGTATTAACATCAGAAGTAATATTAGCTCGATAAGCATCATTCTTCTCCTTCAGGTTACGATCAAAATGGTCATGCTTCTCTGAAAGCACGGGAGAAGAAGCTCTGCTATTCATGACAGAAGGGTCTTCCAGTGACCCTCCACTGGCACTCTGTGCAGGACTGCGACCTCTGTTGGGGATCTTAACAATAAATTTATGGCCATTCCCCTCAGCAACGGGAACATCCAGTGCCTTCTCACATGTCAAACTGGACTGTGACAATTTTTCTGAACCTAAATTTTTGTGCAAAGAAGAATTCCTGCTTGACCCAGTTTCCTTTTGGACACCGGACATAGCCTGTCCTGGAAAGCCATTGCCTGATTTACGATGCCGCAGAGAAACACCAACCATCTTACTCACCATCATTGAACCTGCAGTTGAGCTCCTTGCATCCTCCTTTCCAGAAACCCCCCCGTTTTTGGCATGGTCACTAGAACAGGATTGACTATTGTTGTGGGACTGGCTAGAACTGCTGCTTTTCTCATCCCTTGCTACCACTACAGATGGATCGGAGGCACCACTGGCACCAGTGTTTCGGGGATGTGCTTCTTTTGAATTATTACCCGCTGATCCAGGTGATGCTGTCGATCTTATAGGTCCTGGGGATGTTGATGCAGACCTGGCAACAGTTTCCCCCTGTACAACCTTGACTGAACCAGTTTTCGAAGCAGAGAGTTGCACAACTGTGCTCTTCATTGCAACCTCAGAGGATACACCAAATTGCCTGTTCCCACCATGTGAAATTTCAGGAAGACGTGATCTGGCAGTCCAGGAGACACCTTGGTTAGAGCCAGACTTTGTGTTGGCATCCATTTCAGCCTCAACACGTTTCTTCCATGTGTCAACCAAGCTCCTTGCTTTCTTCTGTATTTCCAAGTTCTTATGTGTGCGCAGATTATTCACAGATTTGCCAATATTACACATTTGCAGAGCATGGAGATTTACAGGGAGCTTATCAAGTGCCCGAAGCAAAACTAACAGAAATTCCTCAGCAGATTTATCGCCATCCTTGGGGCTACTGCCATCACCATTCTTCCCTTTATGGACCTCCTGCAGCCATTCGTCAAACACGGGCAAGCCCCTAAGCTGCACAAACCGGTTTAGGCAATCAAACTTATCTGTGGCTGCAACCACACCAGCAAGAATTGACCGGCCAACCAAGTCTATTTTTTTATCATTTCTCTCAGGCATCATTAGATGCACCAATTTCTCAACACCTTCAGAATCCACTAGTCCCCCTCTGTCTGTAAATTTAGAAATCTCAGATTTCCACATGCTTTCTGGTCTACTGTGACCAGAATCACCATCATCCATTTTTGTAAAACGCTCTCGTTTCACAGGCTCAGAGCCCTGATCTATTCTCTCTCTTTTCTTTCCTTTGCCTTGAGAAGGAAAGGATGAAACACTATTCTGCACACTATCTGAACCAGGTTTTAACTGGGATGTCGATGTTGGGCCATTCACTGGCTTTGGAGAGCGTCCACCAGGCTGCACTGTTGCATGCATTTCTAAACGTGTTTTATTCAATAGGTGATCTACTTCTTCTTGACGTTCCTGTGAAAAAAAAAGGAATTAACAATCAAACAGCATTAACAATTCAAAGCAAAGTTCAAGAAGTGCATCTATAACTCACATTAATATAATCCTGATCGGTTAGCCACCATAAACACTTGTTTGTGATGTCATAAACTCGCCGGCACACAAATGAGCAAATTCCTGATGGAAGTTCAACACCTTTGGGAAGGAAGGCAACTTTACACGGATGGAGTAGTGATGCAGCAGGAATTTCATCCTTATGAAAGGAATAGAATATTTCGTTTGGCGCAGCTTCCAATAGGATGGCTTTGCCAAGTTTTACTTCAGAACGTCGATAGAGCCAATTCACACCTAACTTTAACTTGTTCTCTTTACTGGTAGTCAGCCAACGAATTATTCCAATGAACGGTGGAGAGTCCTGGGGTGGTTTGAACAAAGCACAGTCTCCAACACTGATCTTGCGTCCATCCTGATACGAGGACATACAAAGAGGGAGTTTTGTGAACAATTAGACAGTCTATATTGTAAAAAAGAAGTAATCAAAATTGCATCAACATTTCAATAAGAAAAAAAAACATCCCACAAATACAGAGATGCCAAACAAGTTTTGAAACAGACCTTCTGCAAAACAATAGAAAAGAATATCATGACTTTGGTAATGCTTAGCATGCCTATCTTATTATTCTACCATCATGATCATCAATATTTAGAATTTTGTGGATTCAAGCCTAAATTAACAAACCATTCTCTCTCATTTTCAATAATTAAGCATAAGAAAATGAATCAATAAGGCTAACTAAATCATCGTTCAGAGAAAATTCTTATACAAAAGCCTGAAAGAAACTATCAAGGTTGATAAACATTTAATTGAACACTAGTTTCAGCTTGTATCGATTTATGAATGAATGAAGAAAAATGAGGAAAAACTGAAATTTTGTTCCAAGTAATGGTGGGCAGTTAAAATGAGCAAAAGTGTTTGTCTATCAACTTCAAGTAAAGATATATGGAAATTATTGCATGACATCACAATTTTGGGAAAAACTAATTATTTGTCCAGATATATTCCAAACAACCTTACACATCTCTAGCCCAACCAGATGTCATATACTATGATATTTGCTTCCAAGAAAGATGCTTCTACAAGAGCCACACAACCCATTCCTAAACTATTTAGTTAATAAACTGGCCCCAAGGAAGCAATAGCATGATAGCATCCTGTGATTAAAAACTTAACTATTAATAGACACACAAGTAAAGACCCCATATCAAGAACTCCAAGCCAAATCTTTCGTGATCAAACTTTTCTTTCAAGTACACACATAAACTTAATGTCAAACCAAACCTTTAGCTAACCCATAATAAAAATTGCATAGCACCTGCATACACTATGAACTCATGTGACTAACTACATATCCATATTTAATTAAGCTATCATACATGAATTGAGGTAAAACTCGTTTCAGACATTGGTACATCTTTTCACAGTACATAAGAGCAGTGAGACCGAAATTAGAGCACAAAACGAGGGCATGCTCTCCTCTAATGGACATATTGGGGTATGCTTAAGCAATTTAATCAGTGAAAACATGAAATGTAAAAAATATTTGACCCTTCAACCCCCAAAAAATCTACAAATGCTGTCTATAAATTGATCTATCTTGGCCATATCATGAACTCATTAAAGAAATGTAACACCAATCCATGCTTATAGGAGCTATTCACTCTTTACACTCAGTACCAATACCATTTTGAAGATGAAGCTAAATAGCTCAACAAATGCCAGCACACGCATCACCTTTTTCACTATAAACCAAATAAAAACTTGACCCTTTTTATAATTCATAAATCCAGGTAAAAAATTTGCCACCAACCCAATTTTGCCCAGAGTTGAAGAGAAGTCCTAAAAACACATAACAACAGAAAAATCCAAATCCTTCAATTTTGACAAGACCAACTTGTGCCCATACTTTCCAAAAACCCAACAATAACTCATCACCTCCCAAAATGCCACACAATCAGTGCCTAAGAATTGTAGCATCAGCACCAACAAACCCAATAAAAACCAGATGCATATCTCGCCAGAGCACAGTCATAAAAATCCCAATTCCAACACCAATAAAAAAACATCATCGAAGGAATCGAAATCAAGCCCCTCTCTCAAAAGCTCCTATATCAAACACACAACTTTCCTAATCCAGTCGCTTATCCTAAATATCTATCAATTCAATCTAGATAACACATAATTACAACAAAATTTGATAAAAGACCCCTCTCAATAACATAAATATACAAAAAGCCAATAAACCCTCTTATCCTGACCCACTAAACAAATCAAAACCCAAAATATTTACAAAAAAAAACAAGACCCCGAAAATTAAAACATAAAAAAGAAAGAATTACCTTGAAAAAAGAATCAGAAACAACATCGTCACCAGCTACAACCGAATTACCACGCGAGGGACCTGTCCACATGTGCCGATGATCCGTTTTCCTCTCCTCACCTTCCCTTCCATGCAGCATAGCCTTGCATTTTCCCCTTCGAGTACCATCAATCTACCACTCTCCTTTCAAAAACACCCCAAAACTCAGACTTATTTCTTCACTCAATCATCCGATTCTGTATAGATCCGATAAGCCAAACCCTAGCTTCTTCGATTCACCATTTGCCAATCGAAACCCTAATTCTTTTCCACGATCGAAAATAACAGCGATTACTTCTATTAATCGATCCAATTATATCTCCGGATCCGTTAAATTAAGAGAGAAACTCGAGATTCCGTTTCGATGTAGAGAGAGAGAAAAATCGAGGATGTAGAGAGAGAAAATCGAGGAGAAAAATACCCAAAAATAAAAATAAAGAGAGAAAGACGGCCAAAGGACTAGGTACTTGGTAGAGCAGGGACGGGCAGATTGGGCAGGGTTACGGGCAGATTAATAATGTGATAATGTTACCTAACCGTGAGAGAACTTGAAGTTTAGATGGAGTGCCAGCGGTCTTATTTATTATTATTATTGTTAATTAAAATAAAATAAAAACTGACTGTTATTGTTGACTGGATTTAAAGGATGTGATGGTGTTTGTTTGTAACTTTATTTTTTTAATTTTTTTAATCACTAAATCTGCTTGTACGGTCAGAGATTTGTATGGCATGGCAGGCTAATTACTAATTTAATATTTAATATTTGGGGTTTAGGTGGGGCATGATAGGGTTACACGGAGGGTATGTAGGTGGTATGGACAACTGGATGAAGGGTAAAAGTGGAAGTTTGAATGGTAGGGAGGTGAGAGTCACATGCGGGCGTACGATGGAGCAGTTAAGGTTGTCTTGAGCTGTTCCAACACAAAATGGTAAGGAGGAAAAGGATGACGTAAATGTTCTGTTTCTGTCAAGAAAATGATTTTTCAGGTTTCCTTGCTTGCTTTTATAGTAAAGGCTGAACCGTTTTCCTTCCTCTTTTTCTTTTGTCAGTGAGTACAAGTCCAGACTGTTGGATTTTATAGTTTTTTGGAGTGCATTGGACTGTTCCCAATCTTTTTCTCCTTTTATTTTATTGGGTAATTATAAAAAAAAAAAAAAAAACTTTAAAAAAATAATATCGTTTTAAATTATTCTGTTTCAAGAAGTTAAATTTTAAATACTGAACTTTTTATATATACCCAGTCACTTATTCTAAAAAAATAAAAAAAAAATCTGACTATTTACAGAATTGTTATTGTTTTTTATTTAATGAGCATTTATAATATTAATACTAGATACATAGCTCGTTCGCAACGGCCATCTTTAAAAACCTTTGACAAAGTTTCGCTAAGACTAAGAAAATCGATGGATGCAAATGAACAAAATAACAAATGATGTGTCTAGTAAAACGTACACACAACTGTGTATGCCTGGTTTCAAATTGGTAAATAAAATATACAGAATATCGCAAGTCACTTCGTCACCACTTAAAACTCTTGTAGATCCTCCACCCTTCTTCATCTATGGACCATGAAAACCAAATAGCTCACATGCATTTCTAACTTTACCTATCTAATTAGGTAGAATTAATATTTAAAGGGCTATGACAAAATAAGAGTATTTGATGTAATCTAGATTCACAAAAACTTAATATGGATAGGTAAATAACTATCCAATGCTAAACAAGGCATTTATCCAATGCCCGAGTCCATTACATTTTAAAATCGGATTCAATGCTTCTATTTCATGATTATTAACTAACATTCAACTCCAAAATCAATTAAATAGAAAGCATAAACCAACTATTATCACACAAAATAGAAAATGGGACATTACCAAAATCATCTTGGTAGATATTCATCAAACAGAATAATTGTCATGGATTTGCAAAGCAATTCATGAAGCAGAAGTCACGTTAGAAAAAGGCCTATCAAAACAAACATGAAAGACACACAAATCCTAAAAACACAAAAAGCAATAAAAAACCATGTAATGAGAGGGATCCAATATTAGATGAGAAAGGAACCTTTCTAGAGTTCAGGTTGCTTCTCTCTTAGAATCTAGAACATGTCACGTTTGTGTTTTTCAACATTAGTATAAAATTCATTGACTATTGTGGACTCGTATTTAGGCAACCTAGAATATAACATGTTGTTAATGCAACCTTGATAGCTCAATAATGGCTACAATCAACATTTTCTTTATAGCATTTTTTTCCAGTGCATGAACGTTAAGAATACTATATGCACTATAACTTTTTGCTAACACCAATGACCTTTCATAGCATATTGGAAATGAAATAAACCACAAAATTAAGTAAATAAAGATAATTTAGTTTACTCGAAAACCATCATCCAATAAAGTAACATTTTTAAAACTGAAGCTTACATGGCCCCTTCCAAAAGGAAACAAAATACCGAGCAAGGTAAACACCATCAACAGGAAAACCAAGGTGCATAAAATGACCTTAATAAATACTCAACGTCGAGATAAATACACGAGCTGAATGAAACCACAATGGAATCATAGTGCAGATGTAAATGACAATCCTTGTTCAATGTAGCTGGTGCATAACCACTCCTAATCCTGAAACTGAAACATAACCATAACCGGAAGAACTCAACAATCAAGAACAAAATACAACACAACCCAATCATAAGCCATACATAAGCATTCATTAACTTAAAGCAAGAAAACTCCATGCCGAAAACATAAGCAATATTGAATACTAGATCGAGACTAAAAGAGCTTGACCAATCCCAATGAAGGAAGTAGTATAGAGAACAGAAACAAAAAAGAAATTGAAGGGGGTTACTAAGTGCTAAACCAACCTGACAAACTCCAAATGACATTGAAAAAATATAACAAAGGTATTCAAAATCAAATTACAGACAAAAGAACCCTCACTTCTAGCAACAAGCCAACCAGCCTTTAAAAGTTGTCAAACAAATAGAAAAACATGTTAATAAAGATGAACTTGTTATTGAAAAACAAAACAACTTGTAAATAGATGGATTACAATAAAAATGCTTATTTGATGTTAGTATTTTTTTTTTATTCCATTGCAATGCTAAGCCAGACCTAATATAGCATGGCTAAATTAATCTCTTTAACACTATCAAAATTAAAGCATCCATATTGGCATTGAAAAGTCCAAGCAAGTCTTATATCCCATCCCTTACCTTAACCCATATTTTTCAAATCTAAAAAAAATCTCACATCTTTCTTGGATTTAGATGTTTTCTACTAAAAAAACATGGCGCATATAACTTTTAAAGAGTCGTAGTCTAGAAGAAAAAAAAATGAAAAACTCGATTAGCTAAGCAATCTTGCAATAAGATATTCGAGTTCATAAAACTAAGCAAAGAGAATTGATGAGTAATGAAAGCATATTTTCTACATGTAATTTGATTTTATTTTTATATGAATGAGTGCTTTGAACACTATCACAAAGGCGTCCCAATGAACACAAAAGGTGATTGATGGATTATTAAAAAAAAAAAACAATTGACAAAAAGGAAAAAATATGTAAAAAAAAAATAGAGAAGGCAAAAGTAAAGAACTAACAAACCAAAATAAAGAGCAAACCGAGCTGGAAAAGCAGGCCCTTTGAAATGGAAATTCCCAAAGATGTAAAAACGAATGCACTTAAAAGACTGGACAAACCTGCAGTAATGGCAACTAAAAGACAAAAAATAGAACACCAGCAAAGTAGGGGAAAAAAGCTGAACCCCTACCTAAAAAACAAAAAAAGAAAACACAAAAAACATGCAAGTAATTCAAAGGCCCAAGCAAACAACCCAAAACATCAATTTAAATGAGCATGCTCATGTTGATGCAGCATATATGTGCAACCAACAAATAAAAAGAAAAGAAATTAGGTCCCCACGTAGTAGAGATGCCAAAATGTAGCATCCAATTCCAAGACCAAAACCATCAGATCTAACAATCCAGCCAAGAAATCTGGAACCAAGAACAACATAAAAAAACAAAAGAGGATCACATAACTGTTTGCATAAATATGAAAAAAAAAGGTTAGATTACTTGTAGAGAAGAGACTGACAGGTAACCAATATAACGAAGCTCCCTCTCCAAATACAAAAATACAGAGTCCTGAGAGAACCAAAACTCGTAAGCACAAACACAAAGAGCTAAGGATAAACATATTGTCAAATAAACAGAAGCACAAATGGGGAAAAAATAAGCAGCAAAAGGAAGGCAAAAACTGAGAATCACATTCTAAGGAACCAATTACCACAATAAACGGCAAGAGAATATGAAACCACCTGGTTGAAAAAACAATAACAAAATAGAGAAGTTTGAAAATGTCAAATAAGAGCAAAACCCAGGAAAAAAAGCCTATATACCCTTTCACAAAAAGATATCGATCAAATTCCAAGATAAAAAAATAATAATAAAGCAACCTAATTTCTCAATGCACAAACATCCTATTCATGACAGGCAAATAATTGATGTGAAAAGCAATAAACTGGGAGTTGAAAAGGGAATTGGATAAGAAACCAAACCATAAATGAAACAGAACCTTACCTTGTAACATTCCAACACCAATAAGAAGAGGTAGCAAAGGTACAAAAATAAAAATCATCCCAAAGCAACCAAATGTCTAATCTCAACAAACCAGCACCCACTTCCCTGCAAGTGGGGACCAACAACTGGGCAAGAGAGAAGAGATAACAGAGGTCCCAAAGCAACCAAATGTCTAATCTCAACAAACCAGGCCTCACTCCCCTGCAAATGGAGACCAACAGTTAGGCATGAGAGAAGAGGCAGTAGAGGTACAAAAAATAAAAATTATACCAAAGTAACCAAATGTCTAATCTCAATAAACCAGCCCCTGCTCCCTTGGTGAATAGAGACGGCCTAGCCACATCGCAAATAGGGTGTGCATTTAATGCACAATGATGGCACACCCCACTAACCAAAAAAAGGAAATGGCTCACCACACACCCCTAATGGCCTACCACACACTCCTAAAATGTAGCCATGATCAACCAAGCTCAAGCTGGCTGATCCCAGCCCAGCCCCTCTAAAAAGCAATCAGTCACACCAGCCACATCCACTTACGGACAAAACCCCTCAATGCTCAGTGGCTGGCGCGTCCCAACGCGAATAACAAACAAAACCGAGTTGAAGCTTTGATCAGGCTGTAAGTGCAGAGAAGAAAGCCAGTGAGGGCACCAAATCAGGCGAGAAGAAAGGCGAGAATAAGGAGATCATCATGAAAAATACTGCTTGAATCCACAGTGGATTCACTCACATGTTACATTGTTTTCCTGAGCCCTTTTAGTTTTTTTTTTAATTATAACTTTGCCTAAAAATAATTTTAAAAAAACTAAAACTTAGTAGTTAGTATTTCATCCCATTTAGACTTCTTATCAAACACTTTATTTGTATAATCCAAAACGTTTTCTATTGATGAGTGCAAGGGGCAAACCACCACATTCTCTAGCTATGATTCTCGCAAGTTAAGGAATATTGGATGAACGGAAAGAGTTTGATCTCCTACTTATTAAGCAATTCATTTTCATAATTTTATCACTTTTTTTAGATCATAAATTTCTTCGGAATGAGTTGTGAAAACTACCTTGGAACCATTATTAAGTCAATGTAACATATTTTGAATTATAATTAGGAAACATTTTCCTAATCATCACCATAGTTTAGTTATTTTTATTTATTTTGCCCTTATTATTTTGAAAACCACTGTTTACATATCATAATTTACTAATAACATTTTATATCTTTACTCATATATGACAAAAAAAAAAGAGTAAACAAAGATTATTGATTTATTTACAACATTGCCATTGTATTTTAAATTTCCGACTAAAGCTCTTACAGTGTTAAAATTACAAATTTCTATACAATTAAGAATTACCCTTTTGTTATTTCTCGTGTTCAAGTTACAAAATCATCATAATTATAAGATTGCATTTTTATTTTGGGTTTTTATCAAACATGTGATAGATATATTTAACAGCCAACCTATGTTATCGAGCACAACTATCCAGACCACCACTATCCACCATATTCTTAAATCAAGTTAATAATGGCACAACAAAAACAAAGGAGATCAAGAGTACAAAAGAAAAAGGAAAGAGTGATAAACAAGATAATTGTGTCTCGTTTTCTTTTCTTGGACTTAGAGAGTGTTTGTTTGTGAGGCGCGCCACGCGACACAAACAAACACACCTTTAATTGCTTATCAAAAGAATTTGAAGTGCACCAGTACTTGAAGGATTATTGTTGTTCATCGAAGATGCTAATGTAGTGTTCAAAGAAATATAGCAAATGGTATTGTCATCCATTATATAACTTGGTAACCTGTTTATTTTCTTCCATTGCTTTTGTTTCAAATAGAACAAACACAATAATTTCTTTTTTGGCTGACAAATCATAATAAGCTTTGCATCTGCAAAGAAAATGGGATGAATCGCTACTAATAACCCTTTAATTTTATTCTTAACAAACCCTCACTTATTAATTTCATAACTCACATCAACATTTATCTCTTGAAAACATATACCACATAAATAATACCATTTACAGAACCATGAATAATGTTAATAGTTAAGCCATGCAAGTCACAATTCTGGTGGCATACCGATGAGTGTAACTTCTTCTTGTTTAAAAGGCAAATGGCATGCACATTGAGGAGACAGGGTGATAATACTATATAAAATATGATTTGTCTCACTAACTTGAAATAAAGATCCATCTCCAACTACACTTCATTCTTGTGTGTCTCTCTCCTCACCTTCCAACACCAAACAACTCCCACTTCCACTCCATCTTTTCCATTTAAAACATCCCCCTTTCCATAATTCTTTCCCGATTAAAACTGTCATTTTTTCATCGGTTTTTTTCAGCCAAATCAGCCTTAAACCACCATTCCTTTCACCCTTTTTTATAATATAATTAACATTAACTAGATCTAAACATGTATTCTATTCTAATCCATAATCAAGAAACAATACATGAAAAAAAAACAACAAAATTTGGTATTGGTAGTCGATCATTAAGTGCAAGACGATAATGGGTAGGACTGGTGTTTCAGTTTTTTCTAGATTTGTAGTGGAGACAAAATTACTTTTCAACACCATATAATGGATTGATGTTTGTAAGTATATGCCATGGGTTTTCAAACTTAGGTGTGTATTCTAACATATTTGTAGATAGAAAATGGAAGGATAATATTAGATTAGGTTTTGATTTGGGTTAAAAAAAATTATTTGTCAAGAAAAGAGAGAAATTATGTATAGAAAGAGAAATTATGTCAAAACAGAGAAATTCTATTTTTATGATATATTATATATGAGAGTAGTTTAGTCATTTCATGTAATTAAAATTTTATGTTGATCCAAGATGTAAATTGTAATTTTTAAAAGAATTGAGGCAAAGTAAAAAAAAATGAGTATACTATAAGATGGTCAGAGTAGTTTTTTTTCCTTATAATTACATACAATTACAAAAAAAAAATACTAAAGCATAATCCATTTTTACCATGGGTTTTGTATAATAACCCTGTTTTTTCAACGCTAAAATTGATGGTGATTTTTTTATATCCTTACATCCCCGATGCTTTTCACAATAGCATCTCGAGGTTAACAATAGGTTCCATTCATTATCATATTACAGACATATTTATAAGATTGTGTTTCTATTCTAGCCTTGTTATCATCACAAGTTTATACAAAATTGTTGAATGACAATACACAACTAGTACATTTAATGTTTTTTATAATAACATTTCGGGAATTGATAGATGGATTCCATTCATTAGTTTTGCACAATACGCATATAATAGTGAGAATCATCATCTTTATAAACTTGGTAGTTGCTATTGTAAGTAAACTCTATAAGAGGTTGGTGGTCTTTCTAATTTCTCTTAAACTCCAATATACATGCCTTTAACAAATCTTTTGGAGTCTAGATTGTTCTTTTAGATTGTCCATTAGTTTGAGGGTGGAAAATAGTGCTCAAATTCAATCTCGTTCCTAGAGCATGTTGAATACTTGACCATAAACGATAAGTGAACCTAAAGTCTCAATCCAAAACAATCAACATCGATATCCCATGTAATCTCATTATCTCATCCATATACAACTTTGCTAATTTATCAACTAAATCTATCATCTTTATAGGCAAGAAAAGCACAAACTTAATTAAGCGGTCGACAATGACCTAAATGACATCATTGCCTCCTTTTACTTTAGGTAAGCCCAATACAAAGTCCATACTGATATCTTTCAACTTTCATTCAGGTATCAAAAGTGGTTGTAAAGGCCTCATCGGCTTCTGATGCTCCACTTTCACTTGTTGACACACACAACATTTGGCCACATATTCAACCATTTTTTTTCTTAATATTTGGCCACCAATAAAATTCTTTTAAGTCTCTGTACATCTTAGTACTTTTTGGAAGTATAGCAAACCTAGATTCATGAACCTCTTTCAATGCTTCATCTTTAAGGGTCTTATCATCAGGCAAATACATTTGTCTACCCATTACTACCATTTTATCCTCCAAGATATAGAAAGAAGTCGTAACCACTAATTGCATCTTACTTCTCACTTTATCCACCTTAATATCCTTTTTTAAGCTTCTAACACTTTATCTTGAAATATAGATCGTACCCTTAATTGAGCTAACAAGAATCCTTCAGGTGCCACCTTCAATTAAGCATATATCTTTTTCAACTCTACCAGCTCCCTCTTATCCCAGTCAACCAATTCATATAGTATTGTTTTGTTTTAAGACTAAAAACATCATCAACAACAACATTTGCTTTTCTCATGTAATAATATATTATGCAATCATAATATTTAAAAAAACTCCACTTATCTTTTCTATCACGTATTTAGTTCTTTCTATGATATCAAATATCTCAAACTCTTATGATTTGTGAAAATCCACACCTAAGACCCGTACAAATAATGTCTTCATACCCATAAGGCAAACACTACGACATTCAACTTTAAATCATAGATCAGGTAATTAATCTCATAAGGCTTCATCTGTCTTGATACATAAGCAATTACCTTTCTATATTGCATCAAAACACAACCAAGTCCCTTTTTAGATGCATCACTAAACTACAAACCTTTTAGAGCCTGGAGGAAGTGTCAACACTAGGGAAGTGGTATGTCTTATTTTTAACTCCTAAAAATTCTTTTCGCACTCCCTTGACTTTTTTCATTTCACTTCATTCTAGGTTGATCAAGTCAAAGGAGTAGCTATCATAGAAAACCCCTTAATAAACCTCATATAATACCTTGTCAATCCAAAGAAACTATAAATTTTTTTTCATATTTGTAAGTCTTTCCCACTTTAACATTACTTCTACTTTTCTTTAATCAACAAATACCCCCTTTCTTGATATGACATGCCTTAAAAAGACCATATTTTTTAGCCAATATTCATATTTATTTAACTTGGCATACAATTGATAGTCCTTCAACATATACAATACACACCTTAAATGTTGATCGATCTCCAAACATGAACTTGAATAAATTAAGATGTCATTAATAAACATCACTACAAGTTTACCCAAGTAAAGTTGGAAAACATGATTCATCAAATCCATGAGCACTACTAGAGCATTTATCAACCTAAATGGCATCATTAGGAACTCATAATATTCCTTAATGAAGTCTTTGAAATATCTTAGTCCCTAATTCTTAATTAATAGTACCTTGATCTTAAGTCTATCTTCGAAAACATCATGACTCATTTTAATTGATTAAAGAGATCGTATATCCATGGAAATTGATATCTATTTTTCATTGTCACCCTATTCAATTATCTATAATCAATGCAGAGTCTAATAGTGTCATCATTCTTTCTCACAAATAATATTCGCTAACTCTACTAGTGTCATTGTGTAGGGTGACTAGACTACAGGAGATATGCCAAGTAGTTTATCAATAGAAACCTACACCTTTCTCTTTGAAGGCAGTCCCGGTAACACATTTAGAAATACATCTGAAAACTCTCTTATTATAGAAAAATTGGACAATTCAACATTATTCTTCTTCGAATATATTATATAAGCAAGGTATGTGGCACACCTTTTTCTTATCATCTTTCTAATTGTCATAGCCAACATTATACAATCTGGTATAACATTTATTTCTCCTCTAAATATATAGCTCTCCTACCATATGGTCCTTAGAGATTCGGGGTTTTTGCAAAATAATTTATTTGAGCTCTATTCATACCCAACTAGTCTATACCTAATATCACATCAAAGTCATGTAACTCTAAGGGTATTAAATATACTTTCATCTCATACCCACCAATACTAATCTTTAACCCTTTGTATTTATGGTCAATATCTACAGTTTCTCCTAATCTATTTTTTTCCTTACTAGATTGTTTTCTTAGTTTTCATGTAATCTTTCTTGCTACAAATGGATATGTTGTATTGGATCAATCAAAGTATATATAGGGAAGGAATTTAATTGTAGCATACCTACCACCAAATTAGGAGCAATTATAACCTTCTTCTAGGTCATGTAGAACACTCTCACTTGTGTCTTGTCTTCATGAGCTCTCAAGCATCCCCTATTATCTTTGGCCCCTAATTGTGCCAGTCTGATATCTCTATCCATTATGATAAACTGCTACTGACTTTATGTTTGTTGTCCATGTCTCTATGTATAATTAGTAGCCCTTTTAGGGGACTTTATCTTAATATATCTTTTCTCTACATAATAACGACATCTCCGGTTTAGGTATAAATAATCTTTCTGGTTATGCTTTTTTATTTACAAACATGGCATTGACGTAATGATGTCGAGCAATACCCGGGATATATCTACTTACATTAGGCATACTGAGGATAAGTGATGGTTTTTTATTCTGCAATCCCTCCAGCTGAACTATCCTCGAGTTGAACCTCTACCAGTACCCTAGAAGGACCCAACTTTCACTCTTCCCAATTAATTTCCCTTTTTTTTTTCTTAAATTGACTGGATTGTCTTGTCTTTTTTTAAAAAAAAAGAGTTATTCACTAGAAAAGTTAACATCCTTTCTCTTTCTAATTTTAGATTGACCTTGTTGGCCTTAAGTAATACATGCCTCTAAGGTTTGAGATGCATGTATTAACTCACTCGCGGTCTTAAACTATAATGTAATCAACCCCTATTCGAAGTCCTACATGAACCCATCAGTTGTTTAATAAGAATATGGTATGAGGAAAACAATGAGAGATCATGAAATCTCCTCTTATACTCAATCATTATCATATCATCTCATTTCAGGGACAAAAACTCTTAATCTGCAGCCTTACAGTGATAGCTGAAGTAAAACTTATTTTCAAACTCCGTCTTAAATTCATCTCAAGATAACTCTTTCGTAGCTCTCTTGAGTTATACAGTTTCCCACCAAATTGATGTCTTGTCTGAAAGTTGTTGGGTGGCACAATCCACTTGTAGCTCCTTTTGCACCATTATCTGAATCATAGTCTTCTCTCATGTCCTGATCCACCTTCCTAAAATCTTTAGGTCATGTTCCTCCAATAAAGGCTCATAACTCATCTCCCTTATATTGTTCACTAGATGAACTAAAATAAATACATTATCTGTAAGTGTTAGGGCTATTAGGCTATTAGAAATGCTAGAGTTGTTACACTAGACATACCAATAACCACTACCCTCACTATCTGCTCTAAGAAAGTAGAATCAACATGAGGTGTGAGGGTTCCTACAGGTGCTATAGTTGGGTATCTCAATCCTTGTCCTTTTCTATTTGATGTTACTGGCTATGAAATCCTAACTTGCAAAGAGGCCGGATCATCCTTGATTCATCCTAACCCACCTTGTCCTGACTATATCGATACTATCGACATATACAATGTGGTATCAGTGGGGTCTTTCTCTTGCCTATCTACTATATCAACATTCTAATTCCTTCTCCATGCTGAAGATTGGTCGATCTTGGCTCCTTATCAGGTACATACCATCCTGAAACAGTTTAACATGAGTCATTATTCATTTCAAGTCTACTAAACCAAAGCTAAGGCCCTGATACCAATTGTAACGATCCCAACTTTTAAAACATAATTTAACTCATTCAGAGTCATGGATAAGTGTAAAACCAAGAAAAATTTTATGTGTGTGTGTGTGTGTCTAACACATCTAAAGAAATTATTGTTATTTAGCACTAAGAGCTTTAAGCAAAATAAATGATGGAAGAGCAAAACACCTAGCAATTTAAACAAATCAATTCATTTATTTCAAAAATCTCCTAGGCCGAACCTTCTATAAAGGAAAAATAGATTTTTCTTTCACCTTTTCATGTGATTTGACTCTTATCCATACTTTATTTATTTTAATTAAAACAATTGGATACAATTTCTATATTAATTAAATCAATCATTTCAATCCCTTTTTTAAATGGTAATGGGGGAATTATGCTTTTAAAGAGGAAGCATGAATTTTCCTTAAATTTTTAAAATGAATACATTACCCACTTATTTTCCATGTAAGTGAACACAATTACAAAAAATTTCATGAAAAGTTCATCAAACAAGTTTAAAGCTCTTGCCCATACCCTAGGCCAAAACTTTCTAATAACAAAGAGGTATTTCTTTTTCTTAGATTTTGGAATTAGTTCATTACTCATTCATTAAATCCTTTATTTAACACAATTTATCGTGAATCGTATGTCAATTGATCAAATAAATTTAAGTCCACCCTTATCTAGTGTAGCTGAATTCCTACCTATATAAGAACACTTTTTTTTTTCTTCCAATTTCTATATAAGTCATTCTTTATTCACGACTAAGAGCATCATTTAAACATAAAAACAATAATTCATATACATATCATATAAAATTCAAAACTTCCATAATGAAACTGAATGACTCACTTCTCAATTCATAACAAAATATTAATCAATCAAAGTAAAAGTATTTCTTACCTCCAAATAACACTAAAACAAGGGTGATTTAACAAAGATTCATGTTTTTCTTGCTCACCTTCACTACTTTTTTCAAGCTCCAAAATCTTAGTTTTTGAAGTTTTTAATCCTTCCTAAAAGCTTGAAACCCCTCCTTAAATCCTTAAAAGTTTCTCTAGATACTTCATTCTTCCTCTTTTAATTGTTTTAGTACAAGAAGAATAAAAAAGAATCAAAGAGTTGTTGCCTTCCTTTCTTCTCTATGTTTTGGCAGCTCTTGGCTTCCATGAAAGCTAAGAAAGCTATTTATAAGTCCCATATAATTTATATTTATAACATTGCCATTGTAATTTAATTCAAGAAATTTTTCATTTACTCGGGTAACCATTTTTAAAACTTACTTTACCTTAAAGTTTTAATCCATAAAACTTCATTTCTAATTATTTAATATGTGTGTGTGTGTGTTATTTTTATATTTTTTGTCTCATTTTATCATTGGATTTAATTTTCAATACTTTACTAACACCGTACTATTTTAACCGAGGGTTTACAAGTCATGTTCTTGGTAAAACAAATATAGTGAAATCACCGTTCCTATTCTTTCTTTAGATCCTACTGCTAAGAAGAATGCTTACTTTTTAAAATATCTCATACGTATAGACAGGAGCAAAGAAAGGGGTCAAATTTATTTCACAGGAGCAAGAGTAAGGTATATAATGTTATAACAACAGGTACAGTAAGCAAAATCATACAAAAAGAAAAGGGGAGGGTAAGAAATAACCATAACAAATGTGCTAGAGGGGCATCAAGTGATTGATAATGTACTATAGAACCATAACTTATTGTTTTAAAAGGCAAATCCATCAAACTCGATCAACTATTAACAAGTAATCCTAATATGGGTGGATTTGGTCAGGGAGACCCAAAAATAATTCTTCAAGACCTAACATGTCCAATATGCCTTCTGTTTTTATTGGCTCTATTATTTTAGCACAAATCTTTTTAGTTCTTAGAAAGAAATAGTTTGGAAAAGTTATTGTTTTCAACTTTGAGTTTGTTTTGTTTGTAACCTATTTAAGTTTAAAGATGATTGATGATAATGATTGTACAAGGAATGAGATAATTTTATTAAAAAAGAATGGAAAAGAATGATAAATAAATGAAAATAACTCTATTTACAAATGTCGCACTATAAAGTATAAACAAAAGGCTTATTTTCATCCAAGTACATATCTATATCAAAGAAATTGAAGAACTTTTTAAGCGGGTTATGTAAAGTCTAATGTGGCGGCAATAATAACGAGGAGTGTTCTTCAAATACATAATTTGTCATAAACATGAATGAAGAACTAAATTTATGAATATATGATATAAAGCAACTATTTCAAGGCTAGCCAAAAAACTGTTAAATTATGCTTAAAAAAAAAGGAAAAGGAAACTTTATTTTTTTAACCAAACCTTAAAATGCCTTCAACATATAATTTTATCCTTAAACAAGTTTTTATATTAGTTTTATCCCTCAAGTTTTAAAGATTATCAATTAAGTTTTTCTTTCCATATTTAATTTGAATTTCATCAAAATTATACATTTTTTTAAGAAATGACATTGTTAAATAAGGAACTTTTTTTTTGTTAGGGAATTCTAACATAAGAATCCAATTGAAAAACCAAAACTATTTAGATATAAAATTGATACAAAAAATTATATGAGGAAAAAAAATGATATTGCTCTAATAGTTCGAGAGTATATTGAAGTTTGCCTCTAAACCAAATGATTGTCTAATCCATAACTATATATAGAATTACCAACTCTTTAATACCATATTCATGTGCAATAATAATGTTACATAGTATTCCCATGCTAATATGTAAATTCAAATCTATCTATAGTTAATAATTTTTTAAAAAATATGAACTCCTAGAAAAATAGATTAACTCCTTTTCTTCATTATTTTTATATTTATATACTAAATATATTGAATGAGATGGATTGCATGAATGAAGGTAATTGGTGTAATAAATCTTATTGGAATTCCTATGTTTGATGAATAGATTAACAAAACTTTAGAAAGACACTAAGTTTTTAAGTCAATAAAGAGCATAAAAGAGGAATGAAGAAAATATTTAGTTGCAAATAATGAGTTATCTTGGATTTAAGGACCATTACTTGTGAGTTAATGGATTCAAGGATTTTCATGATTATTTAGTATATTAATACCTTCTTAACTTGTATGATTACTTGCATGATAACTTTCGGTTAATGTTTTTTAGTTGGTTAATGAATGATTTCGAGATATTTTTGGAACTTATTAAACCTAAGCCACCTATCTAAGTGGACATAATTAACTCTTTAATAAATCTTGTTTCATTAAATATTAAATAAGCTTTCTAAATCATTACTAGCTTATATAATCCCTTATTGAAACTTTATTTTTACTATGAAAAATATAAAAAAAAAAACTTAAAACAAACAAAAATTAAAAAAATAATATATTCGCACCATAACTCATCAAGTTATTAAGTTGAATCTTATTTTTTTTTTATTGTAGGGGTTTTTGTTCTCATTTTCTTACTCTACTTTTCACTCTCTCCTTTTCTTTTTTCTTTTTTTTTAACAAGACAAATTTTTTTAATGAAAGATTAAAACATCCTAAAATGATGAAAGCAAAAGGAATAGTGAGCAAGTCCACCATTAAAAAAAATATTAAAATCATTTTGATAAAGAATACATAATATTTATGTCACTATTTTTCATTTGCAAATATTAAAAAAAAAGTTAGCAAAAAAAATCAATGAAACATAAATAGCTTTTATTTGAATAAAAAAACTCTCAGATAAAAGAATTCTACTATAGTAATGATAATAATTATGGTTAAAAATATTTGATTTTTTGTATAATTAAAGTGCAAATAATAGTGTTGATGGTAATGAATTAATTTCTGTAGTGTATTCATCATATAACCAAACTAACTTAAATTTCAAAATTAAAATGCCCAAATAATTTTTTATAATAAAACACGAGATTCTTTTTCTCTTTTTATTTATTTTATTTTTAAAAGAGAAAGATATAACTTTCTTAAAACCACAAATATGATTTTACTTTCTAATTATATTTATAAATAACCGGTGCGGATATTTTAGTAATTATTATATTGAAAACATATTGTAGCTTATATATCCCAACTTCTAACTATATAATATTAAACGATAATTTAACTCTATGTCACTGACTTTTATTTCAATTAAGCGATAATTAATTTTGGGCGTTTTAAAAACCAAAAAAATTACAATATAAAATTGTTTAGATTGTAATAAGTATTCAAATTCATTCATGTATAAATAGTTTTGGAAAATTTGTTAGAGCTTAGAAAAATATAATAAAAAATAGTTGAATAACTAGATCATTAGCATGCGCTACGCTATAAGACATATTATTTTTTATATAAAAAAATATCTAGGTATTGCTAATATATTTTTTTAATAGAAAAAAAAAATTAAAACCATATGTGAATTGATTTAACGTGACTTAGTTATCTTGGCAGATCCAATGGCAACCCAAATGACCAATAAGATCACGGTTTAACTCAATATAGATTAGATCTTTTTAATAAATATTAAAACAACAACATATTAGATCTATTCAGGTCAATCCGAGTTAACCTGTCAACATGCATACCAAGTCATGAAATCATGATAACCCTATAGAAAGAAAATAAAAATAAATTATGAAATTCAATTTCCAATAAACCTAATATTGAAGGATGAAAATGAAAAAAATCAATTGAAAAATCCAAAAAAACAACCTAAGTTAATTCGGGTTAATTTATCAAACTCGCAAATTAGATCATAAGATTGAGATAACGTAATAAAAAGTAAATTGAAATAAATTATGAAATCCGATTTTCAATCAACCCAATGTTAATTGAAAAAAAAATCGAACAAATAAAAGACATGAATATACGACTCGAGTCAATCAGAGTTAACTCGCTAAACTTGTGACCTGAGTAATGAGATGAAAGATAACCTCATAAAAAGTAGACTGCAACAAATTACGAAGTCTAATTTTAATCAATTTTATGTTGAAGGATGAAATTGAATAAAAATAAAGTCAATTAGAAAAGAAAAAAACTCGAGTTAACTCGTTAAACTCATAATCCGAATCATGAGTTTGGGATAACCTTATAAAAAGTAAATTAAAAAATTCAATTATCAATCAAACTAATAAAGGATTAAATTGAAATTAAAAAAAAAAACTATTATAGTAAAAAGTGACCGAAAGACTGTGAGGAGGAGGTACCTTAAAACCCCTCTTCTCCTTTTGTTTTTTTTTGTTTTTGTTAATTAATAAAAATATAGATGGAATCACATGTAAAAAAAACAATTAAAAAAAAACGAAAGAAACTATCAAAGTTGAGAAGAAACATCCAGGGAAAGGAAGCTCCGGGGGCAGTCAAAGCAAGACCAAAGGTGTTCGGCTGGTTCGCTATTTGGGCCTATGATCTCGTGTCCAAATTGAACCTTAGAGATTGGGCTAATCCGACAACTTTCTCCTGAGCCTTATTGGGCTCATGATCTGGGCCACAGATGATGGACTTTTCTGAGCTCGTGTTCGTAATTATTGGGCCCACTTCAGGCACAATAATCATGAAGTGTTCCTTTTAGAAGAGAAAAGGTGAAATCTGGGAATCCTTGGTCTATCAGCCAGAACTTAAAAACTCTTCCAAGCTCCAGGTTTTCCACTCAGCAGAATCGGAGACTCTTGTCAAAGTTCATGTACAATTCAATTCTAAAGCCCTACTAGCTAAATCGGCTGTGAATATTAATGGATTTGTTGAGTAATGATTTATAATGAGAGGTTCAAATTTAGTAATATCGCAACAGGAATATGTGCCCATGATGCATGCGTTAATAAAAACCCGTAAAATCCATCCCATATAGATAGGCCACCGATCGGGCGGGGGGTCATTCCATCCAATAACTAACAACTAGTCTTTGTTTTTTAAAGTGTTTTTATTTAAAAATATATTAAAATAATATTTTTTTATTTTTTAAATTTATTAAAATACTAAAACATATTAAAATGATTTAAAAATATAAAAAATAATAATTCCAAACACAAAAACAAAGAACACAAAAGGGACAGAATTTTGTGGAGCGGTGGTCGGTCCCT